>Ga0067045_1030149_pt1 | contig 16484 bp, 14 predicted proteins | sample TerdegcTABiofilm_FD_59184 | JGI IMG/M metagenome (GOLD analysis project Ga0067045, IMG submission 59184) | Combined Assembly of (Gp0054472, Gp0054536) Wastewater bioreactor microbial communities from Singapore -Terephthalate degrading...
GGAGCAGAATACCGACCCCCCAAACATATTGTCCAGTTCCATGATGCAACACTACTGTGGAGAGATGCCCCCGCTGATTTTAAAAAACTGTGGGTAGAATTCATGAACACCGAATACCCACCATTGCTTGAAGTTGTAACAAAAGCAGGCATACCCTCATTTATGCGCGTTATTCCCATTAATGCAACCATACAGCCACAAAGCCAGGTTCTGGTTTATGAGGATGCATACAGAATGATTGAACAGGCAAAAGAACTGGCAGTAGTTGATTGTGTATGCCGCCTTTCTCATGGCAACTGTAACAAACCACTCAATGTATGTATTCAGGTTAACAACGGTGCAACCTACACACTGGAGCGTGGTACAGGCAGGGCAATAACCAAAGATGAAGCTTTTGAAATACTCAAAATTTCTGAGGAAGCAGGCCTGGTACATATGACCGAGAACAAAGGCTTTGGCAACGCCATTTGTAACTGTTGCTCGTGTTGTTGTGAGATGCTGCGTTTTGCAGGTAACAGGGCAACTCACGGTGTAGTTGCTAAAAGCAGATTTACAGCAACCGTACATGCAACTAATTGCAATGGTTGTGCACTGTGCACTTCTGTGTGCCCCGTACATGCAATAGAGGTGAATGATTCCGCAGCAGTTGATGCTGAGATGTGTATAGGATGCGGATTGTGTGCAACACAGTGCCCATCAGGAGCTATAACGCTTCATGAAACACGACCCAAAGAGCATATACCAGTATAATCTTTAAGATTATATAGTAATTATCGGTAACTCAATTTTTATGATATAAATGGGAAGCACCCCTTTTCCACTTCAATTCACATTATTGTACCTATTTTATGTAATGTGTTCAAAATTGTTGATCAGTTATTACTTTACAAACATGTATGATAAAATTATATAACAAGACCATTATATCTGGAATAAGTCATGATTTTGACTAACATACATGCTTAATAAGTATCAGGTTTTGTCCAATCTATAGTTTGGTTGATGCTTGCAGCAAGCTCTTCTATGCCTTTGTCATCATGAAACAGCAAACCCGCCTCTTTAACTACAACATTCCCATTCTTGTCTTTCTGGAACCATAATCCTTTGTGATGGGCTGCTGTTACATCTTCTCCTTTTTCCATGCTGCTTCCCATTAAATTAATACTTCCATTACATACACAGAAATATGATTTTTCAGCAGAAGTAGCAACAACACAAAATGAAGTACCTCGTATACTTGCAACAACCGTTGGTGTTTTAACTAAATATTTACCACCACTGGTAAAAATCTTTCGGGTAACTCCTCCCAACCATCCCTGGTTCAAGAGCAGTTCATTCCCTGTATCAGATATATTAAACACTAATTCAGAAGACTTACCAATTTGCAAAACATTCCTGTCACCAATCTGTATTCTGCATATTCCATCATCACCAGTCTTAATAACATCACCATAGTGTAATGATACCCCTGTATGTGCCTGAATATCATTTATGCTGACAACACCCTGGGCAAGAACAATGATAGCATTTGCTGGTTTTATTGATTCATCCTTTTTACAATGCAAACTGCAAATTGCTATCATTATTATAAGACCATTAATAAATATGTTTTTTACCATACGATCCTCCATTACTATCATTCATTAAACATATCATAAATATAAAAAAAGGAAAGTCAATGAAATTATTTCTTGCATTCCCCTTCCATTTGTAATAATGTTTTTATTCAATACTTAACAATTCATGATAAACACTATACACTTCTTATAATAATGAGATGTAATAGTATGGTAACCTGACTATTGCTGCATAGTAACCATTGAAAACATGAAAATACGTGACGTATTTCATTATAAACAATTCACATGGTGAGGAAGACAAAACCTATGGTGCATGATATTCCCAAAGATTGGCATGCAAGTATAAACACCACTTTTAAAAATCATAAATTTTATCTCACGGGGAGGAATTATGAATCTCAATCATCCTGAAGCAACACAGCAGGCACTCAGTATTTTACGCAGTGGCAACCCTTTTCAGTGGTATGTCATTACCATGTTAGCTTTTGTTGTCTATATCTACTTTAATGAAATCCAGAATAAAAACTGGAAAGGCATTGCAGCAGGGCTTTCGCTTTACATGGTTCACTGGTTTGTGGAAATAATTAATGCACTCATTCAGCATTTTACCGGGCATGCATTGTGGACGGTACCCACGGGGACTGCATTTCTTATACTGATTGGTGTGGGCGTGGAATTAAGCTTAATGTTTTCAGTATCCGGTTTAATCTTCAGCAAGATTTTACCAGAAGACCCCAAGGCAAAGATTCTTGGCATAAACAATCGTTTATTTATAGCTATCGCCAATGCTGCCTTTTATTCAATCTTTGAGATATTTTTAGTTAAAACACCATGCTTTGTGTGGGTATATCCATGGTGGGGTGCACTGCCGGTATTTATCACCGTGTATATACCATTCTGGGTTGTATCGCTGTACTGCTATGACTGGCAGCCAAAAGTACAAAAAGCAGTAATTGGTAGCCTCTTTGCCATTAACGCGGGAATGCTGGTTGTATTTGCTGGAATCTTAAAATGGATTTAATTACTTAAACCCTCTGGGATTTTTCATAGTTTCTTTTTCCCAGTTTTCAAGCTTCTGGCGTAGTTTACGGGCAATATCAGGATAGGTATCCAGAACATTGTATGCTTCACCAGGATCTTTTTCCAGATTATACAGCAATGGCCAGCGGTGTCCCAGCGCATCTTTCGCCAATTTGTCAATAAGGGGTGTGGAATCAAGAGGATTAGGCCATACATACCGATCAATCCTTGAATAGTACTTCCATTTCCCGGAACGAATGCCAACAAGCAGGTCATAGTGATAAAAATATAAATCTTCATGCACTGGCTTATCGTTGCCTTTGAAAAGCCCCAGTATATCCTTTCCATCAATGATGCGATCTTCCGGCAATCCAACACCTGCAAGTCCAAGTAACGTTGGGAAAAGATCAATATTCATTGCAGGCTCATGAGTAATTTTGCCCTGTGGTACCACTCCAGGCCATTTTACAATAAACGGCACCTTAAATCCACCTTCATTACTATTTCCTTTTCTGCCCCGCAAATTAGCTGTACTTCCTTCATACCACGGACCATTATCACTGGTAAAAATCACCATAGTCCTGTTATCCAGACCTTTTTCTTTCAGAAGTTTCAGGATCTGTCCAACACTCCAGTCAATTTCTTCAACAGCGTCCCCATACTTACCGGCCAGTGACTTTTTATCAAATTTTTCTGAAGCCCATAGTGGCTGATGAGGAAATGTATGGGCAAAATATAAAAAGAATGGATTGTTGCCACACGACTCAATGAACTGCAAGGCTTCTTTTGTATATGCACCGGTTAAAAATGACTGGTCTTCTCCATGAATATTATCCATTACTTTGGTTTCATTTCTATATACCGGGCATGGTCGCATATCGTTGCTGTGTGGTACACCATAGTAAAAATCAAAACCATGGCGCAGTGGATTAAATTCAGGCTGTGTTGAATAGTCGCCCAGATGCCATTTGCCAACCATACCGGTTTTATATCCGGCAAGTTTTAAAGCTTCGGCGATAGTTACTTCTTCAGAAGCCAATCCCCTGGCAACAACATCATCCCGCAAATCCATCATGCCTAATCCCCGCAGCATCATGCCTACATTACGCGTTAGTTTTCGCCCCAACGGTTCTTTCTTGGGGAACGGGTTGCCAATAATGCCCGTCCTGAAAGAATAGCGCCCTGTTAATAACCCCGCACGTGAAGGTGCACATACCGCAGCACAGGCGTAGAAGTTGGTAAACCTGTTACCCTCTCGTGCCAGTGAATCAATATTGGGAGTGCGTATGACAGTATTGCCATAACAGCCAATATCACCATATCCCAGATCATCACAATAAATGATAATAACATTGGGTCGAGGTGCCCTGGGATTTACGACAGTCAATTTTTTTAATTTTTCTTCGGGTGGATAATTGCCATATACATCAGTAATATCAGGTGTTTTCAGCAACTTATATGTACAGGTTCCAATCAATGTGCCAGCACCAACAGCAACGCCAGCAGCAATAGATTTTTTTATCAAATCACGGCGGGTAATTTTTTCCTCCATTGGCTCCTCCAATGAAAAAAAATCATCGTAATACAACTAAAGTATGGCTAAAATAATACTATTTTTTTAAGGAATAAAAAATATTTTATCAATGATGATAGTAATCCAGGCATTTAAAATACACAAGAACATTTTTTTATTTTTGATTGTACTATTATCCGCCAAAAAAATTAATTTTATCACAAATTTTATTTAAAGGTAGATCCCTTTTATAAAGTATAACTATTTTATTCATCATACTTGTAAATCCATTACAAAAACCCCAAAAAGTAACTGATACTATTTCATAAGGAATTCAGTTATAAATTAAAATTATATGTTGACATTTTTATAATATAGTTATAATACTGACTTATCGGTATTGTTGCTATATCAACATATAAAAATTATGGAGGTAGCCATGGGATCAAAAATAAACATCCTTCTGGCCGGTTTAATATTAATGTACATTCATACATCATATGTTCATGCCAATGAGCTTTTCCAGGAAGATGGCATATTCCCAAATCAAAGCGCGGAATATGTCCGTACATTGAACCGAAACGCATCAACAGAGGCGGATGCGGCCTTCTACAACCCGGCCGGGCTTGCATACCTGCCAAAGGGATTATATGTTATGTTTAGCAATCAGACATTGCATAAAAAACGTACTCACGTCATGGATTACTATGCTATTGAAGCTGATTTTACACTCAATATAGGAAACATTGATAATCCCGTTCAACCCACAACTAACTCATCAGCATATACCAACCGGCCTACAGGGTCACTTGAAAGTGATAATAATTATTTTACTGATATTACTGCCCCTGCTATGCCCAACATTAATATAGTATACAGAGATCAATTTAAAGGGCATGAGTATGCTGTTTTTTACAGTCTTGGTATAATGCAGGCGGCGCCAGATGTAATGTTTCCCCGGGGTCTTGCTGTCATTGATTATGGTAATCTTGCAGTGGGTGAAGTTTCTGCAAAATTGGTAGCTTTCCCAGGAACGGCATTGGAAACTACACAAGGACCTGTTACACAGTATACTTACGAGTCAAATGTTGCAGTACGCACTGAATATTTTATTGGTAATACAATTGGAGCTTCATATAAAATCATTGAGATACTTTCTGGATCGTTAGGTTTTAGATTTATTTATGGTATGGGACGCCAAACCATAAATGTTAAAAATGCAACTATTTTACATGAAAACCAGACAGACCCTCTTGGTCTACTACCCGAAGAAAACCTCTTTATTAATAATAGTGACTGGGATATTGACACAGAATATTCTGGATTTGGCTATGGTATTATTGCAGGTCTTCATTGCCAGCCAGTAAAAAATTTAGATATAGGGCTTCGCTATGAATATTATTTTCCTATGATATTAACAAAAAAGACAAATAAATTTGAGGTTCCAGCAATCATTGAAGAAACAGGCATGTTAAATATTTTCAAGGATGGGAAGGCAAATCCTGATTTTAATGGTGGGACAGGGTATTCAGCAGGAAATGGGGAAAAGGAGTTCAAGGGTACTTATCCCCAGTCGGTTTCCATTGGCGTAGCGTATAGTGTTTTTAACTGGCTTAAAGCAATGGCTTCAGGAGATATATATTTACGCCAGCAAGTAGACCTTGATGGTAGAGAAAAAGATTTTGGTATTGCTTATCGCGCAGGTGGAGCACTTGAATTTTTGCTGAACAATAATATAAGATTCAGTGCAGGATACAGTTATTATAACCCAGGAATAAAAAATGAAAAAAGGATGAGATTGATCCTCTGTTAATCAGTCACACAATAGGCACTGGATTTGGATTTAAAGTTAATAATGAGCTTGATATTAATATTGGAGCTTTCTATACACTATATCAGAATGCTACTGTTTATGAAGTAATCCACACTACATCCGTTTTAAATAATGTTCTTGGCATAATAAACGGAACTGCCGAAGCAACACACTATGTAAAAAAAGAACTGGCAGAAGAAACATTTGTCATAGCCTTTGGTGCGACCTATCGGTATGACTTTAAAACGACACCAAAAGAAGAAAAAGCTCCATTGCTCAATCAGAAAAAATAAGTAAGGCTGGCGTTAGGCCAGCCTGTTATACTGATTTTTACGCAACTTCTCTGCATTCCGGATGAGAAGTACAGTGTTCAACAGCTTCCAGTGCTTTTTTATAATTTTCTTCAGCCTGCTTCCAGTTAACAATATTCCAGAAAGCCTTGATATAATCTGCTCTTCTGTTCTGATAGTTAAGGTAATAGGCATGCTCCCACACATCTAAGCCAAGCACTGGCAGTAATCCTTCCATGACAGGACTATCCTGATTGGCAGTAGAATGTACTACCAGTTCTCCAATCGCATTGACACTGAGCCAAGCCCATCCTGAACCAAAACGGTTTAAAGCAGCATTGCTGAATTCATCAACAAATGTTTCAACAGTTCCAAACTTGTTTTTTATTGCTTCCAGTAGCTTCCCACCAGGCAACTCCCCTCTGCCACCTAAGATCTTCCAGAACAGTGAGTGGTTGTAATGGCCGCCACCATTGTTGCGCACCACTGTTCGTATATCTTCAGGCAGCGTAGCTAAATTTGCCAGCAGATGCTCCAGTGATAGCTCATACAGATGAGGATATTTATCCAGTGCTGCATTGAGCTTGTCAATGTATGTTGCATGGTGTTTGGTGTGGTGAATTTCCATGGTTTTTGCATCAATATAAGGTTCAAGAGCGTTGTATTCATATGGCAATTGTGGTAATGTATATCGTTTCATGGTTTTTCTCCTTTTCAAGCATTGTAGTATTAACTAAATTATTGTAATATACCCATTATTTTTGTTTTCGTCAATAGGTAAAAAACATTTTGGGCGATAGTTACTGTAAAAAAGCCTTTTAACAATTACTCAACTTTTATTAATAATTAATAAATGAATTTTCAATAACTATCGCATTAAAAATATAAAGGCAATACTACTTAAAACTTTTTATAAAACGCTAAAAATATATGATGACCTGTATCATGAAATTTTGAATGAACCTGAAAAGGTTTTGGTAATAGGTGATATAGTGCACTGGTTAGATTCACATATTTGATTGTGGGCTATTTACTTTTTTTGGTATAACTATATTTTTGGTTTGCAACATTCCAGCCAATAGTAAAAGCAACACACCTGTTCCCAGTATAATTACGCCCCACTGCAATGATGTAGCTTCCTGCATTGAATCGATAAATGTAGCTATGAGATCCTTATAGGGATTATTATATAATTTATCTTCAACCATCTCACGGAGCATGCTAACCTTACTGAATACTTTGTATATTGAAAATACAATAACACAGAGCGATCCAAAAGCAGGAATGAGCAACCATCGATATAGTTTGAGCAATGCAAGTATGATAGCAACCAAACCACATGCAATTACTATCTCATCATAATATTTCCCAATCCGTGTATAGTCTACCACACCTAAAAACGGTGCTTTTATGAAAGGAAGAAAAACACCCACCATTAAAACGATTGACCCAATAATTGCAATTATCATTTGATACTGAATGACTAAATTATTGTTCTCATCAAAATAGTAATTATTAATCAGTGTTGTTACATATTTTATTTTTTTCCGTAACATACCATTAAAAACTTCCTTACCTTAATACTTTTTTATTTTTTATAAAAATATCTTATATATTAATAAAGCAATCATGCACCGTCAATACATCACAAAGCATATCAAATATGTCTAACGAAGCATTGTATTTTTTACTAAAATACTATACGTTCCACCAGATACTTATATTTAAGGAGCTTAATGCTAGAGGCATACTGTAATTACGAAGAAGAGTATTGCAAGCACAAAATGTTCACTCAATCGATTTGGACTAATAATGCGGCGTAATAACAATATGTAATGACGAGAGTAGCATGTCATAAACAGAGCTAACAGTTGAATAAAAAAGTTAATTGAATAGTAAATAATTTCATATATCTGATAGGATCATACATCAAATTGAACTTGACTCTGAAAAAAATACTTTTTTTCTTGAAAGATATTATTTATTCTGTCACAATGTGTTATCAATTTTTTATATTCAATTAAAAGATTAATTACAATGTCAGGCTGTGATATCAACAAACCAAAGAAAGATGTTCGTCTTACTGAGTCTGTACGCGGTTCAGGATGAGCGGCAAAGATAGGTCCGGCGGACCTTGCTCAGGTCATGAAAAAGCTGCCCATTGAATACAACGGCAATGTGCTGGTGGGCATGCAAACCAGCGATGATGCGGGTGTGTACAGAATCAGCGACGATATAGCACTTGTGCAGACTGTCGATTTTATTACCCCGATAGTGGATGATCCTTTTGTCTTTGGCCAGATTGCTGCCACCAATAGCATCTCTGATGTTTATGCTATGGGCGCCACACCCATTACGGCCATGAATATTGTGTGCTTTCCCATTACTACATTTGATATGGATGTACTTGAAAAGATTTTGCAGGGTGGGTTAGACGTAATGAAGAAAACAGGTGTACAGCTTATTGGCGGACACAGTATTGACGATATTGAGCTTAAATATGGGCTTTCGGTAACTGGCATTACTCATCCCAATACAATTTTTACCAACACAGGATTACAGCCTGATGATGTTATAATTCTTACCAAACCTGTTGGCACTGGAACCATTAATACTGCTATAAAAGCTGGCATTGCTGCCAATGAACATATTGAAAGAGCCATACAATCCATGACTACAGTAAATGATTGCCTGTCAGGCTACCCGCATAGTGAGCATATTCATGCAGTTACTGATGTCACCGGCTTTGGCCTTATTGGACATCTATCTGAAATGTTAGGCACAGATTCAATTGCCATTCATGTACACGCTAACGATATGCCACTCATTCCAGGTGCAACCGACTATGCTGCCATGGGGTTACTTCCTGCCGGATTATATCGCAACAGGGACTTTGTTGGTTCACGTTGTTCGGTAGCTTCTGGTGTCAAACGTGATATTGCTGACCTTTTGTTTGACCCACAAACTTCTGGTGGGCTACTCATTGCAACACCTAAACATACGGCAAATCAGGTCATTGAGTATATTGCAGCAAAAGCATTATGCACAGCAATTATTGCAACCTGTTCATTTTCACAGGAAGGTCATATATACATTGAATAATGGTACCGGTAACTATCGCCCATGAAATATCCAGATGATAAACGACAACAGTTACTTTCAAAGGTATTCTGGGATTATAATCTTGATATCAAAGAGATAATTAAAACTATTGACAACGATACCATAACACATAATAAAAAGCAGATATTTGTACGGTGCTTACAGAGACTTCCATGGCATAATGTTGTGGGGATTTTTGGGTTTGATGCAGCCAAAACTTTATTAACCAATGATGTAATTGAACAAATATGGCCTAAGGAAAGGAGAGAGCATTTTGCAATACTTCAAAAGTTATTACGAGGAGAGCCTTTACCCGCTGCAAGATGGGATTCTGAACTGCGTGAAAAACTTAAATCTACCGTTTTATCTTACCGGTGGTACCGCTCTCAGTAGAGGATACTTTAATCACCGATACTCCGATGATATTGATTTGTTCACAAACAACAATTCACAATTCAGAATACAGGCCATAAATATCATAGATTCACTTGTATACAATGGATACACTATTGACAATGCAACTATTACTACATCACAGGATTATATTTCGTTTATAATCACTCATGAAAACTTCAACGTGCAACTTAAAATGGATTTAGTTAACGATGTTGCACCTCATTTTGGATCAATTCAGCCAACACCCGTTTATTACCAAACTGATGATTGGTACAATATACTTATAAACAAGATCACCGCCCTGTTTAGATTGGAAATCAAAGATTTTGTTGATATATGGATTATAGCTAAACATAAATCATTCAACTGGGATGAAGCATTAAGCAACGCACGCGAAAAGGAATTAGGGTTAGATCCAGTTATGATTGCCAAATTATTGAAAACAGTTCCCCTGGACGCGTTTACAAAAATTAAATGGGTTAAACAATATTCTCTCGATGAATTTAACAACGATATGGACTTACTTGTAAATGACCTCCTTGGAGGTAATGACAATTCCCTCTGTATATAAAAAATCCTTTACAATTATTGCCCATAATCTGCTATAATAATTCTTGAAAAAGAAGGGAAGCGGATGAGATCTGGTGGTCTCTGCGGTCTTCAAAACCGTTGGCTGCCTCTAAAAGGCAGTGGCAGGTTCGATTCCTGCCCCTTCCGCATTATTTTTAAAGGATAACGCAATGTACGAACAGATACCACAGGTACAAAAACTGCTGGAAGAAGATTCTATACGGCAATTTATTGGGGAGATAGGGCATCCGTTTGTTGTTGCCGTTATCCGTGAAATGCTGGAAGAACAAAGAAAACTGATTGCTAAAGGGCTACCATTTGATTACGGGAAGTGTGTGGAGGCGATAGCTCATAAATGCATGGCTATCCGTATGGAAAAACTGCAACGCGTGATAAATGGTACCGGCATCCTGCTTCACACCAATCTGGGGCGGGCACCACTTGGCAAGGATATATTATCCAGTGTTACCGAAAATTTGAGTGCCTACTGCAACTTAGAATACCACATCCCAACGCAAAAACGGGGAAAGCGTGGCGGTTTTGCCGAAAAGCTTATTTGCCTTATTACCGGTGCCGAGGATGCACTCATTGTCAATAATAATGCTGCAAGCGTATTTTTAATACTGCACCATTTTGCCCGCAATAAAGAAGTTATCATTTCGCGTGGCGAGTTAATACAGATTGGCGGTGGGTTCCGCATCCCTGATATCATGAAGCAGGCCGGATGTCACCTTGTTGAGGTTGGCACAACCAATATGACTGACGTTTCTGACTACAAAAATGCAATGACGGAAAACACAGCGCTTATCCTTTCGGCTCATCGATCAAATTTTTACATGAGAGGATTTACTCAAAACCCCACACTGCAACAGTTAGCCACCTTAAAATCAGACAGGGTGTTACTGGTTAAAGATTTAGGAAGTGGCAACCTTATTTTTAATAATGATGACAACGTAGCACAGGCACTTAACTATGCTGATTTAGTGTGTTTTAGCGGCGATAAACTACTGGGTGCATGTCAGGCTGGCATCATTGCAGGCAAAAAGGATTTAATTGCAACATTAAAAAAAGATCCGCTGATGCGAATTGTTCGCGTGGATAAAATAACCTACTTTATTTTACAGCAGGTATTATTGCATTATGCCAATAACAGGCACGGGGTTATTCCAGCATGGTCATTTATGAAGCAGGATTTACATGCAATAGATAAAAAGATAAAAAAACTTTTCAAAAAACTAAAACATGAGGTTAAACCATACGTTCAACGTATCAACTCAAAAACCGCATTTGGCGGCGGCGCCATGCCCGATAAAGTACTGCCCGATTATGGCATAGCGATTGCTATAGATGGGAAAAAAGCAAGTGACATTGTAGCACACATGGTTTCTCAACCTGTTCCTATTATTGGTTATATTCAAAATGATGTATTCACCATAAATTTCAGAACCATACTGGATGATGATATTGGCAATGTTGCTGATGCAATAAATTCTTTACTACCATAGGAAATAACCATGTACGTTATCGGCACTGCAGGCCATGTTGATCACGGCAAGACATCACTCATCAAGGCACTTACCGGTATAGACGCAGATAGACTGCCGGAAGAAAAACAGCGCCAGATGACCATTGATATTGGTTTTGCCTTTATTAAACTTCCCACTATTGGCACCGTGAGTATTGTTGATGTACCGGGGCACGAACGGTTTATACGAAATATGGTAACCGGTGCGTGGGGCATTGATATTGGGCTATTAGTGGTTGCTGCCGATGACGGTTGGATGAAACAAACCGATGACCATGTCAAAGTGCTGTCAATACTGGGGATACCTTCCATTGTTATTGCATTAACCAAGATTGATAAAGTAGCCCCTGAGGACATTACCCGGGTACTATCGCACATACACAATAAGCTAATCACAACACCATATAGAAACGCAAACGTTATACCGTGCTCATCAATAACAGGAGAAGGTATTGACACATTAAAAGCAGCACTGGAAGATGCCATCCACCGCCTCCCCCAACCTGAAGCTGGCAATAAACCCTATTTACATATAGATAGGGTCTTTACCGTTAAAGGCGTTGGTACTGTAGTAACCGGTACCAGCAAAAACGGTAGCTTTATGGTAAATGACTCTATAACTATTCTGCCACATACCATCACCACACGCATACGCCAGATACAGAGCCATAATACCCAGCAGGAAAAATCGGATGTTTCACAGCGAACGGCACTGGCACTGGCAGGAGTTGAAAAAGCAACACTACAACGTGGCCACATCATAGTTAAGGAAAACTTTTTCACTGAAACCAGAAGCTGCACTGCCTTGATAACGCATACATTTTCACCAATTAAAAACAATCAGTGGATTGAGGTTTTGATTGGAACTGCTGCCTGTGATGCTCAGTACAGTGTCATTGGTCAGTCAAACACTGTTGTGCGCCTTAAGTTTAAAGAACCAGTTTACTGCTACCCCACTGAGCGATTTGTTGCAACATTTCCAGGAGGCTATACCATCATAGCTGGAGGTTATATCCTGAGTACAAATTATAAAGCTGCAATTAAAAAAGACCCACTGCTTCAAAAACTTTCGCAAAATAATGATACAACAGCCAATGCCATCCTGTGTACTCTTATCACCAATCCGTATATGTCAATTGAACATCTAAAAAAAATATTTCCTGATGAAGCCCACGTTGTTGACACAATAGAAAGGCTCAAGAGCAACACACAAGTCACTATTATTGGCAATTATATTTCCACAACACCACACCATGATACTACGGTAAATATAGTAAAGCATGAATGTACATCAGACATAACTGAGCAGGAACTGGCACAAAAGCTTTTGCTGCCATACGACGTTGTGCATCATATAGTGACACATCATGGCTTGCTTAAACAGAAAAAAGATGAAATTGGCGATAGTGAACGGGAATTTTTACAGCAGGTGCTACAAAAGGGCATAGAAGGCATTAACCCAAAAGATTTTCCCCGTCACCGGAATATGATTGATAAACTTATTAAAACCGAACATTTAGTGGTTATTGATAAAGAACTGATATGGCACAGTGACGTGTTCACCCACTACACACACCGTATCATGGGACATTTTGAAAAAAACAAAGAGTTAACCATACAACAGGCAAAAGAAATCACCGGGCTTTCACGAAAATATATGATACCGCTTTTGAATGCCATGGAACAGAAAAATCTCATAAAGCGATATGGCGATGTTCGTATCAAGGTTTAGCCGTATATAGATTTGCATAATACAATAAAATTGTACATTATTAGTTGACTTTTTTTATGCATATGGAGTACACTTGTAATAAATATACATACTTAAAAAGGGATTGCTATGGCACTTTTTACCCCAAACGTTGACAAGCTCAGAGAAAAAAATGACATTAAAGGGTTACTACAATTAACCAAACACCGTAAAGCCGAAGTAAGGCTCAATGCTTTGCTTGCTCTGGTAAAAATACGTGACCAGTCAGTTATTGAAGATTTAAAGAAACTTATCCATGACCCGGACCCACGAGTAAGGACAATAGCAACAATAAAATTTGGCAATATAAAAGACCCTGTTATTATTGAAAATCTGCGTCAGATAATCATATCAGGTTCACAGCGTGATAAGATTGAAGCGCTGAGAGTTTTGAGTGAAATAGGCCCCACCGATGATTTAGAGATATCAAAAATACTGTATTTAGCATTTAAAGACAAAAAGATGATGGTTTCAATTGAAGCCATCCGCACCATGGGCTATCTTAAGGATAAATATGCCATACCGCATTTAGTTGAGGCTCTTGACAGCAAGCATTATCAGATACGTGTTGAAGCAACCCGCGCACTGGGCATGATTGGCGGCGATCAGGCTGTCAGTCCATTAATTGGCTGCCTGGTTGATAACAATGCTGAAGTAAGAAAAACTGCTCACGATGCACTGAAGAAAATTGGAACCGAAAGGGCACTCAAAGCCATTACCGACGCACCGTTTATGCTCCTGGTAAAGCGTATGACCGAAGGAGGTGCCCAGCGCGAGGAAACAGTTAAACAGATTGGCCAGTTTAAAATTAAAGAAGCAGCACCACTGCTTATCAAGGCTTGCAATGACGAATTCAAATCGGTACGCATGTCAGCTGCGCGCTCCATTGGCATATTACGAGAAAAAAGCGCAATTGGCGCTTTAGTCAAACTTTTAGATGACCCTTACTATGATGTGCGCTTAGAAGCGGTGCGTGCACTTGAAAAGATATTTGACCCGCAGGCGCTTAAAGCCATAGAAAAAGCCATGAGTGATCCCAACAAAAATGTACGCGATGAAGCCCGCGTGTGTTACTACTCACTCAAATCCCGTCTGGAGAGAGTGCACGATACCGAACAGGTATAGCGTTTCATGATTATAGGTTTCAATATTGGCAATACCCATACCGTTTTGGGGCTTTACAACGCAAACAATCCTCTTCCTGTTTTCATGTACCGGTATCCTACAAAACGGGATGTTACTGTACAGGAACTATCGGACACCATTACCATGGCTATTAATGAATATGCTGTCGATGCCCGTGACATTCAGGGCGCAATTTATTCAAGTGTTGTCCCACAATGTAATGATACCTATGATGCAGTATGTAAAAAGCTATTTTCTATAAATCCCCACAGAATAACCTACCGTTCACGTATGCCAATAACAATAGAATATGATAACCCGGCCCAATTAGGTGTTGATCGTATTGTCAATGCCGTTGCTGCCCATATTGATTACAACACCGATTGCATTATTGTGGATATTGGGACTGCTATAACATTCTGCCTGCTTGAACATGGTGTATTAAAAGGGGGAATCATAGCACCCGGGGTAAAGGCAGCAATGAAAGGCCTGGCACAGAGCACTGCACAGCTTTTTGAGGTTCCGTTTGAAAAACCAGCTTCTATTATTGCACAAAATACAAAAGATGCCCTTATTTCAGGATTTTTTTATGGATGGATTTCCTTAATTGAAGGGATTATACAAAAAATGGCAGGTGAAAGAGCTCATTATACTGTTATCTGCACTGGAGGAATGGCTGAAGTGTTACATCCCTATCTTTCAATCCCTGCAAACATTGACACAACACTTACTATGAGAGGATTATATTACCTGTACGACATCAACAGGTAAAATGTTGAATACCCCAAAAAACAGTCTATTTATATTAATATTCACAAAGTTATCCACATTATCCACAAACGCAGCAGGCAATGACATTAATTTACTAAATTAATTGGCTATCGATTGAATGTATGTTACTATGTCGCATTGAACTGCATCGAATGCAGTAAATTTATTGAATAAAGCTATGCTAAATGCTGAAAATTCCAGGATTTATGTTGCAACATTTTTTAAAAAAATTTTTTTTACTTTTTTAATTATTTTTTTGTATAGGCTGAAAGTGTATATATTCAAAAATTAATTTCTGTTAAAATTCATTATAATGTGGATAAAAGCTTGAATAAAAATTGCATTATCATAAATAAAAATATGTTGTATTTCCAACTCGGGTGAATGAGCATACATGTATATTAATGGTGATTTTATATACCCTTAACCACATTGCGTTAAAAGGAATGTGTATCAATTTTCTTACTATTCATAAAAAAACAAAACACAAGACTACCGTAAACATTTCTTGACAAAAAAACACAAATCAAACTTTTTAATGTATAATATTATTGTCTGGTATACTTCAGGTTATAAATATTTATAGTAAATCTTTTATATACCTGTGGCTGTAAAAAAAGTATATTTTGATAAAGTGTGTTATTCATCTTTGCGGGGAGAAGTATTTGCATGAACAATTATGAACGCTATACCCGAATATTAGCCCGTTCGGTTGATCATATTTTTAAAAATTTTCTGCATGATCCTGATATTAAAGAAGTATTTGAAAGCCAGTCAAATCAGAATGACCCAAAGGTGACTATTGAACTTGATGGCACCATGAAAGGGGAGCTTATCATAAATTTCCCAGAATCCACACTACAACAGCTTACAAGAAATTTTTTTGGGCATACCAGGACCAATGTAAAGAAATATTATCCCGACGTTGCGGGTGAAATAGCAAATCTCATTACGGGAACCTTTATCAATCAACTGCAGTTTATAAAGCACAACCTTAAACCATCGCCGCCTGAATATAATGAAGAACAA
>Ga0067045_1030159_pt1 | contig 16477 bp, 10 predicted proteins | sample TerdegcTABiofilm_FD_59184 | JGI IMG/M metagenome (GOLD analysis project Ga0067045, IMG submission 59184) | Combined Assembly of (Gp0054472, Gp0054536) Wastewater bioreactor microbial communities from Singapore -Terephthalate degrading...
GTCCAGATTTGTGCCGGTCATGGTGCTTTGTGCGGTCTGTGGCGCAGTGCTCGGTATCTTTCGGGCCGATGCCTGCGCACTGCCGGGGCTTGCGGGAATGCTCGCGGGGGGCGTCGCCGGATACGGCGCAGGGCGTCTGGGGCGGGGCGATCCGCTCCGATTCTGGGCCTTCGGACAGCGCCTGTGGCTTGCCTTCGCGGGAGCCCTGGTCTACGGATGGGTGCAGCTTCTCGTGGCCGGAGCGGTGCACGCCACTCCGGCGGATTCTCCCTTCTACTGGATCTCCGAGGTCGCGGACGGCCTTCTGCGGGAGCCCTTCTTCTCCATGGGGCAGACCGGGGGTGTCGTGCTTCGGGCTTATAGCGGAACACTCACGGGAGGCTGGTGGATCTTCTTCAACCTCCTCGACGCGGTGCTTTTCGCCTTTCTTTTCCTCGTCTCCACGGGCGTCGGACTCTTCCCTGACGAAAAGAGCGGCGCGGAAAAGGAAGTTCTTTCTGGAGCCGGAGAAAATGACGACGGAGGGGATGGGGAGCGCGAAAACGACAGCGGCGATGACGACGAACGTGAAGGAGAGAGTACGTTCGAGGTGGAACGTTCCCCCTCCGTTCGAGCGAAACCGTGCGGACTTGTCCCGGAAGCCCCGTCCAGGTCCGCCCTGCTCGGCTTCGTGGTGGTGCTGCTTTTGCTCTTCGGGGGGAGCGCCCTCGCCCGGTATCTGCTGGACGAGCGTTTCGACCCGGCTACGTACCATCCGGAGAGCCTGCGGGAACTGCAACGCCTCGCCGAAGGGCGGTGGCGTTTCGATGTTCCCGACGGGGTGCTTCTCCGCACGGAAAAAGATCTGGACCTGTTCGTCCAGGTGTCGGGATACGGCTCCCTGACGGCGGTCACCAAGGGGGACAATCCCTTCCGGCTCAGCCTGGACAAGCGGGGGCGAAGGTTCACAGGGCTGCTCTATCCTCTCCGGCCCGGGACGGAGCGCGTCTCCTCCATGCCCCTTTCGGCCCGGCTCCACATCGCTTCTGACGGCAGCGAACTCCACCTGGCGGTGACCCTCTTCACGATTCGTGGGCGTCTCGATCCCGTGCTTCGGGCCGTCCGGATGGATTCTTCAATGAAAGGCCCCTAGAGGGGCGAAGAACCCGATGCAACCATGCCGTTGCTTGCTTGGGACAGCGGACAGATGCCGTAACCGCAGGCCATTCGTCTGTTCACAGGCGCGGCGAGGCAGAGGCGACGCTGGATACGGATTTGTCCCGGCTACTCTTTCAGCGCTTTTTCCGGATTGTCTCCGGAAGAGATGATCCGGATGTTTGCGTCGAGCCTCTCCTTGAATTTTCCAAGATGATATCCATCAATGAAGAGGTGATTCACCTGTATGTTGTAGGGGAGAAGTATCCTGTTTTCTCTTTCGTAGTATTTCCCCCAGGTGATTCGGGGGACGGCGTCATCTCTGTTGAGATGTATCGTATGGTCGATTCCGGTGAACGAAATTCCGGGGATTGAGGAAAAAAAGACGAAATCGTCCCTTCCACTCAGTTTTTCGAGCGGAAAAAATTCCTGTTGCGCTCGTGCCTGCCTGTACGCCGCGGCATTGAAATCGAAAATATCGTCACTATAATCCAGAACGACGAACTTGAAGAGATCGGAGCCGTCGTCCAGGTATGCGAATGAAGGATGAATTATGTCGTGTAAAACAACCTTGTCTCCGCGGACTCTGTATCTAAAGTTCTCCAGCTCGTTTATTGATTTTATTGATAAATAGAGTAAGGCGTTTGTAAATGATAGGGAGTTTCTTTTTGCAAAAAATTTATAATCGGTAATATCGAGATCGAAACATATGTTGTAGATCGGATAATCCATCCTGCGAAAAAAAAGGAAGTGCTCTTTTCGGTTCCACGTGTCCAGGTCAATTTCCCGCATTGCCGTCCCCCCCTGTTTTCCTGGAGTTTGCGTATACGAAAGGCGATTCCGGCCTGCCCGCGACATGTCAATGCCTCGGAAGGAGTATATGATGCACAATTTCTTTGTGCAATCAAGTACCAGGAAAGTATTTCCTGGTGAAGGGCATGTCCCGGTCTCGCATGATGCCGGGAAAACGGGCATGTCTGTTGTGTCCGGGAGAAATGCTTCACCAGGGGAAGCCGGTTTTTCTGTTTTGTCCCATGCGGAACGAAAAACCCCTCTCAGGGTTTTTCGTAGAGGACCAGCACGGTATGGCCGAGATCCGTCGAGGTGCGTTTTCGGAATCCCACACCGGATGCCATTGCATCCAGCTCTTCTTCGGCTATGCGGATTTCCGGAGGAGGGCCGAAGCTGCTCGGCTCCTTCTTGCATTCCACGACGGCCGCACGCCCCCGGGGGCGCAGCACCCGGTATATTTCTCCGAAAAGAAACTGCCGGACAGCGTTGCTTCCGATGCTGTGCAGGACGGTGCAGAGAAAACAGAGGTTCGCCGTTTCGTCCTGAAAGGGCAGGGGATCGGCCAGGTCCGCGACGAGAGCGTGCAGGTTCGTCATGTGCTCCCGTGCGGCCCGGCCGTTGATCTCCGCGACGACGTCCGGCCATCGGTCCAGGGCGAAAACCTTTCCGGTCGTACCCACGCGCTCTGCGGCGATGCGGGAGAAATCTCCGGTGCCGCAGCCGAGATCGAGAAAGAGTTCTCCCCCCTGAAGATCCAGCGCACTGAAGATTGTGTGTGGGTCGTGGACATGAAGGCTGCTGACCCGATGGGGACGCGGCGCGTTTTCCGAATGGCAGTGCGGCGTGTTTGCCATGTCTCCTCCTCGTTCCTCGTCGCACGATGCTGCGACTGTCACAGGTAGTGTACGAAGGACTCGACCTTCGTGCGGTCGTTCTCGTTGACGTTGCCGTCGAAGGTCAGATCGAGGAACGGTTTCGACGGCATGGTTTTTGCAAACCCTTCGTGGAGGGAGTTCAGGAGAATGGCGGTGTTCTCGTAGGTCGAGGAGACGGCAAGAACTCCCTGGACACCCACCGGTACCTGAAGCGCCTTGGCATTCCGGTATCTTCCGAAGGCGCCGGAATAGAGTCCCACGGTCTTGTCCGCGAGACGGGCGAGATCTTCCAGGTTTTCGGCGAAGGGGCTGACGGCGGAGAGAGCCGCGGAAACGCGGCGCATGGCGCTTTCGAATCGCTGGAGAAGTTCCCGGCGAGTCGCCCTTGTCTTTTCGGGAATCACGTTGAGAGTATCGAACCAGAAGAGCCAGAGGCACTCGCTCAGAGGTGCGTAGGCGACCCGGTGTCCGTGGTCGGTTTCGAGACGCTTCAGGATGCCGTCGTTCAGAAAGTCTCCGTAGAGGATGAACGGTTCCCCCAAGGCGAGAAGCTGTTTGGAGGGCCCTCTTTCCCTCCATCGTTCGGAAATGTCCGTCGCCACACGTGTCAGCGCGGAGATGTCAAGACAGTTTTCGTCGAGCAGTGCGAGAACACGGTCGAGGACGTCCCTCCGGAGCGAGCGGGGGGCGCTGAGCACGACATCACCGGCGAGAATCGCGTGGAAAAGCCGTTCGGCCTTTTCCGGTGCCATGTCGGGCAGGTCCTCCAGGAAGGGAGCGACGAGAGGCACGTGGTGGTAGCCTCCCTCGTCCAGACAGGTCCGGAGAAGCCGGCTGAACTGTCCGTCCACTTCGGCTCCCTCGTTCTGGGGAATGCAGAAGGCGATCTGTCGTTTCGTCGTGTCTTCCTCCAGTTTCCGGAAGACGGCGCCCAGAAGTCCCGTGAGGGAGAGTGGTTCGTTGGTAAGGGTGCAGGCCCGTCCCCGGCCGAGGGCTCTTTGGTCCGGCTCGGGAAGTTCCTCCGCGTTGACGCCTTCCCGCCGGAGCAATGCGGCCAGAATGGAGGAATAGGGGAACAGAAAGGGAACGGCGACGGCATGTTCTTTGCCGAGAGTGCGAAAATCGTGCAGGATGTTCACCGTTTCGTCACGAGAGGAGCGGATGTCGTCTTCGTTTCCATCGCGTTGCGCCCTTTTGCGCTCCGCTCCTTCGAGACTGTTGAGGAACGCCTCGATGCGGGTGGTCACGCCCACCGGAGAAGAGTGTTCGTCCACCTCGATGTTGAGATAGGGTTTGTCCCCCATGATTTCCCGAAAGTAGTGGGCCAGGACGGAATCGGGGCCGCAGCAGTGGTGCGTGAGAAGAATGGCGTAGGTTCCCGGGCGGTCCCGAATGATGGCGGCCGGTTCCAGAATGTGCTGTCCGAAGGGCCAGTACATGTTGGGGTGCTCTTTCGAACAGTCGTTCTCGGGCAGGTCGAAGAAGGTGAGCACCTTGTATCCTTTGTTCGCGAGAGTGTCGGGGATGCCCATGTTCAGCACGGGATCGGCGATGCCGTAGATCTTGGAGATGACGACGAAGACCTTTTCGGACGGGCCGATTTTGGCAAGTTCCTCCTCGCCGCGCCGCTGCAGCCGTTTCTCGAAGGCGAGAACGGCCTGCATCCCCTTCTGCAGCGCCCTCCCCGTCTCTTCCTCCGTTTTGCCGAGGTGGCTTCCAAGGGCGCCGAAACTCTGCCGCATGAACCGTTCCCCCATATTGAAGGCGATGGTGGGGGAAAGCAGGGTGATGCCCTTTTCGGAAAGCTTCATGGTGGTGTTGATCAATTTGAAGGCAAGTTGCATGTAGGCGCATCCGTAGTTTTGACGTGTCTGTGAACCGGGATGCGTCACCGTGTGAAGGTCCGGAAAGAAAATGTACTCCACCTTTCTGTTCACGAGTTCCGCCACATGGCCCGTCACCAGCTTGATGGGATAGCACAGCTCGTCCTGGGCGTACTCCTGCCCCAGCCGGATAGTGGTCTCGTTCGTGGGATCCGAGAGCAGCACGTTGAAGCCTAATTCCCTGAAAAAGGTGCTGAACAGAGGATACATACCGTAAGTGAACAGGGCTCGCGGAATGCCCACGGTCTTTTTCGCCGGGTCCATACGTCCGTCGTACCCCTCGAAAATCAGGGCCGCAATATCTTGGTTGAACCGGTTTGTCGCGGCGATTTTTCCATCGCAGGTGTTTTCCGCGGGGGACATTGCGATATCGGCGTCTTGTCGTTCGAAGACGTCGAAACCCTTGAACCGCGACGGCCCGGTCTCCTTCGCCTCCCGGGCCAGCATGGCCGCTCCATAGGCTCCGGTGACGCTGAAGAACGGAGGGACGCAGATGTCCTTGCCGGTAAGAACTCTGAAGGCATTCACGATACCCTGGTTGTAGGCGATTCCTCCCTGAAGGAAGATGCGGTCTCCGATCTTCTTCCGACCCACGACGCGATTCAGGTAGTTTTTGACGATGGAGTAACAGAGTCCGGAGGCGATGTCCTTCAGGGTTGCACCCTGAGCAAGATGCGAGGCGATGCTTGTCTCGATGAAAACGGTGCAGCGCTCTCCAAGATCGAGCGGTGCCTCGCTTTCCAGGGCAAGTTCGCCGAAGGTATCGATGGGAATGTCGAATTTCTTGGACTGTTCCTCGATGAACGAGCCCGTACCGGCCGCGCAGATCTTGTTCATCTGGAAATCCACCACCACGCCCTGTTTCAGGCTGATGTACTTGGAATCCTGTCCGCCGATCTCGAAGACCGTGTCCACCGTCTCGTCGAGAAAGGACGCGGCCTTTGCCTGAGCGGTGATCTCATCCTTGACGACGTCGGCGCCGATCAGGTTGCCGATCAGCGTTCTTCCGGATCCGGTGACGCCCACGCTGTTGATCCGGACCGTCTTTCCCAAGTGTGCGCTCATTTCCAGAAAGCCCTTGCGCAGCGCTCCAACGGGGTTCCCGAGAGTTCTCAGGTAGTTGTAGGCGATGATGTCGTTCTTCTCGTTCACGAGGACGATGTTGGTGCTTGTGGATCCCACGTCGACGCCGAGAGAGCATTCAATGGGGATGGGGCCGGTCGCCGGGATGGCACAGATGTGCTTGCCCTTCCCGTCGTCTGCGCCGAGCCCCTGCAATGTCGGCAGTTTCCGGATCTTCGGTTCGGTTTCGATGGGGTTCAGCAGGGCGGTCATGAGAGCTTCCGGATCGAAGCGGAGCTTTTCCCGGCCGGCGATTGCCGCAGCGCCGATCGCCCCGGCGTTGCCTGATTCGGGAGAGACGAAGAGTTCCTCTTCCCCGAGCTGGAGCACCTCCCGGAGAGGAGCGAGAATTCCGGTGTTGAACGCGACGCCTCCCGCGAAGAAGATCGGTTTCAGGATCGGAAGCTGCCGGATCACGGCGCTGCGGTAGTTTTTCACAAGTGCATGGGCGAGGCCGAGCAGAATGTCCTCCACAGGGACGCCTTCCTGCTGGTGGTGGGTGATGTCTGTTTTCGCGAAAACACTGCACCGCCCGGCGATGCGGGGAATGCTCTTCGCCCTGGATGCGTAGGTCGCGTACTCTTCAAGGCGTAGATTCAGGCGGGAGATCTGTTCCTCCAGGAACGCTCCCGTTCCGGCGGCGCAGTTCGAATTCAGGGAAACCTGAAGGTTCGCCGGGTTTTCCTCGTAGCAGCCGGTGATGTATTTCGATCCCTCGCCCCCGATCTCGATGATGGATCTGCAGCCCTTGTGCAGTATCGAGACGCCTTCGACGAGGGCGGAGACTTCATTGCAATGATTTATCCGTCCCTTTGCGACAAGGGTTTTCGCGCCGCTTCCCGTGGCGGCGCCGAAAAGGATGTCCCTTGGAGAAAACCGGAGGCTCAGGCGCTCAAGGATTGCGGAGAGCGCGGCGTTGCTCTTTCCCTTGTGCAGCAGATACTCATGGTAGAGAAGATGAGTTCCTTTCAGAAGGGAGACCTTCACGGAAGAAAAGCCGATGTCTATGCCAAGGCTGTACACGATATACCTCCCCTGAGGCGGCCGAACGGCGCCCTTTTTATGTGCTTGCGCACGCATATAGAAACCGCTGAACTCCCGATTGACCCCGAATGCGTTGACGACGCACGAGCGCGCTTCGAATTACAAGGTGTCCAAGAACCCTCCGTCCATTTTCTGAAGCAGCCGGGACAGAAGACGCAGTTCTTCCGGAGTGACGCCAGCGGTGGCTTTTCTTTCAATGTCCTCCTTGATGGTCAGCACGGTTTCCCTGCTCTCTCTTCCGCGTTCCGTCAGAAAGACCAGGTTTGCTCTTCCGTCCTCCGGATTTTTGGCTTTGGTGACAAAACCGAGGGATTCCAGTCTTTTCAGGGAGCGCCCCACGGAAGTGCGATCGACGGCGTGCTTCGATACGAGATATTCCTGACTGCGGCCGTCCTCCTCGAAAAGCAGCAGGAGCAGGCGCATTTCCGCATGACTCATGCCGTATCGAGTCATCTCGCGGTCCCCGAGGCGGTGCATTTTTCTGATGATGTTCCGGAGCGAGAGAAAAAGCGTGTCGTCGTTGAGGAACATGCGTTTCCTCCTTTGCGAACGTGTGATTCGGTCCCACGGGTGGATAATTATTGCGTGCGCACGCATATATAATAGAAGCCAGAAAGACTCCTGTCAATCCGGTGGTGTGATTTCCCTCTCCGTGTCGTTTTCGGAGTGCTTGTCAGAGGACTTGACGAATACGTATAGTTGCTATACAGTTCTCTCCATGGAAAAACCGTGTAAAAACAGAGGGAAAATCAGCTATATGTTGCTCGGAGTGGTGTGTAATCTTCTGGAGGTCTTGAAGAAGACACACCATTTTGGCATGGATGAGGATCTTTTCGAGGCGGAGATACACATGATCAGGGATATCAAGGAAAACGAAGGAATTCATGTTACCGGTCTCGCGGAAAAGCTGAACGTGACAAAGGGAGCGGTCTCCCAGATTCTCAAGAAACTCGAGAAAAAGGGCATGATCGTCAAGGAAAGGGATGCTTCCAATCAATCCCGGCTTCTCTTGGCTCTTACTCCCAGAGGAGAAGAGGCGTATGAGCTCCATGCAAGACTCCATAGAGAGTTTGACGATGTCATCGACAGCATTCTCCAAGATGCGAGCGGGGAGAATAGAGAGTTTCTGAAAAATTTTTTGGTCTCCTTGAACATGAAGCTCGAAGAGTTTCTTTAGAAGTTCAAGCGAGAGATGTCTCCCCAAAGGCTTTGTGGAGACTGTGTGTATAGCAGCTATATGCATAATTCGATTGCACACTGCGACTGAAAAAGAATAAGTTATTTATTTTTGATATGTTTTATTTAAAAAGGGAGAGTGTGATGAGAGAAAAGGGAACGGAGTTCAAGGGGCTTTTGGGAGGGCGTCATTACGTACGGTTTGCCGAGTTTTTTGGAATGAAGAAGGATTTTTACCGTAAGAGCTTGGGGAGCATAACGCTTGCCGCGGGCATGAAAGCGGTGGATCTCGGGTGTGGACCCGGTGCACTGAGCTTTGCCCTGGCGGAGCGGGCGCACCCCACGGCGTCAATCGTGGGTGTGGATATTTCTGATGACCAGTTGAGCTATGCGCGGGAACAAGCGTCTTCGTTCCAGTGCACTTTGGAGTTCCTGAAATGTTCGATGGACGAATTGCCCTTTCCGGACAAACATTGCGACCTGATCATGACGTCCATGGCGCTGCACGAGACACCTCCGGAGGTACGCCGTGGGGCGATCTCCGAAGCGGCGCGGGTTCTGAGGGACGGCGGACGCTTCCTGCTCGTGGACTGGAGCCGTCCCAAGTGGGGTTTGTGGGGCGCGGTCTGGTTTCCCTTCTGCTGTTGGGGCGAACGGAACAAAGACAATTGGAACAATGTGTATCCCGAATTGTGTCGCGAACGGGGACTCTTCCTCAAGGAAGACGCGTACGTGAACTCCATTGCCCGTCGACAGGTTTTTCGAAAGCGGATGTATTGACAGTGTTCTTGACGGACCTGCCGGGCGTCCGTCTGAACAGGGAGTTGGGAATAACAGCGGCGAAGGAGGCTGTCTGAATGAAAAGTTTTTTCGTGGAAATGCAGGTGGCGCTGTTCAATCGGCGTGCCCGGAAGAATGCACCGCAGGTGCTTGAGAGCCTCGGCATCAAAAGAGGCGATGTTGTCGGGGATATCGGTTCGGGAGGCGGGTACTATACGATCGAGTTCGCCGAAAGGGTGGGACCGACCGGCCGGGTTTTTGCCGTGGATACCAACGAAAAGTTTCTGGAGTCCGTAAGCCGTAGGGTTCGCGGGAAAGGAATCGGAAATGTGGTGACCGTTCCCGGAGACGAGAGCGGAAAGACCCTGCCCGTGGAGAGCTGTGATCTGCTTTTCCTTCGAAATGTGTTCCATCACATCTCCGACCCTGTCCCTTTCTTCCGGAACATGAAAAGCAGTCTCAAGAGGGGAGGAAGGGTGGCGATTCTGGAATGGAGGCCTCGTGGGGGACGCAGTCTCATCGGCCTTTCCGGGCACTGTACGGAGGAGTCCCGCATATGCGAAGTGATGGCGGAAGCGGGCTTTTCACAGTTGAAGCACTTCTCCTTCCTTCCTGCTCAGTCATTCAACCTGTTTCTGTCCTGACGGTGTCGTTTTTCTGTGAAGAGAGCGCGTGTGTTCCCGTCTGGTTTTTGTCGAAGGTGTATAGGGACTAAACTTTTGTGCTGCCCCGCACTTTCCCGTCAGCCTGGGACAGCAAAGGGTTTGCGCTGAAAGAGGCGATTTTTGTGAGAAAGAGAATGGCGCTTGTCCTGTTTCTCTGTGTTGCGCTTCTGGGAGCCGGTGTGTTTGCAACGATCCGTTACGGGAAATCCGCTTCCGGAGAAGAGAGTGCCGAGGAGCGAATGCGAAAATTGTTCGCCGAACCGCGCCCGGTGTTGCTCGAGGAAGTACGTTCCGTCGGTGGAGGAGGCGATCGGAGCTATCCGGGAGTTGTCCGAGCCTCCCGGGAGGCTTTTCTCTCTTTTCGCGTAGGCGGTCCTCTGGTGAAGGTTGATGTGCAACCCGGTGACCTGGTGAAGAAGGGGCATGTGCTCATGAGGATCGACCCGAGAGATTTCGAGAGTGACATTCGTGCGCTGGAATCCAGGCTTGCCGGAGCCCAGGCCCTTCTTGAGAAAGCGAAGCTCGACCATCTCCGGGCGAAGTCGCTTTTGGCAGAAAATGTCATTTCCAAGGCGGCATTCGACGCGGCCCTTGCAGATCATGATACGGCAAAGGCATCGGTGAGAAATCTTCAAACCCAGATTCAGACAGCCAGACATCGCCTTGCCGACACCAAGCTCGAAGCCCCCTTCGACGGGATCGTCTCCGGAAGGCGCGTGGACAATCACGAGATGGTCGCCGCCGGACAGGTTGTCATGGCCGTTCTGGATCTCTCGAATCTTGAAATTCGAGTGAGTGTGCCTGAGAGCGAAATCGTCCACCGATCCCTGAAGGCAGGGCAGGAAGCGTATGTGGTGTTTTCGCCCCTTCCGGGAAAGCGTTTCCCCGCGCACCTGAAGGAGTGGGATGCCATCCCGGATCCGGCGACGCGGACTTATGCGGTGACCTTTGCCCTGCCGGCGCCCGAGGAAGGGCAGGTTCTCCCCGGCATGACGGGAGACGTGTGCTGGGGAAGGGCGACTACCGATGCGGCGGGTGGCATTTCCCTCCCCGTGGAAGCGCTGGTTCCCGACGGTGATGGCGGCTCCGCAGTGTGGATCTACGACGCGGAGACCTCAACTCCAGTGAAAAGGAGAGTCCGAACGGGTTCGTTCGTGGAACAAGGCAGGGTCTCCATCCTCGAAGGTCTTGTATCGGGCGAAAAGGTTGTTGTCGCCGGGGCCGCATTCATCAGTGAGGAAATGAAGATCAAGCCGATGCGGCATCGCTGAGTCGGAGTCCGCGATCCTGAACGTTCGGAGGGAAAGAGGGTCTTGTCGATGAATCCCGCTGTTTTTGCCGTGAAGAAGCGGACGATCATGTTCGTCCTGATGACGGTTCTCGTTGCGGCCGGTCTTTTTGCGTATCAGAAGCTGGGAAGATTGGAATATCCGAATTTCACCATCAAGACCGCTCTGGTGAAAACTCCCTATCCGGGTGCAGGCCCCGAGGAAGTGGAGGAAAAGGTCACGGATCGTATCGAGGAGGCAATTCAATCCATGGGGCAGGTGCGAAGAACGTATTCCACGTCCCAGGAAAGCCTCTCCATTGTTTACGTGGAAATAAAGGAACAATTCAAGACGAGGGACCTTCCTCAGATTTGGGATGAATTGCGGCGCAAGATCGGAGACATGCAGGGACGGCTGCCCTCCGGAGCGGGGCCCTCCGTGGTGAACGACGATTTCGGGGATGTTTACGGTCTGTTTTTCGCCCTTACCGGTGAAGGGTACACCTATGCGCAACTCAAGGACTACGCGGAATTTCTGAAAAACGAGTTTCTGCTTTGTGAGGGCGTGGCCAAGGTCAGTTTTTGGGGGACGCAGCAGGAAGTGCTCTATGTTGAGTTCAAGAGAGCGCGCCTCGCCGAGCTGGGAATTTCGCCCGAGCGTGTCCGCCTGACGCTGGAGTCTCAGAATTTCGTGCAGCAGAGCGGCAAGGTGGATGTGGGCGAGAAATATGTCCGCGTGGCTCCCACGGGAGATTTCGTCAGCGAGGAAGCGCTCGCGGACCTTCGCCTCGGCGGCAGGGACGGACTGGTTCGGCTGGGTGACGTGGCCACCATCTCCATGGGATACGAAGAGCCGCCCAGGAACATGTTGCGGTTCAACGGAAAGTCCGCCATCGGTCTCGGCATTTCCGTCGTCGCCGGAGGGAATGTGGTCTCCGTGGGAAGAACCATAAAGGAGAGACTCGTCGCATTGGAGCCCACCCTTCCCCTCGGCATGGAGTTGACGCCGATCTATTATCAGAGCGACATCGTGACGGAGTCGGTCAATCAGTTCGTGGTGAACCTCATCGAATCCGTCGGGGTCGTCATCGGGCTTCTGATGCTCTTCATGGGAATCCAGAGCGGCGTGCTCATTGGTGTTCTCCTGGTGCTCACGATTCTGGCGACGTTCGTCGGCATGTATCTTCTGGACATCGAGCTCCAGAAAGTCTCCTTGGGCGCGCTCGTTCTGGCGTTGGGAATGCTGGTGGACAACGCCATTGTCGTTGCGGACGGAATTCTGGTTCGTCTGGAGAAGGGCGAGGAGCGGGAAAAGGCGGCCTGTGAGGTGGTGCGGGAGACACAATGGCCGCTGCTCGGCGCGACGGTGGTGGCGATCCTGGCCTTCGGCGCGATCGGGTTTGCGCCGGGAAGAGTGAGCGAGTTCTGCCGATCCCTGTTTCAAGTCATGGCTCTCTCGCTTATGCTGAGTTGGATTCTTGCGGTGACGGTGATGCCCCTGCTCTGCGTGAAATACCTTTCCGTTCCCAAGAACATGGACGAAGCGGATCCTTACGCCAAGACCATGTTCCGCGTCTATCGTCGCACGGTGCATCTCTGCCTGTCCCATCGGATCGTGACCATGGCGGCGGTTTCCCTGCTCCTGGTCCTGGCGATTGTCGGATTTGGAAAGATCCCCCTGAGCTTCTTTCCGCATACTACCCAGCCGTTTTTTTACGTGAATTTTAGGAGACCCCAGGGAACCCATCTGGAACACACTTCCCGCGATATGGCAAAACTCGAGTGCTTTGTGGGCGCTCTCAAGGGCGTTCGGAACGTCTCCGCCTTCGTAGGAGAGGGTGCACTCCGTTTCATCCTCTCCTACGGATACGAGAACGCCAACTCGAGTTACGGTCAGCTTCTTGTCGAGGTCGAGGACTATCGGGAGATCGGGGATCTGCTTTTTCGGATCGAGGCGTACATGCGGGAGACGTTTCCCGATGCGGAAGCACACTGCATGCGTATCATGTCGGGTCCGTTCAAGGAATACACGCTGGAGGTGCGGTTTCGGGGACCTGATGTGAAGGAACTCAAGGCATTGGCCACGCGGACGGAGGCGATCATGAAGGCGCATCCGAACGTCAGGGACGTGAGAACCGACTGGCGGCAGTCCCTCCTTGTTCCGCGCCCGGTCTTTGCCGAGGACCGGGCGCGACGTACCGGGAGCACGCGCCAGGATCTCGCCGGTTCCCTCCAGTGGAATTTCGGCGGGCGCAGGATGGGAACCTTCCGGGAGGGAACGGAATTGATTCCCATCATTTCCCGCCCCGTGGAGGAAGAGCGCAAGGGAGTGGAGAACATGGAGAACGTCCAGGTCTGGAGCAGTCTCGCCGGGGTGCATGTTCCGCTCCAGCAGGTGATTTCCTCCATCGATCTCATGTGGGAGGATCCTTTGATCCAGCGAAGGAACCGGCAGAAAACCATCACTGTCCAGGCAAATCCTCTCGTCGGACTGGCCGAACCTCTTCGTCGCCGGATACGGGAGGCGATCGAGGCTGTTCCCCTTCCCCTGGGCTATACCATGGAATGGGGTGGAGAGTACGCGGAATCCAAAGAAGCTCGGGACCCGCTGAAGAAATCCTTCCCGCTCTGCCTTGGGTCCATGTTCGTGATCCTCGTCTGTCTTTTCGATTCGATCCGGCGTTCGTGCATCATTTTTCTGCTGCTGCCCCTGATCGTCATGGGAGTGACCGCCGGTCTCCTGCTGACGGGACAGCCCTTCGGATTTATGGCCATTCTGGGGTTTCTGGGGCTTTCGGGGATGCTCATCAAGAACGCCATCGTGCTCATCGATCAGATAGAACTGGATCTCGCCGGGGGGAAACCTCCGTATAAAGCGCTCCTCGATGCTTCCGTGAGTCGCATGCGCCCCGTCATCATGGCGGCCGGAACGACCATTCTCGGCATGGCCCCGCTCGTGACGGATCCCCTCTACGCGGCCATGGCGGTCACCATCATGGGAGGGCTCTTCGGAGGCACCTTTCTGACCCTCATCGTCGTTCCCGTTCTGTACGGAATCTTTTTCAGAATCCGGGCGGACGGAAGATATCTCTGACTCCGCCTGCTGCACGGAAGCACTCGGGCAGGGTGTTCCGGCGGGAGCCGCCCGTCATTATTTCTCCTGTGAAGAATCACGTCGTTGTTCAGGGACTTTACAAGACGAAAGCGGAGGATGAAAATAGGGCTGCTGTGGTCTCGGGATGCTTTTCCGGAACCGCTCGCCCTGTTTGTTTTTTCCGGGCTGGGGGGATGATTCGTCGGGGGGAGCGAGGTTTTGCGTCCCGCGTTTACAACCAATGCTCGATCTTCCGGAATGACACGGGTGGTTGCGGTTCCGTGTCGGGATTTGCTCTCTCCGACACTTTGGAGGCAGGAAAAGACATTCCGGAAGGTGGTGCTCGCGGTGCCTTGGTTCTCCGCGCTGAGTGCGGTGGAAAATCCGGTTGTCGTCCGGAGCATCCGCAACGGCCTCGTCATGGCGATTCCGATCGTGCTGATCGGCTCCTTTGCCCTTGTCCTCCAATCTCTGCCCTTGCCCGCCTATCAGGCTTTTCTCGAGCATTTCGCCTCGGGGATGCTGCGGGATATTCTGTCTCTTGTCTTCGGCGCGACCTCCGGTATCCTGTCGGTGTACATGGCGGTCTTCATCGGCATGAGTCATGCCCGTCTTCAGAGAGGCGTGGAAATGCACTCCTTCGGCTTTCCCGCGGTCGCTCTCGCCTGTTTTGCCATTCTCGCCGGCTCCCCCCAGAGAGGAATTGCCGTGGACGTGCTCGGTGTCAAGGGAATGTTCACCGCGATTTTCGCGGCGAGCGTTTCCTCCTCCCTGATGACCTACTGGAGCAAGAGGAAATGGGCGCTGTTCCGTCTCTATTCCGGTGGCGCCGACGTGGAATTCAACAGCGCCGTCGCGGTGGTCATCCCCGCGGTCCTCACCGTGGCCATGTTCGGCGGGTTCAGCTACGTTTTCACGGAAGTGTTCCATTTCGCCAACTTCAACGACTTCTTCGTGAATATGACGAGCAGGGTTTTCTCCGTCACGGCAAGGCCCTTTCTGATCGGCCTGCTCTTTGTCCTTCTCTCCGGTCTCATGTGGTTTTTCGGCATTCACGGGAGCAATGTCCTGGAGGGCGTCGCCCAGAGATTCCTCGAACCTGGCGTGGCAATCAACGCGGCACTTGCGACGAACGGGCAGCCTCCCTCGGAGATTGTCTCCAAGACCTTCATCGATGTGTTCGTTTTGATGGGGGGATGTGGCAGCACTCTGTGTCTCCTTGCCGCGCTGCTCCTGTTCGGCCGGGACCGGGGAAACAGGACTCTTTCACGGATCGCCGTGGTTCCCATGTTGTTCAACATCAACGAGCTGATGGTCTTTGGCTTTCCCATCGTCTACAATGTCTACCTCTTCCTTCCGTTCATCCTCACCCCTCTTCTGGTGTTTCTCATCTCCTACGGAGCCATGGCACTCGGGGTCGTTCCCCTTCCGATCCGGGAGGTCGGCTGGACGACTCCCATTCTGATCGGGGGCTATCTTGCCACGGATTCACCCATGGGGAGCGTGCTCCAGCTGGTGAACCTCGCGCTGGGAATTCTCGTCTACAAACCGTTCATCCGCTTCTGCGAGACGGGGAAAACGAAGAATGCCGATGCGGACATGAAAAACCTGGTGGGAGTGCTCAAAAAGAGCGAGGAGACACGTGTACCCGTCGATTTGATACACATCGAGGGACACCTCGGGCTTTTCGCAAAATTGCTCGCCACCGACCTGAAACATGCGATGAAACACGGAGCACTCATGCTCCATTATCAGCCCCAGTACGACAACAGAGGGGAGTGCGTCGGCTCGGAGGCGCTCCTGCGCTGGAACCACGAGACATTCGGCATGGTGTACCCTCCCCTGATCATTCACCTTGCGGAGGAGACGGGGACCCTCTACGAACTGGAGCGGTACGTTCTCGGAATAGCCGCAAGAAATGCGGGCGTCCTCCGCGGAGTATGCGGACGACAGCTCAAGACCTGCGTCAACATAACGGCGACCACCTTCTGCGAGGAGACCTTCGAACAGTTTCTCCGGGAGCTTTTCGAAAAAGAAGAGATTAAGCCGGGAGACCTGTGGCTGGAGCTGACGGAACAGAAGGCGTTCGTCTTCGACCACGCCACGGAACAGAAAAGTCGACGTATCCGCGCCATGGGTTTTCCCCTGGTCATCGACGATTTCTCCATGGGGCATACCTCGCTGAAATATCTCCAGCGCAACGAATTCGACATGGTGAAACTCGACGGATCTCTTGTCCGGGAGATCAACGGGAATTCCCGGTGCAACGATATCGTCGGTTCCATCGTCTCTCTTTCCGGGGCGCTGAATTTCATCGTGATGGGAGAGTGCGTGGAAACGAAGGAAGAGCAGCTCTCGCTGGAGCAGCTCGGCTGCGTGCACTATCAGGGGTATTTGTACAGCCCCGCGGTTCCCTTCGAGGAGTTTCTTGAACTGCTGCGGGTCTCGAGGATCTCCGGATGAAGCGGTCTCTCCGGGAAAGCTGAATTCGGAGGTGTGTGCGGCGTGACCGGGAGCCCCTGCGGAACCTGAGCGAGGGCTCCCGCATATGCTCACATGCCGATGGCGGCGGATCCTCCCACGATGAAGGCGATGCCCGCCCACTGCACGGCCCGGGTGGGCTCCCGCAGGACGAAGAAGGAAAA
>Ga0067045_1030160_pt1 | contig 16476 bp, 15 predicted proteins | sample TerdegcTABiofilm_FD_59184 | JGI IMG/M metagenome (GOLD analysis project Ga0067045, IMG submission 59184) | Combined Assembly of (Gp0054472, Gp0054536) Wastewater bioreactor microbial communities from Singapore -Terephthalate degrading...
GCGAGGGTGGGAGAACGAAGACTGAACCGTCTTCAAAACATAAATGCCCGGGGCGAGCGCTCCGAGAACGCTTATCTCGCCGCGTCTACCGGCCGGAATGACTCCCTTTCAACCAGCTCGACCGGCAGCACAATATGCTCGGCGGCAAGCGAGCGTTCCTCGATGTGCTGCAACAGAAGCTGTGCTGCGACGCGTCCCTTGTCCGCCGTGGGCTGGCGGATGGTCGTCAGCGCGGGGCAGGTGAGGCTGCTGGCCTCGATATCGTCGTAGCCGATCAGCGAGAGGTCATCTGGAATGCGCAGGCCAAGCTCGCGAGCGGCTTGCATGACACCGATCGCGATCACGTCCGCCATGGCGACAATGGCGGTGGGACGCCAGCGGGATTGCCACACCGTGTGCAGCCCTTCGTACCCCCCGGCGGTGTCACACTCGCACTCCAGCAAATGGATGCCCGGCGCGTCCAGCGACAGCCCGTATTCGCCGAGCGCACGTGCATAGCCTGCCACGCGGCGCTGGAGCGTGCCATAGGCGGGGAACCGCCTGGCAGAGCAGACTTCCACGCCGGCTTGTTACAGTCTCACCGGGGGCAGACAATTATGCTTGAAGCGGATTGAAGCCCAGGGCAAGTGCTCAAGGGACTTTGGAGACGGGGCTAGTCGGGGATTGGAAGATGGTGTCGCATCCCATCCCTGCCGCTCTGGCCTAACTCAACCGCGAACGCGTCCGGCCTGAAAAAACCTGATAACCTAGGAACGCTTTGCTCTCCCCGTGTTTGCACGTGGCTTGTATTTCACAGTCAGCATGGACATGGTGGTCAATAGCATGTGCCAGCGGGTGTATCTACCCTCGCGATTGACATGCAAGGGCCATCGGGCAAGGACTGTCGCACTCTCTCCTGACCGTTAGCCTAAGTCCTTCACGATGAACTGCTCGTTCTCAATGATCAACTCGCCGTCCAGATACAGGCTCGTATTGCGGCAGCAAATGTCGAAGTGGGCTTCGGATGTGTTCTTTCCGCCTAGCCCGCAGTAAGGGGCAGGGGCGTCGAAGATATTACGGCCAATCGCCACCATAATCGTGCCGTACTTTGACTCCGAATCCATGCCCACGTGGCCCCAATCCGCGCGCTCGTCAATACCCCAACCTGCATGTGAGAAGCGGAATGCCCCTTCGTCACCAGCGCGTTCAAGCTGTGACTGGAGCAGATAAGCATCTGGACCGCCCTCGATCTTGACAATCTTCCCTTGTTCGATAGTTAGCACAACGCGGCTCTGCGCGTGACGCCACATCCCCAACAAGACGTCGCCCGGCTCGATCACGTAGCGTCCCTCGCCGCTGTCTTCCAAGGGCGCACACGTTACCAGGCCGGAGGGCCAGTGATCCCAGCGCCCAGGCTCGTCGGCAATGCCGCACTGGTACATAGCTTTGCGCCCGTCTTTGCGCAGAATGTAGTCCGACCCGGCTTCGGAGACGATATGGATCTCTTTGGCTTCCTGGAGACGCTGTGCCCCTGCCAAACCTCTGCGACGGACCTGCTCATTAGGCAGCATGCGTTTGAGCACTTCCAGCGGTTCCTGCACCATCAACACGCGCGCGTTCGCCTTAAGTGCGGCGTTGTGGGTGTCAGTGTACATCCACGACCCAATACCGCGCGGCAGCATGCTCATACCCAGGATCAGGTTGGCGTTCTGCCAGGTGGCGCGGACGAGCGCATCATCAAAGCGCTGATCACCCTGCGAGACCAGGATGTAGGCATTCGCTCCCAAGCTGGACGCAGCCGCAAAAGCGGCGGGCGGGTAGGCAGGGTGTGGAAAACGGGGATCGGTGAAGATAAGTACGTTCTCGCCCGGCTGTACCTTGCACAGGCGCAGCTCGTGTGTGAACATGCTGACGAGGTCGGCACTACCAAGTTCAGAAAACATAGGATTTCCTCCAGATAACGAACCATGATGAGAAATGCGTATCACACAGCTGTTTGCTGGGAGCCGGTTGGTAATTCTTCTTTCGCCGCGCCGCTTTCAGCAGGCCAGCCGCTCTGAGCCAGCTCCTCGGCGCGCCAGCAGCGTACCCAATGATCCGGTGCGACGGTACGCAGAGCCTGCGGCTCGTGCGCGCAGCGCTCTGTTGCGTAACGGCAGCGCCCGTATAACTTGCAGCCCGCGAAGTCAGGTGTTCTCTGAATCACTTCACCGGCCAACATCCCTGTACGACGCATCTCGCCGCGTTCAGCCTGCCCGATCAATGTAGCTGCCAATAAGGCTCTGGTGTAAGGATGGCGCGGAGTCTCAAAGACGGCGTGCTTGGGTCCGGCCTCGACGATCTGACCCAAGTACATGACATAAACGTAATGAGCGATGTAGCGGATGACGCGTAGATCGTGCGAGACGAAGATGAAGCTCAAGCTGCTCTGCCGTTGTAAGCTCAGCAGCAGGTTGATGATCTGTCCTCGGATGGACATATCCAGAGCGGCGGTTGGTTCATCCAGAAAGATGAAGTCCGGCCCTGGGGCCAGTGCACGGGCGAGGGCCACGCGCTGCAACTGTCCGCCGCTCATCTCGTAGGGGTAGAGCGCCACGAAACGCTCGTCGAGCTCCATCTGGTCCAGTAGGGCCAGCGCCCGCTGTTCCTTCTGTTTGAGGGTTAGGTGTCGCGAGAGACACATGGCATCCACCAGGGTCTGACCGATGGTCATGGCTGGGTTGAACGACGTGGCTGGGTTTTGGAAGACCATCTGTAGCTTGGTGCGCAGAGGGCGAAATTCTCGCTCGCTCAGCCCTTGGATTTCCTGGCCCTCAAACAGGATTTTGCCGCCATCCAGATCAAGCAACCGCAGGATCGCCCGTCCCAGCGTGGACTTGCCTGAACCACTCTCGCCGACCAGTCCGACTGTCTCGCCCCGCCTGACGATGAGCGAAACATCATCTACAGCGGTCATGCTGACGCGCTTGAGACTGCGCCGGCGCATCGTGAAAACCTTGACCGCGTTCTGTATGCTCAACACAACGTCTGCAGTCATAACAACCGACCCGGGTTGACTATGAAAAGTGACATGAGCTGTAATGCCCTGGCTCAACCTGGCGGAGGGCAGGGGACTCCCGCCAGCAAATATCCTGTGCACGTGGGCACCGCCCCGCAAAGCAGCACCCTTGCCATTGCTCCCGCAGGTCAGGCACGCGCCCTGGGATGTAAGGCATTTCCTCGCCGTCGGTTCCCGCGAAACATTCCAGCAGCCGGATAGTATAGGGGTTTGCCGGGTGTTCTAACACCTGGCCGGCAGTACCTGCCTCCATCACCGTCCCAGCATACATCACGATCACCCGATTGCAGATGGCCGATACAAGACTGATATCGTGCGAAATAAGTACGAGTGTGGCATTGAGCCTCTCAACTACGTCCTGGATCAGATCAAGTACCTGTACCTGAATGGTCACGTCCAGACCACTAGTCGGTTCATCGGCGATAAGCAGTTGGGGAGAGCACACCAGGGCCATGGCGATCATCGCACGCTGGGCCATTCCGCCGCTGTATTCAAAGGGGTAGTTACGTGCCCGAACCTCGGGGTGTGGGATGCCAGTCGCAGCCAGCACCTCCACCGCGCGTTGCCAAGCTTCGCGTTTGCTCCCGCCGTTGTGGTGGTGATACACGTCGGCAATCTGCTGGCCGACCGGATATAGAGGGTTGAGCGCTGCCGCAGCATTCTGAAAGACCATGCAGATCTTTGATCCCCTGATCCTGCGCAACTCGTTCTCGTCCAGTGCCAGCAGATCAGTGCCCTGGAACAGAATGCGCCCCTCGGTGATGCGGGCAGTGGGGGGAAGCAGGCGCAGCATACTTGTCGCTGTAACTGTCTTGCCTGAGCCGCTCTCGCCGACGATCGCGGTACGTGTGCCACGCTCGATCTGCATAGAGATGCCGCGCAAAGCGTAAACCACATCGCGTCCGATGTGGAACTGCACGCGCAGATTCTGAATGTCCACCAGCACCATTGACTATACCCGCCTTGTCCACAGTGACTTCAGGATGTCGCTGATGTTATTAAGCACCCACACCGAGCAGAACAGCGCCAGCCCAGGGAAGACCGAGAGCCACCATTTGCCAAACACAATGTAATTGGCGCCGACCTGGATCATCGAACCCCATTCGGGCTTGGGAATCTCCACGCCCAATCCGATAAAGCTGAGGCCCGCGATCATCTGAACCGCATAGGCGCAGCTCAGTGGAAGCTGGGCGAAGACGGGCACCAGGGCATTGGGAATGATGTGCCGGAAGACAATCCTCAGTGAGGAGTTGCCGGCCACACGCGCTGCCTGGACGAACTCCACATCGCGCAGCGGCACCACCACGCTGCGCACCATCTTGCTGTAGACAGGGATGTTGTAGAAAGCCACGATCAGTACCACGTTGGTCAGCGTATTCCCGGCAGCGGCGATGAAGGCCATGCCGAACAGGATTTGGGGGAAGCCCTGAAAGACCTCGGTAATGCGCGTGAGGATGTTGTCGAGCAGGCCGCCATAGTAGCCCGAAATGGCCCCCAACGGCACGCCCAGGGCAATGCCGATCAGGACAGAACTGATAGCCAACGTGAAGTCGGTGCGGATGGCATGGATCGTTCGCGAGAAAATGTCCATTCCATCGCGATCGGTGCCGAACCAGTTCTCAGCCGAGGGTGGTTGCAGCGTGTTCATCGGGCTGGGTTTCACCGGGTTTTGCAGCGGGAGCACGGGTGCGAGAATACCCAGGCCGATAAAGACCAAGAGAACGCCGAAGTTGATCGCCACACGCCAGAACCCGTTCGTGTCCACTAGGCGGCGCAGGAGCGACGGTCGGGTGAAAGAGGCGCCTTTAGGGTTTGCTACGGCAGTCGTCATGATCGATCCTGAGGTCTTTAGGGCACTTCGGCTATTTGGTGACCCGCACGCGCGGGTCAATCACGGCTGTGATGATATCGGCCAGCAGGTAGATGAAGAGGTAAAACCCCGCGCTGAGCAACACCACTCCCATCACTGGCTCGTAGTCCGAATGATTCATTGCGTCAACGGCGTACAGACCCAGTCCTGGCCACGTGAAGATGATCTCCACCAGGACGGTGCCGCTCAGCAAGTAGCCATAGGTCATAGCTATCATGGTGATAACCGGAGCCAACATGTTCTTGAAAGCGTAGCGACGGATGGTTCCGTTAGGCAGACCAAAGGCGCGCGCCGAACGAATATAGTCACTCTGCATAATCTCTTCAGTCTTGCTGCGGGCGATACGCAGTGTGCTGGGACTGGTAGTGATTGCTAGTGTCAACGCGGGCAGGATCAGGTGCCTAACACTAGACGTAAATGCGTCCCACTCTCCCGCCCAAAGCGTGTCGATGGTGTACCAGCCGGTCACCTGGGTGATGGCGCGGTACTGCCGGTCGATACGACCTAATGGTGCAGGTAGCCAGCTTAGCTCAGCGAAGAACACATAAATGAATAGCAGCCCCAGCCAAAAACTGGGCATTGAGACGCCAGCCTGTGCGATTACGTCTACCAGACGAGCAAAGCGACTGCGCGGGCGGCTGCCTGCCAGGATGCCCGCCGGAATGGCCCACAGAACACCAAGCAAGAGGGCGAAGGTCGAAAGCTCTAAGGTAGCTGGCAGACGTGAGCGAATGTCTTTCATGACCGGATTGTACGAATAGCGCGAGGTGCCGAGATCACCTTGTAGCAGATTGCCCACGTAGTTTAGGTATTGACGCCAGAGCGGTTGATCCAGCCCCAGGTCACGGATCATGTTGTCAAGCATCTGTTGGGTGTAGCGCGGGCCAACGAGCAGGTAGACCGGATTGCCGATGAAGTGCGTCACCGAGAAGGTGATGATGGACACGAGGACGAGCGAGATCAGCAAGATCGCCAATCTCTTGCCCAGGAAGTATCCCCATTCGCGCAGCGTTTCGACCATAGCGGGTTATCTATGTGTCAAATGGGTCGGGGCGTGCTTACCCACACCCCGACCGCGGCGTTCAGTCAGCGCAACGGGAGAGGGTTTCACTCCCCACGATAGAGTGGATAGTACCACAGTAGATTGTCGGGCAGTTGGATATACCCCTGGATGTCGTCGCGCATGGCAATCTCGAATGGCATATCCACGATGTACAGCGCCGGAGCATCGTCGTTCAGAATGCGCTGGTACTCAGCGGCAAGTTCGGCTTTGCGATCTGTATCAAGTGTACTGGCCAGGTCATTAATGACGGCATCGAGGTCCGGGTTGCTGTAGCCCATCCAGTTAGCCACGGCCCCTGTCTGGAAGAACAGCTTCCCTGTATAGCCCGGGTCGTCCACATACCACAGCAGATCGCGCATCCACGCCTGGTGCTCCAGGGTTCCGAGTTGCTCGGCGAATACCGCGGACGGTTGGCGGTTGATAATCATGTTCACGCCGATCTGGGCGAAGGCATCTTGCAGCAGAATAGCGATTTGCTCAGTGGTCGGATCACCCTGGGCAATATCCAGAGTGAACTCAAAACCGTCGGTATAGCCAGCCTCGGCCAAGAGTTCTTTGGCCTTCTCCAGGTCGTAGCTATAGGGCCAGAGTGTGCTATCGTGGAACTGGCCGGCGACAGGGATTGGCCCCTTTGAGATCAGCCCGTTGCCCTTGAAGATACCATTCAGCACATCCTCTTGAGGCACGGCGTATGTCAGCGCTTGGCGCACCAGTTTGTTGGTGAAGGGTTCCTTCTGTACATTGAAGCCAAGAATCATCTGATTACGCGTTGGTACGGATAGAATCTTGACACCTGGGGTACCACGCAGCAGGTTCAATTCGTCTGTACTCAGATCCTTGGCGATATCGACCTCACCTTGTTGGAGCAGTAGGGCGCGGTCTGCCGAGGAGGGGATAACGCGCAAGATCACTTGGTCGAAGAAGGCGGGGCCATCCCAATAGTCCGGATTAGCGCGCAGCACCATCTCAACCCCGGCCTCCCAGCTTTCGACATAGAACTCACCCGAACCGATGTCATTCTTGGCCAGCCAGCGTGTCGCCCACGGGTCATCACTCTCGGCGTGTGCTTGGGCTTCAAGGGCATCCATGGGGGCTTGCGACTGATCGCGGAACAGGTAGAAGAACCAGGGGCTGGGGGCAGAGAAGTTGATTCTTACCTGATAGTCACCCAGCTTCTCGACCTGATCCATGCTATTGATGTTGGCCGTCAGACAGTTCCACTCTGTACCAGACTGCGTGCCAAAGGCCCGCTCGAACCAGTAGATGAAGTCATCGGCGGTCACTTCGCGCCCAGTCTTGGGGAAGGTTACTCCCTGGCGAATGTTGAGGGTGATAGACAGCTCGTCGTCGGACCAGACCCACGACTCGACAGCAGCTCCTTCGATGACGCTCACATCGGTAGCGCTATAGCCCTCACCGGTGTCGTACCATCCATAACGGAAGAACTGATCGTAGATGTTGTAGTTCACTTCATTTGAACGCTGGAAACGCGAAAACGGCGGGTCCAGTGTTTCGACATCGCCGGAGATCGCGATAACCAGCACATTCTCGTCGCCTTGGGCCTGGAGCGAGCCGACACTGACCCAACCGCTCAGCAGGAACACCAGGACGAAGATCATTCCACAAAATCGAAATAGCCTCTTGGTATTCATAGCGCTCTCTCCGCGACAAAAACGAACAATCTCGCTGACGATGAGTTTCTAGCTGTTAGTTCTCTCCTTTCGCACTGACTTGTGCGGAGCGGAACTGCCGCACGATGCGCGGACGATCAACTCGGTCTCTAGCACAACGGTATGTGTTGGACGCAAGGGGTTGGCAATGCGCTCAAGGAGCAAGCGCGCAGCAGTCACCCCGATCTCAAAGGCCGGCTGGGCGACTGTCGTCAAGGGGGGATTAAGCGAAATAGCCCAGGATAGATCGTCGAAACCCACCACAGCGATGTCGGATGGGATGGTTCTGCCGGCTTCGTGAATCGCGTTGAGCGCGCCAATGGTCATCTGGTTATTGGCGACAAACATCGCTGTGGGTGGATTGGAAAGGTTGATCAACTGCTGGGCAAGCTCATAGCCGCTGCTCTGCCGGTAGTCACCGAAGCAAGTTAAAGAAGAATCTATATGCAGGCCAGCATCCGTCATGGCCTGTAGATAGCCTGCGTAACGCTCGCGACCGGTCGTCAAGTGCAGGGGGCCACTGACCATGCCGATGCGCGTATGACCGAGCCGGATTAGATGCTGGATCGCCTGGAGCGCCCCCTCAAAGTTGTTAACCACTACCGTATCCACATCGACATTGCGCATTCGGCGATCTATGACAACCACTGCCAAACCCTCTTCGATAGCGTCTGCCAGGGCGACGGAATCTTCACGAGTGGGCGCAATGATGAGTCCGCCGACATCTTCTGTCCGCATCAATCGAATGAAGGACGTTTCCCGATCGACGTTGGCATCGGCATTACCGATCAAAACGCTCGATCCGTCCAGGGAGAGCACATGCTCGATACCTCGCAGCACATGAATGTAGAACGGGTTGGTGATGTCGGAGAAGATAACGCCGACGAGTCTGCTGTGCGTGGCGCGCAAGCGCTGTGCCACGCGGCTTGGGCGATAATTCAGTTCATCAATGGCAGCCAGAACGCGCTCGGCCAGCTTGTCAGTCACGTGGGGATGGTGGTTGAGAACCCGTGATACGGTGGTGACGGAGACGCCTGCACGCTTGGCGACATCTTTGATGGTGGGCATCAGAAGCGGTCCTTAAAGTGATTGCATAGTTAGGAAACGATTTTTTGCTTTTGAGCGGATATATCCTGAAAACGATACCAATAATGCTTGCACTATACGACGTTTCCCCATGCTATGTCAAGTAGTCAAGCTTTTTTATCTTTCCCGGCGGTCACCTCTATACGGCTATGAAACAGGCACAGAGAGGGCAGGGGGCAATTTCGGAGCATCGCGGGTCGATCTAGTAAGGCGCCGCCTCGCGAGGACCATGCCAGGACACGGCGGTCGTGGGATTGAGGTGTAGTCAACCAAGGAACTTCGGCGGGCTGAAGTTATGAGCAGCCGCACAATCCCGAGTCTTGGCACTGCCGAGATCATCAGACGCCCTCGTCCGCATCCTCACAACTAGCCGTCCTGCATGGCGCGTCGATTGAGCAATCTTCGGTTGTAGCGCGTAGCGAAGCTTCACAGATGGCGATATCGATCAACTCGTCACCTTCAAGCTCGATTGTTGACTGTATAGAACAAGATTGAACTTAGGGGGTATTGAGGATTTGCCTGGGTACCAGGGCGGATATTGTTTTACGGCAGTCTGTTCACAATTCGTTCACTGAGCCTGTGCCGTATCGAATATCGCAACAATGTTTTCAGGGGGAACGTCAGGCTGGATGTTGTGAACCGCTGCCAGCACATATCCTCCATCCGGACCCAGATCCCGAATTCGCCGCAGGACTTCCGCGCGGACATCATCGGGCGTGCCGCAAGGAAGCACACGCACGTTATCGATAGCGCCCCAGAAGCCTATATCTCGTCCGAATTCCCGCTTGAGGTGCGCAGTATCATCCATACCGGCGGCGCTGACCTGAACCGGGTTAATAAAATCAATGCCAATTTCAACGAAGTCAGGGAGCAATTTTAGCAATGAACCGTCGGTGTGGAAGAGCACTTTGGCATTTGACCGAGCGTGGACCATATCAAAAAAGCAGCGATGTCGAGGCTTGATGAACTTCCGATACATCTCGGGCGACACCATCGGGCCCCGCTGGTCAGCAACATCGTCCGAGCAACTAATAACATCAACGATATCACCAACAGCTGCGATCGCTTCTTCCGCGACCGCCATCCGTCGCTCCAAGACGGCGTCCATAATGGCACTCAGAATCTTTGGATTCAGGTGGAAATCGGTATACCAGTCCTCATATCCGCGCAGCCATTGGCTATAGTGCACGCAAATATCCTGAAGGTGTAGAACAATTCCATAGTCTGTGTTCTCGCGCAACCACACCGCGCGTTCACGGAGTCCACGTGTATAGCCAGCGTCGTTGGCAACGTCTGGCCAAGGGTAGTGCATCACATCGTAGAAACTGATTTCCCCCGCGAGCGGGAACATGACGGGGTCAAAGTAGAGCGAAGTAGAAGGGCGCTTCCATACCACGCCCCATTGGTCTTGAAAAGCATTATCCGGCAGTTCAATATCAGTCCAGTTGTCAGGTGGACCGAGGAATACGCCTCGGACATCGATACCGAGCCTCGCAAGGACGCATTCATCGATTGCGGCCACGCCAAGCACACGAGAATTTCCTGTTGTGCCGAGTGGCTGCGCTTCAAGCTCCAGGCCGAGATACTCCACCAGTCGCTGATAAGCAGGCATGGTAATGCCGGAGTTCCGAGTTGCACCGAGATCCATCGGCACACGGTCGGCTTCTTGATGGTTCAGTGCCCTTTGCAGGCGTTCGCGCGGTTTCATCTCAGGGTCCTAAAATCAGCCTTTGACAGCCCCCATAGTCAGACCGCTGACGATATAGCGTTGGGCCAGCAATGCCAGCAACATTGGAATTCCGGTGATGACGGTCGCGGCGGCGGCCAGGCCACCGACGTTGATATTCAGATATGACACGAAGTTAAAGACTGCGACGGGCAGGGGTCGGGTTGCAGCACCGGCAAGAATAATTGAGAACAAGAAGTTGTTCCAGGAAAAGATGAAAGCGATGATCGACGCGGCGGCAATTGTGGGCGCAGAAAGCGGGAGCGCAACACGCAGGAAAACAGTCAGGATGGAGCCGCCATCGACCAGCGTGCTATCCTCGAGCTCGGCGGGCAGTTCCTCAAACGCTCCGATCAACATCCAGGTAATGATGGGGAGGCCAACCGTGAGGTGCGTCGCGATCAGCGACTCGTACGTCCCAACTATCTTGAGCCGCAGAAAAAGAATATACCACGGCAACAGATAGCTAATGGCAGGCATAATTCGAGCAGCCAGGATAACGACTGCTAATCCACGCTGTCTAAACCGAGCAATACTAAAAGCAGCAGGAGCACCTACAACCACACCTATAGCCGTTGAGGCCGCTGCGACTACAAAGCTGTTCCAGGTATATCGTGGAAAAGGATTGCGGATAAAGGCCTCGCGATAGTTCTCCAGAGTAGGCTCAAATATCACCACCGGCGGAGTAGCCAGGTTATCAACCTGAGTTTTGAATGAGGCCATTACCATCCAGATAATGGGAAAGAGGAAAAATAACGTGAGCACAATGAGCGCGAAGTAAAACGGGCCTCGTTTCCAGATCGCCAGCTTGTGTCGTTGACTCTGCGATCTCATGCGGCTGCCTCCGTTCGGCGGCGCAAAACGATCAGGAGCAGACTGACGCTCAGTACAAGCGTGAAGAAGACAACCAGTGCTGCCGCTGCATACCCTAGTCGGAAGTAATCGAAGCCGGTTTTATAGATATAAAGGTTAAGCGTTTCCGATGCGAAACCCGGTCCACCCTGGGTTGTGCCGTAGATAATGTCGAAGGTTTTTAGGCAGTCAATGGACCGGAACATCAAGGCAACCATAATCGTTGGTCGCAGCATCGGTAGCATCAGAAACCGAAAGCTCTGCCACCTCGAGGCGCCGTCAATCGCAGCAGCCTCAAACGGCTCGTGGGGAAGGGCAGTTATGCCGGCAAGGATCATCAACATAACAAGCGGAGACCACTGCCAGGTATCAATAAGGATTAGTGTAGGCAGCACCGACTTCCCTGAATTCAGCCAAAGCTGCGGCGGGAGGTGGAGCGTTTTCAGTATCCAGTTAGCAACGCCATCTACTGGATTGAGGATTAACATCCAGATCAATGACATAGCTACTGGCGTGGCAACCATCGGTAGAAGAAACAAAGTGCGCACTATACCACGACCTACAAAATCATGGTTGAATAGCAGGGCCATCCCTAACCCCAGGGTAACCTGCAGCGCCAGCGCTCCAAGTGTAAAATATATTGTTCGTTCGAGCGCGGCATGGAAGCGTGTATCTTTTAAAAGGGTTGCGTAGTTCTCAAAGCCGATCCACGCCGGTTTATCCAGATTGAATGGGGAGAGATCGTGAAGACTCAGCCAGACAGTATACCCAACAGGATAAGCGAGCATAATGGCAACAACCAGAACCGCCGGCAAAGGAAATAGCCACGATGCAATCATCTGCCCGCGTCTTACTGAAGAGACTTTGAAACGCCCTTCGCCCATGAAATCACTTAATTGTTTCCAAAACACTCTCTGTGTCATTTCATTAAGACCTGAGTTCTGTATTCTTTGAATCGGGCTGTGCAGAGGGACTGGCTACCAATACCAGCCAGTCCCCCATAAGCGAGTTGTACCCTCTACTGCTCCTGCTTCAAAAGCTCTTCAAGTTGCGCCTGAGCGGCATTAGCCGATGCTACAATGTCTTTGCCTTCAATGGCATCAACGATCACCTGGCCAACCACATCACGCCAAGGCTGAACATTCACAATGTGTGGATTCATGTATGGCATAGCGAGTTGCAGCGATTCCCGCATGGCCTCGGTCAGATCAGGATGGGGATCATTCTCCGTAAACGCCGGATCTTCCCAAGAAGATGTGCGTGGCGCAGGGATACCAAGTAGCTTGGCTTTTAGCGAGTTTTCCTTGCTCGTCGCCCACTGAATAAAGTACCAGGCCGCTTCCCGGTTCGGGGCACTCGGTGGAATGCTCATCACCCAGCCATAGGCGTAAGGCTTCCCGCCGGGCACAACGGCGAAGCTGACATCGTCGGCCACCCCCGATTGCTCAGGGTCGAGAACGGTTGCGGCAGCCTGCCCGCTCTCTGTCCAAAGCGCGCCCTTCCCGCTGGTGAACAACTGCAAGTTCTCCGGCCAGCTGTTATTGACTGCCCCAGGCGGTCCGTATTCACGGAGCATCCTACCCCACCAATCGAAGGCAGCAATGGCCTCCGGGGTGTTAATAGCCGGCTTGCCATCTACGATCCATGCCCCGCCCATACCATACAGTACGGAAGAGAAAACAGATGTTGCAGCCGCCCCTTTGCCGCGGTTGATCCAGCCGTAGAAATCGTTATCGGGGTCGTGTAGGGCCGCAGCAACTGCTTCTGTTTCCTCGAAGGTCGTTGGAACTTTCAAGCCGGCAGCTTCTAGGATACTCGGCCGGTAAAACATAATTTGAGCATCAGAATAGGTAGGAATGCCGATCAGATCACCGTTCACCGTTGCCAGCGAGATCGCACCCTCTGAAAAGTCTTCGAAGTCGAAATCCGGGTTAGTGAGTGTCGGATCATTGATCAGGTCGTCGAGTGTGGTATACCAGCCTGCCTGGTGGTACTTGAAGCCTTCCTGAATGGTCATCGAGCCAAAAATGTCGATGTCGCTGCCGGCAATCAGCTCAACGGTAAGCTTCTGTCGAAGCTGATCTTCGACGAATGTCTCCATATTGACCTTGATGCCCGTCAGTGCCTCGAAAGCGGGCAGTTCTTCAAGAATGAAGTCGGTCCATGCGGTGTTGGGCCACAAGACTCGAATCGTTGTGCCTTCATAGCGGCGCCAATCAAACTCACCTTCTTGCGCCAAGCTTGAAGAGACCCCGACCGAACTGAATATAACGGCCAAGAGCACCGCGACACTAAGGAAACCGGCCAATTTTTGCTTCATTTTTGCCTCCTGCTGAATATATTTCATCGATTCTTTGCGGCCTTAAATGGACATCTCCGCAAGGGGAACGCGCAATTGCTCCAGCACTCTACGCACATGATCGCGCTCTTCATTAGTAGCAGGCACCAGAGGCAATCGTGGATTACCAACCTCTTTCCAGGTCATACTAATTGCTGCCCGCAGAATCGGGATCGGATTTACGCGCCCATTCTGATTAAGCGCCTTGAAGAAGGGGTACAATTCCAGGCTGATTCTCGTCGATTCAATAGAGTCTCCTTTCAAGAATAGGTCAATCATCTTCTTCATGCGGTCGCCAATAACCTGCGAGCCGCCGCTAACAACTCCGACACCCCCTTGTGATAGCGTTTGCAGGACCATCATGTCATCGCCGGAGAAAACTTTGAAGCGGTCAGGTGTGCCAAGGTGATAATCCGATGATTGGAGCGGATTGATACCTGCTTCTTCTTTGACCCCAAGAATGTTGTCAATCTGGCTAAGCGCAATCAGCGTTTCAGGATCGATATTTGTCCCAGTAAATAGGGGAATGTTGTAGAGCAATATGGGTAGCCTGGTCGACTCGGCAACAGCTTTGAAATGCCGATAGACACCCTCTTGCGTAGGTTTGAGGTAGTAGGGCGCAACGACCATGGCGACATCAAAACCGAGTTTTTCGGCTTCTTGGGTTAGCATCACTGCGTGCTGGGTATACGCCGCACCCGTCCCGGCAACCACGGGTACCCGGCCGTTCACAGCCTCTTTCACAGTCCGAAAGATGCTTAGCCGTTCGTCGTATGTCATCGAGATAAACTCGCCGGTCGTTCCGCCTACGATCACTGAATCGCAAAAGCCACGCTCAATGACCATCTCGGCCAGCTCGCCGAGAGTTTGATGATCGATCTCGCCATTCTCTTTGAACGGCGTTACGAGTGGAACGAGAACCCGCCCCAGCAGTGCATCAAGAGTGTTCACGCGTCATTGTCCTTTCTGTTTATGGCGAGACTGTCCTTGCATAGCGTTCCATTGCGCAATCAATCGCGCGCACCCATCAGTGATATGGATATCGATTTCGTGCTTCGCTGCCTCAACATCGCGTGTCTCAAATGCCTCAACGATTCGGCGATGCGCGTCCAATAACTCACCCGGTGTGTAAAGACGAAACTGTCCGAAGAAAATACCCCTCTTGACGTTGGTTTCAATCGCATTCCACAGTTGCAACAGCAACTCATGATCTGCCATCAAGTAGATATGTCGGTGAAGCTGCAGATCCAGCTCGTGAAATCTTTCCATGTCCTGTTCGGTTGCAGCTTCGACCATTTCCGAAAAAATGTCACGCAGTTCGATCATTTGCTGTTCTGTGCCATTCTCAATAGCCAGTTCCGCAGCAAAAGCCTCCAGGACACGGCGTACACTGTAGGTCTCGGTGATGATTCGATCATCGAAATCCGCGACAAAAGTCCCTCGGTAGGGAATGTTGGTAACTAACCCCTCTTTCTCGAGCAAACTGAGTGCTTCCCGCAGAGGGCCACGACTTACTCCGAAGCGAGCGGCCAGGTTTGCCTGGTTGATCGGAGAACCGGGGGCAAGCTCTCCGCGAAGAATAGCTTCACGGATCGTCTTCCAGATAGTTTGGCGAAGTGTGCTCTGCTTGAACTGGTCGAGCGCGCTCATATGCCTTTCACCAAATAGTTAACTGTTAACTGTTAACAGTTTTATGATAATCGAACTGCTTGTTGAAGTCAAGCAACTACCGGTATTGATGTGCTTCCAGAGTACAATGACAGAGACGGTCAAACTGGTGTGCCGTTCACGTGTGAATAGAAAGACTATTAGGCCCTTATGCTAGATCGAGTTGAATGAAATGAAGTCTCCCGGTAAGGTTTGACGAGAGCAGCAAAACTCAAGTCAAGCCACCAGGAGACAAGCGAATGATAAACGCGTTTGATGATTTTTGCCTGTATGTGTATGTGATTGTCGACGACCTGTGGGCGCAGATCGCGCCTCGGTTGGGTAAACCGGGACCCGCCCCGGAGTGCAGCGACAGCGAATTGGTCACGATGCTGTTGGTGGGGGAATGTCGGGGCTGGGATGTGGAAACGGATCTGATGAGTTATTGGCGTGAATATCCCGACCTGTTTCCGACCATCCCCACCCAGGATCGGTTCAACCGGCGGCGGCGCAATCTGACAGCGGCGATCAACCTGCTGCGCCAGGCGTTGTTGGCGCTGCTGGACCTGGCTGAAGATCGCCAATGTGCGATTGATAGCCTGCCGATCCCCGTCGTGCAATTTCATCTGGTGCCCGGTTCGACCGGGGACTGGCGCGCTCACGGGGCGAGCTTTGGCAAGGTATCGTCCAAGAAAGTGACGATTTTCGGCTACAAGCTGCATTTGTTGGTAACCTTGAGCGGCCTGATCCTGGATTTTGAACTGGCACCGGCCAACGCCACCGACCTGGAGGTAGGCAGCGAATTGCTCGAACAGCACACCGATTTGGATGTTTACGGCGACAAAGGCTACATCAGTGCCGAGGTTGCGGCTCGTCTGCTGCGTTTGAACCGCCTGCGTCTGCTGACCCTGCCGCGCGTCAACCAGAAAGTTCAGGTTACGCCTGTGGTGAGCCGGACCTTCAACGCCGTGCGTCAAATTATCGAGACCGTCAACGGCCAACTGACCGAGCAGTTCCATATTGAACACAACCATGCTCATACCTTTCGTGGTTTGTGTGCTCGTTTGATCACCAAATTGACGGCTCATACGTTGTGCATCTATCTCAATCGTTTGTTGGGTAAGCCAGACTTCTTGCAGATCAAAGCTCTGGCCTTCCCGATCTAGCATAAGGGCCGATTAGAAACT
>Ga0067045_1030163_pt1 | contig 16465 bp, 17 predicted proteins | sample TerdegcTABiofilm_FD_59184 | JGI IMG/M metagenome (GOLD analysis project Ga0067045, IMG submission 59184) | Combined Assembly of (Gp0054472, Gp0054536) Wastewater bioreactor microbial communities from Singapore -Terephthalate degrading...
GCCGGCACGACCGCTGACTCCGGGGCCGCCGAAGCAGGAGCGGCTGCCGGTACCGCGGCCGCCTCCGCCCGGACCGCGGCCGCGATCTCCTGGAGGAGGCCGATCAGCTCGTCGTCGCGCGTCCCGGGGGCCAGCAACTGCCCGGCGACCCATGCCACTGTCTCGCCATCAGCGAGCAGCTCGATGATCTCGGCCGGCGCGAAACGCCGCAGACCCCGGGCCTCGCACGCTCGCTCCAGCCGCTGGCGCAGCTCTTCCACCGCCGCCTCCATCCTCTCAGCTCGCCGCTCGCGGGTCACAATCTAGGGCTTCGACACGCCCTGGGCCAGAGCCGCGCCGCCCGCGGACCGGCTCTCAGGAAACTGCCACCGACCAGTGGAATCCTGAGAGCGGCCCCGTCGCCGGACGGCAGCAGATCCAGTCTCACGGCACAGAACGAGCGCCTCGCTCTCTGGAGAACCCCTCCGGTGGTCTGCTGTGCAAGAAAGGCACGGTTGTTGCTGGCTTGTATATCGTGAGTTCCTCTCCGCAGACTGGTCCCGCCGAGGCAGTCCCGGTCGGGGCCTTAGGAAGACAGAAGGCACACATGGATAGAGCAGCCGAGGTGTCCGACAAGGAGATCCTGCTCCAGGCCGCCAAGGACCAAGACAGCCTGGCGCTGCTCGTGTACCGGTATCGCACGCCGCTGTACAACTTCGTGTATCGCTTCGTGTCGGACCGCGAAACCGCCGAGGACATCGTCCAGGAGACCTTCCTGCGGTGCATCCGGCACCGCCACCAGTATCCCGACATCGAGCAGGTTTCCACCTGGCTGTACACTATCGCCGGAAATCTGGCCAAGACGGAGCTCCGCCGGCGGAAGCGGTGGCACTGGATCCCGATCGGCCCCAGCGAGGAGGACGAGCCAACCAGCTTCTACGAGCCGGTGGACCCCGACCAGCTCCCCGGCGAGCGCGCCGACACCGCCAGCGTCCACGAGTCCGTGGCCGAGGCGATCGAAGACCTGCCGGAGGAGTTCCGCGAGGCGGTGCTCCTGCGCGACCTCAACGGCCTGTCGTACGAGGAGATCGCGAAGATCATCAACTGCCCGGTCGGCACCGTCAAATCGCGTGTCAACCGCGGCCGGATCCGCCTGCAGAAGATGCTGCGCGGCTTGGCCGCCGAGGTCATCGACGGGTTCGCGGTGACGGCGTGAGGCGGCGCCCGAACGAACGGGCCGGTCGTGCTGTGCGCCTAGAACGCCCGCTGCACCAGGAATTCGAGCATCTGGCCGAGCAGGTCGCGGTGCTGGCTGGGCGGCAGGCGTTCCAGGTGGGCTAGGCTCTCGCTGGCCTTCGCGCGGCAGACCTCCTCCGCATACGCATCGGCTCCGTACCGCTCGACCAGGCCGATCACGGCCTCGATCTCGTCGGCGGTGTTCTGCTCGCGATCCCGGTGCAGGGTCTGCAGCACCTGCTCGCGTTCCTTGGGGGTGCACTTGCGCAGCAGGTCGATGATGATCAGCGTGCGCTTGCCTTCGGCGATATCGCCGCCCCGTTCCTTGCCGTACGCACCCGAGGTGATGCCCGGCGCCCGCACTGCGTCGCTGTCGGCGGTCTTCAGGTTGAGCAGATCGTCGCGGATCTGGAAGGCGATGGCCATGGCCTCGCCGAAATCGCCGATGATCTGCCGCTGCGCCGGGGGCGCGCCAGCGATGATGGCCCCGGCGGTACACGGACCGCGCCCCGTGTACCAGCCGGTCTTCTTGGCGAGCATAGCCATGAACTCGGCTTCGGTAGGCACGTACTGCTGCCGAATCCAGCCCACATCGAGCGCCTGCCCCTCGAATGTCTCCCGCGAGCCGCGGATCATCTCGTCGATCAGCTCGAGCGTGCGCGCGGGTCCCAGCAGAGGCTGGTTGGCCGCCAACATGGCGAATACCGTGGCGTAGAGCGCATCCCCGATGTTGACGCTCAACGGCACGCCGTGGAGCTTGTGCATGCACGGCTTGCCGCGGCGCAGTTCGGAGTTGTCCTCGATGTCGTCGTGCACCACCGCGAAGGACTGGAACATCTCGAAGGCGGCGGCCGTGCGCACGGCCATGCGGATGTCGCCGCCCAGCGCCTCGCACGACAGCAGCACCAGCGCCGGGCGGAAGCGCTTGCCGCCCCGCTGGGGGTAGTCGCGCATGGGCGCGTAGAGAAAGGCCGCCGGCTCCCGCAGCGGCAGGAAGGCGAACATCTCCGCTTCGATGACCGGGATGTGCTGCTGCAGGTACTCGCTGAGCGGCGTCGGCACCCCAGGCATAGGCTGGCCTCAGATCCTCCCGCCGCGCCGGCAGACCCGCGCGCTGCGGAACCCCAGGAGAAGACGACTCGAGAACCGCGCGGGGGGCGGCCCGCCTCAGGCGTGCCGGGCCACCGTCAGGCGATTGCGGGCCCGAGCCAGAGCCCGCTGCGCCCGGGCTGCATCCACCCCGCGACCGACCGGCGGCCCCAGACGCTGCTGCGCCCTGGCGAGGGCCACCTCCGCCCGCGCCACATCGATATCGGCCGCGAACTCGGCCGCGTCGGCCAGCACCACCACGCTGCCCCGACGCACCTCGGCCAGACCACCGCTCACCGCCACGGTCTGGCGCTGCCCGCGCGCCTCGAATACCAGCGCCCCCGCCAGCAGCTCGGCCATCAGGGGTGCGTGGCCCGGCAGCACACCGAAAGGCCCCTCGCTGCCGGGTACCTGAACGTAGTCCGCCGCGCCGCGGTACACCGTCCGCTCGGGCGTGACGATCGCCAGTTCGAGCACCGGCATGGCCTAGCTCCCGCTCCGCAGCTCGGCTGCCTTGGCCACAGCCTGCTCGATCGGCCCCACCATGTAGAAGGCCTGCTCCGGCAGCGCATCGTACTGGCCCTCGACGATGGCCTTGACGCCCCTGACCGTCTCGCCCACGGGCACGTATTCCCCAGGCACGCCGGTGAATCCCTCGCTGACGTGGAAGGGCTGCGTCAGAAAGAGCTGCAGGCGCCGCGCGCGCGCCACGATCACCTTGTCCTCGTCGGCCAGCTCGTCCAGCCCGAGGATGGCGATGATCTCGCGGAGCTCCTGATAGCGCTGGAGGATCTCCTTGAGGCGCTGCGCCACCTGGTAGTGCTCTTCGCCGACCACTCGGGGATCCAGCAGGCGCGAGCTGGAGGCCAGCGGGTCGACGGCCGGGTACCGCCCCTGATCGGCCAGCGCTCGTTCAAGCACGATGCGGCCGTCGAGGTGGCTGAAGGCCGTGACGACGCCCGGATCCGTGTAGTCGTCGGCCGGCACGTAGATGGCCTGCACCGAGGTGATCGAGCCGTTGCGCGTGGTGGTGATGCGCTCCTGCAGCTCGCCCATCTCGGTCGCCAGCGTTGGCTGGTACCCCACGGCTGACGGCATGCGTCCGAGCAGGGCCGAGACCTCGGCGCCCGCCAGGATGAACCGGAAGATGTTGTCGATGAACAGCAGCACGTCCTGCCGCTCCACGTCCCGGAAGTACTCGGCGATCGACAGCGCCGCCAGGGCCGCGCGGTGCCGCGCCCCCGGTGGCTCGTTCATCTGGCCGAAGACCATCGCCGTCCGCTCGATCACCCCGGATTCGCGCAGCTCGCGGAGCATGTCGTTGCCTTCGCGCGTCCGCTCGCCCACCCCCGCGAACACCGCGTACCCGCCATGCCGACGGGCCACGTTGTGGATCAGCTCGGTGAGGATCACCGTCTTCCCCACCCCGGCCCCACCGAACAAGCCCAGTTTGCCGCCGCGCGCGAACGGGCAGATGAGATCGATCACCTTGACGCCGGTCTCCAGCATCTGATCGCCGGCGATCTGCTCCGCGTGCGCGGGCGCGTGCTCGTGGATGCATCTCCTGGGCACGTCGGCGGGCAGCGGCGCGCCCCCATCGACCACCTCGCCGACCACGTTGAGCAGCCGCCCCAAGACCTGGCGCCCCACGGGGACCTCGATGGGCTGGCCGGTGTCGTGCACCACTGCACCGCGGGCGAGCCCGTCGGTGGGCTGCATGGCTACGCACCGCGCCACCTTCTCGCCGAGGTGCTGCTGGACTTCCAGGACCAAGCGCTCCCCGGTGCCCAGCCCGTCCGCGTCGATCACCAGCGCGGTATGGATGGGCGGCACGTCGCCCTCGGCGAAGTCCACATCGACGACCACCCCGATGACCTCTTTGACCCTGCCCTCGTTCACCGCCGTCCTCTCGGGGCCGCTGGCCTGGCCGCCAGCAGCTCCGCACTCACTGGTTGACTGCACTGGCACCGCTGACGATGTCCATCAACTGGAGGGTGATCGCGGCCTGGCGTTCGCGGTTGATCTCCCGCGTCAAGCTGGTGATGAGGTCCTCCGCATTCCTGCTGGCGCTGTCCATGGCCAGCAGGCGCGCCGCCTGTTCGGCGAAGGCCACGTGCAGCAGCGCCAGCCAGACCTGGCCCCTCACGTACCGAGGCAGCAGCGCCGCCAGCAGCTGCTCGGGCGGCGACTCGAAGATGATGTCGTCCACCGCAGGACTCGGCGGGGCGCCGGCCGCAGGCACGATCGGCAGAAGCTGCTGCACCACGGGCACCTGCTGGCTGGCACCGCGCGCCTCGCAGTACACCAGGTGCACGCGGTCGACGCTGCCCGAAAGGAAACGCTGACTCGCATCGGCAGCGATCGCCGTCGCGTGGGCCGGGCGCAGGGGCTGCGGCGCGCCCGGATAGACGGCCGCTAGTTCGTATCCCCGCCGCCGCAGATACGCCTCGCCCTTCCGCCCGACCGCGATCACCTCCACCGAAGATCCCTGCTGTGCGGCCATCAGCGCCAGCGCCCGCCGGCAGACCGCGGCGTTCAGGCCGCCGCACAGACCCCGGTCCGCGGTCATCACCACCACCGCCACCCGCTGCACCGGCTGCCGCGCGGCCAGCAGTGGATGGGATCGCGTCTCCTGCGCGCGCAGCAGCTTCTGCAGCACCTCCTCGAGCTGCTGCCCGTAGGGACGCGCAGCCGCCAGCACCGTCTGCTGCCGCCGCATCTTGGCGGCCGCCACCAGCCGCAGTCCGCGCGTGATCCGCTGGATGCTGCGGATGCCGCTGACCCGACTGCGCAGCGCGCGCAACGTCGCCACGGAGCACTCCTCACCGAGTCGCTTTCAACCGGAGACCACGAACTGCTCGACGAAGCGCGCCAACGCTCCGTCCAGCTCCTGCTCGCTGGCGGGGCTCAGTTCCTCGGTGCGCGAGATGGTCGCCAGCAGCTCTTCGTGGTTGGCGTGCAGGTACTCCAGGAACTGGCGCTCGAAGCGCCGCACCGCCGCTACCGGCACGCGCCCCAGGCCACGCTCGCAGTACAGCACCGCCACTTCCTCGCCCAGCGTCAGCGGCTCGAACTGGTTCTGCTTGAGCAACTCGCGCAGCTTCTCGCCGCGCTCGAGCAGGGCGCGCGTCACCGGATCCATGTCCGCGGCGCCCAACTGGGCGAACGCCTGCACCTCCGCGTACCGCGAGATGTCGCCCTTGAGGCGACTCGAAACCGCCCGCAGCGCCGGCGTCTTGGCCGCACTCACGCGCGACACCGAGGCGCCGATATCGATCGCCGGTCGCATCCCCGCGTAGAACAACTCCGGCCGCAGAAGGATCTGACCGTCCGTGATGGAGATGACATTGGTCGGGATGTAGGTCGACACATCGCCCTCCAATGTCTCGACGATGGGCAGGGCGGTCAGCGACCCGCCGCCGCGTTCGTCGCTGAGCTTCGCCGCGCGCTCGAGCAGGCGCGAGTGCAGATAGAACACGTCGCCGGGGTACGCCTCGCGGCCCGGCGGCCGCCGCAGCACCAGCGACATCTCCCGGTAGGCCCAGGCTTGCTTGGACAGATCGTCGTAGACCACCAGCGCGTCGCCGCCGCGATCCCGGAAGTACTCGGCCATGCTGCACCCGGCATACGGTGCCAGGTACTGCAGCGGCGCCGGATCGGCCGCCGTGGCCGAGACCACGGTGGTGTACTCCATGGCCCCGTGCGCCGCCAACTGCGCCACCACGTTGGCGACCGCCGCCGCCCGCTGGCCGATGGCCACGTACACGCACCGCACGCCGGTCGAGCGCTGGTTGATGATGGTGTCCAACGCGATCGCGGTCTTGCCGGTGCTGCGATCGCCGATGATCAGCTCGCGCTGCCCGCGGCCGATGGGCACCGTGGCATCGATGGCCTTGATCCCCGTCGGCAGCGACTGCCGCACCGCCTGACGCTCGCCCACTCCAGGGGCGCGCCGCTCGACCGGCAGCGTCTGGCGCGCGCGGATCTCGCCTTTGCCGTCCAGCGGCCTACCCAACGGATCGACGACCCGCCCCAGCAGCTCTTCGCCCACGGGCACCTCGACGATCCGGCCGGTGCGCCGCACGGTCTCGCCTTCGCGGACGTCCACGTCGTCGCCGAACAGCACGCAGCCGACGTGATCCGACTCGAGATTGAGGGCCATGCCGAGGGTGCCGCCGCCGAACTGCACCAGCTCTGAGGCGCGCACGCCGCCCAGCCCGAAGACGCGCGCCACACCGTCGCCGACGCTGAGCACGATGCCGCCGTCGAAGACATCGACGTCCGCCGCGAAGCTTTCGAGCTGCTGGCGCAGAACCCGGGAGATCTCCTCGGGCCGTACCAGCTCCTGGCTCGTCATACCGACATCCTATCCTCTGCGGTCCTGCCCGACTGGCCGGCCGGAGCCGAAGCCCGCACCTTGGAAGCCGCTCGGTTCGCCCAGCAGATGCCGCTGCAGGCGCGCGAGCTGACCGGCCAAACTGCCATCGAATACCCAGTCGCCCACCCGCACCACCAGGCCGCCGATGAGCCCCGGGTCCACCTGCACTTGCAGGCGAACCTGCTGCCGCGTGTGCGCCGCCAGACGCTGTCGCAGCCGCTCCTGCTGGTCCGCGTCCAACGGGGCAGCGGCGCGGACGTGGGCGCGCACTGTGCCCGCCCGCGCGTCGGCCATCGCCACCAACTGGCGCAAGGCCTCGCGGATCGCCGCGGCCCGACGCCGGCGCGTCATCAGCGTCAGGAGCCTGAGCACCAGGCCATGGACTCGCTCAGCGAAGACCTGCTGCAGCATCTGCTGCTTGACCTGGCCGGCCACCACCGGATGGGCGAGGAACCCGACCAGCTCGGGCGAGCGCTCCAGCACGCCCAGCACGACCTCGGCGTCTCGGCTGACCGCGGCCAGGCAGCCGCGCTCGACCGCCAACTGCAGCAGGGCAGCGGCATAGCGGTGCGCCACGCGCGTCGCGTTCATCGGCCCTCGCTACCGGGTGACTCGAGCCGCCCCGGCTCGCCGCGCCGGGGACATAGCCGACCATGCGAGCTGCACATGCCGGACACGGCACTGTTTCAGTTCGGCGGTCCTGGCTGGTCGGCCGCCACCGGCGCCATCGGTATCTGCTCGATGACCTCGTCCACCAGGCGGCGGTTGCGCTCGTCGTCGAGGTTGGCGCGCAGCAGCCGGCCCGCGGCCATGATCGCCAGCGTGGCCGCCTCCCGGCGCAGTTGCCCGACGGCCTCCTGCCGCTCGTGCTCGATGCTGCGCCGCGCCTGTGCCAGCGCGGCCTCGGCCTCTGCCCGGGCCTGTGCCATCAGCTTCTCGCGCAGCTCCGCCGCCGATCGTTGGGCCTCCTCGATGGCTGCGGCCGCCGCCGCCTGCGCCTGCTCCAGACGGCGCTGGTTCTCGACCACGGACGCAGCCGCCTGGGTCCTGGCCCGCTCCGCCTCTTCCAGGGCGTCGCGGATGCGCTGCTCGCGTTCGTCCAGCGCTGCCAGCAGGGGCCCCCACACCGTCTTGCGCAGGATCGCCAACACCACGAGGAACGTGATGAGCGTCCACAGGATCGTCCCTGGATGGGGCTGGAGCAGCATGGCCGCTGCCTACTTGCTCAGCACCGCGAGCAGACAGATGACCACGCCAAACAGCGCCACGCCCTCGATCAGCGCGGTGGCGATGATCATCGACATGCGGACATCCTGCGCTGCCTCCGGCTGCCGCGCCGTGGCTTCCATGGCCGAAGCGCCGATGCGGCCGATGCCCAACCCTGCCCCCAACACGATGATGCCGGCGCCTGCGCAGGCGCCGATCACTGCGAGATTCATGTGCTCTTCCTCCGCCAAAGGAGCGCTCCTGACCCGCCCGACCCGCCACCGTGCACAGGCGATCGGCAACTGCCCACCTGGCAATGTCGCGATCGCACCGCCCGAGCCCGGCCCCCACGCCGACCCGCGCTGGGCCTGGATGCAGACGACCAGCCGCCCGGTTCCCGGAAAGACCGTCAATGACCGGGATGCACGGCCATGCCGATGAACACCGACGACAGCAGGGTGAACACGAAAGCCTGGACGAAGGCGACCAGGATCTCCAGCATGTACAGGAACACCGTGAATGGCACTACCAGAAACCCGACGACCACATGCTTGAGCACGAACACCACGCTGAGCAGTCCGAGAATCACGGCGTGCCCAGCCAGATTGTTGGCGAAGAGCCGGATGCACAAGGCTACTGGCTTGGTCACCATACCCGCCAGCTCCACCACGATCATCAAGGGCACCAACCACAGGGGCACCCCCGGCGGGGCCAACCCGGCCAAGTAGCCCAGCAGGCCGTTCCGCGCGATGCCGGCGCCCACCGTGACCGCGAACGTGCACAGGGCCAGCGCCGCGGTGACGCTGATGTTGGCCGTCACCGAGGAGCTGTAGGGAAATAGCCCCAGCAGGTTCCCGGTCAGGATGAAGAAGAACACGGTCAGCAGGTACGGCAGGAAGGGCCGCCCCCGCTCGCCCATGGTGGCCAGCACGATCTGGTCCCGCACATACAGCACTACGGGTTCGAACAGATTGGCCAGGCGCGTGGGCACCGGCCGCGGGCGGTGGAAGGCTGCGGTCAGAAGCACCACGAGCACCGCGCCGCAGACCCACAGGAGCACCACGTCGCGCGTGATGGACAGATCGACGGGAATGCCGAAGACGTGGAATACCGGCAGGCGAGGGAGCGCTACCCGGCCGTCGAAGACCTGCGGCGCATTGACGAAAGGGAGATCCAGGTACGGACGATCGCGGAGATGGGCGATGATATCCATCCCCTCAGGTTCGGCCGCTGTCGCCGCTGCCTGGCCTCCCATGTATGCACTCGTTTCCAGGTCACGAAAGACGCGCGAAAACTACGCGCGGGGGCAGGCCGTGTCAACGGCGCCCGGCCCCGGCGCATGCCCTGCGGACCGATGCAGCGGCGCTGCCCGCTCGCCGTTCCGCCGCGGCAGCCGGCGGTGCGGCGCCGCCGGGCTGCCTTCACCGCCGCCTGCTGGCGCCATCCTCGTCGGGATCGCCCCGGCCAGTCCCGCGCATGGCCATGAGGCCCCGGTACAGATTGAGGAAGCCCGCGGCCGCCCCGAGCAAGACGCCGGCGAGCAGGAACACCGGCGCAGTGGCCAGCCGCCCATCCAGCCAATACCCGCCGAGAGCGCCCAGCAGGATGGCCACGCTGAACTGCAGGGCCAGGTCCACGTATGCCCCCGCCCGGCCCACCTCGCCACCGCGGTGCGGGCGGCGATCATCGGCGCGCGGGTGGCCGGAACCAGTCTCCACAGTGGACTCCATCGGCGCGCGCTGCCACGCGCCTGCGCCCGTGGCCCCGCCGAACCGCTCACCGCAGGCCCGGCCCCGTGGCGCGCTCGCCGCGCGGCTGCGGCCCGTTCAAGGGCGAGGCGACAGGAGTGGAACCCAGCGGCGGCTGCCTGCCGCAGCCGCACGCGCTGCCGTGGGGATGACTGCCCGCGCCGGCACAGGTTCCGCGCCAAGGACGGCGCGCCCGTGCCGCCGCGCCGCAGGCCAGCACGGCCATCGTCAGCCCGATGGCGACGACAGCGCCCACCAGATGGGCCATCGACTCGCTGCCCCCGCTCAACTGCCGAAATCGTCGAAGCGAATCATCTCGCGCTCCACGCCCAGATCGTCGAGCATGCGCAGCGTCGCCTGCAGCATCAGCGGCGGACCGCACAGGTAGTACTCGATGTCCTCGGGAGCCGGATGCTTCGCCAGGTACTCGTCCAGGACCACCTGATGGATGAATCCTGTCGAGCCGTGCCAGTCATCCTCCGGCTGCGGCTCCGACAGCGCCACGTGGAAGGTGAAGTTGGGAAACTCCCGGGCGATCGCCTCGAAGTCCTCCTGGTAGAACAGCTCCTGCAGCGACCGAGCCCCGTACCAGTAGGAGACGCGCCGCGGCGTGCGCAGCGTGCGGAAAAGGTGGAAGATGTGCGACCGGAGAGGCGCCATGCCGGCCCCGCCGCCGATGTACACCATCTCCCGGTCCGTCTCCTGGATGTAGAACTCCCCGAACGGGCCGGCCAATGTCACGCGATCTTTCGGCTTGCGGCTGAATATGTACGACGACGCGATCCCCGGCGGCACGTCCATCCACCTGCCCCTGGCGCGGTCGAATGGAGGCGTGGCGATGCGCACGTTGAGCATCACGATCCCGCTCTCGGCGGGGTGATTCGCCATGGAGTAGGCCCGGGTCACCGGCTCCCGACTGACGGTCCGCAGGTCCCACAGGCGGTACCGGTCCCACTCCGGCCGGAAGCGCTCGTCCACGTCCATCGCGGCGAAATCGCAGGAAAACGGCGGCACCTCGAGCTGCACGTACCCGCCGGGCCGGAAATCCATGGACTCGCCGGCCGGCAGGCGCACGACGAATTCCTTGATGAACGTCGCCACGTTCCGGTTGGACACGACTTCGCACTCCCACTTCTTCACCGCGAAGACTTCGGGCGGCACCTCGATGCGCATGTCCTGCTTGACGCCGACCTGGCAGGCCAGGCGGACCCCAGCGCGCGCCTCGCGCCGACTGATCTGGCCCAGTTCGGTGGGCAGGATGTCCCCCCCTCCTGCCAGCACCTTGACCTTGCATTGGGCGCAGGTGCCCTGCCCGCCGCATGCCGACGGGATGAGGATCCCCTGATCGGCCAGCGTCCCGAGCAGTTTGCCGCCCACCGGCACGGCGAGCACGGTGTCGCCATCGTTGATGGCGACGCGGACGCTGCCGGTAGGTACCAGTCGCCGGCGGGCCAGCAGGATGACCACGACCAAAAGCAGGACGACGAAGACGAACATCCCCACGCCGGAGATGATGGCCGTCAATGCACTCATCGGGAGCTATGCCTTGTCGCCGAACGCACGGGGCGGCCTGCTGCCAGCCTCGGCGGAAACCCGCGCAGAGGCGCTGCCCGCGCCTACAGTTGGATGCCCGAAAACGACATGAACGCGATGGCCATCAGCCCGACGGTGATGAAGGTGATGCCCAGACCACGCAGTCCGGCGGGCACATCGCTGTACTTCAGCTTGTCGCGGACTCCGGCCAGGGCCACGATCGCCAACGCCCAGCCCAAGCCCGAACCGAAGCCATACACCACGCTCTCGCCCAGCGTGTAGTCGCGCTCGACCATGAACAGCGAGCCGCCGAGGATGGCGCAGTTCACGGTGATCAGCGGCAGGAAGATGCCCAGCGCGCTGTACAGCGCCGGCACGTACCGGTCGAGGAACATCTCCAGGATCTGCACCATGGCCGCGATCACGCCGATGTAGCTGATCAGGCCCACGAAGGTGAGATCCAGTCCTTCCAGGCCGGCCCAGGCCAGCGCATTCTCCCGCAGCAGATGCTGGAAGACCACGTTGTTCACCGGCACGGTGATCGTCTGCACCACCACCACGGCCACGCCCAGGCCGAAGGCGGTTTCGATCTTCTTCGAGACGGCCAGGAAGGTGCACATCCCCAGGAAGAAGGCCAGCGCCATGTTCTCCATGAAGACCGACTTCAGGAAGATGCTCAGGTAGGCTTCCGCCATCTCAGGCCTCCTTCTCCACTTGCTCGCGCCTCCACGTCCGCAGCGCCCAGATCAGCAGGCCGATGAGGAAGAAGGCGCTCGGCGGCAGCAGCAAGAGCCCGTTGGGCACGTACCAGCCGCCGTCGCCGGCCAAAGGCAGCACCGTGACGCCGAACAGCTTGCCGGAGCCGAACAGCTCGCGGACGATGCCGACGGCCAGCAGCACGACGCTGTATCCCAAACCGTTGCCGATGCCGTCCAGAAAGCTGAGCCACACGCCGTGGTGCATGGCGAAGCCTTCGGCGCGCCCCAAGACGATGCAGTTGGTGATGATCAGGCCGACGAACACCGACAGTTGCCTGCTGATGCCGAAGGCGTAGGCCTTGAGCACCTGATCGACGACGATCACCAGCGCGGCGATGATCGTCATCTGCACGATGAGGCGGATGCTGCTGGGCAGATGGTGCCGCACGAGACTGACGGCAGCGTTGGCCACGGCGGTGACGAAGGTCACCGCGACGCACATGGTGACCGTGGTCTCCAGCTTGCTGGTCACCGCCAGGGCCGAACAGATGCCCAGGACCTGCAGCGCGATCGGGTTGTTGTGGAATATCGGTCCGAGCAGTACGTCGCGAGGTTTGTCCGCCATCGGCATCAGACTCCCCGATCTCTGGCCTTGTCCAGGTACTTGCCGAAGCCGCTCTGGCCGAGCCAGTAGTGGAGCATGCGCTCCACCCCGCGCGAGGTCAGCGTGGCGCCGGACAGCCCATCCACCTGGTGCTCGCTGCCCGGCCGGGACGGATCCACGGTCCCCTTGACTACCTCTAGCCGCACCTGTCGGTCTGGTCCGAAAACCTTCTTGCCCGGCCACAGCGCGCGCCAGTTGGGGTTGTCCACCTCGCCCCCCAGCCCCGGCGTCTCGCCGTGTTCGTAGAAGACCAGACCGCGCACCGTGTTCAGATCGGCGGCGTCCAGCGCCACGAAGCCGTACATGGTCGACCACAGGCCGAGGCCGTAGATCGGCAGGATGACCTGGCCGATGCGGCCGTCGCGCTCCACCAGGTAGACCGCGGCATGGCGCGGCCGGCGTTTGATGCTGGCCAGGTCCGCGGCGGCCGGAATCGGGTCGCTGGCAGCCGGATCGCGGGCGGCGCGGCGCTGATCGAAGGAGGCGGGATCCATGCCCGTCACGTACTCGCCGGTCTCCAGATCGACGAGCCGCGGCCGGATGCGCGCGCGGAACACGCTCTCCACGTCAGCCCCCGGGGTCAGAAGCCCGGCCGCCACCAGGATGTTGCGCTTCTGGTCGAGTTCCCTGTTCCTGGTCTGCCGCGGCCGCAGCGACACCGCCGCCGTGCTGACCAGCAGCGAGCATACCAGGCAGACGCCGAACGCCACCGCGAGCGTTCTGCCGACCGTTTCCCTGTGTGCCACGTGCGTTCCCCCTGCCGCGCCGCGACTGCCGGCGTTGGCGCGCCCTCACCCGGCTGTCCGCGCCAGCCGGCGGCGGATATTGGCCTGGATCACGAAGTAGTCGATGATGGGCGCGAAGACGTTGCCGAACAGGATGGCCAGCATCACCCCTTCGGGGAAGGCCGGATTGATCACGCGGATGAGGACCGTCATGACGCCGATCAGCGCTCCGTAGATCCAACGTCCGGTCTCGGTCATGGCGGCTGAGACCGGATCGGTGGCCATGAACACCGCGCCGAACGCCAGCCCGCCCAGCACCAGATGCCACGCCGCGCCCAGCTCGAACATCGGGTTGGTGGCGCTGCCGATTTGGTGCAGCAGCTCGCCCAGGCCCAGCGCCCCGAGCGCCACCCCGGCCATGATGCGCCAAGACGCCATGCCCGTGGCGATCAGCACCACCGCACCGATCAGGCAGGCCAGCGTCGACGTCTCCCCCATGGAACCGGGCACGGTGCCCAGGAAGTAGTCCATCCAGGAAGCGTCCGCGAGAATCCCCGCGACTCCGTTCGCCGCGCCCACCGCCAGTCCGGTAGCCCGCGACACCCCGTCCACCGCTACCCAGACCCGGTCCCCGGAGATCGCGGCCGGGTACGCGAAGTAGAGGAACGCGCGCGCGACCAAGGCCGGGTTCATGAAGTTCTTGCCAGTGCCGCCGAAGACCTCCTTGCCGAGCACCACCCCGAAACTGATCCCTACGGCTACCTGCCACAGCGGGATCGTCGGCGGCAAGGTCAATGGGAAGAGCATGCCGGTGACGAAGAAGCCTTCGTTGACCTCGTGCTTGCGCACCACGGCGAACAGCACTTCCCACAGCCCCCCGACGACCATGCACACCGCATACGCCGGGACGAAGAACAGGGCCCCCAGCACGACATTGGCCAGCAGGCTGCCGGGATCGTGGCCCAAGCCCAGCGCCGCGAAGATCGCGCCGCGCCAGCCGCCGATGGCCCCGCCCGTGCGGCTCAGCACGAGGTTGGCCTGGTACCCGGTATTCCACAGGGCCATCCAGATGCACGGGACCAAGGCCACGATCACCACGCTCATGGCCCGCTTCAGATCGATGCCGTCCCGCACGTGCGTCTGGCCCTCGGTGACGCGGCCGGGCGTGTACAGGAAGCCATCCACCGCCTCGAAGAGCGGGTAGAGCCACCCCAGTCTGGTGCCTGGGCGGAAGTGGCCTTCCATCCTGTCGAGCAGATCCCGCAGCACCTTCATGGCCCGGCTAGCCTTCCCTCTCGATGGTCTCCAGCATCCGGCGGAGCAGCGGCCCGAAGTCCTCCTTGCCTGGCGACACGAAGGTGCACAGGGCCAGATCCTCCTCGTCCAGCTCCAGGCACCCCAACTGCTGCGCCCGCTCGGGGTCGCCCACCAGCAGCGCGCGCAGCAGCGGCGTGGCCAGGATGTCCAGCGGCATCACCTTCTCGTACGAGCCCAGCGGCACCAAGGCGCGCGGGCCACCGCCGACGTTGGTCGTCAGCGCGAAGCGCCGGCGCGGCCACAGGCACGACGCGAAGACATTCTTCACCGAGAACTTGTCCAGGCCGGGCATCTGCCACCCGAGCAGCTCGCGCCGCCGCCCCTCTGCCAGCACCGAGATCTGCCCGTGGAAGCGCCCCAGGAAATCCAGCGGCCCGGCCGCGGTGCGCCCGTACAGCACCGAACCGGACACGCAGCGCGGCTCGGCGTCAGGCCGCAGCTCGCCGGCCACCAGCTCGCCGATGCACGCGCCCACGCGGGTGCGCAGCAGGCGCGGCCGCGCGACCAGCGGCCCGCCGAGCGCCACGATCCGCTCCATCCGCAGATGGCCTGTGCGGAACAGCGCGCCGATGGCGACCACGTCCTGATAGCCGACCGTCCAGACCGTCTTGTGCGGCCCCACCGGATCGAGCAGGTGGATGTGGGTGCCGCTGAGCCCCGCCGGGTGCGGGCCGCTGAACTGGGCCACGCGCACCCGTTCGACCCCGTCGCCCGGGATGCGGGCGCCGACCGCCCGGCACAGGTACACCGGTCCATCCGTCAGCTTGGTCAGCACCGCCAGCCCCGCGCGGAACTCCTCCTGGCTACCCGCCAGGACGACCACCGGGTCCGCGGCCAGCGGGTTGGTGTCCATGGCGTTGACGAAGATCGAGTGCGGCACGCTGTCGGGGGCCGGCGTGCGGCTGAACGGCCGCGTGCGCAGGCTCACCCACAGGCCTGACTGCACCAGGCGCGCGCGCGTCTGCTCGCGGGTGAGCTGGTCGATGGCCACGTCGGGATGCCACCAAGGCTCCGCCGGCTCGGCTTCGTCCAACTCGATCACCACGGAGAGCAGCGCCCGCTTGGGGCCACGGTGCACCGCGACCACCCGCCCCGCGCCGGGCGCAGTGTGCACCACGCCCGGGGTCTTCTTGTCCGCGAACAGCACCTGGCCCAGGCGCACCCGCTCGCCTGCCGCTACCGCCAGCGCCGGCCGCATGCCGACATAGTCGGGCCCGAGCACTGCGACGCGCCGCACCGGCGGCGCCGCCTCGATCGCCTGAACGGGGGCCCCCGCGATGGGCAGATCGAGCCCCTTCCTGATCCGGTAGGTCGCTACCATGGGTCGTCGAACGTCCCTGTCCGTACAGCGGTGCCGAACGGCCGCGCAACGGCAAAGCGGCTGGCAATCTTAGGACCGGCCCCCAGAAGTGTCAAGCTGGCAGCCGGGCGGACACTCGCGCCTCCGCCCGCGCCTGTTCGCGCCGCGACCTCAACGCGCGCCGCCGGCGCTGCTGAACAGATAGAACCCCGCGCCCAGCGGCGGCAGGGCGACCGGCACCTGCGCCCACCCGTCGATGGCCTGCAGCGAGACCGGCTCGAGCCGACCGCTGACCGGATCGCCGTGTTCGGCCAGCGCGAAATCGCCGCAGACCCGCAGCGTGCCAGCGAACCCGGCGCCTTCGTCCATGTTGGCCAGGTACACGATCCGCGTGCCGTCCGCGGTCAGGCGCGCGTGCGCCAGCAGCCTGGGATGCACCGTCTGGCCATTGGCCGCGACCACCGTGAGCGGGCGCGGCAGCGCTGGCGTGTCGAACGCGGCTGCCGGCGCATCGGCATCGGCCGCCACGAATCGGCCCGCCTGCAGGTGAGCCTGCAAGCACGCCAGCAGGTCGGCGGCGAACGGCTCGCCG
>Ga0067045_1004294_pt1 | contig 16457 bp, 12 predicted proteins | sample TerdegcTABiofilm_FD_59184 | JGI IMG/M metagenome (GOLD analysis project Ga0067045, IMG submission 59184) | Combined Assembly of (Gp0054472, Gp0054536) Wastewater bioreactor microbial communities from Singapore -Terephthalate degrading...
ACGCCTTTTATTGCCAAAATCCAGATTTTATGCCGATTCCCAAAGATCCTGAAACAAAGCCTGTCCTGAACTGGTTTCAGGATGACGGATTCATGCCGGTTTCCTCGAATTTGAGCGTAACTCCTGACTATATTTCTCCTCAAAAGTTTTTTCTCCCAGGAGAACCCGATTATGGATTGTGTCGAAGACCACTTAAAAAACAGGCCTTGGTCTTTCGGGAAGGTTTCCCCCGATCTTTGCAACAATCTTTGAAATCAGCATAATCATCGTAAGCAATAAGTTCTGAATTCACCGGGGTATAATCTGGAAGGATGTTAACATTTAGTTAACAACATTTTTTGATAGAATAGTGTATAATAGCAGTATTAAAAGGGAAGAAATTTTCAAAATAGCGGTAATGATTTATAAATTAAAATATTAAAGGTCGGGGTGAATATAATGGAAATAAGAGATTTGGGAAATTTTGGAACTTCCTGGGTAAAACCCTCACTGGACATGAAGTTCGATTACAAGGTTCCTACCTATGAACAGGTTATGCAGAAGGACCAGGTAAGCATTTCCGGTTCTTCGGGTGATTCGGGAATATCCAGAATGACCAGGATGCCTAAAAACACCGAAACGGAAGAAACCGTATCGGTAAGGTCAGAAGAAACCAGAGGGGTCAAACGCCATGCCGGTATCGGCGAAGTTCCCCTGATGGATAAGGATCTTTACGTAACCGATGCGGAAACCAAAGGTATGAAAAAAGTTACCTTTGTGTACGATCCCGACGGAAGCAAGGAATTGCTGGATAACCTGCGTCTGGTGGGCAGTTGGGACAAAAACAGCGGTAAATGGACCACCGAATGGAAAAACTCCGAAGTCCCCATGCAGAAAGACGAGAAGACCGGAGTATGGAAAGCCACCGTCAATCTGCTAGACGAAGGACAGGAATGGCAGTGGGGAGTCTTCGCCGATGCCCCTACCGGCAAAAATCAATGGGCAGTCTTGGAAGAAGGAAACCTCAAGGCTAAACTGAATCCCCAGGAAAAAGAACCGGTAGTTAGTTATGCCCCCACCACCTATACCCGCATGGGAGCAGTACGGGACGGGGAGGACATCGGTTTCAAATTCTGGGCTCCCAATGCCCAAAATGTAATAGCTAAAGTCTGGGGCGACGATCCCTTCCAACCCACCAACATCCCCATGACCAGAGAAAAGGACGGAACCTGGAACGCCAAAGTGGAAGGCGGTTGGAAACAGTTCGAAGGCAAGAACTTCTGTTACGAAGTTACCACCGATGAAGGCAAAAAGATCCTCAAAAACGATCCCTATGCCCGTGAAATCCAGGGACAACAGAGAGGTATCGGTATCCTTTATCTCCATCCCAAATCAGGGCAGGAAGTCCACCAGTTCAACTACGAAAACGGCAAACCCACCTTCGAGCGGTTAGCCCGGTTCGAAGTCCAGGGACACGGCGACGCCAAGGAAGTCCATCTGGTTCTCATGGACGAAAAAGGGAAACCCCTCAGCAAAGAACAACTCAAGGAGAAACTGGGCAATTTCGATTCCTCCCTGGTGGAAAAATATCACAACAACAAGTTCAATGATTTCTGGGATAAAAACTTTATTAAAGATGGACATATTCAGATGACCAAACAGGGAAATGCTTGGGCAACCATCCTGAATAATCCCGATCAACTGAAAGGACTCCAGTATCGGTTTGAAGTCTATAAACCCGGTGCGGACGGCAAACTGGAAATCGTGGGAGATACCAACAAAGACGGTACTCTGGACGCCAAAGAAGCCAAAGGAACCGCCTTTAACGATCCCTACAGCAACGTCATCCTGGGCGACTTCAAGTCCACCCGTTTCGGAATCATAAAGGAACCCACCTTCGAATGGAAAAACGATAACGCTCCCCGTATGGCTTCCGCCAAGAACAAAATGATAACTTATCAGTTCCATATCGGCTCCATGTTCGGCGATGCTAAAAACGTCCAGAGAAGCAACTTGAAAGATATTATCAATCAACTGGAATACTTCAAGGAGCTGGGAGTCAACACCCTGGAATGTCTGCCGGTAAACGCCTATGAAGGACTCCGGGACTGGGGCTACATGGGAACCTCCACCTTCGCCATCTCCGACAACTACGGATTCGAGGACGAAAAAGGTCAATGGGTGGGCGGTGCGGACGCAGTGAAGAAATTCATTGATACCGCTCACGAAATGGGATTCAACGTCATCAACGACGTGGTCTATAACCACTGGGGCGGAGAATTTAACAACATGTGGGAACTGGACGGCAAGAAGAACCCCTACTTCAGCTGGCAGGATAACCCCCAGGTTAATAACGGCAAAACCTCCGGCATCAAAGACACCGACTGGGGCGCCATGCCCGCCTATAACAAGGATAAAGTCCGGGAATTTGTGGTGGGTAACGCTCTGGCTCAACTGAACGAACTCCACTTCGACGGACTCCGGTTTGACTTCACCCATCCCATTCACGCCCAAGGGTGGGGAGGAGACAAGGAAGGTTGGAACATGTTGAGACAGATCAACAAGACCGTCCACTTCTTCCACCCCAACGCGGTAACCGCCGCAGAGGAATTCCCCAACAGCGAGATCATCACCACCCCCTCCTACGGTGAAGGCAAGGGAGGCACAGGTTTCGACGCCATGTGGAATACCGAATTCCAACACCGTCTGGTCAACGACAACAACAACCCCAGTATTCTCCAGCAAGCCGCCAAAGGGTGGAGAACCGATATGGACAAGTTCATGTACCACCTGGTCAACCACCCCGGTTTCACCAACCACATGAACTCCGTAACAGTCATCTCCAACCACGACGAAGTGGGTAACGCAGACCGCACCATCAACGTAGCCAGAGACTTCAACACCCAGGGACTCCCCGGACAATGGCAGAGAAACGCCGTTCGTATGACCATGGCGACAGGTATGCTGGCCCCCGGTATGCCCATCTTCTTCCAGGGCGAGGAATCTATGGCGAAAAACCCCTTCCGCTGGGGCAAACCCTCCACCTGGGATACGGGCTGGAGTTGGAAAGATATGGGTAAGGACATCAACTGGCAAAAAGTGGGATACAATCAGGGCAAGGCGGAAATGATGGACAGAATCCTCAACATCCCCGCCGGCGAAAGGGATAAATCACCGGAATTCAAATCCCTTAACGAGGACGAAAAGAAACTCCTCAACCTGCTGGATTCCACTCCCCCTGAAAACCGGGAGGAAGTGAAGTACGATATCATGCGGAAACAACACTTCACCTTCTCCAAGGATATTATCGCCCTTAGAAAAAGCAGTCAGGCTTTCGACGGCGATGCGGAAGTCCAGAGAGTCTATACCCACAACGAAAACTCCGTCATGGCTTTCAAACGACGCAAGGGCGGAGAAGAATTCCTGGTAATAGGCAGTCTGGCGAAAGTCAACCATCAGGACTATAACATTCCTATGGACGGCGGAAAGTGGAAACTGGTCTTTAACTCCGATGCGGACTTCTACGGCGGAGAAAACTACGGCTCCAAATTCGAGGTCTGGGGAGATCAGGGAACCAGATTCGATATTCCCAAAGGCGGCGTCCTGGTCTATAAACGGGTAGGCTAAACCCCAAATATGGATTAAATGGATTAAATGGATTAAATGGATTAAATGGATTAAATGGATTAAATTAATTTAATATAGCTATTTCAACCGGGAGTACTGGAAAAGTCCTCCCGGTTGTTTTATAATAGAAGAAAAGGTTTGTTGTAGGAGTAGTTTGTCGTAGGAGTAGTTTGTTGTAGGAGTAGTTTGTTGTAGGAGTAGTTTGTTGTAGGAGGCTTCTCCAGAAGCCGATATTATAAACCCACAAAGGAAGTGCAATCGGGATCTGGAGATCCCTCCTACAGGGGGTAAGAAACTAATCGAAAGCGGATTATATTATAAGTGGAGATGCCCATTTTCTCCATTTACAAACTTATGAAGGGATTCCGATTCTATCTCCAAAGGACTTTCTGGAACTTTTTCAATGATAATAAAATCGGTAAAAAAATAAAATTTCTATGAGGAGGAGCAAGATGGATTCACAACAATATCCCTCACCGGAAGGATATAACCCCCAAGAAGAATATAAAGTGACGGAAAATACCCCCCCGGTAGAGTTAACTCCCATGACTCTGGGAGAGATTATAGATAAAACCATCAATATATTCAAAAATAATTTTTCCCAGTATATTCTCCTGTCTTTCCTCTGTTTTTTACCCAATATTATTTTATCGGTAGGTCAGGTGCTTTTAGTCCCCGAACATCAGATAGGCAGTAAACCCGACATGGGACTGGCGGGTATGGGATTCGGCTGCCTGGCAATGATACTGGTGATACCCGCTTGGCTGGGTATGCTGATTCTGACCGGCACTCTGATTATCTTCACATCTGAAATTTTTCTGGGACGAAAAATAACCCTGAAAGAAGCGTTGTCCAAATTCTGGAAAGTGGGAGCCAATCTTTTTCTGGTAATGCTTTTAACCGGAATCGCTCTCACTGTTATTTACATCGCGGTTGCCATAGTGGGAGTCGCTTTCGCTTTCGCTATTCCCGACATCACTCTCCGTATTATTATTCTGCTTATTCTCGGTCTCCTGGTTCTTATGGGTATAATCTATCTGGCTATCAGGGTATCTCTTTCCATGTATGTGGCGGTTATTGAAAATCTCAATCCCATTGAGTGCTTCAAGAAAAGCTGGATGATGGTCGGTTCCAGTAAAGACGCCACCACCAAGGCGATCCTGGTTCCCTTCTTTATGCAACTGATGGTAATTGCAATTCTGGTGATTTTAATAATGGTGGTTCCCTTCGGACTGGGAGGCATATTCAACTTCCTCATCTATCCCCTGCCCCTCATTGCCAATACCCTGGTCTATTACGACATCCGCATCCGCAAGGAAGGACTGGACCTGGAATACGGAAGACAACAACTGTAATGAGGAAATTAAATTCTCTTCCATAACGACTAAAACAAAAGGAAAGTCAGAAGCCAGAGGTCTGTTTAGAGGTCGGAAGTCAGAGGTCTGATGTCAGACAAAACTTCTATTTCCTTCTTCTGTCTTCAGAGTGTGTAAAACCCCGAATATCGGCGAGAATCTCTGTAGTTCAGACCTTTAGGTCTGCATTATGTCTGTGTTGGCAGGACTAAAGTCCTGAACTACAATATAAACTACTACAATATAAACTACTACAATATAAACTACACCCTTTTCACACAACTCCAACATCTGTTTTCAGAGTGTGTAAAACCCCGAATACCGGCGATAATCTCTGTAGCTCAGACCTTTAGGTCTGCATTATGTCTGTGTTGGCAGGACTAAAGTCCTGAACTACAATATAAACTACTACAATATAAACTACACCCTTTTCACACAGCTCCAACTTCTGTCTTCAGAGTGTGTAAAACCCCGAATACCGGCGATAATCTCTGTAGTTCAGACCTTTAGGTCTGCATTATGTCTGTGTTGGCAGGACTAAAGTCCTGAACTACAATATAAACTACTACAATATAAACTACACCCTTTTCACACAGTCTGTCCTCCAATTCCCAACTTCTATCGTCCAACTTCTATCTTCTTTATCGGGAGGGAATCTATTATGAAAAAGGAATATATTTTATATTTTAATAGTTTTGTTTTAAACTTTATTTTTAGTTTTATTTTAGTCTGCTTTTGTTTTTTTTCCTCTTCTTCCTTTATTTATGGTGAAAATCTCAAAACCAATCCCCTGGTGAAACGGGACGAAGGGAAGGTCTATACCAAAAAGGAGACTAAGGAGGACTGGAAATACCTTATCGGCTCTATTATGTTAGAGAAGGACGGATCGGTCAAAACTCAGGAGAAGTCCAAAGCCACGGTGGAAGTGTGGGACGGCAAAACCTTTCTGACGGTATTTGAGAATAGTATTCTTGAATTGAAAGATGTTAAGGTAGAAGAGGAGACCTCCATCGCGGTATTTCAGCAGGGAGCGGGCAAGGTGTGGGTGAAAGTCCAGCAAATGACCGGCAAGAAGGCGGATTTCAGGATTCGTACCCCCCAGGCGGTTCTGGCAGTCAGAGGAACCGAATTTTATTCAATTGTGGCAGAGGCGGATGCATCCCAGAACCGGGGCGCCTATACCAAAGCCGGAGTGGATAAAGGCTCCATCGAGGTGGAAGTGCTGGTGGACAAGGACGGCAAGGTTATAAGCACCGAGGCTACCGACACCACCAAGCAAACTATAAAAGTTCCCGAAGGATATTATATCATCATCGAGGAGGGTCTGCCCATACCGGAACTGAAACCGGATCCCGAATGGAAGAAACCCACCGACCCTGTTTTGAGCGACATTCCCGAGGATCCTATGAATACCACCGGCGATGCGGGAACTCCCAACATAAATCCCCAGGGGCACCCCGACACCGGCACCGGCTCCTGTGACGGCGGATGTCAGTAGCGACTTCCGTTATTTCAGAGAGAGAATGTCAGTATTGATTTTTATCGGTTTTAAAGAGGAGTAACTCAATATGAGAAAAAGCAATTTAATATTTTTTTTGTTCTTCTTTTGATTGGTTTGCTATTTTTACTCTTTTCCCCCAGGGTTTGTTTTGGAGCGGAAGAGACTCCCGATAAGGTGGGTGCTATTTTTTTTCAATCTCTTATGTGTGAGGATTATCTCACCTGCTGGCAGTTGATAGCGGAAGGCTCCCGGCAACAGATATTGAAGCAACTGCAAAGAGAAATCTCCACCGACGGCACTTATTACAAAACCGACGAACTGGACTACATGATGAGAACCAATCAGGAAGGGTATCAGAAGGTGGTCTTTCGCCATTTAACCCAGGCTCTGGCAAGCAAAATGGGAGTGGAAGTATCGGACTTGAAGGGAGCCAGGGTGGAACGGGTAAAAATCAAGGGAGAATGGGCGAATATAAAATTGATCGCCAAGAAAAAGACCGCCATATTCTCCATGAAAAAAGACGCTACGGGATGGAAACTGGTATGGGACATTCCATGGAGTTACTGGTAAAAATGCAAATTTTTTTACAAAAAGGAGGAAAAATATTATTTTTGTAAAAAGTCATTTGAAATTGTTGTGAAGGTTTGCTATAATTAAATTGAGGGACGGTGGATGAATAGTTCGGTTTGTGTGGAAATTTGAAACGAAAGAAGGGGAATGGAATCTCAGGAGGTTTTATTTAAAATGGACAAGATCAATCCGATTAACCAACAACATCATAGAATCCGGCGAACGACCTCCCACTATGAATCCAACCCGATAGTCCGCAAAGCCGCCAAGCCGGTGATTCCAGGACAGAGCGAATCTTCCGGTGATATGGCTGAGATCGGTTCCCGGTTAGATCCCCGTTACCATAAGGAACTGAAAAGCAGGTATCTGGAAGATCTGGAAAATTACGGAAGAAATGCAGTGGGATTTGAGAAAGTCCGGGGGACTATCTCGGATTATTTCGGTTTCGGAGGCGAGGAAGCCCGTCAGGAACTGGTATTGCAGCTTTTCGGCGATAACGACGAAACCAAATCTTTTATTGCCCGCAAATTCTGCCAGATGAAAGACGATAACCGACTGAGCGATTTTGATCGGGCTGCCAGAGATCGTTCCCTATATGAAGCCAAAGACGGCATCAAATATGAACCCGCCTCCAAACGGGTCGCCCATAACTGGTTACGGATCCTGGGAGATATGGGAGATGACAGGGACATATCATCATCTATTGAATATTATAACAAGATTAAAAGCAAAAAATGGCAGAATTCCCCGTTCATGGACAAAACCATCATGGATTCGGTATTCTCATACGTTTCCCGTAACCCTGAAAAAAATCCCAACCTGTCCCGCAGTCTGGTGCCTCTTGTAATGGAAGGATTTAACAGTCCTCACCGTTTAGTGCGGAATAAGTCGGTCAGAATCGCATCTCTCATGACCGGCGACGAAAATTTCACCAACACCATGATGAGAAAACTGGACTCCCTGCCCAGAAACGAAAATACCGCCCTCTCCATAGGAATGCTCTCGCAAAACCTGAGAAGCAAAAACTCCCAGACCGTAACCGCCACTTCCCTTTTGTTGGATCGCACCCTGAAAGATTCGCCGAAGGAATTCAAATACAATGTTCTCAGGGAATCCACCAGGCACTTCGTCCAATATCCTGCCAGCAACGACCCCGAAACCGCCAGGGATACCACCGCGGTACTGGGTAAATATTTCACCCACCTTATGCCGGAGGAAAAATCATCTGAATTCAAGAGTTTATCATCCAGAGAAAAACTCAACTATATGATCCGATACTTCCACGGATAAATATGGTCAGGAGTTACGCTCAAATTAGAGGAAACCGGCATGAACCCGTCATCCTGAATCCTGAAACCAGTTCAGGACAGGCTTTGTTTCAGGGTCTTTGGGAATCGGCATAAAATCTGGATTTTGGCAATAAAAGGCGTAACTCCTGTATGGTAATTCCAACAAACAATTTCCGTATATATTCAGTCCTCTGGCGGAGAACCCCGTCATCCTGAACTCGTTTCAGGATCTCTGGCAATCGGCATGAAATCCGGGTTTTGGTAGAAAATGGCGTAAGTCCTGACTATATTAGCCGTTATCATCAGTAATTTTTATATAACCAGTGAAGTTTCCAGGTTCATGGTCTTGCAGTTGCCGGCGCAGGCTCCCGACAGGGCTCTCTTTCTGTAGTTCTCTATTTTCTCCCCTATTTCTTCATGGGAATCCTTATAGATATTTCCCACCACTCCTTCGGGATCGTAGAGGCAGACCTTTAAAGTACCGTCGAACTCAATCCAGTTGGAGAAGAAAGGCACGCTGCAACTCTTCTTTTTTTCTACCTGTGCCGATGGAGATATGGAACCCTGCTGTAATATATGGGAGGGGATGATCACCTGGATCCCCGATTGGGATGCCTTACGGGCGTAATCGGAGAGTTTTCCGGCTATTTCCTTCATTTCCTCAGGTTTCAGGTTGTCGGGAGATTCTTTTTTGATCTCATCCATATCGTTGATACCCTGTCCCACCCGCAATTGACGGAATTGAACCGTTTTCACATCGTAGGTATCGATGAACTCCACTATCTTATCAAAATTGACCAGGTTAGACTTCATAAGAATCATGTTGAGCCGAATCTCCGGATAGGGGGAATTCTTTTTCTTTTTATATTCCTTTAATACGGTCAGATTCTCTATGAGGCGATCATAACTGGAACGGAACATGATGCGGTTATAATTGTCCCGGTCGGGTCCGTTGAAGGAGACGATAATCTCGTTAATCCGCTGATCCACCATTTGACGGGCTATCTCTTTTTTGAGGAGGACTCCGTTGGTGGCAAAGGATATGAAGGGAATCTTTTTGGAGGAGGCATAGGACATATAGGAGGGAAAATCGGGGGTCATCAGGGGTTCATAACCGCAGGACAGATACAGAAGCCGGATACGGGAATGAAAATTATCTATATATTTTTTGAAATCCTCCAGGGGGGTATAATGTTCGGGAGTGCATCTCTGAGGCTTATTCTTGCACATTATGCACTGGATATTGCAGACGTCGTTGGTATCCAGTCTAACCACGTCCTTGCGGAGATTCAAAAACTCCATGCTTTTTAAAAGAGTAGCCCTTACTCTGTCGCTTTTCAGCAATTCGTAGGCTTTCTTCAGGGTTCTCAAATTAAGACTCATCTCTCCACTCCCGTTTCCATAATAAAACTATATAAAATAGAAAATCTTCCGACCCCGTCTCAAAAGAAGAGGTCGGAAATTTCTATTTGTGGAGAAGGGGGCTAAAATCTTTTCCACATTTCTTCGGCTAATTTTCTGCACCGGAACATGATCTTTTCCTCGTCTATATGCAGGAGGTTTCGTTTTTTCATCAGGGTCTGGGCGTTGACCACAGTGGTATCCACCATGGAGGAGTTGATGCCGAATATTATATGACCCAAAATATTATTAGCACTAACCGGTGTAGGAGATGAATAGTTTAAGCCAATAAAATCGCAATAGGCGCCCGGTTCCAGATAGCCCAGCCCCGCCTCGGTCCAGAATCTGCCCGCGATCCTGGAGTTGTTGATATAGATGGTCTTATAAAGGTTATCGAAGGAATAGGTTCTGGGATCCCGGCTGTGGATCTTGTGAAGAAGAGGCAGAACCTTTATTTCCTGGAACAGATCCGCCGTCATGCCGTCGGTTCCCAGTCCCAGAACAGTCCCCTGATTCAGTATTCTCTCCACCTGGGCTACTCCCACCGCGTTATTCATGTTGGACTGGGGATTATGTACCACCAAGATGTCCTCTTCCTGAAGGATTTTAAATTCCTCCTCCGCCAGGTGGACGCAGTGAATGGCCAGAATGGGTAATTGGGTCAGTCCCAGTTTCTTTAAGCGGGCAAGAACCGGCATACCGTATTTTTTCTCGCTGTCCAGCCGATCCGCCAGATCCTCTTCAACATGAAGATGGAATATGGCGTTAAATTCCTTTGCCGCTTCCAGACATTTTATAAGGGTTTCGTCGGAGACGGTGAAAGAGGCGTGAATTCCGAAGGCTCCCCTCAAATAGCTGTTATGATAATCCCGGCATTTTTTAAGGAAGCGGACATTCTCCTCGATACCCTTATCCCGTTCCTCCATTCCTCCCCGGTCGGTAACCTCGTAGCATAAGGAAGCCCGGATTCCCGACTCCAGCACCGCCTTGGATAACCAGTCCAGGCTGTCTTCTATACTCCCCGGACTGGCATGATGATCTATAATGGTAGTGGTACCATACTTTATGCACTGGATCAGACCCGCCATGCCGGAGAAGTAATTATCCTCCGCGGTTAAGACCTTATCCAGCCTCCACCACAATCTTTCCAGAATCTCCACGAAATTGGACGGAGCCTCGTCCTTCAAACCCATGCCCCTGGCAAAGGCGGAGTAAAGGTGAGTATGAGCCATGACGTTGCCCGGCAGAATCAGCATACCCCTCAGATCCTCATATTCGGCGTCAGGGTATCGGTTCCGGAGCTCCCGATCTGCATCTATATCCTTGATTATTCCGTCTTCTGCGTAAATAGCGCCCTTTTCAACATAACGGTTATTTTCTCCCAGAGTTATGATATTGCCGTTACCGAAAATAATTCTTCTTTTTTCGTCCATATCAAGCACCCCTTAATATTTAGTTATTTACAAGTCCACAGCAGATTCTATGTATATTTGGGATTTTTCGCCCAAAACCTCCTTGCAATATAGGGAAAAGAGCGGTAAGAAGGAATAAAAAAGGGAAAAAAGGAGAAAGGCGGAAATGTAAAGAACCTACGGGAGAGCAAGAATAACCTTTTATTTGCGTTTATCAAGGAAAGGGGAACCCATGCTGACAAAAACCCTGGTGTTACTCACTTTAAACGAAATCGAGGGACTGAAAACCCTGTGGGATAAGATTCCCCTGGACTGTGCGGATCACGTGGTAGCCGTGGACGGAGGTTCTCAAGACGGCACCAGAGAATTTCTGACAGAAAAAGGAATAAAAATCCTGGATCAGGAAAAACCGGGGAGAGGTGAAGCTTTTAGAACCGCTCTTTTGAAATCCAAAGGGGATGTTTTTTTATTCTTCAGTCCCGACGGCAACGAGGATCCCGACGATATTCCCCTGCTTTTCGCCAAAATCGAAGACGGTGCGGATCTGGTCATCGCCTCCCGATTCATGAGAGGGGCAAGAAACGAGGAGGATGACAGTTTTTTCAAATGGAGAGCCTGGGTAAACCGGAGTTTCACCTGGCTTGCCAACCTTATGTGGAATACCGGGGAAGACTATATCACCGACACCATCAACGGATTCCGGGCAATACGTAAGGACGTCCTGAAAAGACTCAATACCGATGTGGAAAGGTTCCCCATAGAATATCAGATAAGTATAAGAGCCATGAAATTGAATCTGAATATCACCGAAATTCCCACAAGAGAAGGAGACCGGGTGGGAGGAGAAAGCAAGGCCAAATCCTTCCCCGTCGGATGGGATCATATAGGAGTCCTGCTAAAGGAAATGATCAACGGCAAGTCCTTCGAAGTGTAACCCCATGCCCTGCTCACCACCGCCGATATGCAAAGGAAATCAATATTATGAATTCTGGTTCTGCTGATTTTAATTATAGCCCCGGTGTTATCGATCATTCCCGCAATCCCAGAAATCAGGGAGATATAAGAGATCCCCAGGGGGTGGGAATCGCAAAGGATGAGTTCTGTCGGGACTCGGTAAAGATGAGCGTGCAGATAATAGGAGATATAATCGTGGATGTCCGGTTCCGGGTTCAAGGTTGTCCCGCTACGAAAGCCTGCGCCAGTATGACGACGGTGTTGGCTATAGGCAGGAACGTGGAGGAAGGGCTGAATCTGAAACCCGAACAGGTGGAAAAAGCCCTGGGAGAACTTCCCCCCCACAAGAAAAAAGCCCCTATCCTGTCGGTAAAAGCCCTTGTGCTTGCCCTGGAAAATTACAGGCAGGGAGGAGTGAACGGGGAGGAACAGGCTTTTCAGGAGTCCTCCCTGGCGGACTGCGGCGAGGGATGCGTGTGCAAAAGGATGAGACTCTTCGGCTGATCCCTGATAAGAAACTTGAGTTTATATGGGATATAAAGAAGGAATAAGGGTTTTTGTGCAAAATATAAGAAGGAAATAAAAACGATTGGAATTTTACCGTAACGTTGCTGGAGTTTTGCGATAATTTTGATTGTTAAGCTGGAGGAGACGGGATGTCAGAAAAAATAATTTGTCAGGTATGTGAAACAGATAATCCGGAAGAACACAGATATTGCCATTGGTGCGGACATCCATTGAGAGAAGGGTTAAACAAGGTTTTAAGCAGGGAAGAAGCCCACAAACTGCTGGAGTTATCCTTCGCCTTTGAAATAAACAACCTCATCGAACAGGCTATCACCGCTTATAGTGCCGTTCTGCAGGTCAACCCCAATTATCCCGATGTTCATTTCAAACTGGCGGATGCTCTGGTTGCCAAGGGAGACATTCCCCAGGCGATTCACGAATACAAGGAAGCCATCAGGATAAATCCCAATTATATAGACGCCCACCGGAAACTAGGAGAAGTCTATATGGACGAGGGACTGGTGGACGAGGCGGTTACCGAATTCGATAAAGTACTGTCCATAAAAATAACCTATCGGTATGCCGATGTGCATAATAACCTGGGAGTGGCTTACGAGAAAGCCGGCGATATGGACGAAGCCATAAAATTCTATAAAAATGCCATCGAGATCAATCCCAGATACGTCAAAGCCCGGTTCAACCTGGGTAATGTATATCGCCAACTGGGAGAATACGAAAAAGCGGTGGAGGAATACAACTCCGCCCTCAAGATTTATGCCCGGGATCCCCTCACCTTCAACAACCTGGGAATAGCCCTGGCTAACCTGAACCGCATGGATGAAGCCCTGGAAGCCTTCCGACAGGCGGTTAACCTGAAGCCCGATTATTTCAGGGCAATATTTAATCTGGCCAACGCCTACAAAGATAAGGGCGAGAAGGCAGAGGCGATTACATACTTTAAAAAAGCCCTTGAACTATCCCCTCAGGATGAGGAAATAATGGAAAATATCAAAATGTTGGAAAAATAAACTAATTTCAGAGAGGGTGCGAAAATTATATGGCTGCAAAAAGAGATTATTATAAGGTTTTAAACGTCGCTCCCATAGCTTCTCCCGACGAAATCCGGAAAGCCTACCGGATGCTGTCAAAAAAATATCACCCGGATCTTAACCCTCATCTGAAGACTATCGCAGAAGACAAGATGAAGGAATTGGTGGAGGCTTATAATGTCCTGAATAATGCTGAAAAAAGAAAAGACTATGACTATCAACCTCAATTTCAGGTAAAGCGTTTCAAAAAAGCCCGCCGGGATGCTTCCGATGACGGTTCAGCCCCCAAAAAGGGAGGAGCCTATAAGGAAGAACCGTCTCTCCTGGAACGGCTCTTATCGCCCTTTTTCAAGAAAAAGGACGACACCGCCGAATCCACTGTGGACATCAAACAGGCTGACGTGCATTTCACCCTGGGACTCTCCATGGCGGAACAGGAAGCATTCTACGAACAGGCTAAGAACGAATTCAAGCTCTCTATCAAGTTTGATCCCAACTTTGCGGAAGCTTACTATAATCTGGGGCTTATGTGCTATAAAATCGGGGAATTCGAGGAAGCCAAGGTTAACTTCCAGAAATCCCTGCAACTGGATAAAAATGATCAGACCGCCCGGAAAATGCTCTCCCTTTTGCGGGATGATTATTGATCCTTTTATCCGTCCTATTTTGACCTTATAAGTTCTTGATCATATAAGAAATAGGCTTTTTGCCTATTTTTTATATTCGGAGATTTTAGATTGAACGATAAAAAAAAACCGTGAATTAAAGGATGACTCCCCTTTTTGAAGAATAAGTAGTAAACTTCTATCATTTTATTTTCAGGAGTGAAGAAAAATGTGGTGTCTTCGTTGCGGAACCCGGGACCCGGGATCTATGGAAGTATGTACAAAATGCAGTAACGAGCTGGCTCCCCAGGACAACAAAACCGGCTATTTCAGCCAGATGATGAGACTCACGGGGCAGCTGCTCAACGGAACCTATACCCTGGAGGAATATGAAAAAACCATCCAGTGGGCAACCGAAGCTATGGACGATATGAGCAAAGGTCTGGAACCCATGGAGATGCAGATGAAATCCATGGGCCTCAATGAAATGGCCATGAATATGATGAACCGCCCCCTCTCCTCCTTCAAGGAAGGAATCAAAACCTTCCACGAAGGATTGGAACAACTGCGGTTCTACGTATATGAACAGAACCAGGGACATTTGAGAAACGGTCTGATGTTGCTGGAGAAAGCCAACAACCTGTTCAATTATACCGCCGATACCGCCAACTATATCATCAAGGACATAAAGAAGGAACTGACCGAGGACCAGATCGCCCAGGTGGAAAAAGACGTTCAAAACAGCAGTGCCAAGTTCAAACCCAAAAAATAGTCATCCCGTACTTTCAATACGTGTCCCGATTAGAGAAAAAACCCCCTCGCCCCAAAACAGAGGGTTTTTTCTTTGGTTTTGAAATAAAAATCAGACCAGCCGATTTATATATTGGTCGTTTTGCAGGAGTTTTTCCAGGTTCTCCAGCTCCGGCATAAGTTCATCGCCGATAGACAGGATATTTTCTCTTATATCCCTTTCATCGCCTAAGGTAAACCTTTCCCAGATCCTCTGTTCGAAGGAACCCGCATCCTCAAAACGACTTCCCAGAATCAGATCCATCTGTCCCACGGAGAGGTTGAACATCTTTATCTTTTCTTCCAGCACTCTTAAAAGATATTCCTCCACCGTCTCCGCCATGGCCAGGTTGAACACAAACACATCCCTGGTCTGCCCCAGTCGCTGAAGCCTGCCGATCCTCTGTTCCAATATCATGGGATTCCAGGGAAGATCGTAATTTATTATTACATGACTCTGGTTTTGCAGATTCAGTCCCTCACCGCCGCTGATACCGACCAGTAAAATATTGGCGTCTTTGGCAAACTCCTCCAGGGCTTTTTGTTTTTCCTCCGTATTCCCACGATAAACTGCAACCCGGTAGTCCCTCTCCTCCAGAAATTTCACCAGAAACTGCAGAGTGGCTATATGTCCTGTAAATACCACCACTTTTTCTTTTACATGGTTCAGGATCCTCTCCAGTTCAAAGACTTTGGAAGGTTCGGTCTGTTCCAGGCTCAATAAATATAGTTGAAACCATTTCATTTTTTCCTCGTGAGTAAAAAGAGACGAATTCTCTGAAAACTTTTTTAACGTGGTGGAAGACGCTATGGGAGAAGAACTCAATCGCTGCAGCAGGGTCATGAGACCGAAGGGAGTCTTTTTTTTGTCTTTTAACGCCATTTCCCGGATAAAAGCGGAAACTTCGTCATATAAACGTCTTTCTGGCGGGGAAGGAGTGATAATCCGGGTATAGGCGATTCTGCGGGGGAATTTTATCATGGCATCCCCTCGACGGGTTCTAACCATGACCTGCCGCAATAACTCCTTTAACTCGGCGGGGTTTTTGGGTTTTCTTTTATCCTTTTCATCGATGAACTGTTTCTTGAAATTTTTATAGTTCTTCAGATGTCCGGGACGAAGCAAAGTGATCAGATCAAACAGTTCCGACAGATGATTATGCACCGGGGTCGCAGTCAATAATAAACAGTATTCCTTATTGATCATATCCAGAAATTTCCACCGGGCGGTCTTGCGGTTGCGGGCGTAATGGGCTTCATCCACCATTAAAAGGCTCCACCTTTTTTTAAGGATCGCCTCCTGCACCTTCCCCTTCCTCTTGGCCGCATCGATGGAGATAATCACCCGGTTATCCTTCTCCCAGTCCACACTCCTGACACCGCTGTAAACCCTGAACTTCTCATCAAACTTGTCCCCCA
>Ga0067045_1004047_pt1 | contig 16456 bp, 14 predicted proteins | sample TerdegcTABiofilm_FD_59184 | JGI IMG/M metagenome (GOLD analysis project Ga0067045, IMG submission 59184) | Combined Assembly of (Gp0054472, Gp0054536) Wastewater bioreactor microbial communities from Singapore -Terephthalate degrading...
CGCCGAGCCCCGCTTCAGATGCGCGGACATCATCGGCTACCTGAACCCGTGGGAACGCTTCGGGGTGAACCGCGCCAACTTCTGCGGCTCCCAGATCGTGCCCGAGATCCACAAGTATTTCGACACCCACGACATCGCCGGGCTGATTGCGCCGCGGCCGCTTCTGGTGGAGGCCGGGGTGCATGATACCTGCTTCCCGATAGAGGACCAGCTCATCAGCATCGAGGCCATCAAGCGCATCTACGCGGCTGCGGGCGCCGAGGAAGACCTCTGGGTGGACATTCACCCCGGCGAGCACGGCTTCGCGAATAACAAGGCGCATGCTTTCTTTGGGAAGTACCTGTGAGACACGATGCGGTGAATAATGGCCCTATTCGCCGCATGTTCTGCGGCGAATAGGGGACCGTCCCACCAAACTCCGTACACACAACGGGCCGCCCTCATCTCGAAGGCGGCCCGTGCATTCCTTCTCGCCACTACAGCGGCTTTACAGCCCCGCGCTCTGGATTTGTTCGGTGACCCACGCCCGGGCTTCCTGCCCCTCCGCTTGCAGCTTGCCGTCCGGCCCATAGACCCGCAGGTGCGGGATGGACTGCAGGCCGAACTGCTGAGCGGTGGGCGAGCCCCAGTCAATGCCCTTGTGACCCGGCCGGTTGATGTCCACCTTTATCAGCACGATGTCCTCGCGCAGCTCGGTCAGTTTGTCGACGTATGCACCAAAGCTGATGCATGGGCCGCAGTACAGGCTGAAGAAGTCCACGATATTGGTCTTCCCCGGGATCAGCAGCTTCTCGAGGTCCACCTCTTCCCCGTGGGCGACGACCCGGATGTCCTCCTGCCCGAGAGCGACCTCGCTCAGGCGCGTGGCTTCCGCCTTCTGTTCCGCGGTGATGTCCGGCTTCTCCAGCGCCATGCCGTACAGGCGCGCCATGAGGAGGCTGTGAGCCCCGGCCACCTGCATGAGTTCGGCGGTATCAAGCTTGTCCCAGCCCTTTTCAGCAGCGAGGGCAAGGATGCGCGACAGGGCAGGAACGGCATCGGCCAGCTTCCCCTGCGCAACCATTGCGGAGGCCGCCTGGTACTCCTCGGCGATTGTGGCGGCACTGCATGGCAGTATGACCCACACCAGCATGACCACGAGCAGCAGCGCGCGCATCTCATCCAACTCCTTCGTATCTGTCTAGATCCCTGCGCCTGCGCGCAGGGCGGCAATGGCGATGACGTTCACGATCTCGTCGGCGGTGGAGCCCCGTGACAGGTCCAGGCCGGGCTTCGCTAGCCCCTGAACCAGTGGCCCGTAGGCTTCGCCACCGGTGAGTCTCTGCACCAGCTTGTACGCGATGTTCCCGGCGTCCAAGTCCGGGAAGATCAGGACGTTGGCAGTTCCCTGGAGCTTGTCGCCCGGGCACTTCTGGGCGGCCACTTCAGGGATGATCGCCGCGTCTCCCTGGAGTTCGCCCTCGATCAGCAGGTCAGGGCGGCGGCTCTGGGCAAGGCGGGTAGCCTCGATGACCTTGTCCACGTCCGGATGGGTCGCACTTCCCTTGGTTGAGAACGACAACATGGCAATGCGCGGTTCCACCTCGAAGTAAAGGCGGGCGCTATCAGCGGTGCTGATGGCGATATCCGCAAGCTGCTCGGCGGTGGGCTGGGGCACCACGCCCGCATCGGCGAAGATGAACATGCCGTTCTTGCCCAGATGCCGCTGAGGAGTGGTCATGATGAAGCAACTCGAGACCGTTTTGCAGCCCTCACGGGTGCCGACGATGCGCAGCAGCGCTCGCAGAACATTGGCGGTGGAGTTGAGCCGCCCCGCGACGCTGCCATCCACCCTGCCCTGCTTCAGGAGCGCGGCGGCGCAGAACAGCGGGTCGGCAACGGCCTCGTAGGCTTCCTCCTCGGTGAGGCCCTTGTCCTTGCGCACTTCGTAGTACGTGGCCGCACATTCCTGACGCACCTGCGGGTCCTCAGGGTCAATGACCTCGAGCGCCGTGAGGTCTAGTCCGAGATGCTTGCCGCGGGTTTCGACATACTTGGGTGAGCCGACAAGGACGACGTCAGCAAGCCGGGCCTCCTGCGCCGTGAGCGCGGCCTGCAGGGTGCGGTCGCAGTCAGTCTCCGGCAGTGCAATGCGCTTATGGTACTTGACGGCACGCTCGCGGATCGAGTTGATAACGCTCTGCAAGACAATCGCCCCTCGATAGATCGGGTCTGGTTGGATGACTCAAACCGTGTGATATTGTGACTGCGTCGGAACGCAGGGACGTCCGCGCGAGGCGGGGCTCAGCGGCGCTCCAGCCTGCAGATGGATGCGGCCCGCTCGTACACTTCCAGCAGCTTGTCTGTCACAGCAGAGATGTCGTAGCGCTGCACGCGCTCGCGGGCGGTGCGGATGATCCGCTCTCGCAGGTCCGCCTGGTCATGCAGGGCCATGACTTGCTGCGCCAGCCCTTCGGGCCCGCTCTCCGGGGAACTGAGCAGGCCATTCTCCCCGTGGACTACCATGTCCTGCGCGCCGGGCGCCCGGACGGCCACCAGCGGCGTGCCCACTGCCATGGCCTCGGTGTATGACAGCGGCTGGGTCTCACTCATACTGGCGGTCATGAATACGTCCAGGGCCGCCTGATAGTGGGCGACATCCGAATGCGGCACCGCGCCGGCGAAGGTGACCCGGTCCGTGACACCCAGTTCCCGCGCCAGGGCCTGCAGAGGTTTCGTCTCGGCGCCGCTGCCCACCATCAAGAAATGGGCGTTCGGGACCTGCGCCATGACCATCGCCGCGGCTCGCAACACCACGTCAAGGCTCTTCTCGGGGGCCAAACGCCCGATGAACCCCATGACGAAGCGATCCTTGAGGCCGAGACGTTCGCGCACCGGGCCGGGTTCGGGCACCGGCAGGGCGCTGAGGTCGATGGGGTTGGGCAGGATCTCAATGGGCGTGGTTATCCCCTGTTGCCGCAGTCGGGCGCGAGCGGACAGGACCGGCGTGGTGATCATGTGACACTTGTTGCAGTAGGTGGTGACGCGGGTCTTCAGGTAGGCATCAACAAGCTGTTCGGGCAGGGGAACCAGCTGCTTGTACAGTTCGTATTCGGTGTGCACGGTGGTGACCAGCGGCAGGCCCACCCACTGCGCGAACCACTGCCCCCAGACCCCTACCCAGACCGGGTGCTGGGTGTGCACTATATCGAAATCCACCCGCTTCAGAGCATTCAGAACGGGCCTGGAATAGGGGACCGCGATGTCGTAGTCCCAGTCGCCGGGAAGCGGCACCGAGGGAAATCGGCTCACACGCTCGTGATCCAGGGAAACGTCGTAGTCGTCGGGCGCCGGGGCGAAGATGAACACCTGGTGCCCCCGGCTCTCAAGGCCGGTGCGGTAAGCCTCGACACAGTTCGCGACACCGTTGAGGGTCGGGTGATAGGTGTTCGTGAAGATGGCGACTCGCACGACCGGAGGCCTCCCGGGTCATCCGCGGGTGCCGGAAATTGGCGACGTAGTCTGCTCGGGCGCGGCACGACGCCTGCGCTACCTCGAAGCCCGGTCCATGGCGGCGGCCTTCTCGCGCAGCAGCGGCAGGATGTGTGGGTCCGCGAAGGACTGGGCAAGCAGCCAGTCGGCCGTCTCGCCCACGGGCAAGAAGGCGGGCTCGAGTTGTTCCGCCATCTTGACCCTAGCGACGGCATACTCGTCATCGCCGAAGGTCCGGGCTTCCCGGAAGAGCGCCTCGATCTGTTTCGCCGTGAGCTCCCTGGCGTCGGCTGCGAGGTTCGCAGCGAATGGACCGATCTCGGCGTCGAAATCCTCGGGAGTCAGGCTGCGAAAGCCGTCGAGCATCTCCAGAGCGTCCGCGCGCGCCTGTCCGGCACCGGACGTAATCCGCAGTTGATCCTGGGACAGGATGCCGCGCAACTCTTTGGCGAGAGCGCTCTCGCCACCGGCGCCAAGCCACGGCTCGCCGTCCAGACGCGCCTCGAGCGTGGCGATTTCCCGCCTGACTTCCGCGGGCACGTCCTCGCCGGAGAGCAGGGCCTTGCGGCGCTGCTGCAGCAGCGGAAGGAGTTCGGCCTCGGTGGCTCTACGGGCCTCTCGCGTGGCCTGAAGGGTGGCGTCGAGTTCCTCCAGCGCGTTGATAAGACGCTCGACCTGATCCCGCGACAGGGAAAGGTCGTTGATGAACTCGATCGCCTGGATCTCCGAACGCAGCGCATCGATGTCCACGGGCTTCTCCGCAGGCGGCATCGGCCTGCACCCTGCGAGGATGCATGCCGCCAACGCACAGAAGGCCCTGGCAAACGGCAGGTGCCTATGTTGACGTGCCGCGCCTTCTTGGTTCATCGCGTCCTCGCTCGCTCCAGAATATGTCTCAACAGTCACAGATTCGGCGAGAGGCGGTAAACTCCTGCCGTCCATCGTCCACTGTGGCTCCGGCGCTACCGCCGCTTGAACGAATGGGCGGCCATCGCCAGGAACTCTTGGTTGGTCTTGGTGCGCCGCAGGCCCTGCAGGAGGGTCTCGGTCGCGTCGGTGGTATCCATCACATTGAGCGCTCGGCGAAGCTGCCAAACATTCTGCATCTCGTCGTCGTTGAAAAGCAGTTCCTGGTGGCGCGTGTTGGACTTCTGAATGTCCACCGCGGGGAAAGTGCCCCGGTTGGCAAGCTCGCGTGACAGCACCAGGTCCATGTTGCCGGTGGCCTTGAACTCTTCGTAGATCATCTCGTCCATACGGCTGCCGGTCTCGACGAGAATGGTCGCAAGGATGGTGAGACTGCCGCCGTGCTCGATATTCCGGGCGGCGCCGAAGAACCGCTTGGGCCGGTACAGGGCGGTGGGGTCCAGACCGCCGGACAGGGTGCGTCCGCTGGGGTCCACAGTGAGATTGCTGGCGCGGGCAAGGCGGGTGATGCTGTCCAGGAGGATGACCACGTCCTCGCCCATCTCGACCAGCCGCTTCGCACGGGCCATGACGGTCTCAGACACCCGCAGGTGGTTCTCGGGAAGCTCGTCGAAGGTCGAACTGATGACTTCCCCGTCAACCGAGCGCGCGATATCGGTAACCTCTTCGGGGCGCTCGTCGATGAGCAGCACCATTAGGCGCAGGTCGTCGTAGTTTTCGCTGATGCAGTTGGCAAGCTGTTTGATGATCGTGGTCTTACCGGCCTTGGGCGGGGCAATGATGAGGCCACGCTGGCCGCGACCGATGGGCGTGATCAGATCGAGCATGCGCCCGGTGATGTTCGAAGGCGTGTCGGTCTCCAGCCGTATGCGCTCCTGCGGGTAGACCGGGGTCAGGTCCTCGAAGTGCGGACGGGATTTGAGCTTCTCCGGTGGCTCGCCATTGATGGTCTGGACCCGGAGCAGGGACCAGTAGCGCTCGGTGTCCTTGGGGGGACGCACGGGGCCGCTCACAAGGTCTCCGAAGCGCAAGTCAAATCGCTTGATCTGAGTCTCGGCCACATACACGTCCATTTCGGGATTGGGCGTGTACCCGTCGGCGCGCAAGATCCCGCGGCCGTCGGGCAGGGCCTCGAGCACCCCGTAGCGATAGCTGTGGCCGTTCTTTTCGCTCTGGGCCACAAGCAGCTTCATGCACAGATCCTGCTTCTTCGCCGAGGAGTACCCCGGGATGCTCATCTGTGCAGCGATTTGGCGCAGTTCATCAACGGTCTTTTGCTGAAGTTCGGCAAGCTCCAACATGGGTGCACCACAACTCTTGATAGATTGCGGAGCAAAGCCCCGCTCGTGACAGTACGGTAGATGGGCGCAGATTCCCCTACCGGCGGCTTGTTTCGGGCTTCAGGACAGCGACGTATGGGAGGTCCCGGTGTTTCTGGGCGAAGTCCAGGCCGTATCCCACGACGAACAGGTCAGGGATCTCGAAGCCAGTGTAGTCCGGCTTCAGGTCCGCCACGCGGCGCGAGGGCTTGTCGAGCAGGCAGCAGATCTTCAGCGACGCCGGGCCCATCCGCGCGACCTCCTGCGCCAGCCGGCTCAGGGTCTGACCGGTGTCCACGATGTCCTCGACGATGAGCACATCCCGGCCGCGGAGATCTGTACACCCACCCAGTTTCAGGTCGACTTCGCCCGAGGAACTCGTTGAGTCGCCATAGCTTGCCGCCGACACGAACTCCACCGCAACCGGCACCTCCAGCGCGCGCATGAGATCAGCCAGGAAGACCACCGCGCCCTTCAGCACCCCAAGAAGGACCAGGTCATGGCCCTGATAGTCCGCGCTGATCTGGCGGGCCAAGTCGCCCACGCGGCGGGCGAGGGTGCCCTCGTCCAGCAGGATGCGTTCGACGTCATCGGGTACGCCAGCGGCAGACACGGGATCTACTCCCACTCAATGGTCCCCGGGGGTTTGGACGTGATATCGTAGACGACGCGGTTGATGCCCCTGATCTCGTTGGTGATGCGGTTGGAGATGCGCGCCAGCACCTCGTGGGGGATGCGCACCCAGTCGGCAGTCATGAAGTCGTCGGTCTCCACCGCGCGGACGATAATGGGATGCCCGTAAGTGCGGCCATCGCCCATAACGCCAACGCTGCGCATGGTCGCCAGGACGGCGAAGCACTGGGAGATGGAGCGCTCCAGCCCGGCGGCTTTGAGTTCTTCCCGCACAATGGCGTCCGCCTCGCGCACCAGGGCCAGGCGCTCGCGGTCAACCGAGCCGATGATGCGCACTGCAAGACCCGGGCCGGGGAAGGGCTGCCGCCACACGATCTCCTCAGGCAATCCCAGTTCCAGGCCAGCGCGGCGGCATTCATCCTTGAACAGCCAGCGCAGGGGCTCCAGGTTCTCGTGCTTCATGTCCTCGGGCAGGCCGCCCACATTGTGGTGGGTCTTGATGACATCGGTCGCGCCCGAGCTTCCGCCGCTCTCAATGACGTCGGGATAGAGGGTGCCGTGGGCGATGAAGCGGAAATCGCCCAGCTTCTCGCTCTCTTCCTCGAAGGTGCGGATGAAAGTCTCGCCGATGATCTTGCGCTTCGCTTCGGGGTCTTCGACTCCCTCGAGCTTCGACAGGAAGCGGTCAGAGGCATCAATAGCCACGAAGCGCTCGCCCAAGAGGTTGCCGAAGAACTCGCGCACCTGCTCGGGCTCGTTCTTGCGCATGAGACCGTGGTCGATGAACATGCACAGGAGGCGGTCGCCCACCGCGCGGTCCAGCAGCGCAGCGCAGACCGAAGAGTCCACCCCACCCGACAGCGCGCACAGAACCCGGTCATCGCCGATTCTCGCGCGAAGGTCTTCCACGGCTTCTTCGATGAATGACGAGGACTTCCAGTCGCCACTGCAGCCGCAGGCGCGCTTCAGGAAGTTCCCAAGCACGGTCTGACCGAGGGGCGTATGGTGCACCTCCGGGTGGAACTGCACGCCGTACAGGTGCCGGGATTCGTCGCCCATCGCGGCCACCGGCGAGTGCTCGGTGTGAGCCAGCGCCTGGAAACCATCGGGGACCTGGGTGACCTTGTCCCCGTGGCTCATCCAGACCTGCATCTGCTCACCGCAGCCTTCGAGGAGGGTGCCCGGGCGCTCGATGACCGCCGTCTGGCGGCCATATTCGCGCTGGCTGCCGCCCGGCGAGACCACGCCGCCCAGCACCTGGGCCATGAGCTGCTGCCCGTAGCAGATGCCGAGGACGGGGATCCCCGCCTCGAACAGGGCGCGGTCCACCTTTGGCGCGCCGTCCTCATACACGCTGGCGGGGCCGCCCGAGAGGATGATCCCCCGCGGCTCTTCGGCGAGGAGCTCTTCGACAGGCGTATTGTACGGCCTGATCTCGGCGTACACGTTGAGCGCGCGGACCTTCCGCACAATCAACTGGACGTACTGCGCCCCGAAGTCGAGCACGAGGACGCGTTCGCCACGATGTCCCTGACGTTCAGTCACAACCGTTTGCCTGTCTTGCGCGGGATTCATGGAATGCGGGCGATGCGATGGAGGATTGCCTGCGAAAGGCGTCGATAATGTTTGGATGCCCTCGTAACGGTCCGTGACAGACCGCCCTGTGCGGCGGTTCGTTCAGGATCCCGATCCGCACTCATCTTCTGATTCGCCGGTCCCGGCTGCAATGTGATGGAACGCCGCCGTTGGCAGACCGACGTGCGGAGCAATCCCCTGACATGTTGTACCCGGGGTTATTGTCAGTGCACGTGATCCGTGCCCAGACGCCCCTGCCCCACCAGGACACGTGCCGGAGGCTTCTGTCGGAATCAAGGAACGTTGCGCTCGGGAAATCTTCGAACGGCACTGGGGACTTACGAGCTACTGAGCGAGTATAGCAACGGCCCAGTGCGGTGTCAACGGGTCCAGGCCCCGTTTTTCGCGAGATCCGGCCAAATCACCAGCCGTAACGGTTCGGCCCCCACTCTTTGCGCACCGTCTGCTGCTCCACGAGCACCACGGTGTTGTGCGGCAGGTCCTCGCTCTGCACAACCCCCGGACCCACGCAAGAGTATGCGCCGACCTTCACGCCGGGCATGATGATCGCGTTCACCCCGGTGCGGGTGTAGTCGCCGAAATACGCCACGTTCGCGCCCACTTCGGGGGTCTCGCGGCGGCCGTTGACCAAATGCGTCGTATCACCGTCATCGAAGCGCAAGGTGCCGCAGACTGTGGCCGCGCCCACATCATGTCGCGCTCCGAAAACCCCGGCCATCTCGCAGTAATGGTACAGATAGACCCCTTCGAACAGCACCCCGCCCAGCTCCGCGCCGTGGCCGATGAGCGATTCCGACCCCACGCAGGCCCCGCCGCCCACCTGGCAGTAGTCCTTGCACCGGACCTTGCTGCCCAGCACGCAGTTTCCCCCGAGGATCGCCCCGTTGGTGATCTGGGTGCCGGCGCCGGCGATGAGATTGCCCTGGATCACCACACGGTTGCCGATGACCGCGCCCGGCCCCAGGCATACGTGGCCGCCGATCTCCGCGCCGTCATGGATGCGGGCGTCCGGTGCGATGCGGCTCTCCGTCAGGCGGCCGCACAGGTACTGCGCGAGAGCATGGTTGGCTTCGAGCACATGCCAGGGCTTGTCGATATCCACGAACAGGCCGGTATGCTCCCAGGCCATCACGGAGTTCCCGGCGTCCATGGCAAGCTGGAGCGACTGGGCGAGTTCCGCCTCATGTGCCGGCATGCCACCCACATTCACGGAATCCACAAAACCCGGGTTGGCGCGGACAAAAGGAACGCAATCCGGGGAGAGCCCGTACAGCCCGCACAGGCGGTGGGAAGCCCCGCGCGGATGGCCCGAGATGCCGGAAAGCTCTCCGCCCGAGGAGACTGAGCCGCAGAGCCAGTTGAGGGAATCCCGCTCTCCCAGCGGCGACAATGCGGCCGCTGCGAAAGGCTTCTGGTCGGCGAAGGCCCGGATGAACCCGCACAGACCCTCCTCGTCGAACAGGCAGTCGCCGTAGATGACCAGGAACGGTTCGTCGTCCCCCGCAACCGCGAGTGCATCCAGTACGGCCCCGGCGGTGCCGGTTGCGCCCTGCTGGTGTACGAAGCGGACGTTCAGACCGAGCAGGGCGTGGCGAACGCGTTCGTGCAGGTGGCCCACGACAATGAAGATCTCACCAATCCCGGCGCGGCTCAGGCATTCCACGGTCCAGCGCGCGAGATACGTGTCGCCCACGGGCAAGGCGGCTTTCTGGCGCGTCAGCTCGTACGGGAAGTTGCGGCTGCCTGCTCCCGCGGCCAGGATGATGGCCTTCATGGGGCTTCCTCCCGCAGCGCTTCGCCGAGCCTGGCCTTCTCGCGGGCCAGGGAACCGGCGATCTTCTCGCGCGCCTCGTCGATGAGGATCTGGATATCCTCGGTGCGGTAAGTCCGCTGTTCCCAGGTCCGCTGGGCAACGCTGTGCAGGAAGCCTTCGAACTCGCCGAAGTACGAGCCGTAGATGTGGAACGAGTCCACAACATGGTTGTACTGACCCACGCGGATGGGGCGGCCAATACGCTCGCTGATCCTCTCGGCAACCACTCGCTGCAGATCAGTGAAGGCGTACATGTTCATGTAGGCGGCTTTGAAGGCGTCGTTGCTGCGCATGTGGGCCGCGAGAACCAGGGCGTCGTCGAAGATGCGGAACCACAGACGCTGCAGGCAGGCCGGGTGATCGATGCCCGCGTCATCCCAGGCTTTCCAGATAACGGCCTGGGCGCGCCGAGAGTGCGGGGCCTCAACAAGCGTGTCCACCACGTACTGGATCTGGTCGATGGGCTCGTCGATGCCGGGCACGGTGTACTTCGCGAACCGCTCGTGGTAGGTGTACTGCCACTTGCCCTCATCGGGCGCAATCCAGTGGTCGTGGATACCGTCGACCACTTCCTGGCGGTAGACTTCGAGTTCGTAGAACCCGCCGGGCATGGCGCGGTGGATGCGGGGTTCGGCGAAGGGATCGGCTACAGCGAGCATGAGGGAGGCATCGCGGCTCTCCGGGTCGCCGGGCTGGTCATACTGGGTGGCAATGCGCGCCCCCCGCTCCCAGGTGGCAAGGACGGCTTTCTCCCAGCCTTCCGCAAGGGTCTCGCTCTCGATGTGGATCGTGGGCAACTGGTACTGCATAGGATCGGGTACCTCCGGGTGCGTCGCGTGAGCCACGCGGCGTCTGTCGTATGATCGGCAGAGAGCAACTGCCGGCTCGTCAGGCAGCGGGCGGCTTTTCCATGGACGCCATCAGTTCATCCCAGGCCTTGATCTGCTCCTCGTCGCGCCCCTCAAGCTCGATGCGCTCCTGCTCGGCATAGCTCGGCATCCTGGACGCCAGTGCGCAACTGAGCCAGAAGTAGGTCCCCGCGGGGGCCAGGTACAATGCGGAGCCCACCATAAGCTGGATGCTCAGGTTGATGGCGCCCGCCACAAGGCCCGCGGCAAGCAGACCGTCCCTGCGGTTGCCGCCGGACAGTCCCGTGGCAGCGGATGTCATCGCCCGCCACAGGAGCCAGATGAAAAGTCCGAAGCCGGGCAGGCCAAGCTCTTTCATGGCGCGGCCGAACTCGTTCTCGATCATCACGGCGGTCTCGCCCTTGACGCTCATTTCTTCTTCGATCATCCCGTAGGCCCGTCCGGCGCCGGCCCCGCTGGCGACACCCGTTCCCAGGGGGTACTTCGAGAGCATCGCGAAGCCCTTCCCCAACGGCTCGATGGCTCGGTCCACGATGGCCGGGATGTTCAGGCGACTTTGGCTGTAACGTGCGGACATCATGCGCCCGACGTAGACATCCGCCTGCCACAGGCCGATGATGGCCAGGACGAACAGGCCCACGAGAAGTTGTGGGCGCCGGGCCATGATGATGAAGGCCACCACCCCGAACACCGCGCCAACCAGGGGCGCCCTGCCACCGGTGGCCGCCATCGCCACCACGCAAATCGGGCCGGATATGAGCAGGAGAATCTGGACCAGCGAGAAAGGACGGGCAGCCAGCGCGCAGGCCATGCAGACCACCGCGGCGTAGCTCATGGTCGCGCCGGCGACCCCGGGGTGTACGTACGACCCAGGCGCCCGGAACAGATCGTTGTTCTGGAAGCGGGCGTAGAAATCGAAACTGCTGTTGATCGCCAGCAGGTGATCGTAGCCGATCTGCCCCTGGACGATGATGTATATCCCCGTGGTGCTGCTGATGAAGGCGATGAACATCAGCAGCCGTTCGAACTGCCTGCGCGTGGTGATGCTGTCGTAGGCGATGAAAAAGATGGGAATCCAGATGACCCAGGAGCGCAGCCCGGCCAGCGCGAGAAGCCCGCTCATGTTCTCGGAGTTGAACATCTGCGCGACGCAGTAAAGGATGAACATGATCGCGGGAACGGCGACCCGGGTCTGGAGCGAAGTCCGGCCCACCCCGTTCATCCCGTCCCAGATCCAGTGGAGCAGGGCAAGCATCAGGTACATGTCCTTGAGCAGGACCGTGAACATCCCCGGGTAGATGCCCTTGATGAGACCGTCCATGCAGCCGATGGTGATGACCGCGTAGATCGAGGCTTCTGTGGAAGAGATCGCGGCGACGGTGCCCAGGGCCGCGACGCCGGCCACCACCGCGAGCAGCGGCTGGTTGGTCGCGATCATCGTGGCCAGACCCACTGCCAGGGCGCCGGCGAAGGTGCCCATCGCAAGCAGTGACGTGAGGGGCGAGCCCGTGTTCGATGTCTGCGCGTTTGTCGCGTTCACTCGTGGTGGTTCCGGGAGGTCGCGGCAGGCAGGCCCTGAACTTCCTGCGCGGGACGGGATGGCGGATCTCGAAGGATCGGGGAGGCCGTACGGACGGCCCGCAATGGTCGGCAGGAATCGCCGCGCGTGTCGCGAAGGGAACTGTACCAGCGCCCGCTGTGGGGCGGGGTCCGGTTTCCGTTTGGCCCCCTAAGGCACGGGTATATTAGCACAAAGCGAGGTCCATAGCGAGCAGATACCATGTCCATTCTGAGTTGGCTGCAACGAACTGTAGCTGACTTTTTTTGTGCCGACACGAACGACCATCGGCGCGCCGTCGCCCAGGCTGAAGCCGAACTGGAAGTGGCCAGGGCGGCAGCGGCTCTGTCAGTGGCCCGGGCGCACAGGGCTAGACTCGAGCTGCAGGATGCCGTCGCCGAACGGAAGGCTCCGGCGTACGAATTGCTGGGTATCGCCGAGGATGCCGACGAGAGAGCGCGCCGTGACATCGATAACTACCGCGAGCTTCGCGACGAACTGGAGCGGGTTCTGCGCAGGGCCGACGAAGCTGGCAGACTCGAGCGCGAGAACCGCGAGAGGGAAAGGCTGAGAGAGTTCATCCGGCGAACCGAGTCTGCGCGAGACCGGGCGGCCTTGGACAAGCTGGAGACGCAGGCATTGGAGCAAGCCGCCCGGCTGGACGTGCTGGATGCGCTTGATCGCGGCGAAGCGCCCCGTTCGCGCGAGAGCGGCGCGGAGTTCGACGAGCGCCTGCGCAGATTGATGGAGCGGCCCCTGTCCGCGGAGCTCAATGGCGGTCCGTAGCCCGGCAGCGCCCCAGCAGCCGGCACCGTCTGCGTCGGACGGACATTGCCCGAGAAGGGGGTACGGAGCATGGAACTGCTCGCCTGGTACAACCTGATCTTCGTCGCACCCATCGGCCTCGCGGGGGTGTACCTCATCCTCAGCGCCACCGGCCTGGCCGGCGACCATGACGTGGACAGCGGCGTCGACCACGACGTCGACATGGACCACGACGTGGACCTGTCCGTGGACCATGACGTTGACGTTGACGTCGACATGGACCACGACGTGGACNTGTCCGTGGACCATGACGTTGACGTCGACATGGATCACGATATCCACGCGGACATGGACCATGACGTGGAACACGACCTGGATGCCCACGTCGGCCACGGCGATGTTCACCACGGCGGGGTGGAGCACGAGGTGCATGATCACCATGTGTCGGCGCACGCCGGGAACTCCTTCGCCCTGCGCGCTCTATCCGTCCTGGGACTCGGCAAGGTGCCGGTGTCGATCCTGTTCACCACGATGATGGTGCTTTTCGGGGCCACCGGGCTGGCCTGCAACGGCCTTTTCGGCAGCGTGTTCCCTTGGGGCTGGGCGCCGAATGTGTACGTCTGGCCGTCCCTGGGTGTCGCGGTGTTGCTGTCGCTGACACTCACGGGCAGCATCGCCCAACTGCTCAACAGAATCATGCCCACCAGCGAGACCTACGCGATTCGCGAGGATGACCTCGTGGGCAGGATCGGCGAACTTCTGTACGCGGTGCCCGCAGGCCAGCGGGGTATGGCCGATGTGAAGGATGAGGGCGGCACTTGGCATCGCATCAGGGTGCAGCCCCTGGAGGGGGACTTGCCCAAGGGCACGGATATCATCGTGGTGCGGTACCACCGGGAGGGGGATTACTTCGATGTCAGCCAATCGCCGCTTTAGGCCGGACATGCAGCCGGTGGCCAAGCTCCGCAGCCCTGCCGGGTACCCGGTGAGCGTCCCCGGGCCCGATATGGCAGGAGGGATGGCCCAGTTCAGGGGGGCTGCCAATCTGCCACCCCCGTGAGGTCGCCGATCGGTCGCAGGGCAAACCGCAACGACGGGTAAGACCACTTAGGACGCGAGATGACAGGAGGGAGCTGTCGTGTTGATGGCAATTGGCATGGTCGTGCTGGGTCTGGGGCTTATCTTCGTCGCGCCGGGGTTCGCCCCTGACCCGATTAGCCGCCTCATCTTCGTTGTGCTGGGCGCGGCGGTCCTGATCGCCTCTGCGATCGTGATCATCATCGCCAAGCTCTACCAGCGCACCAGTGCGAACGAAGCCTTCGTCAGAACCGGCATGGGTGGACGCCGCGTCGTGCTGGACGGCGGCTGCATCGTGGTGCCGGTGGTCCACAAGATCGTCCCCGTGTCTTTGGAGACCATGAAACTCGAGGTCGAGCGTATCGCCGAGGATGCCCTGATCACCAAGGACAATTTGCGCTGCGATATCCGCGGTGAGTTCTACATCAAAGTGCAGGCGGTGGGCGATGACATCCTCAACGCGTCCCGGTCCCTGGGTGACCGTTCCGTGGACGCAGGCGCCGTGCGCGAGCTGGTTTTCGAGAAGCTGGTCTCCGCCTTGCGGTCTGTTGCGGCAACGCGAGACCTGGCACAGCTCCACACGGAACGCGACGACTTCGCGAACGCTGTATCCCAACTGGTGCGCGAAGACCTCAAGTCCAACGGTCTGACCCTTGAGTCGGTCACGATCTCCCGTCTCGACCAGACCAGCGCCCAGCGCCTCAATGAGGGCAACGTGTTCGACGCCCAGGGCCTGCGGAAGATCGCGGAGATCACCCAGAAGGCCCGGGTCGAGCGCAACATGTACGAGCGCGACGCCGAGCGCGAGATCGTAGAGAAGAACGTGGCGACTCGCAAGGAAATCCTGTCGCTGGAGAAGGAACAGTCCGAGGCCGAAGCGATCCAGGCTTCCGAAGTCAGCATCATCCAGGCCGAGCGCCGCAGGCAGGCAGAGACCTATGAGATCGAACAGCGCCGGCTGGTTGAGACCTCGGAGATCGACAAGGACCGCCAGGTTCAGGAAGCCGGCGTCAATCGCGACCTGCAGGTCGATGTGGCCAAGATTGAGGCCCAGAAAGCCCTGATTGCCCGCGAGCAGGAGCGGCAGACTGCTGACGTCATCCGCAACCAGGCCGTTCAGACCGCGGATGTTGAACGAGAACGCGGCGTTGAGGTTGCCCGCCGCGAGCAGCAGATCGCCGTTGCCGAAGCCGAACAGCGCCGGGCCGCGGCCGAACAGCTGCGCCTCACCGCCGAGGCCGAACGTGAGCGAGCCGCGCAGGAAGTCGTCACGGTGCAGGAGGTCGCGGGGGCTGACCGCGAAAAGCGCGTGCAGGTCATTCTCGCCGAGCAGATGGCTGCCCAGGAACAGATCAAGCAGCAGATGGAAGCGGACATCGAAGCGTATAAGGCCGCCAAGGTCGCCGAAGGCGAGCAACTCGCGGCGGTCAAGATCGCCGAGGCCATCCGCACCAAGGCCGAAGCCCAGAAGGACGCCGCAACGCTCCAGGCCGAAGGTGACCAGGCCCGTGAGATGGTCCCGGTCAACGTCCAGCGCGAGCGGGTCGCCGTCGAGGCCCGGCAGGTGCAGGACGTGGAGGCCGCACGGGTCGACGTCCTGCGCAATGAGCTCAGCGCCAAGGCTGAGTACGAGCAGATCTCCGTGGAACTGGAGAAGGCACTGGCGCAGATCAACGCCAACAAGGAAGTGGGGGTGGCCTTCGCCAACAGCTTCGGCGACGCATTCAGCCACGCCAAGGTCAACCTGTACGGCGACCCGTCGATGCTCGGAAACGCCATGTCCTCCTTCAGCCGCGCGGCGGGCATTGGCGCCTTCATCGACGGGATGAAGGAGACGCTGCCCGAAGGCACCGTGCAGGCCGGAGCCGCCGCCCTTCAGAGCGTCTTCCCCGGGCTGCAGCAGGCACTGGACCTGGTCCAGGCCGCCGGGAAGTCCGAGAAGGAAGAGGCCTCGGCCGAAGAGTCCGAGGATGCTGAGAAGTAAGCGATTGAGGTCGAGACATGCGCGTTGTCCCAGCGGGGCGCCGGACCTTCCGGCGCCCCGCTGGTCTGGGCGGGGTCTGCCACAAGGCCGACACGTCGTTGCGCCCCAGAAGCATCGGCTATGCGGGATGCGTGCCGGCTGGAGCCGGACTCGCGCTCAGCGCGCCATTCGCCGTGAGCCGTTGCCCCACGGCTCAAAATGCGGGATGCGCGCCCTTCAGGTGCGGGATGTGCGCGGCGACCGCAGGCGGTCGCTCCCGGCGCACAGGGCCCCGCACAGGACGTGAAGACCACCGTGGGACCCCGTGACATCGCACGGCCACCGTGGGGCCCCGTGTCCTGGACGGCGGACACACCCCACGGCTCAAAATGCGGGATGTGCGCGCCCTTGAGGTGCGGGATGTGCGCGTCGTCCAGCGCACAGGGCCCCGCACAGGGCGCGAAA
>Ga0067045_1030166_pt1 | contig 16444 bp, 12 predicted proteins | sample TerdegcTABiofilm_FD_59184 | JGI IMG/M metagenome (GOLD analysis project Ga0067045, IMG submission 59184) | Combined Assembly of (Gp0054472, Gp0054536) Wastewater bioreactor microbial communities from Singapore -Terephthalate degrading...
CCTTTCTCTTTGATGCCTCTTCTGCAAAATGTTTCTCAATATTTATTAATTGATTACTTACTCCCTCTATTTTTGACTCATACTGCTCAATTTCCTTCTGCAAGGAAGTGATAACTCTTCTACTTTCTTCCACATTCTCCTGCCATTGCTCTTCTCTTTCAGCTAATAGCATTTCTAACTTAGATTTTTCTTCCTTTAAAAGTAGGATAATCTCGGCATCAGATTTGCTTTTTTCCAAGAATTCCTCTATTTTCGTTTGCAGAGCTTGTAATTCCTCCTGATTCTTTTTCAACTGTTCTTGAAATTCACTTTCTCTTACCATCACTATGCTCTCTAATGAGGGGGAAGTTTCTTCTTTTTCCAAGACTTCCTTTATTTTTTCTTCTAGTTGAATTAAAGATTTTTCCTGCTCTTGAATCAATTTTTCAGATTCTTTTAGCAATGTTTCTTTCTTTATCAGATCATCTTGTATTTGATTCAGACGGTTATAATTGATATAGGCAAAGCCAGCAATAAAAATTATTAATATTACAAAAATAATAGTAATACTTTTCGACATTTTGCTCCCCCCTGTTGATTTTATTATTTTTAATTATTATATCTTAAAAAAGAAAACGATTCACTAAGAAAATTAAAAATTTTAATCTGTTTTTAAAATCCTTTCTTTTTTGGGCAAATTTATTAAAATAATTTTTTCTCAAGATATAGTTTCTTAACAAATATAAAATATACTGTTATAATAAAGAAAATATTTTTATAAATTTAAATAAAAAAATTAAACAGAAAATAAACTGAAGAAAAGTAGAAAGAAGATTATTTAATAGCTTTTATATTCTTTTAATATTTTTAGAGCTAAATTAAGGAAAAAACATTGGATTCCAATAAGACAGTTAAACAAAGACTAATAGAAAAGTGTAATGAAGTAAAATAATTAAATGAGGGGCATAGCCAAAGAAGGATTGCCCTGGAACATCCCCAAGGAGTAATTATGAAAACAAAAAAAATTGATTATCCTGAAGTTCCAGTAGAACAATTGCGATGGCACTGTAATCTAAACCAAGTTGATATCTCTTCTACCAATGACTTAAAAGCCAGTGATAAAATTTTAGGACAGGAAAGAGCTTTAAAGGCTATAGAAATTGGTCTTGATATGGAATACTTAGGTTACAACCTTTTTATTACCGGAAAATCCGGAACTGGTCGTAGTACCACAATAAAAAAACTTTTACACAACAGAAAAAGAGAAAATGTAGTCTTTGATGATAAATGCTATGTTCATAATTTTAAAGACCCTGATATGCCCAGAGCAATCAGTCTGCCAGCTGGACAGGGTAATAAATTTAAAAAAGATATGGACAATCTAGTATCTACCTTAAGAAAACATATTCCCTTACTTCTGGAAAGCGAAAAATATCAGAAAAGTAAAGACACTCTTGCAGAAAATTTTAAAAGAAAACAACACACTTTAGTAAAGGACTTTGAGGATAAAGTCAAAGCAGAAAATTTCACTATCGTTCAGATTCAAATAGGTCCTTATACCAGGCCTGATATTTTCCCGATAATAGATGGAAAACCGACCAACTTAGAAAATATAGAAGCTTTAGTTGAAGAAGGAAAATTCTCTAAGGAGGAATTAGAAAAAATTAGAAAGAAGCATCAGGAATTAACTCAAGAGATTACTTTAATCTCCAAAAAAATTAGTATTCTTCAGAAAGAATTGAGTAAGAAATTAACGGAATTAGAAATAAAAATTATTACCCCTTTGGTAGAAGAAGAAACTGGAGAGATTAAGAAAAAGTATAACAACCCTGTTCTTGATGCTTATCTAGATGAGGTCAAAAATAATGTGTTGGATAATATAAGTCGTTTTCAGGAAAAGGAAGATCAAACAGCCACTATTCCTGGATTAAAATTACCTCAAACAACAGATTCTTTTCTTGAATATTCGGTAAATGTCATTGTGGACAATTCCGATACCAAAACCTCACCAGTTATTATTGAAACCCATCCTTCTTATAAAAATTTATTTGGTATGATAGAAAGAAGAATAGACCGTACTGGACACTGGGTAACCGATTTTACTAAAATAAAAGCTGGTTCCTTATTAAGGGCTAATGGAGGCTTTTTGGTAATGAATGCCCTGGATACTCTTCTGGAACCAGGAGTATGGCCGGCATTAAAAAGAACTTTATTAAATCGCAAGATTGAACCAGAAACCTATGACCCTTTTCCTCTGTTTAGCACCTCAGCCTTAAAACCAGAACCTGTGGAATGTGATGTAAAAGTTATCATGATTGGAGATACCCTTCTCTATCAACTGCTCTATTTCAGTGATCCTGATTTTGAAAAAATATTTAAAATAAAAGCAGATTTTGACACAGTGACTCAAAACAATCCCTCCAATATTTATCAATATTCTTGTTTTATTAAACAATTATGTGAAAGAGAGAATCTGCTTCCCTTTGACCAGAGTGGTATTGAAGGAGTAATTGAGTATGCAGTGAGATTAGCGGGAAGAAAAAATAAATTATCCACTCATTTTAATAATCTGGTAGACCTGTTAAGAGAGGCCAATTACTGGGCAAAAAAAGAAGGACAAAAAATTATCCAAAGAAAGCATATCAATACTGCTATTAAAGAAAAAATCGAAAGATTGAATCTTATTGAACAAAAAATCCAAGAATTGATTGAACAAGGAACCTTGATGATTGATATAGAGGGATCAGTAGTGGGACAAGTCAATGGCCTTTCTGTATATGACTTAGGAGAGTACTCCTTTGGTAAACCAACCAGAATAACTGCGAAAACCTCTATTGGTAAAGCCGGTATTATTAACATAGAAAGAGAGGCTGACCTGAGTGGTAAAACCCATAATAAAGGTGTTCTTATTTTAAGCGGATATCTTCGTTCTAAATATGCCCAGGATAAACCTCTAACTATTAGTGCTAGTATTTGTTTTGAACAATCTTATGCTGGAGTAGAGGGAGATAGTGCTTCATCTACTGAAGCTTATGCTCTCATTTCCAGCATTGCCAATATTCCCATCAGACAGGATATTGCTGTAACTGGTTCTATCAACCAGAAAGGAGAAATTCAGCCCATTGGTGGAGTAAATCAAAAAATTGAAGGGTTTTTTGATGTATGCCAGGCAAAGGGTTTAACAGGAACACAGGGAGTAATAATTCCGGAACTTAATATTCCCGATCTTATGTTAAGAGAAGATGTGGTGGAAGCCATCAAAAAAGGTCAATTTCACATTTATCCCATAAAGACTATTGACCAGGGAATAGAAATCCTAACCGGTAGAAAAGCTGGCAAAAGACTGAAAAGCGGAAAATTTGAGAAAAATACAGTTAATTATCTTGTAGATCAAAAGCTCTTAGAATTTGCCAAGAAACTTAAAAATTTTGGTGAAGAAGGTGAAGAAAAAGAAGAAAAATAATATAATACCTAATAGGGTTAAGATTAATTTTTTCTTCAACCTTCATCAATTAATTTTAGCAATTAAATAGATTTAAATATTTAATAATATAATAAAGTAACCTTTTACAATATTCAGGATTCAGGAGGAATAATTATAATGAAAAGAAAAATAAAAACTGGCTGGAAAGTTGTCTGTTTTTTCCTTTTCTTCTTTATCTTGTTTGACTCATTCATCTCTGCCCACAATAACATAAAACTGGAGGAACTTCTTCAGTCTATTATTGAAGAAAAAACAGTGACTATAAATGTATATGACCTAATTAACTTAGGAAATTTCTTTTTAGCCCAAGAATTATATCCACCCGCTCAAGAAGAATATTGCAAAGCTTTGAATTTAGATCCTTCCAATAAAATTGCTTTAATTAACCTTAGTTATACTTTTTTCAAAATGGGTAAATATGAAGAGGCTTTAACCCAATTAGATTCATTAATAGAGGATGAGATAGCTTATGCCTACTACATTAGGGGAATGATTTATAAAGAACAGAGAAAATTAGAACAAGCAATTCAGCAATATGAAAAGGTTGTGGAACTTATTCCCAATCATCAACAGTTAAATGCCGAATTAGGACAGCTCTATCTGGATAACCATCAGCTAGCAAAAGCCAATGAAAGATTTATCCAAATGGGCTATTGCCAGATTCAACCTCCTATCCTGGAAAAACTTATAGCTTATCAACCTAATGCCTATTGCTACCTTCATCTGGGTCATTATTACCGTAATAATGGAGAATTAGGGCTAGCTCAAGCAGCTTATCAAAAAGCAACTCAATTTGAAGAAGATCAACGTTCCATCGCCTTAGCTTATTATTATCAGGGGGAAATTCATCTTAAAGATCATAATTATGATCGAGCTATTGTAGAAAAAGAGTTAGCCCAAAAAACCTATCCTTTAGGACAACATCAATTTACTTTTAATAATTTTGCCAAAGCATTGATCGAAATTGGCAATCAATATTACCATAATGGCAAGTTACCTGAAGCACTTAAACATTATCAATTAGCCACTAATCTAGCTGATACACCAGATATCTTAGCTGAAGCCCATTATAAAAAAGGTTTAACTTATTATCGCAGTCAGGATTATGAAAATGCCCTGAGAGAAGCCGAAACTGCTCTGGCTCTTAATCCTAACTATCTTTCTGATCAGCAGAGATTAATCGATTTATTGATTGCCAATAGTTGGTCAAAAATTACAAAAAAATAGTAAAAAAATTATTAATTAATAATTAATAATTAGGTAAATTACATTATCTCCAAATTTTAGAGAGGAGCTCTAAAAATGAGTTTGACACAGTTTTTAAAAGGTTTAATTATTATCCTGATTGGTGTTATTTTATTGTTGAATAATCTACATATTCTGGAATGGTCAGTTTGGCCAGATATCCTTAGGCTCTGGCCTCTGTTATTAGTAAGTTTAGGTATTAGCTTAATCTTTAGAAGAAGACTTTCCTGGTTAGGACCCCTGGTTATATTAGTAGGAATTATGTTAGGTGTAAGTAGCAATTATCTGGGATTAGATCTGCAATGGGAAAAACAAATTGCTTTTAAAGTAGAAACTCTACAAAGAGAAATTGAAATGATTCCCAGTCCAGTCCGGACGGTAAGACATGAAGTAATTACAGAAGAAAGCCTACCAGAAGAAATATCAGAAACATTAACAGAAGCAGAGGAAAAGACGGAAGAAGAATTAATAGTATCAGAAACAAGTGAAATAATAAGTGAAGAGACCATATTAGTTCCTCTGATTCAGAAAGCTAATTTCCATTTAAATTATACTGTTGGTTCTTTTTCTTTGAAATCCCCAACCAACCTTCTTTATCAGTGCCAGGTTAGCTACCGCTATCCAGAATTTAAGCCTATAGAAGAGTTTTCTGTTCTGAATGATGAAGCCAAAGTACTAATAACTCATCATCCCATTTCAGATAAAATGGCACGAAGTCCAAAAAATAATATTGATTTAAAATTAAATACTGATATAGTTTACAACCTTTTCTTGGAAACTGGAGCAACATCGATAGATTATGATTTATCTAAATTTAAAATAGAAAATTTCTTCCTGAAGAGTGGCGCTTCTAAAATTAATATTATTGCACCTCAGTACAATGGAAGAATAAACATAGACTCAGGAGTCTCGCTAATTGATATTGCCATCCCCGATAATGTAGGAACAAAAATTTATCTTGATACCGGACTTAGTATTAAAGATTTTGATGAACATTTCCAACAACAGGAAGATAAAACCTATATCTCTCAGAATTATGATAGTGCTGAATATCGACTTGATATAAAAATTGATTGCGGTATTTCTCAGATTAACATTCATTATCTATAAACAATAAAATAATAAGATATATAAGCTAATCTAATAAAGTAACAACCCACACACCAAGCGGATGGCACAAAGTACTTTGCAAAGAGTTTTGGCTTTTTCTTGTTTACCTTTTTTGGTAAGCTCTTTTCCTTAAATTGTGAAAACTAAAATAAACAGCCTCCGCACAAAACGCGGAGGCTAAATTTAAAATAATTATCAACACTTAACTTTTAATGCTAAAGACAATTTCTTTTTTCTCTTCCTCAAAGTCCACCTGGACAGTATCTTTTTCTTTGATCTTTCCTTCCAGCATCTGTAAAGCCAGGGGATCCTGAAGGTATCTTTGGATAGTTCTTTTTAAAGGTCTGGCACCAAACTGAGGATCAAATCCTCGTTCTGCTAGAATTTCTTTAACCCGGTTACTTACTATTAAATTAATTTCCTTATCTTGTAAGCGTTGCCTTAAAATATTGAGTTGAATATCAACAATTTGAATAATATGCTCTTTTTCCAAGCGATTAAAGGTTATTATCTCATCCACTCTATTTAGGAATTCCGGTTTAAAATGGTCCCTCAATACCTGATCAATCCGTCGAGCCATTTCTTCTTTATTAGCAGAGTTTAATTGATAAATATATTGACTACCAATATTAGAGGTCATAATCAAGATAGTATTTTTAAAATTAACCACTCTTCCCTGGCCATCAGTCAATCTTCCATCATCCATTATTTGTAGCAATATATTGAATACATCATGATGAGCTTTTTCAATTTCATCAAAAAGAATTACCGAATACGGTCTACGCCTGACAATTTCAGTTAATTGACCTCCTTCTTCATAACCGACATATCCAGGAGGAGCTCCAATTAATCTCGCAACACTATGTTTCTCCATATACTCAGACATATCTATTCTTACCAGAGCGTTCTCATTATTAAATAAAAAAGAAGCTAAGCTACGAGCTAATTCAGTCTTTCCAACCCCAGTGGGACCCATAAATATAAAGGAACCGATAGGTCTATTAGGGTCGGAAATTCCTACTCTCGAACGCCTGATAGCATTAGACACCAGACTTACTGCCTCATCCTGTCCCACTACTCTTTTCTTTAATTCCTGTTCCATCCGAATTAACTTTTCAGTTTCTCCTTCCATTAAACGTCCTACAGGAATATTAGTCCACTTAGCTACAATCTGAGCAATATCTTCTTCCGTTATTTCCTCTTTTAGCATTCGGGAACTCTTTTGAAGAGAAGCAATCTTTTTATTATTTTCTTCCAGCTGTTTCTCTAAGGCGGGCATTCTACCATATTTTATTTCTGCTAATCGATTAAGATCGCCACTTCTTTCCGCTTGTTCTGCTTCTGTTTTAGCCTTTTCAATTTCGCTTTTAATCTGATTAATTTTTTGAATAATCTCTTTCTCATGATTCCATCTTAACATCAAATTTTTCTTTTCTTCTTCTAAGTTACTTAAGGTATGATCGATATTTTTAATCTTTTCTCGGGCAACAACATCATTATCCTTTTTCAAAGCCTGTTTTTCAATCTGAAGCTGCATTATCTTTCTCTGTATCTCATCTATCTCTACTGGCATGCTATCAATTTCCATGCGCAATCCAGAAGCAGCTTCATCAACTAAATCAATTGCCTTATCTGGTAAAAAACGATCAGTAATATAGCGATGAGAAAGCGTAGCTGCAGCAATTAAAGCAGAGTCCATAATCTTAACTCCATGGTGAACTTCGTAACGTTCTTTCAAACCCCTTAAAATAGCAATAGTATCCTCCACACTTGGTTCTTTTATCAATACCATCTGAAACCTTCTTTCTAAAGCAGCATCCTTTTCAATATATTTTCTATATTCTTTTAAAGTTGTGGCACCAATACAATGCAATTCGCCTCTGGCTAAAGCTGGTTTTAACATATTTGAGGCATCTACTGCACCTTCTGCTGCGCCAGCGCCAACTAAAGTATGGATTTCATCTATAAATAAGATAATGGAACCTTCAGCTTGTTCTATCTCTTTTAATACTGCTTTCAGTCGGTCTTCAAACTCTCCCCTAAATTTTGCTCCGGCCACTAAAGCACTTATATCTAAAGCAATGACTCTTTTATTTTTTAGCCCTTCTGGAACATCACCACTTACTATCCTTCGTGCCAGACCTTCTACGATAGCAGTTTTTCCAACACCTGGCTCACCTATTAATACGGGATTATTTTTTGTTCTTCGAGATAGTATCTGCATGACTCTTCTTATTTCATCATCCCTGCCTATTACCGGATCCAGTTTTCCTTCTCGGGCTAATTGAGTTAAATCCCGGGAATATTTTTCTAAAGCCTGATACTTTTCCTCGGGATTCTGATCGGTTATTCTCTGCTTACCTCTGATATTCATCAATGCTCGATAAACATTATCTCTATTGATACCCTTTTCTCGAAAATATCTAGCAAAAGAACTATCCTCCAATTCAATCAAGGCTAAGAAAAGGTGTTCGGTACTGATATATTCATCCTTTATCTTTGCGGCTTCCTGAATAGCCTTATTAAACACTGTATTTAATTCATTTCCTATGTACTGACCACTTCCTCCTCCATATACACTGGGAAGCTGCTCTAATCTTTTTTCTAAGAAAGCCTCTAAATCAGTGCTATCTATTTCTAATTTTGTTAAGACCGAAGGAATAATTCCATCTCTCTGTCTTATTAAAGCCAATAATAGGTGTTCACTTTTAATTTCTTGGTGGTTATATTGTACCGCCAATTGTTGAGCCTCGCTTATTGCCTCTTGAGCTTTAATAGTAAACTTATCAAATTGTATCATAACTGTTCTCCTTTTCGAAAATTGTTCTCATAACATAATTATACTGCTAGTGTCAATTATCCATTTTTCGTAATAATAATGAATATTAAGAATAACTGGATATATATTTGTTATATCTGATTATTTTAAAGAATAACCTTTTCCAAATTAGATATTGGCAATAATAAGATTAGTAAAAAATGAATAATAAACCCTATTCTGGTAAACAGATCTCCCGATTAGAACAGGTTAATAAATTAGTAGTTAGTTTTGCTGCGCAATGTTCTTGTAGCAAGCCTGCCAATTCATCTCGCGCTTCAATTATGGAAGAGGTGGGGATACCATCAATTCCATCAATATTGATAACAATTTTCCTGGTATCATTGCTTATCTTAGAGAATTCCGCATTTCTCCAATTCCATCTTCTACACATAACCTGCTTGCTCTGATCATCATAGTATATTACCTCTCCTTTATCAGGATGTTCCACTTCTCTACCACCTAAACCAGTGAAAAACTCTTCTCCTGTAGCAAAACCAAGACAGAGATTCCCAGTAATTTTACTGACATCATCGCCTCCACAAGGTACCAGATATTTAATAGAAATATAATTGAAAAGGGTCACTACTGAATTAATAAATGGTAAACCTCCCCCGCCCATTATCCTGATTAGTAAAGATTTTGTGGAGGGAGGGTATTGCTGAGGGTCTGAGCCAAATCTTAAATGAGCATTATCCCAGGCTTTAAGATAAGGATGATTATCAAATTCAAACCTTTCCGATTTTCTCTGTTCTATAATCTTATTTAGTGGTTTTTTAATTCTTTTATTTTTTTCCACAATCTGAATATCTTGTACTAAAATAATACCGCGTATAAATTGGGGGAATCTTTCAAAAATAGCCTGATTAATAATAATCTTCTGCATAGTTTTCCAGTTTACCTCCAAAATAATCTTAAAATGCACCTATTATTATAAAAAAACTCCCTGCTATTTCACAGGAAGATTAATGAATTATCCAAAATATTTTATTATAAAACCACCTGGACTAAAAAATTGCCTTAGACAATATCATTTAATTTGGCTTCAGAGGAGGAATATTTTTCATCTTTTCTAAACGTCTAATTTCATCTCTTATCTGGGCTGCTTTTTCGTAATTTTCCTTTTCCACCTCAACCTGAAGTTCATTCTTCAATTGAGCTAAGCGAACAGCAACCTCTTCTTCTTTGGAAGAATGAACAACTGATGCTTTTTTCATGACTTCATCAGCAATATAAATTGGTGATTCCAACCTCAGGGCTATAGCAATAGCATCACTAGGCCGAGCATCAATCAACAACTGTTTTTCTCCCTTTTTTAACCACATAGTAGCAAAATAGGTATTATCTCTTATATCAGAGATAACAACTTTCTCTAAATATAATTCTGCAGATTCAATTATATTTTTAATTAAATCGGGAGAAAAAGGTCTCTTGGGTTTAGTTTTTTCCAAGGCTAAAGAAATCATTTTGGCTTCATAAGGCCCTATCCATATCGGCAACCATTTCTTTTCATCCTGATCTTTTAAAATAACCACAAATCCTTTTGTTACCGGATCAATTGCTACCCCAAAAACTTTCACCTTGATCATGGCCTTCTCCTCCTTTCTTCATAAATAACTTGATAACAATATATTAATAAGAATGTATCAGCAAGTTACTTTCATAATTATTATAACATATTATCTTTCAAATAAAAAAATGATATTTTTAACATTCTGTGTCAAATTTCTGTGGGTACTTTTTTCTGCTGCCCAAATGTTTTTGTTTTAGGTAGACCTACCTTAAAGCTCAGATAGAAAAGACTATAGTAGCTTTAAATACTAAGCAAATACCCTTGTTATTTTTGATCCACAATTATAAATACAAAACTCTTTATCCTTATCATTTGGTGTTACCTAATTAGTGATCCCCTGGCGGTTTTCAGCAAGGTAGATGTAAAAACTCTACCCCAAGCTTTTAATGTTTTTGCTCAGCAGAAGTGACTAAGAAATTATCAATCTCAGTTAGGACCTTCTCAATAAGGTTGGATATTAGGAGAAAAAAATACTATGGCAATATAAATAGGTACTCATCAAGATACCAAAGTCCAATAGCATGAGCCAGACTACCTGGAAATATCCTTCCAGACATTCACCCTCGGCTAGATAAAGACCTACTACCTGGCCCGTAGCATCATCAATCCCCCCTGCAGATGATACTCTTTGCCGTCAGATAACCGGCTAAAGGGGGAGGCCTCTAATTGTATCAGTAATCCCGCTTGTTCTTTGCGTTTTCTTCTGCGATGTCCCCGAAAGCGCCTGCGTTTCTTGGGACTGGTGATACCAGCCTTCTTTAAGAGGGTATACAAGGCCGCATAACTTATTTTAATCTCTTCCTATTCTGCCAGTAATTTCTGAAAGTGACAGAAGTTGGCATTAACGTAGGTAGGTGACTTTTTTAAGGCAATGATCTTTTCTCTTAAGAATTCACCAAGCGCATGATGTGGCCTTCTACCGCTATTCTTGTGTACAAGCGCATTTACCCCAGATGTTTTTACTCCTTTCTGGAGGCGAAGTATTTGCCGGGTAGAAAGACCTAAAGATATTGCTGCCTGTTTTACTGTTAGCTTGCTTTCTATCAGCTTAGAGATAGTCACATACCTACCAAGTTGTTTTTGAGACATCTGATAATATACCTTTTTATTCATAGTGACATTTTATCAAGATAATTAATAAGGTGACATTATCATAAAATAGTCACACCAAACTAATTCGGGATATTGACATGAAAATATAGACTGAATATAATAAAACAATATGGTGTTAAAAGGAGTTAAAAATGAAAACAGTTATTATTGTACATTCCCAAAGTGGGACTACCTTGCAATTTGCAGAACATATTTCTAACCAATTAAAAAAGAAAAAACACTATGTTGATCTAATCCATCTAAAGACTGATCCTGAAATCAAGGGTGGTTCTGTTCGCCATACTACTCCATTTAAAATCATAAACCTTCCAGATATAAAAGAATATGAACTTATTATGTTAGGTGGACCGGTCTGGGCTTTTTCTGCTTCACCTATTGTTTTGGCAGCTCTGGAAAAACTGGGAGATCTTTCCGGAAAGAAAATCCTACCTTTTGTGACTATGGGTTTTCCCTTTCCCTCTATGGGTGGAAAAAAAGCAATTGCCATGATGAGCAATAAGGCATGTGAATTAGGAGCAACAGTCCTACCAGGTAAAATTATTCCTAAGCTTTTTCATAATTTTCAGAAACTTTTCCAAATTGAAGCAGAAGATATTGCGCAAAATATTGTTTAAATCTTTCCTAATATTAATCAATAGATATTAACATATCGCCCTGATATTACATTTTCTTGATTTCTTTTAATAAATCATACCGGATGTTTAAACTTTCGCTAATAAGCTTATCATCTTTATGCAAGCAATCACCAAATAAATTTAGGTCATTTTCAATATACTTATTATTAGTGCATACTGAAACATTCATAGCTCCTCCCTATAAACATATTCTATTCAGTAAAGGATAGTTTGAATAATTTTTTCCGTTTTTATGATATCTTTCCAGAAAAATTTTTCTTGTTTTTCAAATCAAGATTGTTAAATCAAGCACACTATATATAAGGGCATCTCACCTGATTGTTGAGATCACTTTTCTCCCGTATACCACCATATTTTATTACATATTTCCAAATTTACCCTATCATTCCATTGCACCAATCCCAGAGATAATTCCTTGGCATAAGAATTATTTGCTCTTCTTCCATCTATCAGGTTATATTCTTCTGAAACAATTGCTGGTTTTTACTTTAATTCAATTTAATTCAATCAGTATCGTCATAATACTTCCTTTCATTATTTTTGATAAATAACAAATGTAGTAATTTACTACGTGTCTTGACCGTTGTCAATTATTGAATTTTTGTCCGTGTTAGATTTCTGTGGGTACTTTTTTCTGCTGCCTGGAAGGGATTCCCGCAGGCACCTGTTCAGATAGGTGTAGTCTTACCTCCTTTTTTATTAAAGGATACTTCGGGTATTTTAGGTAAGTCTACACCTTTTTTATCAGTTGGGACAAGTTTTTAAGTACCTCCAGTAAATTTTACACTAACTTTTTAGCATTTGTTATTTCACTTATAACAAGCATAATGATTAATATTATAGATTTTTAGATTTAAGCCGGAGGAAAATAGAACATCTGAAAATAATTAAATATTTTGAAGAGGTTTTATCAGCAAGGTAACTTAATCGGTACTCTTATGGAGAAAATTCGCATCGAATATAATGCTGTATCTACAACACAATATTCCATTTATAATAATTATCACTTAGACCAAGTAACTTATTATTATATGAGCAGAACCCATAAATAATGCGGCGAGTAAGGTAATAATTATTATCTTTACTCTTTTTCAGTCAATAGTATTTTTTAAAAAACGTTTTATTACTGTGAGCAATTTATTACTTTCCTCTCCCATAATATTTATCACAGGAATAAATATTTTACTTTTCATCTTATAATACAACTGGTATCCATCAATCCAGCCCATTTCATAACTATCTTTTCTTAATCGACTATATTTAGGATAAAAAGGATTAATGGTAACTGCTAAGATGGGTAAATTATAAAGAGTCTTAATGCTAATTCCACTGTTTGATATCTTCTCAATCAGGTCTTTAAGATGTCTAATATCCCGGGAACCTACCAGTAAAAAAATAGGATTATTAATAAGAATGGTCTTTCCTTGAAACAATTTAGAGTAGTCTTTAGCTATCTTTTTTAATATTAGATCCTGGATGATACCTGGTATATATATTTCTTCAAAATCTTCATCATTAATAACATCAATCAAATTATTCAAGGTCCTTTCACTGAGCAAAGAATAATCATCCAATTTTTTTATAGGTCTATCTTGCTTCAGAACCATGATTTTTTTTTGATAGCTCAATATTTCTTGATTAGATATTTTTGCTTTCTGTCTGAGTGGTAAATTAAACGTTCTTGTTATACTTTCAGTTTCATCCACAAGTAAATCAATATCAGTATTACGAGAGGCTCCAGTAGCTAAAATCAGTGCATCACAATAAATCAATGGTAACATTCTATTTAAAGCCCCATCAACCAATATTATCTCTACTTTCTGCTGTTTTAATTGGTGAATAATTATTTGCAAATCCCTACCTTTATTTGGTCCTGCTAATACTACCAATCCTTTCCTTAATCCTTTTCCCAGTATTATCTCTCCTAAAGCATTGTAGACTGTGGTTTTTTCCATTATCTCAATTACTTTTTTATCTTCAATAGACAATAAGCATTGTTCTGCTGTAGCAATGATATTTTCTTTTTGGATAAAAATTCGGGGTTTAGGTAGTCCAGTAATATTGTCTATATCTTCTCCATCATAGCCAATACTGGTCAGACCCACATTAATTCCTTTTCGATTTAACCATTCCAGTAAAAAATTTAAAGTGGTAGTTTTCCCGGTATTTTTTGCAGTACCCAGTATGCCAATAACTCTAGTTTTATCCTTAATCATGAACTATATTTCTAACCTTCCCTAACAGTATTTCTTCCCCCTCGACCAGGATAAGCTCCATCTTGAGTACTGCCCAACAACCCCTCATAAAGAGCAGCAACAAAATTACCCCTTCTGGCAACTGCTTCTAAGGTTTTTTGTATTCCTTTGGTAATATCCCTTTCATATTCTTTTGCTTTATTTGTTGGTTTTATCTCTGCTTTTCCAATAAACCGAAATACCTCCTGTACAGCCCTTAAAGTATCAATCCTGGAGGCCAGAGATATTGTTCCTTTAGAATAGGCTTCATCAGAAGAAGCTATAGTAATAGCATCAACTTTAAGAGAAATTGCTAATGCAGAGTGCAAAGCTGTAGTTAAGGAAGATTGAATTCTATCTTCAGAATGTGTCATAAAACCAATTGGTTCACCAGGCCAGATAGGAGCATCGATAATAGAACGCAGGCAGTTGATCTTGGCTACATTATAATCTATATAATTATCATCCATCTTACCAGTAATCATAGCATCAGGCGAATAACAAAATAACGGCTTTAGTATTGGTTTTGCTTTCAATCTTAAAGCTAAATCAGCAATAATTAGCATACCGGCAAATGATTTATAAGCTGGAACTCCTCCCAACTCCTCATTTGTTGGTTCATCAAAAGGCATATTATATTTTGCTGCATATTTTATAGTTTCTATTCCATCAACCATTAATCTTTCTGGATCAGTACCACCGTTTAATGATCCATATACCATATTAATTTTTGTTAAATCTGCACCCAACTTACCAGCTATAACTGCGGTTTCAGGTGTATTTAATCCCCGATGAGCCCTAATCGTCCAAATTGTTTCCCTATGAAGCGCAGATTTTATTTTTTTTAAATTTTCCCAGGTAATAATGGATCCATCTTCTTCATGAGATAGCACTCCTTCCAATAGCCCTTCAGTACGCGCGCCCCATGAAGGATCAAAATGAAATACTCCATCAGCTCCCCAAACTTCACTCTTTTTAATATGTGCGATATCCATAATGGGGCAACCTGTGCCATACTGAACAAATACAAGTGGTATAGATTGGGTATGTCTCATTTTTTTAAAATTGATATTTTCTTTTTCTTTTTTTATATATATATCAAGTTGGTCAATTTCTTCTGGTGATAATAATCTTACCTTAGCAGGTAAGAGTCCCTCCTGATAGAAACGTATAATTTTATCATCACAAAAGGAAATATACTTCTCCTTCAAAATTTTAATTTTGAGAGCTTTTTCTTCATTAGAAAAGTTATTATCATTATGAATATCAATCATGGCTTCTCTCAATTTTGCTCTTTCAATTGCTGGACTACTCTTTCTCTGACACCAATGTATAATTTCATCGGTAATTTCATTTAATAACATCTTAATTTCTTTATTTGAATATTGATAAGTATAGCGAGCTGGAATCGATATTTTTTTTCTTAACAATTCTCCCCTTTCTTTATGATACTCTCTATCTTCAATGTAAGCTATTATCTCTTCAAAATCTGTTCCTGCTCCAAATCCTTTATCAAAACCTAATTCAGCTGCTAATTGGGATGTTACTGCTTTTCCCCCTAATACTATTTTAGCCCTATCTCTAATATTGGCTGCTTCGGTCATATCAATAAATTTGCCTAATAATTCTGCTACTCCATAGCTCAGAGTTCTACTTACCAATATAAAATTTAAATTTTTAATTTCTATTATACGGCCAATAATTTCTTCTAAAGGTAAATCAGGAGGTAATAAGATGGTTTGATGTCCCCTGGATTTCAACCTCCGATTTATTATTTTTAAGGCAACATCATGAACCGGATCTAAGGGAATCAATAATATTCTTTTGGGGGAAATATCTTCCTTCATTTGAACATCGTGCTCTTTATTTTTATAAATACAACCATCCATAAGAGTCTCCAGGTTTATGGATATTTGCTCTCATTCTAATACGTGCTCCACAACCTAAAAATTCTATAAATACAATATCAGTATCTCTGAATCCCAGTTTATTCATTATTGCTAAACCCATCATTCTGCCTTCTTCTTCATTTTTACAAGCAATAAATGTTTCAATATCTAATGAATCCACAATTCGAGTTAAAATATTATTATCCTCTTTCATATATAGCATCCCTTCGTTTCTCTATTATTTGTGAAAATTGACAACAATATCAGCTCGTTCAGTCATCCTGACCTCCGGCTAGTATTCCTAAAGGAACAGGTTTAGTAGGAGGTCGGAAGGTAGAAAGAGGTATCTCCTCTACTTTTTTAT
>Ga0067045_1003705_pt1 | contig 16435 bp, 11 predicted proteins | sample TerdegcTABiofilm_FD_59184 | JGI IMG/M metagenome (GOLD analysis project Ga0067045, IMG submission 59184) | Combined Assembly of (Gp0054472, Gp0054536) Wastewater bioreactor microbial communities from Singapore -Terephthalate degrading...
GGAGAGGAAAGGGGAGGGTGTGGGAGGGGTTAGGTGAGGTCAAGCGCCCCCACGAGCGCAAAGATTCCAAGGGTGTCCGAGACCCTTGGGGTCTGCACAGGCTGCGGCGGCTATGGCAAGCCGCCCTACGGGTCTGCATTCCCCGTTCGTGCGGATTCGTGTTATTCGTGGATAGTGAGCATAGGGCAGGTATGGAAACCTGCCCTACGCATCTGGGGTCTATTCTCTTCCCCATTCGTGCGAATTCGTGTTATTCGTGGATAACTCTCTGTCCGTTGCTCGGCAGCCCCCACGCCCGGCACCGCGCCTCGCCTAGGCCCCATTGACCTGCAAGGCAATCGGTGGTATAACATCTGCGGCGGAGCGCATCGGGGCAGAGGACGCCCCCGTGCGCCGCCCATTTCGCGAGAGCGAGTGGCGCGCGTGAGCATTCGGGACTGGTGGGCCAGACTGTCGGAGCAACAGAAGAGCGTGTACCTGTTCCTCGTCGCGCTCATCCTGTTGACGCTGCCCTGCTACTGCCTGGGGTTCCTGGCGCTCCAGTTCTCGTCGCCGGGGCCCGTCCGGCCGACGGCCACGCCGACGAGCACCGCAGCCGTCAGCCCCACCGCGACGGCATCGCCGACGGCCACCGGTCCCGCGCCCACCCTATCGCCATCGGCCAGCCCCACCGCGTCGGCCACGCCCACGCCCGAGCCCTCGGCCACGCCCACCCCCACGCTCACGCTGTCGCCCACGCCCACGGCCACGCCGACGCTCAGCCCCTCGCCCACTGCCGAGGCCACGCCCACGGAGGGGCCGACGGAGACACCCGCGACGGGGCTGCTCACGCCGGCGCCGACCGCGCCACCCGATGCGACGCCAACGACTCTGTGAAGCGACCGTGCTGGACATGGACGACCGCGAACGATTCAGGCGAACGCTGCTGCTGATCCTGGTGGGGTTCATCCTCCTGTTGTACCTGCTGGGCGCGCTCAGCCTTTGGGCGCGCAGGCGATTCCTGCGCACCCCGCCCGCGCCTTCGGTCGTCGTGAGAGTTGAGACAGCGCGGACGAACGCCTGCAAATTTGTTTTGACATAGATGCACTTCGGGGTATAATGGCCTGGCGCGCGCCAGCGCAGCCCCACGCGGCCGCAAGAGCCGCAGAAGGTTGAGGATAGGATCGTGGATTGCAAAGAGTTTCTTCAGCGTTTGTCGGAGGCCGCCGGGCCTTCGGGCTACGAGCGTGCCATCCGCGAGTTGGTGGCCGAGGAATTCCGGCGCTACGCTCACGAAGTCCAGATGCACAAGATGGGGAGCGTCATCGCCCTGCGCAGGGGCGAGGGCCAGGAGCCGCGTCGCCGCATCATGCTGGCCGGCCACATGGACGAAGTCGCCCTGATGGTCAGCAAGATAGAGGACGGCTTCCTGCACGTGGCCCAGGTGGGCGGCATAGACCCGCGCATCCTGCCCGGCCAGGAAGTCATCGTGCACGGGCGCAGGGAACTGCCGGGGATCATCGGCGCGCGCCCGCCCCACGTGCTGGCCGCCGAGGATCGCGACAAGGTCATCCCGCTGCACGAACTCCTCGTGGACGTGGCATTGCCGCCCGACCAGGTGGAGCAATGGGTGCGGGTGGGCGATCTGGTTACATTCCGCCGCCCCTTCATCCCGCTGCAGAAGGATTGGGTCGCGGGCAAATCCTTTGACGACCGCGTGGGCGTGGTGGTTGTGGGCGAGTGCCTCTCCAATCTGGCCGAACGCTGGAAGCACAACTGGGACGTGTACGGCGTGGCCACATGCCAGGAAGAGGTTACCTTCCTCGGCGCCATCACCACTACCTACGGCATCCGCCCCGACATCGGCATCGCCATTGACGTTACCTTCGGCGCCATGGGAGATTCCGGCGACGGGGATACGTTCCAGATGGGCGGGGGGCCGGCCATCGGTTTCGGGCCGAACGTCCACCCGAAAATCTACGAGATGTTGGTGGAGACCGCCAAGAAACTGGAGATTCCGTACCAGGTGGAACCCCTGCCGCGAGGCTCCGGAACCGACGCCTGGGCCATGCAGGTGTCCCGCGAGGGCATTCCCACCGGCGTCATCGGCGTGCCCCTGCGCTACATGCACACGCCCGTGGAGACGGTGTGCGTCGCGGACATTGAGCGCGCGGGCAGGCTGCTGGCGGCCTTCATCGCCGGCCTTGACGAATCCACCATGGAGCAACTGACGCCACGCCTGGACGCTGACGTATAGCGCAGGCCGAAGTGGAGGGAGATGTGACGCTTCTGAAAGAACTGTCTGAGGCCCGCGGCGTTTCGGGACGCGAGGGCGAAATCCGATCCATCCTGTTCCGACACGTCCGCGAGCACATAGACGAGCACCGCGTGGACGCGCTGGGGAACCTCATCGTCGTGCGGAAGGCGCGCGTGTCGGCGGCCACGCCCGTGCCCCGCAAGGTGATGCTGGCCGCCCACATGGACGAAGTCGGGCTGATGATCACCGAGATCACCAAGAACGGGCTGCTGCGGTTCCAGCCTTCGGGCGGCATTGACCCGCGCCTGCTCCTGGCGAAGAAAGTGCTCATCGGCGATAACAAGGTGCCCGGCGTCATCGGTGTCAAACCCATCCACAAACTCAAGGCCGAGGAGATGAACCAGGTCTTGAAGTACGAACAGATGGCGATTGACATCGGCGTTACCAGCCAGTCGGCGGCCGAAGGCCTCACCCACGTGGGCGACTACGCCACGTTTGACACGGCCTACGAGGAACTGGGGCCTTTCGCCAAGGGCAAAGCCTTTGACGACCGCGCCGGCTGCGCCGTTCTGGCGGAAATCCTGAAGGCGGACTACCCGTTTGACCTGTACGCCGTGTTCACCGTGCAGGAGGAAGTCGGGCTTCGCGGCGCGCGCGTGGCCGCCTACAGCGTGGCCCCCGACTGCGCCATCGCGCTGGAAGGCACCATCGCCGACGACGTGCCCAAGAAGAAGGATGTCAGCCCGACCAGCCAACTGGGCGGAGGCCCCGTGCTCACGGTGATGGATCGCTCCTTCATCGCGCATCCCGGCATGCTCCGCCACGCCATCTCGGTGGCCGAGAAGCACGGCATCCCGTACCAATTCAAGCAGCCCGGCATCGGCGGGACCGACGCGGGGGCGATTCACCTCACCCGCGAGGGCATCCCCTCGCTTACCATCGCCGTCCCGTGCCGCTACATCCATTCGCCGGTGGCGCTGCTCTACTTGCAGGACTTTGAGCACACGGTCAACCTGGTGCGCGAAACGCTGCGCACGTTGACTCTGGACATCATTCGCCCCGAATCTTAGGCGGCCCAAGGAGGCAAATCTGTGAAAGAACTCGTGAAGAAACTGACGGAGACCTACGGCCCTTCGGGGTTTGAGGGGCAGGTGCGGGCGCTCATTACCGCCGAGGTCCAAGGCGTCGCCGACGAGGTGCGCACCGACGGCATAGGCAACCTGTTCGTGCTGAAGAAGGGGCGCGACAGCCGACATCGGGCGCTGGTGGCCGCCCACATGGACGAAATCGGCGTCATGGTAACGCACATTGACAAGGACGGGTTCGCCCGATTCACCCGCATCGGCGGGGTGCGGCCTCTGGGGCTGCCGGGCGCGCGGGTCGTGTTCGCCAGCGGAATCGCCGGCAGCATCGGGCTGGAGAAACTGGAAGACCGCACCAAGATTCCCGACCTGGACAAGATGTTCATTGACGTCGGCGCGAAAGACAAGGAGTCGTGCCCGGTCAAGGTGGGCGACGCGGCCACGTTCTGGCAGCCCTTCGTGGCGCAGCACGGCCGCTGGATCGCCAAGGCGTTTGACGACCGCATCGGCTGTGCCGTGCTCATTGAGACCCTGCGCACCATGCCCAAGCCCGCGTATGACACGTATTTCGTGTTCACGGCGCAGGAGGAGGTGGGCGTGCGCGGCGCAACCGTGGCGGCCTTCGGCGTGGAGCCGGACTACGCCATCGCCGTGGATGTTACGACCACCGGCGACACCCCCGAAAGCCACCCCATGGCCGTGGGGCTGGGAAAAGGCCCCGCAATCAAGGTCATGGACCGCGGCATGATCGTGCACCAGGGGCTGAAGAACTGGATGATTCGGACCGCCGAGGAAGTGGGCGCGCCCTATCAACTGGAAGTGCTGGAGTTCGGCTCCACCGACGCGATGGCCATGCAGACAACGAAGGAAGGCATCCCCGCCGGCGTCCTGTCCATCCCGACGCGCCACGTGCATTCGCCCTCCGAGATGGTGGACGAGGGCGACGTCCAGAACTCGGTCAAGTTGCTGGCGGCGCTTCTCTCCAGGCCGGTGTCGCTGGAATAGCGCCGAAGTCGTAGCAACGCCGATCACGGGGAGTCCGACGGACTCCCCGTTTTTCATGCGAGGGTTCGCCTAGACGGCCGCCGACTCGCCGCAGGGCGCACAGAGGCTGCCGCGGAAGCCAGCAAATGCCTTTCCCCTCTGCGGCCCCTGCGGTGAAGCCCGCTTCCCTACGGGATCACGAGGCACTGGCCGGCGCGAATGTAGTTGATGTTGCAAATGCCGTTGGCCCTGGCAATGGCCCAGACCGATGTCCCGTACATGCGCGCGATGCCGAACAGCGTCTCGCCCCAGCGCACGACGTGGCAGGCGGGGCGCGGCCTCGGCCCAGGGCACCAGGTCGGGCACGGGATGCGCAGCACCTGGCCCACGTAGATGCAGTTGGGGTTCCAGATGCCGTTGGCGGCGGCGATGGCCCCCACGGTGGTGCCGTAGCGCCACGCGATGCGGGTGAGCGTCTCGCCCGGGCAGACGACGTGATACCTGACCGCGCACGGGCCGGCGGCGCTGGCCGTCATGGGCCCCACGGCCAGCAGGAGCAGAACAGCAACAAGCAGGGCTACGAGGAGAATCCGGGTGCGTTTCATGATCGCCTCCTTGTCCACCAATGCCGAAACACGAAGGGTTCCAATCCACGTTTTCCGAGGCACCGACCATACATAATGTATTATAGCCGATTTGCTGCCATTCGTCAAGCGTGAATTGACATAAATCCTGTGGGCGCACGAGACCCCAAGGGTTTCCAAGCCCCTTGGGGGTCTGTTTTCATTCGCGTGATTCGCGGTTACCCCTGGGGTCTATCCCGCCTTCGCGTGGATTCGCGTGATTCGCGGTTACCCCTGGGGGCTATCCCGCCTTCGCGTGGAATCGCGCGATTCGCGGTTACCCCTGGGGTCTATCCCGCCTTCGCGTGGATTCGCGTGATTCGCGGTTACCCCTGGGGTCTATCCCACCTTCGCGTAGATTCGTGTTATTCGCGGTTACCCCTGCCGCCTTCGCGTAGATTCGTGTTATTCGCGGTTACCGCTGGGCCATTCGGGGGAATCAGCGGGAAATCTTGTCGCGGCGCGTCCCCGTGCCGAGCATCAGGACGAAGGCCAGCCCGCCCAGGAATCGGAACGCGCCGCCCAGGTACAGCGCCAGGCGGATGTCGGTCGCCGCCGCCAGGTACGACCCCGCCAGCGGCGCCACGAAGGCTGCCGCGTTGACCGCCGACGTGTAGATGGCGATGAAGCGCGGCCTGTGCGCCTCGGGCGACACGGCCAGCATCTCATTGAAAGCGGCCAGGTTGAAGGCCGGCGTGAAGATGCCGGCGATAAAAGACGGAATCAGCAGCATGGGCAGGGACGTGGCCAGGCCCGTGAGCACCGGAAACGCGACCATCCCGAATGCGCCGATGATGAGCACCCTGCGGTTGCCCCATTTTGTCGCCAGCCGTCCCCAGACGATGTAGAACACGATCGTCATGACCGAGTCCACCATGGTCAGCAGGCCGATCCACGTATCCGTCGCGCCCAGATTGCGGACCCGGTAGATAGAATACAATGCCATAGGGAAATAGATGCCCCAGTGGAAGATCAGCGAACTGACGACGTAGTAAACAAAGGGCTTGGCCGCGGTAACCTCGCGGATGGCGTTGCGAATGCTGGTTGTGCTCCACGCTTTGGGGCGCTCGCGATGGGCCGCGGACACCTCTTCGGGGACGTGGAGTCGCGCCACGTAGCGCAGGCTCATCATGGCCGCCAGAAACGAGAAGCCGAACACCACCTGATACGAGACGGGAAACGGCAGCGCGTCCAGAATCGGGCCGCAGGCGAGGACGGTCAGCGTCGTAGTCGCCGAGAGCAAGACGCTGCGGATGCTGACAACTCGGGCGCGATCCTGCGGCGGGATCAGGTCGGCCATCATGCTGGTGAAGGCGACCGTGGATGTGGCTGCCGGGATGGTGGTCAGCCCCGCGATGAACACGACAGCGAAGACGCTCGCCTGTTCTGCGAACAGGAAAGGCACCAGCGCCACTCCCAGCCACGCCAGGCGCTGCAGGAACCCCACGCGCAGCACCAGCGGCAAGCGGCGCGGCGCGCGCTCCACGATGCGGGCCGAGGGGATGGCCCAAATCATGTTGACCAGGGCGGGCAGGGCGGCCAGCACGCCCAGCCATTGGGTGGACGCGCCCAGCCGCACGGCGAAGACGCTCAGGTAGGTGAGCCAGACGCCGTTGGCAATCCCCCACCACGCCACGTCCATGTAGAGGTTCCAGATGTTCTGCTCATGGACGGTCTGGCGGCTCTGCCGCCAGGGGAGGCGGGAACGGAGATACCGTGCCCGGCGAAGCCAGCGTTCTCGCCGCGCCCGGAATTGATAGACCCGCCTTCGCCAAGCCATGCGAAGGTGGGCGATGCGTCGCCGCAGGGATTCTCGCAACCGTTTCACTTCTACCCCACAACCCAAAACGCCGCCGAGGTTCGGCCTCGGGGGCGAAGTCTGCGCGCTAGGTCTCGCGCATGACCTCGTCAAAGATCGGCTTCAGTTTGCGGTAGGTGTCGTCCAGCCACTCGGGCACCACGCGGGTCTCTGCGAAGATGGCCATGAAGTTGGTGTCGCCGGTCCAGCGCGGCACGGCGTGCACGTGGATGTGCTCGTCAATCCCCGCGCCGGCGGCCCGCCCCAGGTTCACGCCGATGTTGAACCCCTCGGGGGAGACGGCCCGCTGGAGCACCTCCAGCGACTTGTTCAGCAGGACCAGCATCTCGGTCTGCACGTCCATGCTCAAGTCCGAGAGTCGCGCCGCATGGGCATAGGGGATGATCATCAGGTGCCCTGAGTTGTACGGGTACAGGTTGAGCATCACGCAGGCATGTTTGCCGCGGTAAAGGATATGGTTCTTGGCGTCGTCGCTTTCGGCGATTTTCTGGCAGAACACGCAGCCCTCGGGCCGCTTGCTCTCCAGGTATTTCATTCGCCAGGGTGTCCACAGTCGTTTCATGTCGCGTCTCTGCCTCTTTTTGGTCGCGCCATTGTAGCAAAGAGCGCGCCGCTGCACAAATGCAGAGCGCCACGTGTCGGCACGCGGCGCTCTGCAAGCACGTCATCTCCTGAGGCCGACCGTTATCCGGCGGCCTCCACGAGCGCGCGAATCCGCGCCAGGCGCTGCTCCCGTTCGCGGGCGAATCGCTCTATGCCCTTGAGCAGCCACGGCGGCGACAGGTGCGCCTCGTCCACCACCTCGTCCACGCTGCCACCCGTGCGCCACCGATTGTCCCAGTCCGCCGCCATGGAGTACTCCTCGGACACGCGGTTGGTGATCCAATCGCTGGCCAGCCGCAGCGCCGACGTGGTGATCACCATGGAGTCCCACCAGTCGGCCTCGGGCAGAATCTGATCGCGGTACCACTTGGGCTGCATGGCGAACAGTTCCGGGCTTATGGCCGCAATGATCTTGACATTGAGGCCAGCCTTGTCCAGTTCGGGCAAAATCTTGATGATGTTGAGGGTGCTGCTGGTGCCCTCCACGATCACCGTGCCCATCTTCTTCTGGCCCTCTTTGTACGGGCGGATGAGATAGGCGCCCCTGGCCGCGGCGAAGTGCGACTCAATGCCCAGGGCCGCGCGGTCGGGTATCGGGATAGGCGGGCGGGTCAGGTGCAGCATAATGATGGGCACGTCCTGCTTGAGCGCCGCCGCCAGCACCACCGGCACCTCGTTGTACTCCCAGGGGTGCAGGTTGATGATGTGCCCCTTGGGGAACAACTGGCCCACGCCCGGCGAGAAGATGCCAAAGTGGGTGCGAGAGTCCTCGGCGGTTTCGGGCCCCGAGTGGCCCGCCACCCACAGCACCTTGCCCAACTTCAGCGGGCAGTCCTGCGCCAACTGGCTGAACAGGCGCATGGGGCCGTACTTCAGGTAGGCGAACGACCCGTAGGTGGACGAGGCGGCGCAGAACCCGTCCCACTCGTTCCACGGGTCGTCGGCGAAGTTGACCGTGACCATGCCCACGCTGATGCCGGCATTGGCGAACTCGGTGATCTCCTGCGGGAGGAGCGCGCCGTCGGGGTTGGTCTTGCGGTTGTACCAGCCCCAGCCGGGGAAGTTGCCCCACTTCTTGGCGAACCCGGCGATGTTGGTGGACTCGGCCAGGTCTGCCGACATGGCGATGAACAGCGGCCGGCCGTAGTGCTCGTAGCCGAAGGCGTTGACCCATGCGCCCCAGGCTCCCAGCGCGGCGCGGTTGGGAATCTTGGTGCCCGGCGCCACGTACATCTGCGGCGGGTAGTTTTCGTAGTCGTACAGGCGCTCGTCCTTCCACGGGTTGGCCTTCGTCTTCCTGAACAGGCGGAAGTTGGGCACCATTTCGGGCACCGAGTCGCCCAGGTCGGCCAGGGTGTCGGCGATGTAGTCTATGAGCGCCTGGTCGCGGTGCAGCACCGAGAGGACGATCTGCATGTTCTTGGCCGTCTGCGCGCGCTGCTCCTCGTAGGTCGGCGGCGCGGGCTGGCCGAACCCCTCAAACTCCACGCCGTACTTCTCGGCGAAAGGCATCTTGCACTCCCAGAACGCCTCGCAGTCCATCGGCGAATGCGGCGCGCCGTGCGAGACGTTGTCGTACTTGCCGTAGCCGCGCCCTTTGCGCGTCTTGATCCACGTGCACGACGGGACGCCGTCGGGGTTGTCGCCGTAGAACATCTGGAGCATGGCGTGGGTGATCTCTTCCCAGTCCTCGCCGTTCAGCGCGCCGAAGGTGCGCCACCCGTGCGAGCCGAACCAGTCGTCGGGCGTGCCATAGACCACCTCGCTGATGCGGTGGTCGTCAATGCCGAAGTCGTTCCAGTCCACCACATAGTACAGGTTGTGCAGGCCCAGCCCCCACGCGGAGTTCATCGTCTCGTGGATGGCGCCTGGGGTGAGGCCGCCGTCGCCCTCAAAGGCGATGACCTTGACTTCGGGAGCGCCCGCCAGTTTGAGGGCCAGCGCCTGGCCGGCAGCCGCTGGCGAGCCATGGCCCGAAGGGCCGGTGTTGAACTTGAAGAACAGGGTCTTGCCGGCCATCTCGGCGTGTCCGGGCAGGCCGCCGCGGCGACGCAGGGTCAGCAGGTCCTCCCAGTACAGCGCGCGCTCCTTCTCGTTGGCGATGAGGTATCGGGGATCGCCCGTCTGCCGGTACTTGACCCGCATGGCCTCGTTGAGCACGGCCAGCGTGGCATAGACCAGCGGGTTCACGTGCCCGCCCACCAGCACAAACCGGTCGGCGAAACGCTTTTCGGGGTGGCGGATGTCCCACCGCATTACGCCGCTGAGGGCGGTGATCACCATGGGGTAGACCTTGGAGCGGGAGCCTCCGGGGTGGCCGCTCTGCCGGAAGTTCAGCATCAGGTCCACCAACTGGTCAATCATGTCCTTGATAACTTCCCACTTCCCAAAGTGTGGCCGCAACGCCTCCAGTCTGCTGGCCACGTTCGGATCTGTAGAGCGGTTCATCTACTACACCCTCCTTGAGATTTGGTTGCCTGCAATGCGCACGGGGTGGCAAAACAAAACCGAGGGGGCGGACTCTCGGCCTCGGTTCACCGGTCTGTGGCAACAACGCATGGAAACCACTCTGGACTCCTTCGTCGCAGCGATGGGCTGGCCGCGTGGCGCGGGGCTTCCCCAAAGGACCATGCCCTCCCGCGGCCCCATGGCAAGTCTACCAGAAGTTGCGTCTTTCGTCAAAACCTGCGGCGGGGCGCCCCTCTCATGCCCTGGCTTCTTACCAGCCCGGCATGAGGGGCGAATAAGCGAGGCGCTTTTGCGGCCTATTCTCCGTTCGTGTGCATTCGTGTGATTCGTGGATGGCGGTCTATAACCGCGAATCACGCCAATCCACGCGAATGGGGAACAGTAGGGGCAGGTTTTCGTACCTGCCCCATGTTTCACACAAAGGCACAGAGACACAAAGGGATAAGGACTCGGAGAAAACCCTCTGTGCCTTCGTGTCTTTGTGTGAGCCTCCGGCGGCTGTGGAAAGCCGCCCTACGAACTGTAACCGCGAATAACGCCAATCCACGCGAATGGGGAATGGAGCGTGGCACTTTTGGGGTCTATTCTCCATTCGCGTCCATTCGTGTTATTCGTGGATGGCGAGCGTGCAAACCTGCGACACACCTCGGAGGTGCGTCGCAGGTGGGACCGCACAGCGAGCGTAGGGCAGGTTTCCATACCTGCCCTCTGCCCTCGGAGAAAGCCCTCTGTGCCTTCGTGTCTTTGTGTGAGAATCACGTTTCACACAAAGGCACAAAGACACAAAGGGACAAGGATACGGAGAAAACCCTCTGTGCCTTCGTGTCTTTGTGTGAGCCTCCGGCGGCTGTGGAAAGCCGCCCTACGAACTGTAACCGCGAATCACGCCAATCCACGCGAATGGGGAACGGAGCGTAGCCCCTTTGTGTGAGAATTATGTTTCACACAAAGGCACAAAGACACAAAGGGATAAAGACTCGGAGAAAACCCTCTGTGCCTTCGTGTCTTTGTGTGAGCCTCCGGCGGCTGTGGAAAGCCGCCCTACGAACTGTAACCGCGAATCACGCCAATCCACGCGAATGGGGAACGGAGCGTGGCACTTTTGGGGTCTATTCTCCATTCGCGTCCATTCGTGTTATTCGTGGATGACGAGCGACCGGGCCGTTTTTGACAGGCGACGGCGAACGGAGTATACTTCGCGGCGCTAAATAAACGGCGCCGCTTGCTGAAGGCAAGCCCATGGCCAGCCTTTCGCAGGTCGGCGCCCGTTCCAATTCTATGCGTGAGGATTACATGCGCCGATGATACGACTCGTCCGGTACCTGAAACCCTATGTGCCGTCCATCCTGCTGACCATCGCCCTGCTGTTTGTGCAGGCCAACGCCGACCTGGCGCTGCCCGACTACATGTCGCGCATCGTCAACAACGGCATCCAACAGGGCGGCGTGGAGAACGCGGTGCCCGAAGCCATCCGCCAAAGCCAGATGAACAAACTCGTCCTCTTCATGACGCCCGAGGACAAGGCGCTGGTGCTGGGCCACTACACCCTCATCACCCAAGACTCGCCCGACTACGCCACGTATGTTCGGCGATACCCCGCGCTCGCCAACCAACCCGTGTACGTGCGGAACCCCATCGGGAAGGCTGAGATGGAAACGCTGAACCCAATCCTGGGCAAGGCGCTGGTCGTCGTCTCGGGCATAGAGCAGGTGATGGCCGATCCGACCAAGGCCGCCGCCATGGGCCAGAGCCTGGGGTTTGACCTCAGCAAACTGCCGCCTGGGATGGACCTGTTCGCCGTGCTGGGCAGGCTTCCCGCGGCCCAGTTGGCGCAGATCACCACGGCCATCAACGAGAAGTTCGCAGCCCTGGGCGACCGCATGATCACCCAGATGGCGGTGCGCGCCGTCAAGGCCGAATACGATGCGCTGGGCATGGATACCAGCAGAATCCAGACGAACTACATCCTTCGCACGGGCGGGAGCATGCTCCTTATCTCGTTCCTGTCCATCGTCTGCGCCATCATCGTGGGGTTTCTGGCGGCCAGGACGGCGGCAGGCGTGGCCCGCGACCTGCGCCGCGACGTCTTCCGCAGGGTAACGGACTTCTCCAACGCGGAGTTTGACAAGTTCTCCACCGCATCCCTCATCACGCGCTCCACCAACGACGTAACGCAGGTGCAGATGGTGGTGATGCTGATGATGCGCATGGTGTTCTACGCGCCCATCATCGGCATCGGCGGCGTCATTCGGGCCATTGACAAGAGCGCCAACATGTGGTGGATCATCGCCGTGGCGGTGCTCACGCTCCTGGGCCTCATCCTGACGGTTTTCTCCATCGCCCTGCCGAAGTTCAAGGCCATCCAGAAACTGGTGGACCGCCTGAACCTGGTGGTGCGCGAGAACCTGTCGGGCATGATGGTCATCCGGGCCTTCAACAAGCAGCGATTTGAGGAAGCGCGCTTTGACGAGGCGAACAGGGATTTGACGCGCACCAGCCTGTTCGTCAACCGCGTCATGGTCGTCCTGATGCCGGTGATGATGCTCATCATGAGCGGGCTGTCGCTGATCATCATCTGGGTGGGGGCGCACCAGGTGGCTGAATCCACCATGCAGGTGGGCGACATGATGGCCTTCCTCCAGTACGCGATGCAAATCGTCTTCGCCTTCCTCATGATGACCATGATGTTCATCTTCCTGCCGAGGGCGTCGGTGTCGGGCGACCGCATCGCCGAGGTGCTGGAGACGAAGCCGACCATCAAGGACCCCGAGCATCCCAAAGAGTTCAAAGAGCCGTTCCAGGGGCGAATAGAGTTCTGCCACGTGCACTTCCGCTACCCGGACGCCCTGGAGGACGTGCTGCACGACATCAGTTTTGTGGCCGAGCCGGGCAAGACCACCGCCTTCATTGGCTCTACCGGTTCGGGCAAGTCCACCATCATCAACCTGATCCCGCGCTTCTACGACGTAACGGCGGGCGCCATCTACGTGGACGGCATAGACATCCGCGAGGTGCGCCAGAAAGACCTGCGCGACAGGATTGGATACGTCCCGCAGAAGGGCGTCCTGTTCTCGGGCACGATTGAGAGCAACCTTCGCTATGCCGACGAGGACGCCGACGAGGAGAACATCCGACAGGCCATTGAGGTGGCCCAGGCGGGCGAATTCGTCTTCGCCAGGCCCGAGGGTCTGGCGGCGGAGATCGCCCAGGGCGGGGCCAACGTGTCGGGCGGGCAGAAGCAGCGCCTGTCCATCGCCCGCGCCCTGGTGAAGAAGCCTTCCATCTACATCTTTGACGAGAGTTTTTCGGCGTTGGATTACAAGACCGACGCCGCCCTGCGCAGGGCGCTGAAAGACATCACCGGGAAGAGCACCGTGCTCATCGTTACTCAGCGCGTCTCCACCATCATGAATGCCGACCAGATCATCGTTCTGGACGAGGGCCGAATCGTGGGCAAGGGGACCCACCGCGAACTGATGGAGACCTGCGAGGTTTATCGGGAAATCGTCCTGTCGCAACTGGGGCGGGAGGAGGCCGCATGAGCATGCCAACCAGCACTGCACCCAACAGAAACGGGCCCGGAGACGGGCGCGGGCCGATGGTCGGCATGGGGCCGGCCGGAGCACGACGCGGTCCCATGATGGGGCCTGGCCCCATGGGCAGGGGCGGCCCCATGGCCATGATGAAGGGCGAGAAGCCCCGCGACTTCAAGGGCACCATGCGGAAACTCATCCAGTACCTCGGGGCCTACAAAATCTCCATTGCCGTCGTCATGGTGTTCGCCGTCGCCTCCACGATATTCTCCATCGTGGGGCCCAAGATCCTGGGCAAGGCCACCACCAAACTCTTTGAGGGCGTGATGGCCCAGATCGCGGGCACCGGCACGGGCATTGACTTTGACTACATCGGGCGCATCTTGCTCACGGTGCTGTTCCTGTACCTGCTCTCGGCCCTGTTCAGTTACATCCAGGGCTGGATCATGTCGGGCGTGTCCATGAACATCACCTACCGCTTCCGCAGGGACATCGCCGCCAAGATCAATCGGATGCCCCTCCGGTACTTTGACAAGACGACGCACGGCGAGGTGCTGTCCCGCGTAACCAACGACGTGGACACGGTCAACCAGACCCTGAGCCAGAGCCTCACCCAGATCATCACGTCGGTAACGACCCTCATCGGCGTGCTCGCGATGATGTTCTCCATCAGTTGGCAGATGACGCTGGTGGCGCTGTTGATGGTGCCGCTGTCGCTGGTGATCATCAGCCTGGTCATCGGCCGGTCGCAGCGGTACTTCCGACGGCAGCAGGACTACCTGGGGCACATCAACGGGCACATAGAGGAGACCTACGGCGGCCACGTGGTGGTCAAGGCCTTCAACGGCGAGGCCAAGAGCGCCGAGCGGTTTGATACCCTCAACACCGTGCTGTACGACTCGGCGTGGAAGTCGCAGTTCCTGTCGGGCATGATGATGCCGGTGATGGGGTTCGTGGGCAACTTGGGGTATGTGGGCGTGAGCATTCTGGGCGGCTACCTGGCGGTTCGCGGCGCTATCACCGTCGGCGACATCCAGGCGTTCATCCAGTACGTGCGGTCGTTCACGCAGCCCATCACCCAAATCGCCAATATCTCCAACGTCCTGCAGCAGACCGCAGCGGCCGCCGAGCGCGTCTTTGAGTTCCTGGCAGAGGAAGAAGAGGTGCCCGACCCGGCCCAACCCGTGCGGCTGGAAGACGTGAGGGGCCAGGTGGAGTTCCGCCACGTGCGCTTCGGGTACAATCCGGACAAGGTGGTGATCAAGGACTTCTCGGCGCTCATCAGGCCGGGCCAGCGGGTGGCCATCGTCGGGCCCACGGGCGCGGGCAAGACGACGCTGGTCAAACTGCTGATGCGGTTCTACGACGTGGACGACGGGGCCATCCTGGTGGACGGCCACGACATCCGCGAGTTCGCCCGCGAGGATTTGCGCAAGATCTTCGCCATGGTGCTCCAGGACACGTGGCTGTTCAACGGAACCATCATGGAGAACATCCGCTACGGCCGCCCAGACGCGACGGACGAGGAGGTCATCGCGGCAGCGCGCACCGCTCATGTGGATCACTTCGTCCGCACCCTGCCCGAAGGGTACAACATGGTGATCAACGAGGATGCGTCCAACATCTCCCAGGGGCAGATGCAGTTGCTCACCATCGCCCGCGCCGTCCTGGCCAACCCCAAGATTCTCATCCTGGACGAGGCGACCAGTTCGGTGGACACCCGCACCGAGATGCTCATCCAGGACGCCATGTATCGGCTGATGGAAGGGCGCACGGCGTTCATCATCGCGCACCGCCTGTCCACCATCCGCAACGCCGACCTCATCCTGGTCATCCGCGACGGCGACATCGTGGAGCAGGGCACGCAGGAGGAACTGCTGGCGCGCAACGGGTTCTATGCGGAACTGTACTACAGCCAGTTTGAGCGCGTGGCGGTAGCCTGACAGGGTTTCACCGCAGAGCGCGCGGAGAACGCAGCGGTTCTGTTCGTTCCTTTGCGCTCTTTGCGGTGAAATAATCTCTGGGCGGAGCGAGGCATGGCGCAGCGGTTCATCATGGGACTCGCGCTCAGCCTGCTCATCGGCGGGCTGGGCTACTGGCGCGGGGCGCTGTCGGGTTCGGGGGTGGCGGGGGCCGTGCTGGTCGGCACCGCCACCTTCGCGTTCGGGGGCTGGGACTGGGGGCTGATCCTCGTGCTGTTTTTCCTCTCGTCCAGCGCCCTGTCGCGCTTTCGCGCCAGCGCCAAAGAGCGCGTCGCCGAGAAGTTCGCCAAGGGCGCGCGCCGCGACATGGGCCAGGCCCTCGCCAACGGCGGCCTGGGCGCGCTGCTCGCCGTGGCCTCTCGCCTTTGGCCATCGCCCCTGTGGTTCGCAGCCTTCGTCGGCGCGCTGGCGGCGGTGAATGCCGACACATGGGCCACCGAGATCGGCGTTCTGTCCGCGCGGCCCCCGCGGCTCCTCACCACGGGACGGCGCGTGCCGCCGGGCACGTCGGGAGGCGTCTCGCCGCTGGGCACGGCGGCGGCGCTGGCGGGCGCGGCGTTCATCGGGGCCTGCGCCGCACTTCTGGCCTGGGCCTCGGGGTTGGCCGCGCCGTGGGTGTACCTGCCGGTGGGGACGGCGAGCGGGCTGACGGGGGCATTGGCCGACTCGCTCCTCGGGGCCACCGTGCAGCGCATCTACCACTGCCCCGCGTGCGGCAAGGAGACCGAGCGCCGCGTGCACGCCTGCGGGACACCCACGCGCCCCCTCCGGGGCTGGGTGTGGCTCAACAACGACTGGGTGAACTTCCTGGCGTCGGCGGTGGGAAGCGGGGTAGGGGTCGCGCTGGTTATGGCGATTATCCGGTAAGCGGGCGTCTCCGTGCTGGCCCTCTGCCCCTGTAACCGCGATTCCACACGAATCCACGCGAATGGGGAACAGTAGGGGCAGGTTTCCATGCCTGCCCCATGTTTCACACAAAGGCACAGAGACACAAAGGGATAAGGACACGGAGAAAACCCTTTGTGCCTTCGTGTCTTTGTGTGAGCCTTCGGCTTTGTGTGAGAATCATGTTTCACACAAAGGCACAGAGACACAAAGGGATAA
>Ga0067045_1030167_pt1 | contig 16433 bp, 14 predicted proteins | sample TerdegcTABiofilm_FD_59184 | JGI IMG/M metagenome (GOLD analysis project Ga0067045, IMG submission 59184) | Combined Assembly of (Gp0054472, Gp0054536) Wastewater bioreactor microbial communities from Singapore -Terephthalate degrading...
TCTCCGGTCCTAAGTGGATGACGGCTCGAAGATTATTGTTCTAGCGGTTTTCAAGCGTTGTTATTTTTTTGTAATTTCTAATATAGATTCTTTTCTAAAAAAAACTTTCTGCGTACCATTTGTTATGGTTAAGCCAATAATATTACCGTTTCCATCCCAATGAAAAAAGCACTCGAGGAATTCCAGACCCTTTGTATAGAATTCCGCTCTGGGTTACCAGAGGCAAGTAATTTCATCAATAGTTTTTTAAAATAAGTAATCTTGACATTTTAAATTAAACATGATTAAATCAAGATTAAATATGAATAACGATGAAGCAACAGCTAAAGAAAAAATATTTACTGCAGCAAAAGAACTTGTCTCTGCCGGGAAGGGGGAGAGGCAGATAACTACCCGGGAGATCGCAAGAAAAGCGGGGGTTAATCTTGCCCTGGTAAATTATTATTTCGGTTCCAAGGAAAACCTGTTAAGCGAGGTTGTGGGAACTATGATGGGTGATATCATCGCTCCGTATGGCAAAGGGAAAGTTTCCGATACGGATACCCTTTCTAGGCTTAGGAATATACTGATACAAACCTCGGATGCAGCCTTTAAATACAGGAATATCTGTAAAATTGCCCTTGGCCGCGAATTGAAATCAGGGTGCGAGAATTCCTGCAAACTTGTGCTTCCCCTCCTCGGGGAGATACTGCCTAACCGGAATGCCTCGGATCTGCAGATTATCGCCTTGCAGTTAATGATGCCCTTTCATCATATAGTTTTGAATCCGGAACTTTACAACCGGACTTTAAACACAGATTTTTTTAATAAGAAGAGGAGAAGGGAAACGATAAATCAGATGTTGGATTGCATTTTATATGCCCAGATTAAGGAGGAAGGATGAATACACAAGGAAAAAGATCTGTCAACCAGGCAGTAAAAATTACCGTTGCTACTATTGGCATTATCTTCGGCTTTGGAGGGATATCCCATGGAATCTTTGAGGCAATGCAGGGAAACAATCCCACCGGGGGGCTGATTATTGATGCCATTGGAGAATCCCACAGAATGTGGGTCCATGGAAATGAACCGGCATTTACAGTAATACCAAATTTCTTATTGACCGGGATTGCTGCCATTGTTACAGGTACAGCAATAATTATCTGGTCAGCCGGTTACCTGCATAAAAAAAATGCCTCTATTATATTTCTCTTATTGTTTATCCTTTTGTTTCTTGTGGGCGGCGGAATAGGGCAGGTGATATTTTTTACCCTGGGATGGATTATGTCTCTCTATATAAGAAAGCCTCTTCCTGTGGGGCGGAAGATTTTTTCCGGAAATAGCTTCAGATTCCTATCCAGTTTATGGCTACCCCTTCTTACTGCAGCAACCCTTTTAATCCTGTTCACCCTTCAGATCGCAGTGTTTGGATATGTTCCTGGAATGTCCAATCCGGATAAAATAAGTATGGTGATGGTCGGGCTTCTGGGAGCTGGGTTGGTTTTTTTAATAATTGCTTTCCTGGCAGGCATTGCCAGAGATGTTCAAAGGGAGACAAGATAAATGGAAAAGAAAATATTAGTTACCTAGGTAAGCAAAAAGGAGTAACTGCGGAGGTATTGGAAACTGGTACAGTCTAAGATTTAACAGGTTACAACCAGATCATTTTAGGCAGTTCTTTCAACCTGGACTTTGGCACAAAAAAAGCCGGACCTGGGCAGGGCCGGCTTTGAAGACTGCTGAAAGATTATTGCTGAATTCTAGGGATTATAGACTGTCCAGAAGAGGCTGTCCGAATCTCCGTCGTGCTGGGTCCAGACAATATGTACCGCCCCGGCATTATCCTGGGCCATATCCAGATATCCGATCTGGCCATTCCAGTCCTCGATAGGCATTGGGCTTCCCCAGGAAGTACCGTTGTAGAAACCGGCATACAGGTTGTATTTACCATCGTGGTACTGGGTCCAGGCTGCGGAGGCTTTTCCGTCGGAGAAGGATAAAAAGTCAAAGATGTTCACATTTTCACCGCTTTGATCCCTGTTATCCACCACGAGCGGATCTGTCAGCCAGGATGTTCCATTATATCTGTTAAAAAAGAGCCTATAGTTGCTTGCATCATAATCATGCCCGATCCATAGGGCATGGTACAAAGTATCGGACACGGAAGTGACAATACCATTTGATACCACCGGATAAGCCAGATTCTCAATGAGTGTGTCGGTACCCCAGGTTGTGCCGTTGAAATAACTGGCGCGCATGTCATTGCTGCCGTTGGCCCCGTGAATTATCATAGCCTTACCATTGGCAGAAATAACAGGGACAGGTATTGGATCTACATAACTGAAGGGCCAAGAATAATAAGCCCCGGCAATGCCGCTTATTATCTGGGCTGAATTCCATACTCCATCGGTACAAAAGGCATGTACTGCCTTTCTTGGGTAATAATTTGCTCCATAACCGTATTCAATATACTGATCCACATCCTCGACCTGCTGCCAGGCTGCTAAAATCTGGCCCTTTTCATTGGCCGAAAGTCTTGGAAAGATGTTGCTTGTGTAGGTGCTGCTCTGGGAAAGATTGGCAGGAGTGCTCCAGGCACCGCTTTCATACCGGGAGACCCAGATATTGTGCCTTGTTCCATCCCATTGATGCCAGGCGGCTTGGAAGGCATTGTTTTCTGCATCGTAAACCAAGGTCAAGGAACTGGAATTGAGGCCGGGGCCTAGTTTTTCGTCCACATAATGGGGGGATGTCCATTCGGCGTTCAGTTGGATTCCGTCGAACTCGGAGGCCCATACCCGGTTGGCATCTCCATCCGTCATTATCCAGCAGAGTACCGCCGAACCGTCGTAGCCGACAGCCAAAACAGGAACCTCGGCGGGTGACTCGCTTAAGGAGACAGTTTCACTCCATTCTCCGGAGAGATATCTAAGGGTGTGGATTACACCATTCACCAGGAAGACCACATGGGCATCTCCTGCAGAGTCAAAACCGATAAGCGGATTACTGCAGTTATATCCCAGGATATTTTCGAGCCTGACGGGGGGGATAAAACTTCCAGTTACACTGGTGGTCCGGAAAGAGAAGGTACGTTCCGATCCCAGGGGCATCCCTGTGCTGTCCTTAATAGAGGTGGTAATCCGGACTGTGTAGCTGGTGTTCGCAGAAAAGGATGTTAGAGGTTCATAATAGGCTGTTCGGAATTCCGGCGCATACCAGACTCTTCCGGAGTGGCTAACATTGTCGCTGGTTCTGTAAACAAGAAAGGTCGACTCATTGATGGAATCGGAGGACATGGTTTCATTGAAGGAGGCGGCGATAACTGCATTTCTTGGAATTCCCGTAGCTCCCTGGCCAGGATAGGTTTTAAGAACCTTGGGATTAACATTGTCCGAAACCACTCCAGGTTCGGCAGCCGCTGTATCGGCTGATACTAGGGAGCTTTTAGCGCTCTCGCCTATACTATTGTAGGCGCTTACTGCAAAATAGTAGGTCATCCCCGCATCCAAATCCCTAACCTGTTTTATAGTTGCCGCCGCCATGTCTTCTCCTGCTGCGGGGTTAAAGGATAGTGTTAAGGGATCGTAGATATAAAACCTGTACCCTGTTGCTGTGTCGGTAGGATACCAGGTAAGAATTATCTCTGTCTGGGTGGGGTTTCCCACCACTGACAGCCCTAGGGGGGCCGGGGGTGCTGTTTCCTCCGGTAAAAAAAAGGAACAGCTTATAATTAAAATTAAAAAAAGAGAAAGGCAATAACATTTTTTCATAAAACCCTCCTGATTGAAATCGATAAGGGGAAAAGGGAATTACCGTTTTATATAAACCCCGTACAAGCTGCGATTTCGGAATTTTGGAGGAAGCTTTTAATAGGATATTTTTTTATTGGCGGGGGGCTAACTGTATGTAAGTTTATTTGGGTTGAGGCTTCCTGGAAAATTGTTGATCCACACTTCTAGGGTTTATAAGTGGGCTGTTTCTTTTTTTAATAAATTACTCATTCATACCCGGAAAGAGCCAGGTTAAAAAGAAGAGAGGGAAAAACTGTATAACCCTCGATTCTCATAATTCAATTTTATACCCTAAAAAGAAATATGACAAAGGTAATTTCAGAAATGCAGATTTTTTCCAATTGGCTCAACCTTGTTAATGCTATAGTCTTCTTTTTATTCCCCTATTGACAACCCCGTGCGGATGACAAATATTTGGATTATGCAGAAAGGGCATAGCCTTTTTTTGGGATTATTGGGACTCTCCCTACTTGTATCTCTGATTTTTCTCTCTGCCGGATGCACTGTGTCTCTGGATCCGCCGGAAGGGACCCTCGGAACCGTTCTTGAAGCCACCGGTGGGGTGTCCGGGAAGGAGGTTGTTCTTTCTTGGAAAAGAGTTGCCGGAGCGGAGGGGTACAGGGTATACAGCTCTCCTTACAAGGAGGGTTTTTACAACCTATATGAAGAAGTTGAAGCTTCGGAAACTGAATACCGATTTCAGGCACCGGGAGAACCTTTTCTTTGGTTTTTCAGAATAACCGCAGTGGAGGGGGAGGAGGAATCTTTACCTTCAACCCCCGTGATGGGGTGGGTTGCCCCGACTAACCTTGGGGGAGAGGATACAGAGTATGATGACGAACTAGATGTTCTTACCCTCTATTGGGATCCTGTGACCGGAGCCGGGATTTATTATATCCATTATTCTTACACACAGGACGGTCCTTTTTACAAGTTGGGACCGAGCCAATATTTCGAGGAAATAGTAGATGCCTCTACCTATGGTCTTACAGTGGCTCTATCTTCCGGTTATAGGGTTGGAGCGAGGATAAGAAGGGGACGCACGGCGGATGTCTGGTTCAAGGTGAGCGCTGGAGCAAGGGATTCTGAGGAAAGGTGGCTTGAATCCAGAAAGAGCGGATCCTATAAGGACAGCGCAAAATGATAAAAGAACCAGGCTCTAGAAAATTTACAATATTCCTTCTCAGGGTTGAGTCAAAAAAAACCGTCCGTTATTTCTCTGCCTGGCGGATTCTTATGGGATGTATATTATTTTTTATATTACTCTCTTCCCTTTCCGGCTGTTCCTTGATCTATTCCCTTGCTGGTGGGGATGCGGAGGTGGAAATTGTAAAGGCGGAGATTGACCACGAGTACTCCATTGTTACGGTTGATTTTATCCTGACCAACACAGGGGCTGTGGAATTACCCGGAGCCACGGTGTATATCCTAGCAAGGCTTTGGGATAGGGAAGCGGGAAAATACAGGGAGTACACCCTTTGGGGACCTGTTACAGATTCGATTCCTCCAGGCAGATCTGTTCTTGGTCGGGCGGTAAAAACAATCTGGGAGATGTATCAATACGATATCGATGGAGCATCCTCTTTGGTCTCTGTAGAACGGGTGGATTTGGGCTTATGAAAGGCAAAAAATATTCTGTACCCGGGATGACTTTCTTCCTGATCCCACTGGTAATTTCTGTAATGATTCTTTTTTCTTGTTCCTTCTCTGTTCCCAGTTACAGAGTAACAGTGGTCGGCCCGATTACAACATCCTATAACGGTGGCTATAGTCTGGAGGTGAAATACAATATCTCTTACGACCTGGTGGAGACGAATTGTTCAGTAAAGGTTTATCTGGATATCTATGATACCGAAGGCAATATCTTTACCTTCACAGATTACAATTCCCCTATTGAAAAAACAGTAATCCAGGGCGATGATTCTGACGGCTCGGTTATAGAGGATATCGCTCTTGGTCATTGGCTTCCCACATTTACAGTAAGGGAGGTTGTTCCAAACAAGATAGTTGTTCTTCCCGATGCTTTATCTCTGTACTGGGGTCAATATGAGATTCCCTTTGTTTACCAGGAAGAGAACCGCTGGGTAGCCGACAGCTCCTCCTTTTAAAATGACTCACTCCCAAGAGCTTTACAAGACTCCCCGGCCGGGCTTTTCCGCCCCGGTTACTGAATGGTTCACCGATGCGACCGACCGAAGCTCCCTGGGTTACCCTTGCCGGGGTTTTACTGTCCCGGTGGGGTAAAGGGGGATATCGCCTGGGGGTGGTCTGCGACAAGGGCAGGAAGGCTTATAAGGATCATCTCCTCCTTGGTGGCGATGCGGAAGGTTCTGGAGAGGGATAGTTCTCCTGCCTTATTGTAGACCTCCAGGGTAATCCGCTGTCTGGGGCCTTTGGTGGATAGCATTCCCCGTTCCCTGGGGTAGATCTCCACAGGATCATATCTTCCGGCCTTCACAACCACACTCTCCAAAGCAGCAAAGGAGACACCCTCCAGGGTTACCGCCTTGTTGTCCAGAAGAAGGGTATGGGTCTTTCCGATCCTGTATAGGAACATGGAAAAGAGGATAATAAAAATGATAAGGCTTATCCTAATTAGGGTTCTTCGCTTTTTAGTTTCCATTGCTTACTCTCCTGCCTTTACTGCGGTCCCGTTTCCCAGCCGCAGGGAGAGCCTTTCCCTTTCTCTCTCCTTCTGTCTTTTCCAGGCATGAAGAACCAAGGCTATGGCTATGATTCCATAGGAGATGAAAACCCGGAAATATTCCCCCAGCATGGCAGACCCGATCAGGGTTTTTCCTGCCATGGGGGAAACCACGAACATAAGATGGAAGAGGATTACCCCCAAAAAGACATTGGATATGGAAGCCCGGGATACACTGGCTCCTCCTATTAAAAGGGCGGCGATGGAAAACATCCCTGTCTGATTATGGCTGCCATAGGTGTTCATGGTGCCTATATTCTGCAAAAAAATGATCTGGCCGTAACAGGCAAGGATGGTGGAGATGATGATTGCAATAATTCGGGTTTTTTCCACCGGTATTCCTGCGGAGTCGCTCACCGCCATATCTTGTCCGAGGGCCCTCATGTCCTGTCCAAGTTTGGTTTTTCTGAACCAGACAATAAAGAGGCAGAAGAAGGCTATAACCATAAAAGTAACCAGGGGAATTTTAAGGCCCGCTATGCTTAAGGGTATAAGATCATCCAGGCTCTGTCTAACCCCTACCAGATTAACCGCATTCCTTATACCGTAACCCCGGGAGAGGACAAGGCCGCTCGACTTAATCGGTATAACGCTTCCCATGCCGTAGAGGACCAGGAGCTGATAAATCCCGTCCATGAGGAAGGCCAGGATAAAGCCTGTTACCATCTCCCTTCCCTTGGCTTTGTTCAGGATCTTGCCGCAAAGGTATCCCAAAAGGGCTGCGAGGGGAGTTGCTATTATCGCCGCAAGGGAGAGACCGGGAATCCCTGCCACGCCCCAGTCTGTGACAAAAAGAAGACCGATCTGCCCGGCCATGGCTCCTAAAACCATGCCGAAGTTTAACCCCATTCCTGCAATGATCGGAATAAGCAGGCTAAGCACCAGGAAGGAGTTGCGTCCCAGGCGGGTAAGAAGCTCCTGAACAAGATAGTTTATGGAAAACCCGGAAAGGGGAATGGCAAAGAGGCTGAGGATGATGAACATGATAGGTACAGCATTACTGGAAAGAAAATGTATCAATCCCTCTTTGGTAAATTTTATCTTTTTCATTTTACTGCCCTCGCTTTGACTACCCGGGTAAGGGCGTAGATGATCATTCCATTGGATACTATGATCCTGATAACCTCCGACATATCCGTCTGTATAACGCTGTTAATAACCGAGGGCGTCATGGTAAGGATACCCTGAAAGAGAAAGGTACCAATAAGAACATTGGAGATGGAGGCCTTGTTTACCGAGGCTCCTCCAATAAGAATTGCTGCCACTGCTGGAAAGGCCATGTAAAAGGGCCCCATATAAAGCTGGATGAATCCGAAGGACTGCTGGTATACGAGTATTCCGATGGCTCCGAGCCAGGTGGAGAGTACTACAGAGATGGTCCGCATCTTGTTTATCTTGATTCCCGAGGCCCGGGCAAAATCCGGATTTGATCCTACCGCTGTAAGAGCGGTTCCGGTTTTTGTTTTAAAGAAGGCCCAAATGATCAGGCAGAGAAGGGCGCAGAAGAGAAACATCCCCGTGGGAAATACAAATTTTTCTCCTATTTTCACGGCTAAAAAATCGTTCAGGATCTTTAGCCAATAGTCCTCTACCGTGATGGTGGTTCTAAGACCGCTTCCTCCGTAGCCCCAGATCATGTTGGGGCTTTTTAGGGGAACCAGAAGCCAAACCATGCACATAAAGGCCACGGAGGAGAAACCCACATAGGTGGCGATCATCATCTCATCCCCCTTAACCCGGTTAAGAAGAACTCCGTAACCGTAGCCGAAGATAAGCGCAAAGCCGGAGGCAATAATAATAGCGGTAAGAAAACCAAGGGCACCTGTAAAACCGATCTCTATGGTCAGAACAGCCCCAAGAAGGCCTGCTATTATTCCCAAAGGTAGGCCGAAGTTTAGCCCACAGCCTGCCTGAATCATTGGAACCATGGCAAGAACCATTACCGCATTCATTCCGAACCTGGTAAAGGTATCGCTTAAGGAGGTATCCACCCTCACCTTAACGGAGGGTGCGGCAATAAACAGGGCTATAAGGAAGAGGCCGATGATTATCCGGGGCCATCCCGCGTCCTGAATAAAGGTTTTTATTCTATTCATACTCTGCTGCCTTTTTAACCTGACCCACCATGAGCAATCCGAACTCCGCGGCCTTTGCCTGGGGCGGGAGAATTCCCGATATCCTTCCCTGGTCTACGATAGCGATCCTGTCGCAGATCGACCGAAGCTCCTCTAGTTCCGAGGAGACTATTATGATTGTGGTGCCGTACTCCTCGTTGTACCTGTGCAGGGTGTCTAGAACCAGTTTTTTAGCCCCCACATCTATACCCCGGGTTGGCTCCGAAACAAAGAGAAGTTTAGGTTTCAGGGCAAAGGCCTTGGCCAGGCAGATCTTCTGCTGATTTCCGCCGGAAAGCTCCACAGCCTTCTGCCTTTCGCTTACGCATTTAATATCCAGCATCTCTATATACTCCCTGGCAAGCCGTGCGATCTCCCGGTCATTTCTCTGGGTAAATAAGCCGCCCAGGAAGGACTTAAGGTATTTGTTCTGAATCTGCATGGCGGAAAAGGCTATGTTCCAGTCGAGAGGTTCCGCAAGGAGGAGTCCTACGCCCCTTCTGTCCTCGGAAACAAAGGCCATGCCGGTTTCCAAAACAGCCCTGGGATTTCCCAGGGGTATCCTGCTGCCTAAGAAATCTACCCTTCCTCCGGCTGGGAATAGGCCCATGATTCCATTAGGAATTCCCAGCTTCCCCTGTCCTGCAAGGCCTCCTATCCCGAAGATCTCCCCCTCCTTTACGGAAAAGGAAACATCCCGGACAATTTCACCGGGCATATCCACCCATAAATTGGAAACCTTTAAGACAGTTGGGGTTTCCCGGGATATCTTTTTACCGCCCCGGTTTTCCAGGGCGATCTCCCGGCCTACCATCCATTCCGCCACCTGGGGTATGGAGGTTTTTTGGGATTCCACCTCCCTTACCACGGCACCGTCCCGCAAAACTATCACCTTGTGGGCGGTATCGAGAACTTCGGAAAGCCTGTGGGAGATGAAGATTACCGAGATTCCTTCCGCAGCAAGACGTTTAACAGAATCGAGAAGTATCACAGCCTCTGTTTCTCCCAGGACCGCTGTAGGTTCATCCAGAACAAGAAGTTTTATATTCTCCCGGACAATCTCCCGGGCTATCTCCGTAAACTGCTTATGGCCTACCGGCATCTCGGAAACGAGCATTTCCGGATCCAGGGCAAACTGGAGCTTGCCTATAGCATAATCGGCGCGGCTTCGCATCTCTTTTCTATTAAGGGTTTCTATCCTCTCGCCGAAAACCTCCACCAAAATGTTGTATCGGGTGGACTCCCTGTTTAAGAGTATGTTTTCCGTAGTAGTGAATCCCGGAATCAGGGAGAACTCCTGATGCACCATTCCTATTCCCGCATCCAGGGCATCGAAGGGGGTGGGGAATTTTACCTCCTTCCCTTCAAAAAAGATCCTGCCCTTGTAGCCTCCAGTTTCATGAATCACGGGCATGCCAAAGAGTATCTTCATAAGAGTGGTTTTCCCGGCTCCGTTTTCTCCCACCAGACCTAGAATTTCCCCCTTTTTAAGGGAGAGGTTTACATTCTGCAGCACCGTATTGCTGAAAAAATCCTTTGATATTCCTTCAAGACGGAGCAGTTCTTCTTGTTCAACCATGGACGTTCCTCCGGAACGGTAATTCAACAGAAACCTCGATATGAGAATCCTTCATACAAGGTTTAGTTTTAATAGAAAGGAAAAGGCTGTCCGAAGGTATTCTCCGAACAGCCTGTAATTAGTAAGGTTACTTTATGGAAAAATACTTTTCCGGTACCGTTACATTGGCGGCACCGAGGTAGCCCTTTCCGAATACATAGGTATCCTGATAGATCAGGATGTGATTTTTGGCGCTAACTCCGGTGGAGGCGTCGGTGTAATAGGCTCCGTTCCAGGATGCACCGGGGGTGTAAACATTGTAGGCTTCCCGGAGGTCCTTCAGGCTGTTGATGGAGGCCGTTCCCTCGATCACTCTCTTGGCAAGTTCTCCCAAACCGGCGGTGGTTACATAACCATAGGAGTATGCCCAGGTTCCGAAACGGCCTGCTCCGCCCTTCGCAGCAATGGCTTCTTCCACCTTCTTGATAATGGCGGGGAAATCGCCCTGTTCAGCGGATAGATCTATGCCGAGAGCTCCCGGATATCCCATAAGCGGGGAGGGAAGGTCGGCTTCCACAAAGTATCCACCGTAAGTGAGGAGTTGTTTAAGCAGGGGTTCCGTGTGGGCATCGTTGGTACAGAAGAAGGCGGTATTCTTACCGTACTTTTCTATCCAGGCAGGCATCTTTTCCAGGATGAACTGCTGGGCTCCGGGGATACCTACATCGCTGGTGGGATCCGGTGCGGTTTCAAAAACGAATTTGATTCCCAGATCCTTGCAGGCTTCTTCCATGATCTGCCTTCTTCTTCCAAGGGTCTCGTAGCTCATGTGCCTTGGGAAGGAGATATGTACAAAGGTATCTGCACCCATCTGTTTTGCAGAATGAGGGATCAGGTAACCGCGGGCTACAAAGTCGGAATTCACGGCAATGTCTGCAGCGCTCTCTATTACCAGGGGATCCTCATGGGGCTCCCCGGCCAACAGCAGGATGTCGGGCCTTCTTTCCCGGATCTTTCTAAAGGCTTCTGTGGTACCGGGAACTCCCTGGTTTACTACAATAGCCTTCATAAGGGGATCATCGGAAAGACCTACAATCTGGGTGATGGTGGTTTCCAGTTCCTGAGAGAAATTATCCGGGTACGTGACATGTTTGATCATCCCACCGGAGGCTGCATCGCCGTACTCCTTGATGAGTCTTTCGGCGCCCCTAAGGTCATCCTCCCCTTGCGAAACCGTACCTGTAACCACACCAATGTGGAAGGCCGGTCCCTTGGTTGTCTCTGTTGCTGCTTCCTTTGTTTCTTCTTTTTTTGCGCAGGATAAAAAGAGAAATCCTGTGATTAATAGAAGGATAAGTCCGGCAGTGCAGAGAAAGGAAAAAGACTTTCTCATACTACACTCCTTTTTATAACTCCTAACAGGGTTACCGTCAGGGCCAGTATCCAGGATACGGGTGGATCCTTTTGGTACCCTCTGCGATATTATATCACTAGATATTAAGATAGTGAACAAATATTTATTAAGAAGAATAGAATTGTTGATCCTGAGAGTGGGTTATCCACCGGCCTTCTATTTATTGGGAAAGAGCTTAACCAATATCGGTTCTGCGGAAACATACTCTGCCTTTAAAGGAGTGAGGGCGCCGGTTACCCTCCTGTATAGTCCTAGAGATATTCCGTCGAATAGGTACCTGTCCCTGGAGTAATTAAAGGCAATTCTTTTTGGTTTTTTCGGTTCCAGGATGGAAAGGAGGGCTTCTTCAAAGGAATCCTGATACTTGATAACCCGGTTAAAAAACCCGCACCCCTCCAGATCCTGGGCGTCGATTACACTCGACAGGGCAATTATATCTCCATCAGAAAAGAGACAATATGCTGCAAGTCCAACGGTTCTTACACCGGAAAGGAGGGGTATTATAGGATCGCTGCCTTCCCGGATGGGTAGAAGCCAAAGATCAATCTTTTCCTTCTTCATTATTTCAGTCGCTTTTTCAAAGTATCTTTTCTTTTCTCCAAAATTAGTCATTTCTCTCTCCTTTTCAAAATCCTGTAAACAAATCTCCCCAAGAGTTTTACAAAGAACCCGGCAGCCGAAAAGGAATGATTTCAAAGGAATGCACTCATCCTTCTGGTGTACCTTGGAAAGCACTTCGCTGAAGGGGATCTCGGGGAGCAGGGGAGAAAACCCATACACTCTGGCACCCTGCTCTCCGAAGAACCGTCCGTCGGTCCTTCCCAGAGCAACGAAGGGTATGGCCCCCTGCACCTCCCCCCCGGAAAGTTCTACGCTGTTCTTAACCATTACCTTAAAAAGCTCCTCTTCCAGGCTGCTTTGGTAACCCTTTTCTGCCCTTACAAGCTCCCATTCCATGGGAAGTCCCTGAAAAAAGGATTCCAGCAGATCCCTTCCCTGGGAACTGGAGAGTCTTTCTGGAAACTCCCCTGGCGGAACGGTCAGTTTGACTTCCAGGGTTAATTCCTCCGGGGCTGTTTCCTCCCAGGAATCAAGGAGCATATAATCGATTTTAAAGGCAGGACTTTCCATATACTGGGAAAGCCTTTTTAGAACCTCGTCCGCTTCCTCCCCCTTAAGAAACCTGTGGAAAGTGTCATATATTTCGGAAGGAGTCGTTGGAAACCGATATTCCGCCAAGGCCTCCAGAAAGGAAGCCATCTTGAGCATTGCCGAGTTCTGCGGGGGAAAGAGATAATTCCCTCCGGCTCCCCGGGCGGTTATTTTATAGGTAAAGAACCACTTTTCTCCTGCGGCGCAGGCAAGGAGATTTCTGTTTCCCAGTTTGACCGAGAACCCCCCTCCTTCGCTTATCACATCCGCATCCCTGAAATTCCTGTTCAGGTTTTCCAGGAGAAAGGGGATGCCGTACTGGCTTCCCTGTTCCTCATCGGCAGAAGCTATAAACAGAACAGGCCGGCTCAGCTTACAGGTTTTGTTCTGTTTAAGAGCCCTGACCAGGAATATAAAAGCTCCCAGCTCCATTACTGTAAGATGTTTTGTATCCAGGGTTCCTCTACCCCAGATCTTTCCCCCCTTAAGGGCTGCGCCGAAGGGATTCTCCTTCCACTCCGCAGGGTCGGCATCCACAACATCCAGGTGGGATATCAAAAGGATTGGTGATCCCTCCTTACCGGGAAGTTCTGCAATTAGATTCCCCCGGCCGGGAACCTTTTCTATAATCCTGGATTCTACCCCCTCCTGTTTCAAGATCTCCTGAAGGTAAAGGGCTGCAGAAGTTTCCCTTCCCGGGGGGTTGGTGGTATCGATCCTTACAAGATCGGTTAGTATTAAAGGCAGAAATTCTTCGAAATCTGGCGGCCAGAAGTCCATCTTTTTTCCTAGCTGCTGGGGATGCAGACCAGTTCGGTCTGTCTTCTGCTTAGAATCTCCGGCCCCTCCTCCCGGACCAGGACATCCTCCTCTACAATAAAGCAGGGATCCGCAGGATCATCCTGAAGAACGGTAGGCTCAATGGCGTAGATCTCCCCTGCCTGGATTATCCCTTCCACATCCTCCCTGCCGGGTTTTCTTGGCCCAAGACGGGTTCCTCCGTCGTGGCAGGCAATCCCCACCTGGTGCCCTACGGAGTGGCGGATGGTGGGGTATCCTCCCTCCTCGATCACCCTGCGTCCTTCCGCATCCACCTCCCAGCCCCGGGCTCCGGGCTTAAGGGCAGCGATAGAGGCATCGATGGCGGAAAGAACAGTACGGAAGGCCTTTGCAATCTTTTCCGGCGGGCTTTTTTCTCCGGGTTTAAGAAAGTACAGTGATCTTGCTATATCGGAGCAGTAGTTTTCATAACGCACACTGGCATCCATGACCACAATATCCCCGGGTTGTACCTTTGTATCCCCCGGTTTTCTGTGCGCCATTCCGGCCCGGGTTATAAGAACCATGGGCGGCGACTGGCCCCCTTCGATTCCATTGGTCACTCCGAATTCGTCAAAATGAGAGGCAAAAAGTTTTCCTATCTCCATTTCCGTCATCCCCGGTTTAACTTGGGCAAAAACCCGGTCATAGATATCGCAGGTTATCTTAACCGCCTGTCTTATCCTTTTCTGCTCCGTTGGGGATTTTACTCCCCTAAGGTATTTCAGCACAGGTTCACTGGAAACCTCTATCTGTTTTAATTTTTCCCGCCCCAAGAGTTCCTCCAACTGAAGATAGAGACCAAGGCTCAGTCCATCGCAGAGATGATCCTCCCGGGAGTAGTTTAAGGCCAGGGAGGAGGGATCAAGAGAGGAAAAAAACCGCCGGAGCTCTTCCCCGATCTCCTTTTCGTAGGGGATTATCTTCTTAAAGATTCCTGTCTCCTCCAGAAGCTCACAGTCCTCCCTTTTGGCTATCAGGGTATGATTCCCGTCCGGCAGGAAAAAGTATGCCGCAGGATTAATAGTTTTGGCATTAACCAGCAGGGGCAGGGCAGGGTCCTTTCCCTCCCTTGTAAAGATTAAAAGGGCATCCAGGGATCTGTTTTTCAGTAATCCGGTAACCTGTAGTGCCTTTTCCCTGGCTATGGTATAATCCTTCATTATCCTATCTCCTTTATTAATTTATAAATAATCCGGCTTCCCATAAGGAGGGTATAAACAAGTGGTTCCCTATTATCCTCCTGCAGGGCAAAGGGGACCATTCTTATCTCCCCCTTTGCTTTAGCCTGGGCCTCCAGGTCTGAAACTAGGGAGAAACCTTTACTGCAGCAACTTTTTCCTGGGATATATTCCAGGATCTCGATTTTACCGGAGGTCCCGCGGACCAGGTTTTCCAGTTTCTTTTCCAGATCCTTCCTTTCTTCTTCCGGGTCCAGGGAAACCTTTAAGGTGAGTTCTGTTTCCGTCTGTTTGGGAAGACCCGGCGAGTCTTTACCTCCCTTCCACTGTTTTATAATAAGGAGGTTTCCTGAGGAATAGGAGGAGAGGGCTCTTAGGAAGGGGGTTGAGAAGGATCCCTGGAGGGGGACGCTCTCCCTGGATTGCCGAGGGGTTTTCTGAGATCTTTGGGAGATCCTTTTTACTACCAGGGCAGCCTCCCTGAATCTTTCCAGGGTGGGAAAGTAGGGGTTGCTGTTTTCCTGTTTAGGAAAGGCGATTTTTACCAGAGCTCTTCCCCTACTGCCTGTTTCTATAAAATGAAACGAGATTCCCGGTTTCCATTCTTTTTCTTTCTCGAATTTACCTGGAATAATAAGAAAAAAGGGTTTTACCGGCGGGGAACCGCTTTTTTTAAGGATCTTAAGAGCCAGGATCTGCATAATCTGGAATAAAATAATATCCTTTTGGGTCTTTCCCGCCTCCTGATGAAGGTAAAAGGAGACAGGCAGAATCCGGGTTCCCCCCTTTTCCCTTATCTCGTTCGATTCTGGTAGCCAGGAGTTTTCTGTAGAAAGAATTAGGGTTGGCTCTGCGGGGTTTCCTTTTAAAAAAGTATAATCTAGCCCTTCCCGGCAGGCTATCTCAATTAATTTTTCCAAAGGGGGATCTTCCTCTTCCCAGATCTTTAAAAGAGCCTTTGCTTCCGGTTCAAGATTTCTCCAGACTGCTCCGGTCATTACTGATGTACCGCCCTGATCCTTATATAATAAGTATCTGGATGTTGTAATTACTTTCCAGGTTAAAATAATAGTATAGGATAAGGACTGAAATAGCAAATAAATAGTGTAAAAATGATAATCCTTTAGAAAATCCAGATAACTTTTGTTACTAATTGAGGGATTTTGTTTAACAAAATTGATTTATTAAGACAATTTCAACAATCCAGATTTTTAAAATTGCCAAGACCTTTAGCTTGTTATTCCCAAAAAAGGACGTACCTGGTAATATACTTTCATTATGGAGTACAAGGTAACAGGAAAACAGGAAAACTCAAACATGTGTCTCATCTGCGGGCTTAATAATCCCGCTGGATTAAAGACCTCTTTCTACACCCTGGAAAACGGGGATCTGGTTGGGCTTTTTACTCCCGGGGAGGAGCATCAGGGTTACCCAGGCAGGCTGCACGGAGGGATTTCTGCGGCGGTATTGGATGAAACCATAGGAAGAGCAATTGCCAAGAATGCGGGCGAGACGGTGTGGGGTGTTACTGTGGAGATAAATCTTAAATACCGGAAACCGGTTCCCTTGGGGGTGGAACTTCGGGTGGTGGGAAGAATCGTTTCGGAACACAGAAGATTCTTCGAAGGCACCGGGGAGATTCTGCTGCCCGACGGTTCTGTGGCAGTGGAGGGGTGGGGAAAGTATATGAAACTTCCTATAGACACAATCGCCCAGGGGGA
>Ga0067045_1030168_pt1 | contig 16431 bp, 12 predicted proteins | sample TerdegcTABiofilm_FD_59184 | JGI IMG/M metagenome (GOLD analysis project Ga0067045, IMG submission 59184) | Combined Assembly of (Gp0054472, Gp0054536) Wastewater bioreactor microbial communities from Singapore -Terephthalate degrading...
CCCCGACAGAGTGTGGGCGCGCCGCTCGCCCAGGTGCCCCACGCCGAGGCGCGCCAGCCACTCCGTCGCCCGCGCGGCGCTCTCCGCCTTGCCGAGGCCGCGCAGGCGCAGCCCCAGCGCCACATTGGCTCGGACCGAAGCGTTCAGCAGGAAGGGCTCCTGGAACACTACCCCCATCTGCCGCCTGAGCTCCAGCGCGGCCGCGGGCAGCGACACGGCCCGGCCGTCCAGGCAGTAGCGCATGGGCGCCGGCTCGAGCAATGCCAGGACCCGCAGCAGAGTCGACTTCCCGGCGCCATTGGCTCCCACCAGCGCGAGAATCTCGCCCTGCAGCACGTCGAGCTCCGGGACTTCGAGGATCACCTCGCGCCCTCGTCTGACGCGCAACTGGCGGACCTGGACCAGGGGCGCTCTCACTGGGGCCGCCCCCGCTGCTGCAGGATGGTCAGGCTCACGACGACGGCGTACGCCAGCAGCAAGAGGACAACGCTGAGCGCGATCGCTGCACCGAAGTTGCCCTTGCTCACCTCCAGCACCGTGGCAGTCGTCAAGACGCGCGTCGATCCTTTGACATTGCCGCCGACCATCATCGACGCCCCGACCTCGGAGACCACCGCACCGAAGCCGGCGATCACCCCCGCCAGGATGGGGACGCGGGCCTCGGCCACCAGCAGCCGGTACAGCTGCCAGCGCGACGCTCCCAGTCCCATAAGCTGCAGCCGCAGCCGGGGATCCTGTTGGGCGATGCCCGCCACGGTGAAACCGACCACCACCGGGGTGGCGATCACAGCCTGGGCGACGACCATGGCCGCGGGCGTGTACATCAGGCCGAGGGCTCCCAGGGGGCCATACCGCCACAGCAGGATGCTGATCCACAACCCTACCACCACCGGCGGCAGCCCCATGCCGGTATTGGCCAGGCTGATGAGGAAACGGTGCAGCCGCGAGGCGCCCAGTGCCAGCGCCACCCCTGTGGGGACGCCGATCACCACGCTGACACAGGTCGCCGCCAGCGAGACCCGCAGGGTGAGCCACGCCGTCCGCCAGATCTCCGGGTCGCCGGTGACCAACAGCCAGAGCCCCTGGGCCACGCCTTCCAGCACGAGTCCCATGGTCACCTGGGCTCCGACTGATCCAGCGGCGGCGTGCCGGCCAATCGCCCCGCCGGGACGAACAACGACTGGCCGTACAACTCCTTCCCGAAGGCGCCGATCCGGTCTTGCGTGTCGGCCTCGACCAGGTACTCGATCAGCGCCGCGGCTCCAACCGCGTTCACCTTGGGGAACCGTTCGGGGTTCGCCCGCATGACATGGTACACGTTGAGCAGCTCGGGATCGTTCTCCACGAGGATGCCCAAGCGCAGCTGGGACCGCAGAACCAGGAACGTCCCGCGATCGGCGAGCGTGTAGGCACCGCGTTCGGATGCCAGCGCGAGGGTCTGCCCCATGCCCAACCCTGCCTGCAGGTACCAGGATCCCGCAGGCTCGATGCCAGCACGCCTCCAGAGCCGCCGCTCGCACTGGTGCGTGCCCGACTCGTCGCCCCGCGAGACGAACGGCGCCTGGACCGAGGCGATCCGCGCCAGGGCCGCCGCAGCCGCACCCGCCAACCGAATACCGGCGGGGTCGCTGGCCGGTCCCACGATGACGAAGTCATTGCCCGTGACCAGCCGGCGGTCGACGACCGCGCCGCTGCGGACGAGTTCCGCCTCGGCATCCGGGGCATGCGCCAGAACCACGTCCACAGCCCCCTGGCGGGCCAGGGCCAGGGCGTGTCCCGTGCCCGTCGCGATGGTCTTCACCCGGTATCCCGACCTGGCCTCGAATGCCGGCAGCAGCTCCTCCAGCAGGCCGCTGTCCTGCAGGCTGGTGGTGGTGGCCAGGATCACATCCGTCCGGCCGCGGCCCGCCTGGCATCCCGCGCCGATGCATGCCCCGAGCAGGAGCACGACGCCCACGACCCAAGGATAGTGCGCACCTCCATCGCCCGGACACATCGCGGATCCTCGCTGACGTTGCGGGTTTCGACAAAGCAGCGGATCGCCAACGGGGTGACCCGGACGCGAAGAGGCCGGGCCCATCCACTGGACGTGCCCGGCCCCCCGCCAACCAGGTGGTCGATCACCTGGGAGTTGATCAGGAGATCAACCTCCCTGTGGTACAGCCACTGCTAGACAATGGACCACCTCCTTTCTCCTTGCGCGCATCCATGTCGGCAACCCCGTGCGCGTCGTCCTTGCCAGCGCCCCAGCAACGTCCGTCCCGCGCATCCCGAACGTCCTGGCGATTTGACCGAGTCCGATCGAAACCGGACTCGCAAGCGAAGATAGCCGGGTTCGGCGGCAGCGTCAAACGGATCGTCGCTCCGCTGGACCGCTCGCTCGAACGCCCTCCAGGATTCCGGGAGGGCCCTCCAATTGCGACCCGACTCGCCCGCGCGCCGCCAGCGGCCACGCACCCCGTCAGCGGACGCGGTCACCCGGGACCATGCTGGCGTCCGGCTCGACCAGCGTGAGTCTGCCGCCTGCTCCGATCGCCGCGAGGATCATTCCCTGCGAGACGATGCCGCGGAGCCGCGCGGGTTTCAGATTCGCGACGAGAATCGCCTTGCGCCCGCGCAGATCCTCGGGGGCATAGTGCGCGGCGATGCCGGCGACCACCGTCCGCTGCTCGCCGCCGCCGAGACCGACGGTCAGCTTCAGCAGCTTGTCGGCCTTGGGGATGCGCTCGGCGGACAGAATCTCCACCACGCGCAGATCCACGCGCCCGAATTCCTCGATGGTGATCTGGGCAGTCGGCGCAGGCTCGCTGGCAGGAGGCACCGGCCCGGAGCCGCTGCCCGCCGGTACCGATGCGGCGCGGGCGGCCGCAGACGAGGCGCCGGAGAAGCTGTCCGGCGCCGGGCGCTGGACCTCCGCCTTCGGGAAGAGGATGGCCGCCTCGGCCGGAATGCGCGTGCCCGGTGCTGCCACGCGCCAGCGCTTGGTGGCCTCCAGATCAGCGGGTCCCAAGCCCAGACTGCCGCGCAGCTCGGCCATCTTCCTCGGCATGGCTGGATCCAGGAGAGTGCTGGCGATCCGCAGCCCTTCGGTCACATTGTACAGCACTGCAGCCAGCCGCTGGCGCTGGGCCGGGACGCGGGCCAGTTGCCAAGGTTCCTCCTCGCTAAAGTACCCATTCAGCCGGCGCACGAAGCGCATCACCTCTTCCAGCGCCTCGAAGAACCGCAGACCATCGATCAGGGGCGTAACCCGCGCCAACAAGCCCGTGCCCCACGCGGCCAACTCCTGTTCGGCAGCCGACGCGGGTCCCGGCTCGGGCACGACGCCTGCGAAATGGCGCAGCAGGAGCGCCCGCACCCTTGCCACCAGATTCCCCAGGTCATTGGCCAGATCGGCATTGTACCGCGCCACCAGAAACGCTTCGCCGACGGCGCTGTCCTGCCCGTACACCGTGTCCTTGAGCAGGTAGTAGCGCACCGCGTCAGGGCCGTACTGGCGGGCCAGCGCCAACGGGTCGACCTGGTTTCCCAGCGACTTGCTCATCTTGCGGCCATCCGGGCCGAGCAGGTAGCCGCCCACGTTCAGATGCTGGTACACCGGCACACCAGCCGCTTTGAGCATCGTCGGCCAGAACACGGCATGGGCCTTCAGGATGTCCTTGCCGACCAGATGCTGCGCGGCCGGCCAGTACCGGGCGAACTGCGGCCCGTCTGGGTAGCCAAGAGCCGACACGTAGTTGATCAGCGCATCGAACCATACGTAGGTCACGTGCGTCGCGTCCCACGGCAGTGGAATCCCCCACGGCACTCGCGCTCGCGGCCGCGAGATCGACAGGTCGCCGATCGGCTCCGACAGCAGCGACAGCACCTCGTTGCGGTAGCCCTCCGGCCGGACAAACTCCGGATGGTCCAGCAGATGCTGGCGCAGCCACTCCCGGTACTTCTCCATGCGGAAAAAGTAGTTCCCCTCGCGCCGGCGCTCCGGGGCCCGCTGGTGGTCGGGGCACTTGCCGTCCACCAGTTCCTTGTCGGTCAGGAATCGTTCGCACCCGACGCAGTAGAGCCCCTCGTACTCGTCATAGTAGATGTCGCCCTTGGCATGCACCGCCTCGAGAAAGGCGGCCACCACGCGCTGGTGACGAGGTTCGGTCGTCCGGATGAAATCGTCGTTCGAGATGTCCAGCATCTCCCAGGCAGCGCGAAAAAGCCCGCTGACTCGATCGCAGAACGCGGGCGGCTCCATGCCCACGGCCCGGGCTGCCTGGCAGATCTTCTCGCCGTGCTCGTCCGTGCCGGTCAAGAAGTGCGTGTCGTCGCCGCACAGGCGGTGAAACCTGGCCAGGAAGTCGGCCACCACCGTGGTGTAGGCGTGGCCGATGTGCGGCTCGCCATTGACGTAGTAGATCGGCGTGGTGACGTAGAAGGCTGCGCGCATGGGTGCCCTGCTCGAGGGAAACCAGAATGGGCGGGATGAGCTGGCGCGACAACGCTCGGGAATGATAGATCCCGGTGCCGGCGGTGGCAAATCGCTCCGCGCCAGGGCGGCAGCCGCTCAGCGCGCACCGGCGGTGCACCGGCGCCAGGCGACGCACGCTGCGCGGAGCGCATGGAAGGCGAGCGTCACCCCGGTCCACAGCGCCACCGCCAGCAGAGCCGCCCCCATGCGGCCGATGGCCGCACCGACCGACAGCAGTACCAGGGAGATGTTGCGGCGCGCCGCGACCAGGTGAAAGGCCGCGTCCACGGGCGCGTAGTCGAACAGCTCGCGGCCACAGGCGGCCTTGAACGCACCGGTGACGACTCGGTCCACGAGGAAAGCGCCCAGCAGCGTCCACGTCACCCAGCACCACAATCCACCGCTGGCCAGATGACCGCCAGTCAGCCGGTACCCGATGGCCAGATACCACAGTGCCAGCCCCGGCATCGCCGCGAGATGTTCGAGCGCACCCACGGTGCTGCTGAGATGGAGGCGCAGGCGTGCCAGCTTGCCGTCCACCGAGTCGAGGATCACCCCCAGCCATGCCGCCGCCACCGCCAGACCCGAATGCCCCGCCGCGAACAGCGGCACGGCAGCCCAGATGCCGAGGATGGAGAAAACCGTGAACAGATTGGGCGGCAGTGCGGTCTCGCTCAAGCGGCGGGTCAGCCAGCGCACCGGACGGTAATACCCGTACAGGGCCACGGCGTCGATCACGCCCTTGAAGGTGCGCCGGTACATCAGATGCTCGAGCTCGGTCAGCGAGCCGGTGGCCGGCACGCGGGCCATCACCGCGGGCAGGCGAAGGCGGAGCGCGGGGATGTACGGGTCCAACGTGCTGGCCGGAACGCACGTCACGCCGATCTGCTGCAGATGGTCAAGTTCCACGCGTAGGTGGTCGCCTGCCACCAAGGCTGCGAGTCGATCGGGGCGCACGCGCGCGGCCACCGCCCCATCCACGCCGTACACAGCGACGCTGTCGTCGCCGCGGAGAAGGCGGTCGAAGACGCGGTCGTCGTACACCGCTGCGCCCTGCAGGACCAGCAGGTGCGGGCCGCTCCCCTGGTCCGCCACCGCCGCGGCTGCTGTCCCCACCGCGAATACGAATTCGTGCTCGAAGGAGTACAGACGGAACAAGTCGTTCCGGAAACGGCTCACCGTGGCAAAGGAGGCCTCGCTGACGCAGATCCGGAAGCGGGCCACGCCGCGCAGGCACAGCTGCCGGAGTTGGCGCTCCACGAGGTTCATGCCCCACAGCCGCCGACCACTGGCCGGGGAAGTGGCATCGATCCAGGCTGTCAGAGGAAGGCTAGTCTGTGGGCCCACCGTCAACGCCCCGGCGTCACCGGTCAGGCGACCGGTATCAGAGGCGCCACCTCGGCCGCGACGCGAGCATGGTCGTTCAACGAATCGATTTCGCCCCACGGCAGGCCCCCCACTTCGGCCGCGAACAGCTCGCCAGCGGCAATCAAGGGCCCGTACGCGGACGTCGGGAACACGTCGCGGCGCGCTGCCGCCACCAGACGCGCAGCTTCGTCTCGCACTGCCCGGGCCCCGGCCGCGCTGAAGCGCGCCAACTGCACGCTCTGAGCCCGGGCTTCGGTCACGGACAATGCTTTGCTGATCGCCCGGATCCGGCGATCTGCGCCGTACGCCACATTCATCTCGCCCGGCGTCAGGACGGCCTGCTCGTCCACTGCCACCGCGTTCGGACCGGGCGCCGCCTGCAAGCGACGCAGCACCTCCGGGTGGAACACGATGTCGCAGTTCAGCAGGAACAGATCCGCATCCATCTCCGCTGCGGCCAGGTGGAGCGAGTAGATGCTGTTCGTGGACGCGTAATCGGGATTCTCCACGTACCGCACCCTGCGGCCCAGATAATCCCGGACCCGTTGCTGCTCGTAGCCCACCACCACGACCACATCGCCGACACCAGCGCTCCGCAAGGCTCCCAGTTGGTACTCGATCAGGGGTCTGGCCCCGACCGGCACCAAGCACTTGGGCCGAGAGTTCGTCAGCGGACTGAGTCGGGTGCCGATGCCCGCCGCCAGGATGATCGCACGCATGAGATCGCCATCGAAAAGTGCAGGATAGCCGGACAGCGTGGCGGCGGAGGTTCTCGGATGCGTCCAGTGCCAGTGCCGCAGCGGAGCGCCCGCCAGCCCCCGCGCCAGCTCCGGGCCACGACCTCGCTCGACGGGACCGGAAAACGCGGCCGAGGCGCCCCAGCGCCTGTTCTCCAGCGGAGAATGTCGAGAGTCAGGCCACCTGCCCCACTGCCCGTGTCTGGCAGCCAAGGCGGGGAGCGCATGAAGCTAAGCCACGGTCAGCGCCAGCGTCAAGCGAGGCAGCCATGGCCCGACCATGGAGAGCCCGCTCGGTGCCCGGTCACGACACCTGCCGTCGCGTTGACGCCTGCCGGACCTGCCTCTATTATTGAACGCGCATTTCTGGGCGCTGTCAGGGCAGAGGGCGCTTGCGGCTGGACTTGCCGGCAGCCCGTCAGGCGTCGCGCGTCCTGCAGAACGGCGGGCGAAGCCCCTTCTCGGCTGGCCGTACTCCTCCCCCTCACGGACGGCTTCCAGTCCCCGTTCAGGTCCATTCCGAGCCGCGCCGGACGACGCTCACTCGAGTGGGACACGGGCAGGACGCACATCGCGGCGTGACAACTCACAGGCTGGGCGGTGTTCAGATGCTTGCAGGCAGCACCTCGCCAGGGACCCACAGTGGCAGATGAAAGCGCTGGTCCTGGCCGCCGGCTGCGGCCGCCGCCTGTGGCCCCTGACGGCGTCGCTCCCCAAGTGCTTGCTCCGGATCGACGGCACCACGATCCTCGGGCACCAACTGCGCTGCCTGCGACGCGCGGGGGTCGATTCGGTCGTCATCGTGTGCGGCCACGGCGTGGACAGCGTCAGGCAGCACTTGGCCGAGGACTCAGCGGACCTGGCAGTGCGGATCGCGTTCAACCCGTTCTATGCGATCGCGGACAATCTCGTATCGCTGTGGACGGCGCGTGCGGAACTGGACGAGGACCTGGTGCTGCTGAATGGCGATGCCGTCCTGCACCCGCGCGCGTACCAGCTGTTGGCTGCGGAGGTCTCGCCGTGCAGCCTGTTGACGGCGAGAAAGCCCTCCTACGGTGCGGATGACATGAAGGTGCACCTGGAGCACGGCAGGGTGACGGGCATAGGCAAGGATCTGGCGCTCGACCGAACCGACGCCGCGGCCGTCGGCGCGCTGCGCTTCTGCGGACCTGGCCTGGCGCATCTGCGCCAGGAACTCGACCAGATCATGCTCGAACCTGGCAGTCTGGGCCGCCATTTCCCCGCCGCCATCCAGCGTCTGGCCGACCATGGACACTGTGTCCGCGCGATAGACGTGGGCGCGCTGCCGTGGGCGGACGTGGACACGGCGGCCGACCTGGAGTACGTCCGTGCGCACTGCGAAGCGTTCTGCGAGGGCACCGGCCTGGGGCACGGAGAGCTGGAGGCCTGATGCGGTACGGCATTCTCCTCTTTGCGAACTCGGCAGCAGGCGCCCGGGCATGCGCGCGGCGCGTCGCGGGTCTGAGCCTGCTGGATCGCGGCGTGCGCACCATGGTCCGCGCCGGGATCACGCGGCTGGCGGTCGTCGTACCTCGCGGTGGTCCGACCGCCCTGCCCCGTCACGCGCGCCGGCTGCCGGCGCAGATCGAGATCCTCATCTGGGACGCGGTCGCCCGGCTGCAGCTGCCGCAAACGGAGCATGTGCTGATCGTGCTCGGCGAGTATGTGCACTACCACAGCTCGCTGGCCGCCTTTGTGGCCGCACCCCGGTCCGCTGCCGACGTGATCGCCTTAGCGTGCCCGGCGGCGACCAGCCCGCCTGGCGCGCAACCTCTGCTGCTCACCCCCGCGGATCTGGAACCCCAGGTTCAGCGCCAACCTGACGGACTGGTGAGCGCGGGCGTGTTCAGCGTCGCCGGCAGATTGCTGGACGTCGGCCGGTGGGCCTCAGCGGGCACGGATTTCCAGCCATTTCTCGCCCAGCAGGCGGCCGGCTGCGCGGTCCGCCTCCAATGGGCCAACCCCGACCTGTGGCGGGTCGCTGCGGACCGCAGAGGCGCCCGGTCGGCCAAGGCGATGCTCTTCGCCCAGGTGACCAAGCCGACCAGCGGTTTCGTCTCTCGCCACCTGAACGCCCGGATTTCGATACCGGTCAGCAAGGTGCTGGTGGAGACCGGGATGAGCCCGCACGCCATCACCGTCATCTTCGTCCTGACGACCGGCCTGGCTGCGGCGATCCTGATCGCTCGACCGGCACCCTACTGGCGCGTGGCGCTGGCTGCGGTCCTATGGCAACTGGCCGCTGTCCTCGACCGCTGCGATGGCGAGGTCGCACGCGTCAAGCTCTGCGAATCCTCCTTCGGCGCCTGGTTCGATACTGTCACCGACAACTTCTCGTACCTGTGCGCCTACTGCGGATTGGTGGTCGGCGTCCATCGCCTCCACCCAGGGTCCCGTTGGCCGGCCGTTCTCGGTGGCGCGGCGATCGTGGCGCTGCTGGTCACGCTCGGCGTCATGTACACGTACGCGCGCCGCACGGGCAGCGGCAGTCTGCAGCATTACCTGCGGGACCTGGCCGAGCGCGTCCCCGACCAAGACAAGAACCTGGTCCAGCGGATCATGCAGCGGTACGGCTTCATGGCCAAGCGCGACTTCTTCTCCTTTTTCCTGTCGTGCGTGCTGCTGACCGGACAGGTGGAGGCTGTCTTTGGCCTGACGGTGCTCCTGCTCTTCAGCGCGGCCGCAGCGGTGCTCGTGTCGCAACGCACCATGCTGCGCAGCGCCGCGGCGCGCGAGGCCCGCGCGGTTGCCTCTGCCTCGTCGGGCGAACGCCCCGCCGGAGGAGTGCCGTGATCCGGGTCGCCAGAGCTCTGCTGCCCGCGCTCGGGCTGCTCTTTCTCGGCTACCTCGTCGGCCGATTGGGTCCAGCCGTGATCTGGCACAGCCTGGTCCAGTTGCGCTGGCGCTTCCTGCTGGTCCTGGGCGTGGCGTGCGGCTGGCATGTCAGCAACTCGATCGCCTGGGCCTGCGCGTTCCCGCCGGATGCCTTTCGCCCGCGTCTGTGGCATCTGTTCAAGGCGAAGCTCGCCGGCGAAGCGGTCAACCAGGTGACGCCCCTGGCCAACCTCGGCGGCGAACCGCTCAAGGCGTACCTGCTGCGCGCCGAATCGCCTACCTCGCGCGGACTCGCGTCGGTGGTGATCAACAAGATGGCACAGGTCATCACCGGGGTGCTGTTCACCAGCATCGCTCTGGGCCTGGTAGTCCTGAATTGGCCCCTGCCGCTGGCCGTGCCGCTGCCTGTGCAGGTCGGTCTGGCGGTGCTGCTGGCGTGCGCCGTCCTGCTGTTGCTGTTCGTGTGGCGACAGCAGCGGCGGATGTTCTCGTCGCTGCTGCGGGTGCTCTGCCGCCTGGGCTTCCGCCCCGAAGCGCTCGAGGAGCGCCTGGCGCGAGCCACGCGCATCGACCGCAGCATTGCCTCGTTCTACCAGCGCCACTGGCTGCGCTTCGGCCTGACGATGTTCTTCCACGCTATCGGCTGGCTGCTGGGCGTTGTCGAGACCTTGGTGATCCTCGAAGGTCTGGACGCCCACGTCGGCTTCGCGGTGGCCTTCCTGGTCACGGCACTCTCGGTGATCATCAACGCGCTGTTCTTCTTCATGCCCTCCAACATCGGCGTGATGGAAGGCGGTCAGGTGTTCCTGCTCACCACGCTGGGGCTGGATCCGGCGATGGGGCTGGCGATGGGCATCCTCAAGCGCGTACGGAGGATATTCTGGATCATGGTGGGGTGGTTCTTCCTCAACCGTATGGGCCGCAGCGCCCTCGCGGAGCGCGCCGCGGCCGATGCCGCTTCCGCCTACCCGGTCGTCCGCGCCCAAGCAGTCCCACCCGCCGCCCGGCAGCGCTGAGATGCTCGGCAGGCTGACCAGCGCGGTATGGGTGGGCAGCGTCGCCATTGCCATCGCAGCGGCGGTGCAGGCCCCGGCAGACCAGAGCCAAGGCTACACGCTGGAAGCGCTCATCGACACCGCTCTGCGCCACCACAGCGACGTGGCCGAGGATGAGTGGCGCGTGGCCGAGAGCCAGGCGCAGTTGCGCCAGGCGCGCGCGGCGTACTTCCTGCCGCGCCTCCGGCTGGAAACCGAGAGCGGCCTAGTGCCGGACGCCAAGGGAGACATCTTCACTCCTCCCACGGATACCAGCGGAGTGCGCCCTCTGGGGCCGTTCGCGCGGCTGCAGTTGGAGTTCGCCCAGCCCTTGTTCACCTTCGGCCAGCTCGGCAGCACGCGGCGGGCCGCGGAGGAAGCAGTGCGCGTCGACCAAGCCAAGCAGGCGGGTACTCGGCTCGATCTGGCCTTCCAGGTAAAACGTCGGTATTGGGATGTGCTGCTGGCGCAGGAACTGCGCGCGCTGAGCGACCGAGTCCAGGGCGTGATCGACGAACGTTTGGCCGCAGTGGACGAGGAGCGCGTGCTGTCGTTGGCTGACCTGTACAAGCTGCGATTGGCGCTGCTGACCCTGGAGACCCAGCGGGGCGAGGTGGCGCGCCAACTGGAGCTGGCGCGCAAGGCGCTGGCGTGGCAGGCTGGCCTGGCTGGCGACGACACCCTGCAGCTGGCAGCCGACCACCTGGAGCCCGTGCTTGTCGAGGTTCCGCCGCTGCCGCAACTGGTGGAGCGCGCGCTGGCGGACCGTCCCGACTGGCGCCAACTCCAGGCTGGACTGGCCGCCCGCCGGGCGCAGCAGGAGGCCGCCCAGAGTGCCTACCTTCCCCAGATCTACCTGGGGGGCGGCGTGCGCTATGCGGTGGCACCCGGGCGGACCGACCAGCACAACCCGTTCGTCGTCGACAACTTCAACTACCTCAACGCCGGCGTCTTCCTGGGTCTGCGGCAGTCCTTCGAATGGGGCCTTCTGGGCGCGGACCTGGACAAGGCCCGAGCCCGGTACGAAGGTCTGAAGGCCAAAGAGCAGGGCGCCGTCCAGGCCATCGCGCTCGACGTGCAGCGAGCCTACACCGCCTACCACAACGCGCGCGCGCAGATGGAGTCCCGGGAGCGCGCCCGACAGCTCGGGCGTCAATGGCTGCAAGAAGCGGAGAACGAATACGACTTCGATCAGAGCACGCTGGACGATCTGGTCGAAGCGTTCAAGACCTACGCCACCCTGGAGCAGGAGTACCACCAATCGGTGCACGATTTCAATCTCGCGGTCGCGGACCTGGAACGGACCGTCGGCGCGATCGGACTGAAGGTGGAACCATGAGACTGTCTGGACGCGCCCTGGGGTCGATGCTCTTGGCAGCCGTGCTGCTGACGAGCGAACCGCCGAGTGCTTCGACGGCCGGCGCCAGCGAAGGCGAGATCCGCGCGGTCGTCGGGGAGTTCGCAGCGGTGCTGGCGGCATCACCGGAAGCACGCGCGGCCGGCTTGCGCGCGCTGCTGGCGCAGCGCCTGGACGTGGCCACGCTCACCGAACGCGTCTGCGGCGATCCGGTGCGCCGTTCTCTGCAGTCGTACGAGAGGGTGCTGCCGCGGCGGGAAGTGAACCGCCTCGCCGAACGGTACCTGGCGCGCCTCTCGCGGGCCGTGCAGCAGCGGCTCCTGGACGATGTGGACGCCGGACTGGCGGCCTACCAGGTGCGTGCCGTGGAGATCGGCCAAGTGCAGGCGGAGAGCGACCGGGCCATCGCGGAGTTGGCGCTCCTCGCCGCAGGCCGCCCCATCGACGCGCGTGCAGAGCTGGTGCGCCATGACGGCACCTGGAAGCTGGTCGAGCTGACCATGGGCGGCCAGCGGCTCGAGGATCGGTATCGCGCGGTCGTCATGCCGGCGGCCGACAGACAGCTATCGCCGCCCGTCCTGGAGGCCATGCTGCTGCGGCGACCGTATATCGTGCTCGACGATTTCGCCGACACCGAGCCCGGCCATCTCCCTTTGGACTGGGGCCTGTGGCGCGACAAGGACCGGGGCAAGCCCGTGCCCTACCGGGTGGCGGTGGAGGATGGCCAGCCGTACCTGGCTGCCGCTGACAGCGGCTATTCGGTCATCCTCGGCAAATTCGCGCACTGGGATCCCCGGGAGTACCCGATCATGACCTGGTGCTGGCGCGCGCACGCCCTGCCTGTCGGCGGCGACGAGAGCCGCGACGACAGCAACGACAGCGCCGCTGGCGTATACGTGATCTTCTCGCAGAACTGGCTGGGCGTTCCCAAGCAGCTCAAGTACGTGTGGAGCACCACGGTGCCGGCGGGCACTGTCGGGCGGCGGAATCTGCCATTCCGGCCTTGGTTCTTCGTCCTGGAAAGCGGCGAGCAGAACCTCGGACGCTGGGTGTTCGAGCAGGTCGATCTGGCGGAGCACCACGACCTGAAGCTCGGCGGGCGACTGCCGGATCGCACCATCGGTCTGGGACTGCTCACCGACGCCAACTCCACAGGCACGCGCGCGGCGGCGGACTACGCCGATCTGCGGGCATGGACGCGCGCCGCGCAGCAGCAGGGTCAGATCACCGACTACTGCGATTGCCGCAACTCGACCCTGCGCTCGCCGGGCCGGGGTTCGCACTAGCAGGAGACGACACGATGACACGCAGTGGATTGCTCGCCGCGGGCGTCCTGGCTGCCCTCGCGGTGGGCTGGCCGGCCGGGGCCTCGACGCCAGCCGCACGGCCCAGTCCCATCGAGTTCCTCCAGGCGAACGATGCACGGGCCAAGGCCCTGCTGGCCTCGGCCCCCGGCGACTCCTTGCCCGCCGCCTTGCGCGACACGCTCAAGCGCGAGATCAACCGCGCTTTCGACTTCGAGATGCTCAGCAAGCTGGCACTCGGCGACTGTTGGGCGCAGCGCACGCCCGCTGAACGCGCTCACTTCGTGGCCACGTTCAGCGCCATCATCCAGGAGCAGAACTTCGACAGTTTCGTGCGCTACTACCGGGAGGGACAGATCACCTACCAGCGCCAGTCCGTCAGCGGTGACACGGCCCGCGTCGTGGCGGTCGTGCCGCTCAAGCGCGAGCAGATCGAGATCGAGTACGCCCTGCACGCCGCGGGCGACACCTGGAAGGTGTACGATCTGGTGGTGGACGGCGTCAGCACCGCGGAGGGCAACCGCCGGCGGTATGCTCGGTACCTAGAGAAGAACTCCTACGAACAGCTCATCGCCCAACTCGACAAGCAGCTCGCTCGGCTGCGCGAAAGTCATCCCTGAGATCCGGCATGCGCATCGACTACCATCGTCTGGTTCACTTCATCTATCATCGCCACGTCGCCATCATCGTGGCCGCGTTGGCGCTGTCGATCGTCTCGGGCTATTTCGCGGCCAAATTGGTCGACAACATCAAGACCGATTTCGCGGACCTGCTGCCCGAGAGCCACGTCAGCGTCAGCGAGCTGCACCGCATCAAGGCGCGCGTGGGGGGCATCGGTCCGCTCATGGTGGTCATCACGGGCGACGACCTGGATCGGTGCATCGCCTTCATGGAGGTCCTGGCCGACTCGCTCGAACGGAACCCGCTGATCACGTCGGTCACGCGCCACAGCTACCGGGACTTTCTCAGCAAGAATCGCCTGCTCTACGTGGAGTTGGCCGATCTCGAGGCGGTCCGCCAGCGACTCGAGGACTACATCGAGCAGCGCAAGCTGGAGCAGTCGCCGCTGTACTTCGCACTGGACGACGAGGAGCCAGCCCAGCTCGACCTATCCGACATCGAGGCCCGGTACAGGAAGCTCCAGCGCACCAGCGGCCTGAATGACAATGGGTTAGCGGCGGCGCAGACCTACTACTTGACCGAAGAGCACAACGGGGTCATCCTGCGCCTGTATCCATCGGGCGTGATCACGGACGTGAAGTTCTCCCAGCGGCTGTTGGACAGCCTGGACCGAACCATCGCCCAGATCGATCCCCGTTCGTTCGATCCCAGCATTCGGTGGGCCTACCGCGGCGCGTTCACCAGCAGCGCCGGACAGATGAAGATCATCATGGATGATCTGATGTCCACGGCGGCCCTGAGCGTGATCGGCGTGCTGCTGCTGATCTCGCTGCACTTCCGGCAGTTGCTGGGCTCGGCGTTCGTGGCGATCCCCCTGCTCATGGGACTGTCGTGGACCTTCGGCCTGACCTATCTGGTGATCGGCAGCCTGAACATGATCACCGTAGGCCTGTTCGCCATCCTCTTCGGGCTGGGCATCGATTTCGGCATCCACACTCTCTCCCGATACCGGGAAGCCCGCCGGCGCGGCGCCGAAGTCGAGGAGGCGCTCACCGAGACGATCGTGCATACCGGCAGCGCGCAGACCGCCTCCGCCGTGACCACCTCGCTGGCTTTCTATTCGCTGCTGGTCACGGATTTCAAAGGGTTCTCGGAGGTCGGCTTCATCGTCGGCACGGGGATTCTGTTCGCCCTGGTGGCCATGCTGGTGGTGTGCCCCGCCTTCATCATCCTGGCAGAGCGGCTGAAACTGCTCAGGATCCGGCAGGACGCGGCCTCGCAGCATCTGGCTGCGCGAGGCACCTACCCCTGGCCGTGGGTCACCATCGCGATCGGGCTGGCGATGGGGCTGTACGCCCTGTGGCACCTGCGAGACATCGAGTTCGAGTACGATTTCAGCAAGCTGAAGCCCGTCATCGAGGCCGAAGAGAGCGGTGCCGGTTCTCTGCCGGAATCGATGAAGGAGGACAGGACCCCGGCCATCATCCTGACCGAAACGCCCGCCGAAGCCGACGCTGTCGTCGGCGCGATCGAGGCACGGAAGCAGGCATTGGGGGACTCGTCCACGGTCAAATCCGTGTACAGCGTCTACTCCTTCCTGCCGAAAGACCAGGAGACCAAACTCGACGTCATCCGGCAGATCCGCGGGCTGCTGGATGACGCGGCCGGCCTGATCAGCGACAAGGAGCAGGCCAGAATCGATTCCGTTCGCCAGTACCTGGACGTGTCGCCGGTGACGCTGGATGACCTGCCGCCAGACATCACCAATCGGTTCCGCAGCAAGGACGGAGAGGTGCTCAGCTTCGTGGTCATCAACTCGTCGGTGCCCATCAAGGATGGCCGCAACGCCATTCGCTTCGCCGACGAGATCAGCACCGTGAAGACCAGCGATGGCCGCATCTACCACGCCTCCAGCTCGCATGTGATCATCGCCGAGATGCTCCGCATCATGCTGCACGACAGCGTCGTCGCGGTAGTCCTGACGCTCGGGCTGGTGACGGCGGTGATCTACGCCGACCTGCGCCACGTGGGGCACACGCTGCTCGTGCTGTCACCGCTGCTGACTGCCCTGCTGTGGACCGTGGGCTTCATGCACCTGTTCGGCATCCGCCTCAACTTGTACAACATGGTCGCCTTCCCCACCGTGATCGGCATGGGCGTGGACAACGGCATCCACATCTTCCACCGGTACCGCGAGGAGGGCCCAGGGTCGCTGCGCCTGGTCCTGCGCACGACGGGGTCGGCGCTGATCGCGACCTCATCGACCACGATGGTGGGCTTCGCAGGTCTGCTGCCAGCGCATCATCCGGCGCTGAAATCCCTCGGCACGCTGTCGTTGGTCGGGCTGGGGAGCTGCTTCGTCGCGTCCGTGACCATCCTGCCCGCCCTCCTGCAAGTCCTGGAGAGGCGGAAGCGGTGACCGCATCGGGCGATGGCTCGGGCGGACCGGTGGGGAATCGCTTCAGCGCCTTCGGCGCCGGCGAGGCGATGGCGGGAGGGGCAGGCACGCAGGAGCCACGGGCGCAGAAAACACCGCGGGCTGGCCACCTCGGCGGCAGCCAGCCCGCGCATACTCCGCAGCCGCGATCCTGTGGCTCCCAACTCAAAGAATCAGCGGGGAGCCGGAAAACATGGAGCGGGAGACGGGACTCGAACCCGCGACAGCCACGTTGGCAACGTGGGGCTCTACCAACTGAGC
>Ga0067045_1030169_pt1 | contig 16421 bp, 12 predicted proteins | sample TerdegcTABiofilm_FD_59184 | JGI IMG/M metagenome (GOLD analysis project Ga0067045, IMG submission 59184) | Combined Assembly of (Gp0054472, Gp0054536) Wastewater bioreactor microbial communities from Singapore -Terephthalate degrading...
GTTGGTGCACAGGCCAACGCATCCGATGTAGTTTCTGCATCAATGATTGCAGCAGCAGTCGGTAACATGGCAACTGTCGAAGAGACAGCAGCTACAACAAAGACAGCCTCTGTAAAATGGGAGAAAGTTGGAGAATACAACTACTCAAGAGGAAACAATCAGGGTTACACACCTTACAAGTTCAGATACGCCTCTGGAACATGTACAAATTCAACAAGACCAGCTATATGGTACACAGACTATGAACTCTTTGGAACCCAGTTCTGGGAAACAACTGAAGATTACTGGCCAAACGCAGCATACGATGTATACGTATGTATTGCAACACCAGCAGATGTTAGAAGCCCAGCAACAAACGGACCATTGGCGGCAAAGGGATTGTCAACACTTTGGTTCTCAAATTCCAGCAAGGAATGGGACTCAAAGGACAGAGTATACAGATTCTCAATTACTGGAGTTTCCGGGGTTGGAAGAACATACTTCTTAGTCAATCAAAAAACTGGTGCAACTAGCGAGCCAACATTTGACATAGCCCCATCAAAGCAGGGAACAACAACACCTCTAGCTATGCCATACGCAGGCGGAAGCTATGACGATGCCGACGGATCATGGGACTTTGACGGATACTCATTCTTCACAACAAAGGCATGGGTAGATGTAGAAAATCCAGGAACATTCAGCACAACAGATGACTGTGACTACTTATTTGGTGGTACAGGAACAGCAATGGAAGCTCATGAAGAAATCCAGCTTATCGTTGGAGACAAGTACGAATCTGACCCAGGTCCAAACGGTATTGCAGACTTCATCGGTCAGCAGGGCCACGCATCAGGTATCGTTTATAGAACAGCAGAAATCAGATACCCATTACTTGAAAACGGGCAGAACATCTGCGGCGTCAACAAGTGCTGGGGTATGGTAGACTTCACAACTGCACAGAAAGGATACTTAAACGAAATAAAGTTCCTTGGAAAAATGTACAAGCCAATGTTTGCCGGTGCAACATGGACAAATGCAATCGACGGTACAGAATACTACCTCGGTGGATACTTCATGTATGGTAAACCATATGCTGAAGCAGAAAAGATTATGAAAGTTGGAGATGTATACAACTTCCACGGATGGACTGTAACATTAAACGATGTCAACATCTACGAAAACAAGGCATACATCACAGTATCAGGCCCAGCCCTAACAGCACCATTCACCTTCATAATGGTAATGGACTCTCTAGGCACCTGCGGACCATGCTGTCCAACATGTGCTACATACGGTGGAGGAGGAGCATTCACATCAAATCCAACACAGAGAAACGAATACGACCCATATCTTAAATACACAACTGTCACAAAGGAAAAAGGCGGATACACATACGACTTCTTCAGATATGTAAACTTCATGCTCGACGGTATTAAGACCTTTGTCGGTGCAGACGGAACATACCTAGCAGAATTCAACTTATACGCAATAGAAGATTTTGGCTACCTTGAAGACAAGGGATGCTGCGATCCATTCGTCACAACACCAAACGATTACGGTCTAGCTATATATGGTGGATGGAGAAAAGCTGTATACAACTCAACAGGTAATACTACAAGTGGATGGAAACCATGGGAAGTTTCTGATCTAACAAACTCAACATTCATCCTTTGGGAGCCAGCTCCAGTATGCTCTGGATACTGTCCAGATGCAAACTTCGATACATTGGAATTACAGCTTTGCGACACAATCAACATACCAAACTGTGAAACAACATACACAGTAAACGGTCCAGAAAACTATTTCACAGTAGAAGTAGTCGATGTCGACTTTGGTAAGTACAATGCAGGTGCAGCATTTTCACCAGCAGCTACCCCAACATCATTGTTAACTGCAGGATGGACAAGATTAGAGGGATCCACATACTTCAACGTTCCACCAGTATTCCAGAGACCAATTACTGGTACATACGCAGGTCAGACTGTCAGAACAGACGCAACACCAGATAATGACGGTGTCTACTTAAAAATCAACATGTCCACAGCTGGAGAAACAATAAAGTACACAGCAAACGTCAAGATCGACCCAGTAGAGCTAATCATGCTCGACGTTGAAGTCAACACTGCCACAAACACAAAGAACTTAGTTCTTGTCGGTGGACCAGTATACAACAGCATCGTAAAGGACTTAGTTGACATGGGAGCATCCACAGTCGACTGGGCAACCTCTGCCGGAGAATGGGAATGGATAGCAGACCCAATGGCAAAGGGATACGATGTATTAATCGTAGCTGGTGCCAACAGAGAAGAAACAAGAATGGCAGCAGAAGACTTAGTTGCAATGTTGAACTAAATTAAAATAAATATATTTTATTTTTTCTTTTATTTTATTAAATAAAAAAAGCCGTTCTTTTCTGAGAAATAAATTAATATTAGACATATAGTTCTTATGTCTTAAATTTAATATTATTTTTGACTAAATAGTCCTCTTTCATACTCCTTATTTATTTTAGTAAGTTATTGCAATATAATTTCTATAATATTGTTATATATTTATTATATTATTTTATCTATTATTAGATACTATTGTAACCAAAAGATTTATATACTAGTAAATAAAATAGAATAGTGTAGCTAAACGTTATTGTTTAGCAATAGAGGTGAAAATATATGAGAATAAGAATGTTAGGGGCTGCTTTAACGGGAGCCTTGATGTTAGGAGCAACATTAGCAGGAGCTGCATCAGCAGCATCAGTTCCTCCAAAAAGCTTTTTCATTGATCCAATCACAGGAGAACCAGACGTAGTTATAGCCGTCGGTGCAACAGCCAACGCTTCAGATGTTGTTTCTGGATCCTTAATCGCCGCTGCAGTAGGAAATATGGCCACAGTTGAAGAAACTAAGACAGTTACTAAATCCGCAAGCAACACTTTTGACTACATGATGGATTACAACTACACATTTAACGACAGAACTACTTCAAACAATGGATTGAACAAACAATCCTACATAGGAAGATGTTCAGAATACAATGCAAGTTGGACAACTGACTATGAACTATACAGTTACCAATTCTGGGAAACAGCTTATGACAGCTTTCCTAAATCAACATACGATATATCTGTCGCAATTGCAATGCCAAGAGAAATAAGAAATCCAGCTGGCAATATAATTGCAAAGAATTTAGATACCTTATGGTATTCAGTATCTCCAAAAGAATGGGATTCTAAAGATAGAATCTATATGAGATCCTTGAGCCAGATATCAGGTGGATCTTCTAGAGTCTATTATTTGGTAAACAATAGAACTCAGTGTAACGATCCAACATCTCCAACTTTCTCCACAATTGTCCACAAAGAAACTGCAACAGGGCTTGCAGCATTTCCAAAGGATGGCAGTGGTCCAGCTTTAACATATGCTGGTGGAAGCTATGACAACGGAGATACAACTTGGGACTTTGAGGGTTATGCCTTTATGGATACTAGGGCTTGGGTAAATGTAGAAGACCCTTCAACTGGATGCAGATATAGTGCAACAGATGACTGTGACTATATCTTTGGTGGTACAGGTACAGCAATGGAGCCACACGAAGAAATACAAGTTATACTCGATGATTTAGAGACAATCCCTGACGGCCTTGCAGATCTACAAGGTGACAAGGGGCACGCGTCAGGTATAGTCTACAGAACAACTGAAATTAGATACCCACTATTAGAAAATGGTCAAAACATCTGCGGAGTTACAAGCTGCGTTGGAATGGTAGACTTTGACACAGCAGTAAAAGGATACTTTACAAAGATTAAATTCCTCAACAAAATGTATACTCCATTATTTGCAGGAGCTACAGCTGTAACTGATATTGACAACGGATACCTCGGAGCATACTTTGCATACGGTATGCCTTACGGTGAAAAGGAAAAGATAATGAAAGTAGGTGATTCCTACTCATTCCATGGATGGACAATTTCATTATCAGATGTCAATATCTACGAAAACAAAGCATTCATAACAGTTGAAGGACCTGAGTTATCAAAACCATTTAGCTTCATAATGGTAATGGACTCTCTCGGTGCATGTGGACCATGCTGTCCAGACTGTGCAATATATGGCGGAGGAGGAGCATTTACATCTAATCCAACACAGAGAAGCGAATATGACCCATATCTAACTAAAGTTACAAAGTCAAAAGAGAAGGATGGTAGAACTTACGATCTCTTTACCTACACAGCTTTCATGCTTGACGGTATTAAGACCTTTGTCGGTGCGGATGGAACATACTTGGCAGAATTCAACATATATGCAGTTGAGGACTTCGGCTGGTTTGAAGACAAGGGATGCTGTGACCCATTTGTCACAACACCAAATGACTATGGTCTTGCAATATACGGTGGGTGGAGAAGAGCCGCTTATAACGTAACTCCAGCAACAATTGCAGCACAAGAAACACCACTTGGCTGGTACCCTTGGGAAGAAGTAGTTATTCCTGCAACAACAGCAACAGCTAAAACAAAAGGAACTATATTAGATGGTAACGGAGCAATTCCAAACGCCTATGTATTATGGACACCAGCACCAAGATGTAACAGTCCATGTCCAGATGCAAACTTTGACACATTGGAACTTCAGCTTTGCGATGACATCGATGTTCCAGACTGTGAGACAGAGTTTACAATAAACGGTCCTGAGAACTACTTCTCAGTAACAATCCAGGATGTAGACTTCGGAAAGGCTAATCAGACACAATCTGCAGGCGGGTACTGGCAATTTAAAGGATACTACGGAAACAGCGCATCAAGAGTTTGGTATCCAAATGTCTATGCAGGAAGAGCAAACAGCAGTTCAACAGATACTGACGGTGCAAAGATAAAGATATCCCAGACTACAATAGACACAGCTCAGACAATCACATACACAAAGAGTGTAAATATTGACCCAATTGAGTTAATAAAACTTGACATAGAAATAAATACCGCTGCGCTAAACAAGAACTTGATTCTTGTCGGTGGACCTGTATACAACCAGATTGTAAAAGACCTTACAAACATGGGAGCATCAACAGTTAACTGGGCAGCATCACCTGGTGAGTGGGAATGGATAGCAGACCCATTCGGCAGAGGTTATGATGTCTTGATAGTTGCTGGTGCGAACAGAGAAGAGACAAGACTAGCCGCTCAGCAGTTAGTATCTCAATTAATGTAAAATAATTAAAATTTAATTTTTTATTTATTTTTAAAAAAATTTAACCTTTTATTCTTGCAATTTTTATTCTGCCCATCGTTTCATGGTATTCAACTTCTTTGCCTTCAAGCTCTTCAGAAGTAAATTCAGATGGCAAAGGAATCTCAAAAGTTTCGTAAGTTTCCATATCCATTAGCTGAAGTTTTTCTCCCATTACAGCATTAACAAGACCGCTTTTTTTATCTATTATTGGAACAAATACTTTATCAGAAGTTGGTTTAACGATAGTTCTCCTCTTATCATCATATACTCCAAAGGCCTCAATTCTCGCCTTTGCAGCCCCATGTTTTCCAGGAGCAGAAGTTTGAATTTTTATAATTTTACATGGCTCATCATCGATTAATATGAATCCACCTTCTCGTAAAGTTCTGACTTCAACTTGCTTTTTATCACCCATGTAATTCCTCCTTTAAAATAGCTGTCAAATCCTATTTTTAAAGCTTTCTTAGGCCATTTATAAGTATTTGTCAAAAACTTTAAAAATCACCTTTCAATTTTAGGGATAGTGATAAACATGAAAAAGCAAATAATATCAATAGGAGCACTTCTTTTAGTTTGCTCTTTGATAATGTGTGTAAATCAGGCCCAAATACCTGATAAATTTTTCGAATCATATGGAAAGATAGAATCTACTCAAAAGGAAATAGATAATACTTTTAACTCTTATTGGGACCAGCAAGCAAAAAGAATAGATTACGTTACAAAGAATAAATCTAACGAAAATATTGATCACGCATACATAATATCAATGCTTAAATCAGAACAATTACTTTTAGATGAAATCGTTAATAAGAACGCTCTCTATTCTTCCCAAATATCTGAACTTTACGAAATTGTAAAAGAGGTCAAGGGAGAAGAGGCCAAATCAAGAGCCAATAATCTTACAATAGCCCTTAGAAAATCTGAACAGTATTTGGGCAATGCAATCGCAAGATACTCATCGGCTACAAACTCAGTAGGCAAAGTAATGAACTACTACGCAACAGATGCCAATCTATCAGATCCCGTCATTAAACAGGAAATAGAAGCAGAAGATCTAAACGCAAAAACAGATTTTCAACGAGGGGACGACTTCTTAGGTCAATATTATTTGGCCAAAAATGAGGCCAATGCGACTTACCAGCAAATATTAAAAATGAAATAAAATTATTTTCTTTTTCCCCCTATTATTTAACCACAATATTTAAATATAAATCTCCTTTGAGACCAAATAAAAGGAGGTAAGAATAATGGACTTTACATTAGTAGCTATTCTTATTGGAATAGTTGGTATTATTTATGGTCTCGTATTAGCAAAGCTTGTTCTTTCTTATAAAGTTACAGACAAGAATATGCTAAAAATATCAAACGCTGTATACAAAGGGGCCATGGCCTTTCTTAAAAGGGAGTACACAACAATAGCAATAATAGCGGCTATATTGGCAGTTGTTTTCGGTTTTTTCATAAACATTGAAACAACAATAACATTTATCGTAGGGGCGGCATTTAGTGCTTTAGCCGGATTTATAGGAATGAGTATCTCTACCAGAGCAAACGTGAGAGTTGCATCAATAGCTAAACAAGGTTTAGCAAAAGCATTAAGGCTCTCTTTCCAAGGGGGAGCAGTAACAGGAATGTCAGTAGCAGGTTTAGCACTTCTCGGTGTAAGTGGATTTTACTACTTCTATAAGGATCCTGCACTAATAATAGGATTTGGATTTGGAGGATGTTTAATATCCCTCTTTGCTAGAATTGGTGGAGGAATATACACAAAAGCTGCCGATGTCGGTGCAGATCTCATAGGAAAAGTTGAGCAAGGGATCCCTGAAGACGATCCAAGAAATCCTGCAGTTATTGCAGATAACGTCGGTGACAATGTCGGTGATTGTGCTGGGATGGGTGCAGACCTATTCGAAACATACGCAGTAACAGCAATTGGTGCAATGCTTCTTGGATTAGGCCTAGGCAATAATGATTTGTACGTCGTTTATCCCTTGATTTTAGGGTCAATAGGTATAATAGGCTCAATACTAGGCTCATTCTTTGTTAGGGGAAAAGATAATATTATGAAAACTTTATACAAAGGGGTATTCGCTTCAGCAATATTTTCATTGATTGGATTCTACCTTGTAACAGTTGTTTACTTAAAAATGGGAATTTCAATGTTCTTAACAACAGTAGTTGGAATAGTAATTGCTATTCTAATGTTCTTCATAACAGAATATTACACAGCAAAACCCTATAGGCCTGTTAGAAGCATAGCCAATTCTTCACAGTCCGGAGCAGCAGTAAATATTATTACAGGTCTTGCAGTTGGTATGGAATCAACATTTATGCCTGTAATAGTTATATGTGCTGGAATATTGATTTCATTTGCCTTAGCAGGATTATATGGAATAGCAATTGCTGCAATGTCAATGATATCTTTGACTGCAATTGTCGTTGCTTTGGACAGTTACGGGCCAATAACAGACAATGCAGGCGGCATAGCTGAAATGGCACATCTACCTGATGATATTAGAAAGACAACAGATGCTCTAGATTCAGTTGGAAACACTACAAAGGCAGTAACAAAGGCATTTGCAATAGGCTCAGCAGCGTTGGCATCACTCACTTTATTTGCAGCATACGTAGATGAAATTACAAGATTTTCTTTAGGCCAAGAGATAATTTTTAATCTATCAGATGAAAAAGTTATAGTCGGATTGTTCCTAGGTGCTTTAATACCATTTTTGTTCTCTTCTCTTTGCATGAGAGCCGTTGGAAAAGCAGCATTCTCAATAGTTGAAGAGGTCAGGAGACAGTTTAGAGAGATTAAAGGTATAATGCAAGGAAAGACTGAACCTGATTACGCAAGATGTGTTGACATAGTAACAAAAGCCTCTTTGAAAGAGTTAGTCTTGCCCGGGATAATCGCTGTTATATCCCCCCTTCTAGTAGGGTTTATACTAGGAAAAATAGCATTGGGTGGAATGTTAATAGGAAGCATCCTTTCAGGTTTCCTTTTAGCCATAATGCTAGCTACCGGTGGAGGTGCATGGGACAATGCTAAGAAGTTCATTGAAGATGGAAATCTCGGTGGAAAAGGAAGTCCTGCACACGCAGCCGCAGTAGTTGGGGATACAGTTGGAGATCCATCAAAAGACACAGCAGGGCCTGCAATAAATCCACTAATTAAAGTAATGAATACACTTGCAATTATATTCGCTGTGCTTTTTGGATCAGGTATAATTTAATTTTAATTTTTACTTTTCTTTAATTTTTATTATAACTTATTAGAAAGGCTTTTATCCTTTTTAAGACCATAAAATTTAGGTGTTTTAATGGAAATTAGGGAGTTTCTATCTCATGAAAAAGATATAATAAAAATTGATAGCGAGCTAGATAAGTTTGAGATGGCAAAACTAGTTCATGAGAATCCAACTAAAGTAATTTGTTTCAAAGATAAGGGATATGATGTTTTTTGTAATATCTGGTCCACTAGAGACCGTGTTGCCAATTACCTTAAACTAGAGAAATCAAACCTTTTATTATCGCTTAAGGAATCAATGGATAAACCGACCCCATATAAAATTACTAATTCTGCCCCTTTTCTTGATAAAGAAATAAAAAACTTTGATTTAAGAGAAATTCCAATTCAATATCACTATCCTCAAGATGGGGGGCCTTATGTCACTTCAGGTGTAGTTTTTGTTAAAGATGAAAAAGGCAATAGGAATATGTCCTTTCACAGAATGATGGTTACAGGAAAAGATACCTTTACCATAAGAATAGTGCCTAGACATCTCTTTGCAATGTATAACGAAGCAAAAGCAAAAGGAAAAGACCTGGAAATAGTATTGGCAATTGGACTGCCACCTTATGTTTTGTTACCGGCTGCGATGTCAATATCTTACGGCGTAAATGAACTTGAGATTGCTAATACTCTTAAGAAAAAAGGAATAGGTGAAGAATTAACTGCATTTAGGTTTGAAAATGGCATAGATGTTCCGACATCTTCTCAATTTGTCTTTTGTGGCAAAATATTATTAGAAGAAGGCGACGAAGGCCCCTTTGTTGATATAACTGGAACCTATGATTTTGTTAGAAAACAGCCTGTCGTTAAGATTGAAAAAGTGTACATCGCTAAAGATGCATTTTATCACGCACTAATGCCGGGCGGGTATGAGCACTTTCTTCTAATGGGCATGCCAAGGGAACCAATTATCTACGAAGGTGTATCTAAAGTAGTACCAAAAGTATATGGAGTGAGATTAACTGAAGGAGGGAATTGCTGGCTGCATGGAGTCGTATCAATTAAAAAACAAAAAGAAGGTGATGGCAAAAATGCAATAATGGCCGCCCTTGCTTCACATCCATCTATGAAAAGAGTAGTCGTGGTAGACGAGGATATTGATATTTACAATGATACAGATGTTGAATGGGCAATAGCAACAAGGTTTCAAGCTGACAAAGACCTAGTGATAGTTAATAATGCTGCCGGATCAAGTCTTGACCCTTCAGTCAAAGGAGACGGAACTACTGCAAAGATAGGAATAGATGCTACAATGCCGTTAAAAAATAATGAGGGGTATAAAAGAGCTATAAATTTTATAAAAAAATAATTATTTTTCTTTGTCTATTGAGATTATGCCAATGGCGATTAGAATCAGAGTTCCACCAATAATAGTCCCCTGAGTAACTTTTTCTCCAAGCACGATATATGCTATAATTCCTGCAAGAACGCCCTCTAGTAAGATGATAACAGAAGCTTTTGTAGCAACTATATGTTTTAGAGCAATACTGTACAATAGAAAAGCTCCAGCGGTGCATAGGAAACCCAATAAAAATAGCATCAATAGCGAAAACATTGTAAGTACCTCTGATCCAATAAAGAAAGGCGACATAATTATCGTTGCGAAGAAGAACATCCATAAGGTAGTAGTTAATCCGTCATATTTTTTTCCAAGCGCCCTTATACTTATTGTATATAATGCCCACCCTAATCCTGAAAATACCGACATTACATTTCCGTAGAAATTTGTTGTAACATTCATTGTAGATAGGTCATAATAAAAAATAATAAATCCCCCTGATATTCCTATCAACACAGCGAGTATTGTTTTTTTTGATGCTTTTTCCTTTAGTAGAAAAGCAGATATAACAAGCACATACAAAGGCGCCATTTGTTGAAGGAATACTGTGTTTGCAATTGTAGTTGTTTTTAGACCTATAGTGTATGTGTAAATAGTGAAAGAGAGTAATATTGAGGGTACAAGTAAGTATGGAATGTCCCTAATTATTATCTTTATTGAAGATGATTTTTTGAAAATAATTCCATAAACAAATAAAACAATAGTTGCAAAAAGAAATCTATATGCAACGATCATTCCAGAGTTTACTTCAGGTATCCATCTGACGAATATGCCTATGATGCTCCATAAAATAACTGCAAGAAATGTATAGGATATACCTAAAAAGTTGTCTTTGGGGTCCATTTAGATCAATTTATTTCCTTATCTTTTTTAGATACAGAAGGTATCCTATAAATATTAATACTACAATAGAAAGATAATAGGGCCATGACGGGAATTGATTTGTGTCAGCCAACCATAAAAACAAATTTTTTGCAAATTCTTTATTCTGCATTTCTCCTATCTTACCATTATCAAAAATGTAGGGGCTTCCTATAACAGCTACTTTTCCTTTATTTATTTCTGATACAGCTACAATAACTACATTCTCCCCACCAACTGGTTCTGTCCCAATAGAGAATGTATCTTCGTCTCCTTTTGCAATAATCTGGGCATTATTTTTAACTTCTAGAGATGCTGGTTTGTATAAAAGAATAGCATTAATATCCTTTGTAATCGGGTGTGAACCGAAGTTATGAATTATTGGAGTACAACTACAACCTTTTCTGTTAGAGGGGTCATCTGTTCCATTTTTCATTATTCTGATTCCATATGGCTCAAGTAAAGTATTCAGCGAATCTCTAGTTGGGTCTATCATATCGTATTCGTGAGAGGCAAGTAAAAGAAGGCTTCCTCCATTTTCTATAAATTTTCTAAGTGCGACTATTTCACTTTCTTGCAATTGATTATTTGGATTCCATAAAACAACGATATTTGAATCTTTTAAAGTGTCGTCTGTAATAGGTGTATCACTGATTTTAGTTTTGAATCCTAGAGAAGTTAACTCTCCAAATAGGAATTGGCCTGTGCCTTCTGGGTCTCCCCACCAGTTATCGGTGTCATGGTACTTGTCTATTAATATCGTTTTTTGAGCAGAAACTGTGCTAAGCGATAGAATTAAAATAATCGATAAAATTATTATATATTTTTTCATAGAAGTAAATCGATTAAATAGTTTATAAACTTTATTAATTACATTTTCCTATTTTTTTCAGCTTCATAGAATCTTCTTTGGGCCATGATACAGTTTTCATATACCACATTTATCCCATTTTCCTTACAGAAAATTATAGCATTTTCTGATTCAGACCCAGGCTGCATCCATACTTTGTCTATTCCTAATTTTTTACATTCTTTGACTATTTCTTCAGTAACAAAGGGCGGAACGACAGTATCGACAACATCTATTTTTTGTGGGACATCTGATAAAGTGTGATAGCATTTATCCCCTTCTACAAAATCTGCCTTTGGATTAACAGGTATTACTTTGTATCCGGCATCTCTCAAATCTCTGTATATTATATTTCCATATTTTTCTCTATTATCAGATGCACCCACTATTGCGATTACATTTTTCTTATCAAGAAATTCTTTAAATTCCATAAAATCAAATCCTCTTAATTACTTTTTCGATTCTATCCATAGCTTCAGATAATTCGCTAGGCGGAACATCTGCAAATGAAAATCTTACATATCCGTCCCAATCTTTGCCAAATGAAATACCAGGAACACATAATACCTTTGCAACTTTTAATAAGAATTTAGCAAATCCTAAAGAATCCATTTTATATGATGAAACATCGGAAAATGCGTAATACGCACCCTCAGGTAGATTAGATGGTAGCCCTATCTCATTTAGCCTTTTAACTACAAAATCTCTCCTTCTTTTGTATTCTTCTGTTGTAGCATTGACAAAATTCATTGAAGTTTTATCATCTACGGCCTTTAATGCGGCTACTTGTATAAAGTCAGGGGCGCTTACAACTAGGCTATTATGTATGGGCAATATGTTGTTGATAATATCTTCAGTTGAGTGCATGTATCCTATTCTCCAGCCAGTCATTGAATAAGCCTTTGAGAAACCAGAAAGTGTAATTATATTATCTTTTCCATATTTTGCGATACTTTCATGTTTTTTTTCAAATACAATGTAATCGTATATTTCATCTGAAATAACTAAAAAATCTTCATTGGATGCCATATTCTGGAGTTTCTTAAGTTGTTTTCCATCATAGATCTTCCCAGTTGGATTATTTGGAACATTAATCAAAATAGCTTTAGTTTTTTCATCTATAGCTTCTTCTATAGCTGCCATGTCAAGAGAAAAGTCACCAGTATTACATGGGACTTCAATAATATCCGCCCCTACAAAACCGGCCATTATTCTAAAAAATGGATGGGAGGGTGTTGGGATAATTACTTTATCACCCTTTTCAACATATGAAAGAAGTGAAATAGAGATACCTTCGCTGACACCTACAGTAACAAGAATCTCTTCAGGTTTAGCATCAATCTTATTGTATTCTCGCAATTTATTTGAAAGAGCTATTCTCAATTCTTCAATACCTCTTGACAAAGTATATTTAGTATGACCTTCATCTAGGGCCTTTTTAGCAGCATTTATTACAGGCAAAGGGGTTTTGAAAACTGGTTTACCTTGACCCATATTAATAAGTCCATCAATTTTTTTAGCAAGTTCGTTCATTTCTTCAATTCCAGAAAGTTTAATCTTTGAAACTCCAGATGCTACTTTTACCATACTTGTTAATTAGTAAAAATTATATTTAATAATTTCGGTATAAACCTTAAAAACAAAAGTCATTTAATTTTAATTATGATAGCAAGTGTTATTGGTGCTACAGGATATACAGGCGGGGAGTTGTTAAGACTTCTTTTAAATCATGATAAAATGGAAATAGGTTTATTAACCTCAGAAACCCATGCTGGGAAAAAAGTTTCACAATTTCACCCCAATCTTACTGGATTAGTTGACCAAGATTTTATAACTCTTGATGTTAATAAAGTAATAAAAGAATCTGATGTAATCTTTGCAGCTCTTCCCCATGGGGCATCTAATGAGATTATTTCAAAGATATACTCAATAGATGAAAACGTGAATCTTATTGACTTAAGCGGTGATTTTAGATTTGACGATCTTTCCGTCTATGAAGAATGGTATAAAATAAAGCATACTGATCCTGAACTAAATAAAAAAGCTGTTTTTGGGTTACCGGAGCTATATAAAGAGAAAATAAAGAAGGCCAAATTAATTGCAAATCCTGGATGCTATCCTACAAGCGCAATATTAGGTTCTGCACCACTCCTTAAGAATAAACTTGTAAAAGAAGACATAATCGTTGATTCAAAGTCCGGAGTTTCAGGTGCGGGGAAAAAGTTAACGGATAACACTCATTTTCCTGAGGCAAATGATAATTTTTCAGCGTATGGAGTGGCAACCCATAGACACTCTCCAGAGATTCAACAAGAGATGGAAAAATTATTCGGTAAAAAAGTCAACTTATCCTTTACGCCACACCTACTCCCCATTAATAGAGGAATACTGACAACAATATATTTGAGTTTCATTGATTTTATGGAAACTAAAGAAGTCATTAATCTATATAATGAGTTTTACAAAGACTGCCCATTTGTAAGGATTCTACCTGAAGGTAAATATCCCCAAACAAAAGCTGTTGCAGGTTCAAACTACTGCGACATTGGTATAAAATCTGATAAGAGAACTGGTCGGGTAATAGTAATTTCTGCAATTGATAATCTTGTCAAAGGAGCTTCTGGACAGGCTATACAGAATATGAATCTGATGATGGGATTCGATGAGAAAGAAGGATTGAAAGTAGTTCCACTTTATCCATGAGGTGAAACAATGTTTGATGATTTATTTAAAAATCTTGATAGCATAAAAGAATTGAAGGATAAAGTCGTAGTTATAAAATACGGCGGTCACGCCATGAAAGATGATAATTTGAAAAAATCCTTTGCGAAAGATATTTCTCTAATTAAATCTCTAGGGGGTTTACCTGTTGTTGTCCATGGTGGTGGTCCTGAGATAACATCAATGTTAGATAAACTAGGCATAAAATCTGAATTTTATAAAGGCCTTCGTATAACTGAGAAAGACGCTGTTAAAGTAGTCGAGATGGTACTTCATGGAGCAGTTAACAGGGAGCTAGTTTCACTAATAAACAATGAAGGGGAGCATGCAGTTGGGCTTTCCGGAAGGGACGGAAGTATAGTTAGAGCGAATAAAAAGATAGTTGATGGCGTTGACCTTGGTTTTGTTGGAGAAATATGTTCTGTTAATACCTGGCTATTGTGGAGTTTGATAGATGATGGATATATTCCTGTTATTTCTCCAATTGGTGAAGGAGAAGGAGGAGGATACAATGTCAATGCTGATGAATTTGCATATTCAATTGCAGCTGCTATGGGTGCAGAAAAACTTCTTTTGATTACAGATGTTGACGGTATATTCTTAGACCCAAATGATCCTTCAACAAGAGTTCCGCTTTTAAATGAGTCAGATGCTAACTCAATGATTGAGAGTGGTAAGATATCAGGGGGCATGATCCCTAAAGTACTTTCTTCAATATCTGCTTTAAAGGATGGAGTTGGTGAAGTTCATATAATCAACGGTAAAGTTAATCATATAGTGGTACAGGCTTTAATTGAAGCAGAAAGTTGTGGAACAAGGATAACTCTATAATTTATTTTCTAAAGCGATTGAATCTATAATTAGAATACCATTTAAATTTTCAATTTTTTTTCTTGACTTTTCTATTTTAAGTTTCTTCTTGAATATCGGAGAGTCTATAACAAACGTTTCATATTCCCCTCCCTCTCCCGCTAAATGCACACCATATTTCTTATTCAAGTACTTTAATTTGTCAAGGATATCTTCATTGATTATTGCTCCCAAAAATGATTCATCAAGGCCAAGCGCTGAAACTGATACAATAACTGCCTTAAATTCATTTTTAATCAAATCTTCCATATATTTTAGAGTATTAATTTTCCATAAAGGAGCATAATGGTAAATACCATAATAATCTGCTATTTTTTGTATTCTTTCTCTTTGGTAATTAGATTCTATGGCCCCAGTTATTATGCCTTCAATTTTATATTTTTTTATTAACTCACCAATAATTTCATGTAATTCATCAACTTCTTTTTCCTTTTCACCCCTTACTTTTCTTTTTATTAAAGGAATTCCTAGAGCCTCAGCTTGAAAAGATGTTAAATTGATGTTTGGGATATGAAACATATATGAATCATCTCTTTCTGACTCCAAGGAGAGTAATGAAACAACTTCATGACCTTCTTTAATTGCAAGATACGCGGCATAAAGTGAATCTTTTCCTCCTGAAAAAAGGGCCAACATTCTCATAACTCGATTAATTTGAAAAAATTTAAATACCTTCTGCCTTATGTAATATCATGAAAAAGATTTTGGCCTCTACTTTTTTTGGATTAATTATTTTTTCATTATTATTACCTATAGTTTTAGCTGAAAATGAAAATATTTTATTCTATGGAAAAGATTTAGGAAAAATCGAAAATTCTATAAATATTAATTATTCGATCACTAAAGTTAAAACTCTTCCACTTAATATTTCACAGTTCAAAGTCATTACAATTATATCTCCAGAAAAAAGTATTCCACCTGAAGATATCACAAGATTGCTTGATTTTGTAAACTCTGGTGGAACTTTATTTCTCATTGCCGAAGATTTCACTGAGGCAAGCACCACAACTCAACTTAATCGATTACTTTCCTCTATAAATTTAGAATTTAACGTTGATAGACTTTATGACGATTCCAGTTTCTATTTGGCTTCTAACAATATTCTCATTAAAGCAGATGATAATTTTTTCCCATCAAAGGGTGTTTCTAAAATTTTATATGTAAATGGATGCACCTTAAAAGGAAGCTTTGAAGGATATCAAAATACTAACATAACTTCTTTCTCTAAAAATTATGATGGATTTGAAACATATAAAAAAGGCGAAAGACCAATTGTTTCTGGATTCAAGA
>Ga0067045_1003706_pt1 | contig 16420 bp, 14 predicted proteins | sample TerdegcTABiofilm_FD_59184 | JGI IMG/M metagenome (GOLD analysis project Ga0067045, IMG submission 59184) | Combined Assembly of (Gp0054472, Gp0054536) Wastewater bioreactor microbial communities from Singapore -Terephthalate degrading...
TCCCCTTCCCCGGGGAAGGGGAAAGCGGCTTTGCACAAGTAACCAATAGGAAGTGGATCACTTTTACTTTACCACAAGTGGATCAGATTTACTTTATCAAGTGGATCACTTTTCTATTGACAATCGCAATCTTTAATTAGAAGTGCAAAACTTATAGACCCAACTCCTTTAGCTACACGTCTTTGGCAAACAATCTGGGTTGCGACAGGAAAATCTCCAGTAAAGTGTCTTTATAATGTTGTAGAGCTTTTTATTTTTAAGTTCTTAAGTGATTTGCATATATTACCTGATGATGTAGCATTTGATTATATTTACAAAAAGGCACTTGCTGAACCAGAGGAAGCGTTAGACTTCTATGCAAAAAATACTAGAACTCGTATTTATAAACTATTTCCTCATGGGGCAGATGGAACAACCATAATTAACGGTACAATATTTGTCAATGAAGCTGGAGAAGCGAATATCTCACAATCAATACTATTTCAACGCTGTTTAGAACATCTTCAGAAGTACAGTGAGGAATTTGGCAGTCTTACTAAGATTGATAAACAATTCAAGACAAAACTATATGAGAGTTTCCTAAAGCAAGAAGTTGAAGCATTAGGTCAATATTTTACACCGAGAAAGATTATTCAATCAATTATACGAATGGCTCGTATTGATGAACCTGATTTTCAATTTCATGGAAAGCGATTTTGTGACCCTTTCTGCGGGGTTGGTGGATTCCCGTTGGAGATATTGAATATTAACGAAGCAATGAGGAAGGCTTATATTCCGAATGACCAAAAGAAAATCAATTTATCTTTTGTTATTCATGGGTTTGACAAAGGGTTCGAGCGCGACGATGAGAGAACTATAATTTTAGCTAAAGCAAATATGTTGATTTATTTAGCTGAATTGCTTTTTACGAATCCTAAATGCACAACTGAGTTTGCACGTGTATTTAATGAAACTTTTGTTCTTTTTAAAGATAATCTTGGTACATTTGGGCACATAATAAGTAAGGAAGAGGATAAATATGATTACATTCTAAGCAATCCTCCATATGTTACCAGTGGATCAAGTATTATAAAAGAAGAGCTTCGCAAAACCCCGCGAACCACAAACGAATATCCAATTAATGCCCTTGGGCTTGAAGGAATCTCTATTGAGTGGATTGTTAAATCCCTTAAAAAAGGTGGTAAGGCTTTTATAATCATCCCTGATGGGGTACTTGCAAGGGTCAACGGAAAGAAACTAAGAGATTATATCCTCCGTGAATGTTACTTGGATGCAATAATCTCGCTACCAGAAAGAACTTTTTTTGCTAACTTTAAGCACACTTATATACTTGCAATTACCAAGAAGAACAGTCCATACGATACACAGACAGACCCGGTTTTTACCTATTTGGTTTCAAATATTGGTGAACGGCTTACAAGTATTAAAAGAGAAGAGATTGATGAAGACGATCTACCTGAAATGATAAAACTTTTTAAAATATATTCAGGTGCAAAGAGTAGCTGTAAAAGTATTCTTGAAAAAGAATCACTACGTTGTAAAATCCAAGATATTGCAAAAATTTAAGGAATCCTCCCATTGGGTGATAGACCGCTGGTGGTCACGAGAAGAACTAATTGCGTTAGGTATAAAAGATAAGTTAAGTGATGTAAGTAAGGAGGATGTTGAAACCCTTCTAGCCGAGCTTAAAGCCGCAATGGAAGAATATGAAAAATTTAAACTCGAAAAATCTATTTCAGCGGTTAAAACAAAGGAGGTTGTTTTGGGTGATAAAAGCTTATTTAACCTCTTTATTGGCAAACGTGTTCTTAAAAAGGATGCACAAGAAGGTAGTATCCCAGTATATAGTGCTAATGTCTTTGAACCATTAGGTCATTTAAAACAAGGAAATATAAGTGACTTTAGTTACGATGCAATTCTTTGGGGGATTGATGGAAATTTTGAATTGCGTTACATGCCGGCGGGAGAAGTTTTTGCTACTACAGACCATTGCGGAACAATTCAGATATTAGATAAAAGTATTGTACCTGAATATTTACTCTATGCGATTATAAAAAGAAAAGAAGAAGTGAGTTTTAATCGTTCCTTCAGAGCTTCGTTGACCAACATGGCTAGGTTTTCTGTAAGAATCCCTGTAAATGATGATGGAAGTTTTGACGTAGATACTCAAAGAAAGATTGCATCACAATTCTTGGCTGATAATGAAAGGCGAGAGGAAATTAATCGAATTAAGTTGCAACTCGACACAATTCTTTCTCACTACCTGGCTAAACCATATGTACCTTAACTAACAATTTACCGGAAGGTGAAATTAAACCTGCTTACAAGGCAGGTTTAATTTTTTTGAGACCAACCGAAAGGAGCTGATCGCCCATGCACAACCTAACCCCCGCCCGCCAGGCCCTGGCGGCCTACCCGCCCCTGGAGGCCCACTCCCGCCGGGTGGCCTCCCTGGCCCTGGGAGCGGCAAAGCTCCTGCACCTGCCCGACCCCGCGCTGATCGCCCAGGCCGCCTACCTGCACGACCTGGGGAAAACCACGTGGCCGCTGGAGCTTTTCACCAAATATCCGCTGGAAGCCCGCGACTGGGGGTTGGTTAAGGCGCACCCGCTGGCCGGCGAAAACCTGGCAGCCGAAATCTGGCCCGAAATACCTGCCCTGGCGCGGGCGCTCATAAGAGGACACCACGAAAGGCCCGGCGGCAAGGGATACCCCGACGGGTTGGCCGAGCCGGGGCTGGAAATTCTCCTGCTGGCCGCCTGCGACGCCTTCGACGCTATGACCCACGAGCGGGCTTACAGGCCCGGCGGGGCGCTGCTGGCAAAAGACGCTTTGCTGGAAGTCGCCCGATTCGCCCCGGCGCGGGTGGTGGCGGCTCTGGCGGGCGCGGTGATGAGGAAGGCGGGGTAAGGGGTTATGTGTATAACAATATAGGTATGTTATGTATACAACCCTGCCTGCCCTTCGCTTATTATGTATAACGCTAAATATTTGTTATACACATTTCTTTCGTCTTATGCTATACTGTATATAACAAATATTTTCTGTTATACATAGAAAGGGGAGCGGGTAAGCATGACCGTACAGGAAGCGGCTGAAGTCCTGGAGGTAAAAATAACAATGGGCATGACCGCCGACGATGTGAACGCAGCCTACCGCCGGAAGGTGAAGTCCTGCCACCCGGACATGGGCGGCAGCCACGAGCAGATGGTCAGGCTGAACCAGGCGAAGGAAACGCTTTTAGGCGCTGTCAGGGACGGCGCTATCCCGCTCGGAGGGTTTGCTGGCTTTGGTTTTGAGAGCGACCTGAATGACCTGTGGGAGCATTTGCACCGGCAGTGGGAAAGGGGCAATACGGAGACCGAAGAGCAGCGCCGGGAGCGGGAGCGGCAGGAAGCCGAAAGGGAGGCGCGGGAGAAGGAAAAACGCCGGAAGGAGCGGGAGCGTCAAGAAATTCTGAAGCCGTACAGGGCTGGGTGCAAAAAGGCTTACAACAACGACATAGAGCGTATTAGCAATATGGTTGAGCAATTATTTCAGGAAATTGGAGAGAACCCTGCGCTGTGGAAAGTCCTGGGCGATAAGCTGAAAGAACACGGCTACCACGACCTGCGTTACAAAACCACCTTCTACCGGCCCTACGAAGAGTGGTACATCAAGCGGAACAGGTTCAACGAGCTGTACACGGACAAAAACACCTATCAGGCCAGGTTCAGGAAGCGCAAAGACGGCACGATGGCCGGGCCTTACTGGTACAGGGTATACAGGGACGGCGGCAAAACGAAACAGGAATACGTTGGCCGCAGGCTGCCGGAATCGGCTTTCGACGAGCCTTCGGCCAGCAAGCGGAAAGAAAAGCTCAAGCAGCAGGTAGACGAGTGGTATAAGCAGTTGTACACGATATAGCCCCCGGTCGGCCCCACGGCTGGCAGGGATTTTTGTTTTTTATGGGGGAAAAAAACAAAGGAGATGGTATCATGCAGACCTGGGACTACGGCGAAGGCAGGGCCGCCCTTTACAGCGAGGACCCCGACGTGTGGGAGGCGGCCAGAAAGGCCGGGCTGAAGCAAGCCGGGGAGTACCGCCGCAAAGACGGCGTGCTGTTCGCCCGGCAGTTCGTGGGGGAGAAGGAGAAGGTGCGGGCGCTGGCCAGGGAGATCGGGAAGGGGGTGAAGGCGTGATCAAGTGCCGCTGGTGCGGAGAGGAATTTGAGCCGGCGCAGACCGCCCAAAAATACTGCCCGAAGTGCAGGGACGACCCGGAAGTGGCCAAGGCAAGGGCGCGTAAGCGGAAGCGGGAGCAGTTGGAGAGGCGAAAGGTTGAAAAATACCGTCCGCCGGTTTTTGCGGACCAGGTGAAAAAGACATGCCCGATCTGTCAGCGCGAGTTTAACCCAGCCAGCAACCGGCAAAAGTGGTGCAGAGCGCACCGGAAGCAGGGCAGACAGGAGGCGCGCACAAGGTATATGAGAAAGTACCGGGCGAGGAAAAAGCAAGTGACTTACCACTCCATGTAATAATATTAGACGATTTTTCGGGTTCTGGAAGCCTTGCGGCTCAAGGCTTCCAGATGTCACGGTTTCGAATTGTGAAACTTGCAGGTAGGGTAATACCCCCAAAATGTCACGCTTTCGATTTGTGAATCTGGAGTAAGGTAAACAAAGCCAATTTTACAGGGCTTATGATGTGTTTGTAATACTTTAGAAAAGAAGGGAGTGCGTTTAAAATTGACCGTCAGGGTTATATCGCCCCCGGAAGGTTATGAACCAAAGGGGTTGAAGCAGGGCCGGGCCTGGTGCCCGTACTGCGGAAAAGAGACCGAGTTCGGCCATGATTCCCGCCTGGACTACGCCCGCTGCATGGGATGCGGTATTTCAGAGCGGGATTTTTACGTGCGGCAGTATAACGGCCTCTGGCCGGACGGCGACCTTGAAAAGTTCGCCAACGCGGTGAAAAAGTCAAAGAGGAAGTACGACAGGCCCTTCCCGTGGGAAAAGGAAAGCAGTGGAAAGGAAGAACACGGCCTATACGAACCTGAGCGCCAGCCGGAGCCGGAGGAACAGGCGGAGAAGGTTAGGACTTGTGCGCGGTGCAACAGACCCTTCCTGCACGTTGTCAGCAACAGGCAGACGTATTGCCGGGAGTGCAAGCGGGAGGTTGAAGCGGAACAGGCCAGGGAGAGGAAATACCGGGCGAGGAAAAAGCAAGTAGCCAACCCCTCCATGTAATAATATTAGACGATTTTTCGGGCTTTGGAAGCCTTGTGGCTCAAGGCTTCCAGGTGTCACGCTTTCGATTTGTGAAACTTGCCGGTATGATGATACCCCCAGTCCAAAATACGATAAAGGGGAATATTTTCCAAAAGCCCGCAGGCCCTTGTTATTGTTGGGTTTGCGGGCTTTTTGTTGTTTTATAGAGGGCCTTTTTAAACGGCCCAATTTTGAAATGAGGTGGTCCAGGTTGCCCAGACCCATTCACCTGCTCATACGCGACCAACTGCTGAAGATCACCCGCCGGGAAAGCGACCCGAACCGGCGGGTGATCGCGATCTGCCGCCGCGTAGAGGAAATGCGCCGCCGCCGGCCCGGCCAGGACGAGGCCTTGAAACGGGCCTGCTTCCACGCCTGCCTTGAGGCGCTGAAGGCCGGGCAAGGGGAGCCGGAGAGAAAAAAAGGAGATGGTCGAAGGACAGCCCCCGGTTTGATACCGGGGGTTTATTTTTTAGCGCCGGGTTATAGGACAATTTCAACCTGGTGTAGAAATATAACGAAAGGAGAAAAGCATATGGGTACAAAAAGGTTAAAACCGCCCCGGAAGGGTTATACTCCCAACCGGGAGGGGAAGGAGATGAAACCTGAAGTGACTGTGGTATACGACATGGACGGTTCGCGCCTGCGAGACGCCTTCCGTCTGCTGGCAGACTTTTTTGAACAAGCGCAGGCCGAGCAGCAAATGGAAGCGGGGGGTGGCGACCGTTGAGGGCCGGAATTTATCTCCGGGTATCGACCGAAGACCAGGCGAAACGCGGCTATTCCCTGCCCGACCAGTGGGCGGCCTGCCGTGAAAAGGCGGCTGCGCTTGGAGCCGGTGAGGTGATGGAGTTTGCCGACGAAGGCATTTCCGGGGAACTGCTGGACAGGCCCGGCCTTTCCGCGCTTCGGGAAGCGGTTAAGGCCGGGCGGTTAGACCTGGTGATATGCTACGACCCCGACCGGCTGGCCCGGAAGCTGGCCCACCAGTTAATCATAACCGACGAAATAGAAAAAGCGGGCGTCCGGCTGGAGTTCGTCAACTTCGAGTGGCAGAACACGCCGGACGGCAGGCTTTTTTACGCCCTGCGGGGAGCGATAGCCGAATATGAGAAAGAGAAAATCCGGGAGAGGACGGTGCGGGGCAAGCTCCAAAAGGCCCGCCTGGGAGGGCTGCCGGTTCAGGCTGATTCCTACGGGTATATCTACGAAAATGGTACGGTCAAGCCCCACCCCGTCGAATCCGAAGTGGTGAAGATGATATTCCGGTGGTTCACCACGGAGGACATCGGCGTCAACGGTGTGGCGGCCAGGCTGTCCGAACAAGGTATACCTACGCGGAAGGGCAGGCCCGCCTGGCAGCGGTGCGTCGTCAAAACCATCCTCACCAACCCGATGTATGTTGGGACGTTTTATTACAACCGGCGGGACTGCCGGGGGACCTGTTACAATAAATACCTGCCGCCGGAAAAGCGGGTTAAAGTCAAAGAAAAGCCGGGAGAAGAGTGGATTGCCGTCCCGGTACCCGCAATAATTGACAGGAAAACGTGGGAAAAGGCGCAGGAGAAAATCAAGGCCGCCCGGCGGCTGTGGTCGGGCTGGTCGCGGGAAGAATACCTCCTGTCCGGGCTCATTTCCTGCGCCGACTGCGGAAACACCATGCACGGCGCGGTCAAGACGAAAAGCGGCGGTTCGCGGGAGCGCGGCTACACCTGTGTTAAAACTGCGGCGGGCGCTTCTAACCAGGGGTGCAGGCCGATTAAGCGGGTGCCTGCCGAAATAGTGGAGAGGATCGTCTGGGACCGGGTGTGCGAGTGGCTGAACGACCCGGACGCGCTGGCCAGGGAGATCAGGGAGCGGTCGCGGGAGAAAGACCTGCGGGCCAACCTGAAGCGGGTTGAAAAGCACCTGGCCGACGTGGAAAAAGGGCGGGACAATATCAGGAGCGCCCTGGCGGCAGGGCTGCTTGACCTGGACGAAAAGACCGCCAAGCTCCTGCGGGACTTAAAGGGGCGGGAAAAGCAACTGCTGGCCCGCAAGAAAGAGGTTGAGGCGGCTTTGCGCCGGAGCGCGGCGGTGGAGGTCAGGGCCAGGGAGATCCGCAGGCAGGCGGAATCTTTTCTTTCCCGGCTGGATTCCCTTTCCTTTGAGCAGAAGAGGGCGCTGATCCGCACCCTGGTAAAGCAGGTGACGGTAGTTGGGCGCGGGGAAAGTTTGAGGGTGACGGTGTACGCGGCGTTTATGCCGGAAGCGGCGGCCAGGCCGGGCGAGTTGTGATTGGTTTTGTTGCGGGCTACTTCTGTATGTAAGTTGGGCAATCTTCAACAATACCTGGGAGCTCACCACGATGCGCTGTCAGGCAAGGTTAAAATAAAAATACCGGGTACTGAAATCATGCCACGGGTTTGGGTTGAGGACGGCGTTTCAATTGATTCCGGCGCTTCAGTTGAAGGCCCCGTTTTGATCGGGTCTGGCTGTCAGGTAGGCGCCGGTGCCCGGATTGAGCCCCTGACTGTGTTGGGAAGCGGCTGTCTGCTGCAAGAGAGAGCTTCAATTAAAAGAAGTGTCCTCTGGAATAATGTTTACGTTGGTAAAAACGCCGCTTTGAGGGGTGCGGTTATCTGCAGCCGGGTAAAGGTACATGATAACGCGGGCGTTTACGAGGGTGCGGTGGTTGGCGACGATTCAGTCATTCAAGAAAACAGCTTGTTGAAACCCGATGTCAAACTGTGGCCCCATAAACTGGTGGAAACCGGGGCCACCGTGCGGAGAAGTTTGATTTGGGGAACATGTTCACCGAAAAAATATTTTGGTTTTGAAGGGATCAGCGGCATAATCAACGTAGAGATTACGCCTGAATTTGTCGCCATGGCAGGAGCAGCTTTTGGATCGATTTTCAGGGCGGGAGCGCGCCTCGCAGTCAGCAGCGATAACTACGCCACTTCACTTATGATTAAGAGAGCGGCGGTTGGCGGGTTGCAGTCTGCCGGCGCCGCGGTCCTGGACCTGGGAACTGTGGTAACACCGGCGCATCGCTATGCAGTCCGCTCACTGGAATGTGATGGAGGAATGCATGTAAAAGTTTCGCCCGTGTCGCCGGAGCGGGTGATTATGGTATTTACCGACTCGCGTGGTGGAAATATATCTCGCGGTATGGAGCGCAAGGTAGAAAATGCTCTTGCCCGGGAAGACTTCACACGGACTGAAGCAAGCCGGATCATCCCGCCGGTGACTGTGCCGGATGTGCCACGGAACTACCTGTCAGCAATAACCGCCGGTCTGAACACTGATATGGTGCGAAACGCCCGTTTTAAACTGCTGCTGTCCTTTGACCGGACCAACCTGGAAGGTTTTATTGCGGCTCTGGCTGAGGAAATGGGGTTTTCTTTTGAAAATTACCGGCCGGAGCGGGCCGGAAGCGGATTTCGAAGCTGGCACTCCTGCCGGGAAATGCTGCCGTCCATATCTCTTTCTGTGTTGGAAAGCGGCGCGGATTGCGGGGCGGTAATCGAGCACAATGCCGACAGCCTGATTCTAATTGACGATAAAGGGCGGGTAATCCAGGAAGATTTGCTGACTGCTTTAATTTCCCTGATTATTCTTAAAGAACAAAAAGGCCCGGTGGTAGTGCCGGTAACGGCTCCACAAGCAATAGAGGAACTGGCTGAACGCTACCGGGGTAGGGTGGTGCGGACCAAAACCGCCATCCAGGATTTTCTGGACAAAATACTGGCCCAGGAAGAAGAAATGGGAGGAATTTCACAATTTTTCCTTCATTTTGACGCTTTTTCAGCTCTGACGAAAATATTGGACTATATGGCACAACATCATATTTTACTTTCGGACCTGATTGCGGAAATACCCTCCTTCTTTACAGATAAAAAGGAGGTTCCGGTGCCCTGGGAAACCAAAGGCCGGGTAATAAGACGTTTGATCCAAGAACCTTCAGGCGGGCGCCTTGAATTGTTGGATGGGGTTAAAGTTTTTCACCAGGACGGCTGGGCGCTGGTGCTTCCCGACCCTGATAAACCTGTATGCCGGGTGTTCAGTGAAGGAAGTACTATGGAAATAGCCGAATCTTTAACTGATATGTATATTAAAAAAATTTATGATATAGCTGGAAGCAAAAATTAAAAATTTAAGAAAAAATTTGGAAGGAAAAAGTATTATTTACATCGAAATTGAATTAGAATAAACCTATATTGTCCAGTAGGGATTGCTGCTGGACAATGTTTAATGTTTATAAATGTTTAATGTTTATATTTATGGTAATGTCGAAAGCTAGTGAAATATGTCTTATTTTGAATGCAGAGAGGTGATAGTTTTGCCAGCACCAGTGAAGGGTCTTCAAGAGTTGTTAGATGTGGCTGCCGGCAGGCGGGAGGCGGATTATTACCTTAAGGGTGGCTCCCTGGTAAACGTGCTGTCTGGTGAAATTTACCCTGCCAATGTTGCGGTATGGCAGGATAAAATAGCTTACGTAGGCGAAAGTGAAAAAATGGTGGGCTCAAATACCACGGTTATTGACGCCAGGGGGTTCTACCTCTGTCCTGCCCTGATTGAGCCGCATTCTCACCCGTGGGGAATATACAATCCAGTTAGCCTGACGGAAGCTGCTCTATGCCGGGGGATCACTACAATTGTTGGCGATAACCTTTTCTTTTTTGTTTATCTCGGCGCAAAGGGTTTTTTAGAAATGGTGGATGCATTTGATAATTTACCAGTTAGATTTTATTGGGCAGCAAGGGTAATACACCAAGCACCGGATGTAAATGAAGAAAAAATCTTTTCAAATGCTGATTTAAGAGAGCTTTTATCTGACCCTCGTGTTGTTAAAATAGCTGAAATAAACCGCTGGCCGCAAATAGTCGAAGGAAAATATTCTTTGTTAGAAAAGATTTGCCTGGCCAGCACCTATCAAAAAGGTTTTGAAGGCCATACTGCAGGGTGTTCTTACGATTATTTAAACATAATTGCCGCAGCGGGGGCGGAATCATGCCATGAATCTATTACCGCTGAGGATGTAGCCCGGCGGCTGAGATTGGGGTTATGGACCATGCTGCGGCATAGTTCCCTCCGGCCGGACCTGCCGGAATTGCTCCGGACGATCACTGAAATGCGGCTGCCTGCCAACAGGATGATGTTTACCACAGATGGTTCGGGTCCCAGCTTTACTGCCAGGGAAGGGCTGCTGGACGGGATGCTGCGCCTGGCTGTTAGAGCGGGTATAAACCCCGTTACAGCCCTGCAAATGGCTACGATCAACCCAGCCATGTACCTTGGGATGGAGAAGAATTTGGGCTCCATTGCCCCTGGCCGGCAGGCAGATATTCTGCTGCTGCCTGATCTGGAAAAATTTGTTCCGTATATGGTTATTTCTAAGGGTAAGATAGCGGCAGTTGACGGAAAATTGTCTGTGGCGCTTACAGCGCCGGACTGGGGGGAAATAGGTTTCCAGACCCGGCTGCCTGGCCTGGAGTTATTGACTAACCCTTCACTATACGGTGTGCCGTCGGAACATGAGAAGGTGTATCCGGTTATTAACGCTGTTTCTGCTGTTATCACTAAACGGGAAGACCGTTTGCTGAAGGCGCGTAACGGTTTTTTGGAGCGCGAGGATGACTTGCTTTATTGCACCTTGATCGACCGTGATAACAAATGGGTGACTAATGGTTTTATCCGAGGTCTTGGTCAAATAGAGGCAATCGCTTCTACCTATAATAGTTCGTTTAACCTTTTGGTATTGGGGAGAGATCGTGCATCCATGTCCCTGGCTGCCTCTGAGGTGGCTAAAATGAAAGGCGGAATTGTGTTGGTTGAAAATGGCCGGGTAGCATTCCGTATGCCTCTGAGGATTGGTGGAGTAGCCAGCGATTGTTCTTTATCAGTGGTTGTCAGTGAGATGAACCAGTTGGAAGATAGGGTCAAGAGGTGCGGCTATCGCTATAACGACTTTTTCCACACATTGTTGTTTTTAGTTTGCGATTTTCTGCCTGGATTGAGGATTACTGCTTTAGGGATTATTGATGTAAAGAAACAGCAGGTCATCGTCCCTGCCCAAAAATTGCCGTGCTGGTACTTAGGAGCACACATATCGGAGAAATGAAAGTAAAGGGTCAATGTCGATTGAATATAATTGGTTTGTCTTATTTTAGTTTGGGAAAGAGTATCAATGATACTTTATTTTGGTAAAAAGTTATAATGCGTTGAAAATTATCGAAAAATTTATATTATTATTGACAATATGTTTAATGTTGTTAACTTTTCAGCACGCATGACAAGATAATTAACTCGGGGAGTGAGAATTCTTTGTTTAATGACCTTGTAGAAGGCATCGGCCTGCTTGGCCGTGCGGTTCTGGATTCTTCTCCGGAGGGAATTCTTCTTGCTGATCGGGAAGGTAATATTGTTTACGCTAATAAATCATATACATTAATCTGTAAGAATGACGGCCAGAAACGGGTTGGCAAAAATATATTAAAAACGAACCCGCACGGTGCCTTGACGGAGGCTTTATTGACGGGGCGGCCGGTTTTCGGTAAAAAGCATTTGCCGCCAGGGGCTCATAATGAAGTTATGTCCAACGCTTTTCCGATCCATATAGACAACCAACTGGTTGGGGCAATCGTTTTTTTTCGTGAAGCCGGGGAAGTAAAAAAAATATTAAATGAATTTGCTAAAGCCCTTGAAGATAACCAGGCTTCATCCGGCCAGTTGGAACAGGGCAGGCAGTCAGGGTATGATTTTGATAAGATAGCAGGTCAAAACCAGCGTTTGAAACAAGCTGTAGCTTTAGCCCGGCGAGTTGCTCAGACGGATTCGACCGTGCTTTTGCGGGGGGAGAGCGGCACGGGAAAACAGTTATTTGCTGAAGCCATCCATAATGCCAGTAAGCGCCGGCACCAGCCGTTTATCCATGTGAATTGTGCAGCTATACCAGATAGCCTTCTGGAAAGTGAATTTTTTGGCTATGAAAAAGGTTCTTTTACTGGAGCTGGCCAGCGGAAATTTGGAACTTTTGAGTTGGCTGATCAAGGGACCATTTTCCTTGATGAAATTGGGGATATGGATTTACGGCTTCAGGCCAAATTATTACAAGTACTCCAAAATGGATCGTTTCGCCGCCTGGGAGGGATAAAGGAAATTAGAGTGAATACGCGGGTGATTGCCGCAACCAACCGGAATTTAGAGGAGCTAATTGCAAAAGAATTGTTTCGAAAAGATCTTTACTTCCGCTTGAATGTGGTAAGCATAGAGATCCCGCCGTTACGTGAGCGAGTTGATGATATTCCTTTAATAGTACAGGCTTTGCTGCCCAAAATTAGTTGCCGGATTGGCAGGGTAATAAAAGGTCTGGAAGATAAAGCTTTGGCCAAGCTGGAGAGTTATTGCTGGCCTGGTAATGTTCGTGAATTGGAAAATGTTTTAGAAAAAGCGGCTACTCTTTGTGATGGGGAATGGATCAAGCCAGAGGATATTTGCCTGTCCCCGTTACCCTCGCTGGAACCTGAGTCCATCGTACCTTTGGAGGAACTGGAACGGTTGATGATCAGCCGTGCGCTCCGGAAATTCGGCTCTTCCCTGTCTGGTAAAAAGGATGCGGCACGGGCTTTAGGCATATCTTTAACTACCTTGTATAATAAATTAAAGAAATATAATAAATTGAAGCAAGATATTAGATTTAAGGAAGTTTAAATATTTCAATAATTAAAATATTTTTTAAAAATTAAAAACTTATCAAGATAGATAAATTAATGAAAGGTTGGTTTAAATAGTAACCAACCCTTTTAATTTTTGTAAACATTAATACCTTTTTATTGGTTATAACCCATGAATTTGTTGAGGATGACCTGGTACGTAGATTGCTATTAATAATAGTCAGCTATAGCTTAAAGGTAACCGCGGTGCCTGAGGAAACCAAAGAAATAGCAAATAAGAGAGATGGAGGGAAATGACTAATGAAAGGTTTGCGGGACTTTATCGAACTTCTTGAGAAAAATGATGAATTGGTGCGGATCAAAAAGGAAGTGGATTGGGATATTGAGTTAGGAGCAATCAGCCGCCGGGTATACGACCAATATGGCCCATGTCTTTGGTTTGAGAATGTAAAGGATTATCCAGGATACTCTGTCATTAACGGTGAATGTGGCACCTGGAGGCGGGTGGCTATTGCTATGGGGTTGGAGCCAGACACGCCGTTACGGGAGATTTACAAGGAATATGAGAAACGAGTAGAGGGGCGGATCAAACCCAATATCGTTGATCGTAAATCCGCTCCCTGTAAGGAAAATATCTTTATCGGGGAAGAAGCGGACATCTACCAGCTACCTGCTCCNCTNATTCACGAGGGGGACGGCGGGCGTTATATCGGTACTTGGGACATCGTAGTAACCAAGGACCCCGAAACCGACTGGACAAACTGGGGCATGTACCGTTTCATGATCCACAATCGGAATTTCCTTGCCGGCTGGCCCCAGACTACCAGCCAGTTTGCCATGATGCTGAAAGAGAGATATGTGCCTAAGAACCAGCCAATGCCTGTAGCTTTAGTCATTGGCGCACACCCTCTTGACCATATGGTGGCCACTGCGCCTTTACGCCCTGGCGTAAATGAAGCTGAGGTGGCTGGAGCTTTAAGGGGTGAGCCAGTCGACCTCGTACAGTGCGAAACAAGCGACCTTATGGTACCGGCCAATGCTGAGATTGTTATCGAAGGAGAAATTCCTACTGATGTTATAGTGCCGGATGGTCCCTTTGGCGAATATCCGGGCTACCGTAGCGGCACCATGGCAGAAGGCGTGGCTTTCCGGATCAAAGCGATTACACACCGGAACAATCCGGTTCTATCAATGACCGCCTTGGGTGCCCCAGTTGATGACAGCTCAATTGCTGCTTCCCTGACTGCAGCTGTAGGGATGAAACTGGGACTGAAAAGACGGGGCATTGACGTAACAGATGTATATGTGCCGCCTGAAGGTGTCACCCACCTGGTAATTGTTGGTGTGAAGACAGGCGGGATCGAAGTAACAAGGAAAGTCCTTGACTTCTTTATCGCGCGGCGGGTAATGGTTAACAAAGTCATCGTAGTAGACCAGGATGTGGATGTATTTGACATGAAACAGTGGATTCATGCTTTTGCCACCAAGTGTCATCCGGGACGGAGCATTGTCGTAGAACATTTCGTAGGAAAGGCCAACGCCCTTACCCCCTGCTACGATGCAGAAGAGCGGCGTATCCTCAAAGGAGCGTTTGCGGCTTTTGACGCTACCTGGCCGTTGGAGTGGCCGAAGGAAAACATCCCGCCAAGAGCTACTTTTGAAGATATCTACTCTGAAGAAACCAAGGCGAAAAGTGCTGGCCAGATGGCATGAATATGGACTNTAGGTAGCTGGTTTNTGTTTGATTTATTATTGATTAATCATTTTAGGAGGCGAAGAGCAGATGGCCAAGGAATATCTAACTTATGTTCGTAAATATGCTGACTTGCAGGAAGGTGAGCGGGATATATTTATCAAAGACCTGACACCGGGCCCGCGAAAATACGATACCAAACAGGTGAGAGCTGTGATCGCCCGTTTAGCCGAAAATTTGCCGGGTGCTGATATCTTATGGGTGCGTTCAGAAATGGGAGTGCTTGATCCTGAGCCATGGGCGATTAAAATTTTGAAGGAACTCCCTGACCATGTTAAAGGCCGTCCATATACCGACGTTTTTAGTGTCATGAACAAGTAAACTGCTTATACTCTGAGAAAGGTGGGAGGGTGATGTTTTACGACGCAGCAATTGAAACAGCCCCTCTTGAAAAANTACGTGACATTCAGTGGCAAAAATTAAGGGATATGCTGGAAAAGGTATACCGGAGCAACCGGTTCTACCAGGAAAGGTTTAAAAAACACGGAGTAGCTCTTGAAGACATCCGCAATCTCAATGATATAACGAAGCTACCGTTTACAACCAAAAAAGACTTTCAGAAGGATCAAGAAGATAATCCTATTTTCGGGACAAATTTAACGGAACCGTTTGAGAACTATGTCCAGTTTCACCAGACTACAGGCACAACAGGCAAACCGCTGAAGTGGCTTGATACGAAAGAGAGCTGGGCCTGGCGGGCGCGCTGTATGGCCTACTCGCTGGCAGCAGCGGGGGTGACGAATAAGGATATCCTGTTGTTACCATTTAATTTTGGCCCATATACAGCTTTTTGGGGTATCTATGAGGCGGCGCAGCACCTGGATGTGCTGACCATTCCCACCGGTGGGTGGACTACTGAGCAGCGCTTATACAGTATAATTGAAAACCAGGCTACTGTGATTGTTGGTACACCCACTTATATGCTACGTCTGGCTGAGGCGGCACAGGAAGAAGGTATTGACTTGGCTAATTCAGCTGTCCGGGTGCTTATCCTGGCCGGGGAACCAGGAGCGATGATCCCGTCTGTGCGGGAAAAGCTCGAAAAGGCCTGGGGAGCGAGAGTGTTTGAATATCCGGGGTTGACCGAGACTGGTACCTATGCTTTTATGTGTGAGTATGATAACCAGACCCTGCACATTATTGAGAGTGAGTTTATCGTGGAAGTTTTGAATCCGGATACCGGGAAAAGCGCTGCGGTCGGGGAGACCGGGGAGTTGGTGCTCACGAACCTGGGGCGTACCTGCAGTCCGGCAATCCGTTACCGGACCAATGACCTGGTACGTTTGGAAAGATCGTCTTGTGCCTGCGGCCGGACCTTTGGCAAATTAATCGGAGGGGTCCTGGGGAGGCAGGATGAAATGCTGATCATACGGGGGGTAAACGTTTTCCCAAGCACAGTTGAAAATATTGTGGAAAAATACCTGGAACTAGGGAATGAGTACCAGATTATAGCTTATCGCCGGGGCGACATGGATGAACTGAAAATACAAGTCGAAGTGACACCTTACTCTAAAGATGTCAGTGAGGACATTGCTGCTGAAATCAAGAAGCGACTCAACCTGAGGGTTGATGTGCAGGGGGTTCCGAAAGGGACTCTTGTACGGTCGGACTATAAAGGAAAAAGGTTTATCGACGAGCGTGGCAAGAGGTTGGGCACTGTTTGATAAGTTTAAGCCATTAAACTATAAATGTTGAATAACATAATAAGTGATTTGGGGCATGTTAGCAGGGGGCGATTAAAACACCGTCCCCTGAATTTCT
>Ga0067045_1030171_pt1 | contig 16419 bp, 12 predicted proteins | sample TerdegcTABiofilm_FD_59184 | JGI IMG/M metagenome (GOLD analysis project Ga0067045, IMG submission 59184) | Combined Assembly of (Gp0054472, Gp0054536) Wastewater bioreactor microbial communities from Singapore -Terephthalate degrading...
ATCAGTTTTTACTACCTTTGAACTACTGTTCATGGGGATCTCCTTTGTTAGTTTGGTTTCTCTAATTTATTTACAAGGAGATCCCTGTCATTACAACTCTTTTTTAACATACAAACTTATTTTAATCCTCAAAAAAAAGAACGACAGAACGATTTTTACAAAATTAACCCTTCTCCTTTTTTAAACAAATATTCTTCCTGTTTTATCAATCGTAAAAAATCGTCTAAAAAACTTTATTGTAAAATTACTTCTCTTATAAATCTTGTTTATTCCGGACAGAACTGTAGGTATGTACCAATCGCTTCTTGTTTAATGGCCATTTAAATAAATGGCAATATATTTTCAAAATCCATAAACACTGAATCCGCCATCCACAGCGATGCACTGTCCGGTAATATAAGAAGCAGCTGGCAGGCAGAGAAATGCCACTGCTGCCGCGACTTCCTCGGGTTCTCCGATTCTTCGCAATGGTGTGCGCTGTAAAACATCTTGTAAATAGGTGGCATTTTTTAAGACCGGCTCAACCAGTGGGGTGCGAATATACCAGGGGGCTACACAATTCACTCTGATTCTATCAGCAGCCCATTCCACAGCTAAATTGCGGGTAAGCTGAATAATAGCCGCCTTTGTCATTCCATAGGGTGAACCGGTGCGCATGTGCGTGAGTCCAGCCACTGAAGAAATATTCACGATGCTGGCACAAGCTGATTTTTTTAAAAGAGAATAGGCTAATCGACACATGGCAAAAGTGGAAATCAGATTGGTAGTAAGGATCAAATGAAATTCATCATCAGAATATTCCATGGTTTTTTTGCGGATATTGGTACCCACATTATTTACCAAAATATCCAGAACACCCCATTTTTTCTCTACCTGCTGGAATAGATTTTCCCGCTCCTGTGCTTTACTGATATCTAAACTCATCCCCTGAACTTGAAATCCTCTTTTCTGCCAATCAGATAAGCGCTGGTGCAACACATCAGAATCCCGTGCCACTATAATTACTTCTGAACCTAATTGTAGAAATTCCTCGGCAATCGCATAACCAATGCCACGGGTTCCACCGGTAATTAATGCCTTCTGTCCTTTCAGTGTCCAACGATTTTCCAAATCTGTTTCTCCTTTATTACCTGTGATTTAGAGTGTGAACCTTATTTTTTAATAACCTCACCGAATATAATCTTTTTTAATCATTCTTTTTTTAGATGAATTAAATTTTTTAATGAGGTCATCATTAAGGAATGAGCAATTTTTCTCCCATATTTAAGATATGATATCTCTTCTGAAATTCTTTAGAAAGTCTTAATTTCACTTCATAAGGATAGGCAGTGGTCCAGTAACGGTTTTCGGGGGTCACCTGAAATGTATCCCGATGCTGGGGAAGAATATACTCTGGTTCCAATTCGTTTATTAAAATCAGCGATTGATCGATATAGGTATTGTGTTCGGTAGGTGAAAAGAAGAGAACATCTACTTTTTTTAGAAAAAGGTGGTCTTCCAGAAGTACGGTGTCACCCATTTGCAAGAGCTGTTTACCATGTAAGGTGATGAGATAACCGCAATCCTGCAGATTAGCCTCGTAGAACACCGCGAATTTAGGATTGCCATGAATGGCCCGCAAAGGTTCAATCTGCACTTCTCCAATGGAAAATGGTTTTCGAGGTTCAGCGATGTAGATTCGGTCGCGGGGTATGTGTAATTCCTGCGCCGCCTCCAAGCAATTGGCGGGCATGACAAAGATGCATCTTGATTTTTCTGCTAAAATTTTTGAAGTTTCCCGTTCAAAATGATCTCCATGTTCATGAGTAATAAATAAAATATTTAGAATGGGTGCTAATTCCAGTGCCGAAATCGGGGAGGGCACCGCACGTTCTGTAGATTCCAGGCACAGGTCGGTACCAATCACAATTGACCCAGATTTAATGATCCACCCGTTGTGACCAGTCCACCAGATTCCAATTCCCTGCTGATGGTCATTAATCTCCTTGATGATTCGCGGTTCACTCCTCAATACCTGTGAAAGCAGCAAACAGCCGATTATCGTCATCCATCCAATGATATGTTTATTTTTCATCTTCGTATTTATCCTCAATTTTTTGTGAATTTTTTATATGAAAAATTAATGATGAATTCGGTATCCAACCGCCTGAAAGTGATAAATTGACGGAATCAAAAGTATCTATTGTTTGGAAGTGCAGAAGAGAGACAGACGAGATTAATCTGAGAAAAATTCTTGAATTATTCATGATTATAAAGAACCCAATTTATTTCGCATAACAACAATTTGATCAATGTTTACTCTGATCTTTCAATTGATATTTTTGACAGTCCTCAGTGGATTAGTAAATTTTAATCACCTGCGTATCCATTTTTCTGAACAACCAGGGAAATTGGTATTAATGCCGGATGATAAAAATATATTATTCGGTTTTCGTTAAAACTTCCTCCAGGGTACCTTTCTTCACGATTTCCAGAGAGCTCCAGCTATACCAATTCTGATCATCGCACCCGCTGACGGCCAGTTTAACAGCTGGTTTGTAATCGTAAGGATCGAACAGAGCAAAATAGACATTGTAACGACCGGGGGTGGCGTTTTCAGGAATGATCAATTTAGTGGACTCAAGATGGCGACCTGGCAGCCATTTCAACACATTCCAATCTGTTTCCTGACTCTTGAGACTGAGGCGTTGGCTGCGTCGGCCGGCCTGGCGAATTTCAAAAATTGCTTTATAAGCGCGATAGGGTGGCGCGACACCGATATTATCAAACTGCATTTCGATGTGAAGAGTGTCGCCCGGTTCTACCCATTTTTCATGGCGGAGAGCACGCACCACCAGTCGATATCCCATGCGCTTTAAAAATTTTTCAGTGGCTGGCCACCATTGAGGCGGTACAGGTGCCGATTTGTTGTTCAGTACCGAGGTATGGAGCTCCAAACAGGCATTATATATAAATTCGATATCGCGGCCAGCCTCCAGCCAGGTATCCATCGTGCCACAGCTTTCAAAAGCCACTGGACGGGTTTTCCACGCTTCTCCGACTGATGGATAAATTCGCGGCAGCTGCAAATAGCGAGTCATTAAATTCCAGTTATTGGGGGGACCATAATCACCCATGCAGTCGGCTCGCCAGCCGGTGCCGTGACTGGTTGCGTAGATCAAACCTTCTTCTGCATCTTCTGGAATCACCATCGGGGTTTTCTTGAATCCTTCCAGATACCAATCGATGATCATTTTTTTGATTTCAAAAGGATATTCCTCTTTCTCCTGAACAAAACTGAGATGCCATTCGCCCCAATGACCATAGGAGCCGATGTCTATATGATCGATGTCGGGATGCCCGTCGTAGCGTTTGGCGAATTCCTTTACTAAACGTCCCATGTATTTCGCAAAAAGTGGATCGGCATGATCTGGCATCCAGCTGACATCTTTTTTCCCTGCCAATTGGGTACTTTCGGCAATGTATTCAAATCCTTTGGCACCTTTCGTTCGATACCAGTCGGGCACGTGGGGACGGCCATTTGCTGGCATAATGCGAGTGGCTAAGCGTTGGCCGTGAGCGCGTGCTGCGGCTAATACCGAATCCACCATCTTCCAGTTAAACTTTCCCTCCTGAGGTTCTAATTCATCCCAGTACCAGCGGAAGTAGGCAATTGAACTCTCAGGATAACCCGGCACGTCTCCGTTGAAAGAACTATGAGTAGTAAAACCCATCCCGGGATTACAGAGTAGGTCATCTATCTCTGGTGGAGATACAATGATCACATTCGGTACCCCTTTGGCCTTAATGATATTTACGAATGGTTGTACCTGAGAAAACACCAGTGAGATAGCCGCTATAATGAGTACAGGAATTGAATATTGAATGATTTTTCTCATTGAAATAAGCTCCACATTTTTTTCTTATTTAATTTTTATTGAAAATATACCGTTGCCAGACAATAAATTTCAAAGGTCGGGATCTCAAATTCAAGGAAGTCACCGGTTTTTTTATAAGATATTTTACTGGTTTCGAACAGCGGTGAACCGACCGTCACCTGAGAAACAATTTTGTTTTCCGGGATCAAAACTTTTACCTTAACCTTTTTGGCTGGAGTAACGATACCATCCAGATTCATATTATAGTTTACCAGATGAACCAACAGCACATTTTTATTTTTCTGTTCCATGGTGGTGAATTCCACCGTGTAAGGAGCCTGCAGTTTCCCCGATAATTTTCCAGCCGCCGCCCATTCCACTGCCGCCGGTAGCGCTTCAAAAGCTGTCTTAATCCTGGCAGGAAATTTACCCTGACCATACATCATATGATCGTCCGGAAGAGGAGAGTTCTCGGTATCTCCTTTCCCAACCGGCAGAGTATTGAAGGGAATAAAAACCACCCGACCTTTTCCGATCTGTCTTTGAGTTACTTCCACCGGTGTATCCTGCAGGTCAAAACCCAGCAGATCAGACAATCCCAGATTCTTCCTGGGTAAACCATATTCATTTTTAAAAGAGGTCAGACCCATCACAACTAATCCTCCCCCATCATTAACGTACTGCTTGATGATCTCCAGCTGGGGATCACTCAATAGCGGGACATAGGGCAGTACCAGTACTTTAAATTGTGCCAACTCGCGAGCTGAGAAATCACGCTCTACTGTCATTACGTGGGCAATACCATGATCCGCTAATACCCGGGAGGCAGGATTGAAGTAGCTGAATTCATCGTTATAAAATTGATTGAGAGAACAGAATATCCCAACGTTGGCGCTCAACCGTGCTCCGATCAGGTTAGTTTCATTTTGCTCGAAGAATCGATAAATCAGTTCAGCCCCATTATGAACTTTTGGTGAAATGGGTTCGCCGAAGGTTTCCCGCACTACACTGAAAGTATTATGATTGGCAAAGGCTTCCGCAATGTTAAGCTGGATTAAATTATAAAGAGCATTTTCATTGGGAATAGGTTTGGGGGTGGAAGGCTGGATGCAGTACATCCAGACTGGTTTCTGCATGGCGGCGGCAGCCAGGAATTTGAGGGGAGCTGAATTACAGATCTTTGTTCCACCCTCGGTGCGAGGTACCGATTGAAGTCCATGCTGAATTTCCGAATACAGAAAATCATCCACCGCTCCCATCATCTCCATGTCGTCACCATTAATATAGGCCATGTTGCCATAAGCCCCACCGTTGATATTTCCCGAAAGCAAGAAATTGGGATTAATCTTTCGGGCTTCTTCCCTGAGCAAACGATGAAATTCGGCGAGCGACCAGCTTCGGAACTGCAACCACTCCCGCCACAAGGCCATGGTATTGTCAGTGGGCGGCTCCACCTTACTAAGGTCAGTAATGGTATACCGTTTTTTCAGATAATCAGCGGACACTTTTTCCTGCAGATATTTCCGGAAAGCATTTTTGCTGTGATCGCAGTAGCAGGTTCCCTCATGTACTTTAGTCCAATCGATATAGGCGCCATCGTATCCACCTAAGGCGATTAACTTGATGACCCCAATAAAATACTGCACATAAGATGGATTATCCTGGCAGGCAAACATTTCAAATCCACCTCCGGTACGGGGTGCATTGGGATGTCTAAAGCGGTAATATGAATACTCCCCGGTAGAAGTATGACGCGCCCACTTCTCCGGTCCTTCGATGGGGCGGGGTCCAAAATAATCTTGAAAGATTTCCCACAATCCGGGTTTTTGATAAGCCTTGTTAAGGTAGAGTTCCTCCGGTCTGGGGATATCTTCATATTTTTCACTACTGCCAGCTAAGGCCATGGTAGTGTAAGCAATCACATACATTCCTTCATCATGAAATTTTTTTACATTCGTCTTAGAGTCTTCCAGCATCTGTTTAAACCGGGAAAGATCGGTGATATACTCACCGCTCTCTTTATCTTTAGGGAAAATGATTGGTCCACCGGTCTGATTGACAGTGGCGTGCAGCCTTTTCAGAAATTCAATGTTTCCGGTAGATCGCACGATTCGAATGTGGCCCCAATCCCAGGGGCCCAACTGGGTGGTACTTTCATCCGGATTTTGACCCATCACTGGTAATTCTGTTAAAAAGACGATGAGGAGGATTGAAAATAAAAGTTTTAATTCAATTCCTGCGATTCTCATGAAATCTCCTTTTCATCAGTTATGAATGAGGTCACCTTTGTACTGGCTGGCGGCTCAATTTAATCTTTGGATAAAGCTGTTATTTAAGTAAATCCAGTGACTACTTATTGTTGGATTTCCAGTCGTAATTATCTTATACCCGTTCAAATTCCTTTCCGCCAACCTTTATCCTCGTAAGTTTTCAATTGGATGGTGAGACTTCCATCGGCGTTCACTGGTTGAGCACAGGCCCAGCGCACAGGTCGGCGTACTCCCTTGGTTTCTATTTCACCTCTGATTTTCATTTTCTGTCCCTCCATTTCTTTTGGGACAATAAAGGAAGCCTGCCGTAAGCGACCTCCATGGGGATGTCCCCCGTCCAATCCACCACCGATGCTAATTTTTCCATCCAGGCTCTCTAGATAAATCCGTAAGATTCCCGGAACGCCTGCCACACCATCATTCGCTATAGCCACAATAACTTCACTGGTGCCATAGCGCTTGCGCTGCCAGATCCAGGAAGGACGTACCCGATATCCTAATCTCTGATGCAGGGTATCGATGCCATACGGATATTTCTGGTAATACTTTTTCAGATTTTCAGCTTCGGTCCATAATCCCCAATAATTTCCGCCTAAATCCAGTACATGTAGCATGGAATTTTCTCGGTCGTTAATTCCTGCGGAGTCAACTTCCAGTCGCTCAATATCATAATGGCGATTGCGACCTTCTTCCATCACGACGGCCAGCCAGGGGGGACGATTGGAGAGGCATTCAATCTGGATAGGTTCCTCGATATAGACCGTGCTGTCAGATCGCAACCAACAGCCGGCTCTTACCGCTAGATCAAGGCATTCTCTGTTTCCGGTTTTACTGATATCTGGTTGGGTGTTTATTACCAATGGCACTTTTTTCCAGGTTTCAATTTGGAAGCGGGTCATGGCCACCATGGTACGTTCGGCAGTCAGATAATCCGGAAAAGGATTGGGTAGGGCGTTGGTGTGACCTTCACCCCAGAAGCCGTACATCATCAAATCCATGAATTCTACCAGTGGATTTTCATCGAATTCGCTGGCCAGTAGCTCATTTAATTCCTGAAAAGCTTTTTGAAATTCGGGATGATCATAACGCGGTTCACGGTACTCCCAATCACCCTCACCCTGGACATCTTTTTCACCACGCATTCTTCCAATTTTTACCAATGGCACTTTTTTCTGCAGAAAGTCCGGCATGGCCAACCGGGAGGGTTGAAAATTAGGACTGGATAGCTGAATGCGGAATCCAACCCGTAGATTGTATTGTTTAGCTGCCTCAAAGGTAAGCTTCCATACCGGGTGAAGATTTAACTTTCCGGGAGCGCTTTGTACATCCCGCCAGTCACAACGGATGTACAAAACATCCATAAAGGGTAAGGAAGCTAACTTTTCGATCTGTGCTTCCAGCGTGTCCTTTCCTTCGCGTACCGGAACAGCCGGGCCATTTTCTTCCCAGGTGTATCCCACCAATCCATTCCCAAAATTTTTGATATGCTCTCGGGAGGGATTCGTCCAGGCGATGGTTTGCCACCCTTCATCCTGTTCAATTCCAAAAGGTCCCTGATTCAGCCGGTCAGAAGGAGTCGGTGCGGGGCCAAAATCATATCCATCCCAGCGATGGTCGGGCACATCAGCTGATAAGGGTTTAAATTTGAGTCCTAATAGCAGAGGGGTAACGGCACTGGTCTTTAAAAAATTTCGCCGATTCATCATGCTCGTGTCCTTTGTTTTATTCTAACGTGATCTTTAAAAATATTTTATTTCAGAATTGTCAGTTTTCATCTTAAACCGGATGCATGGCTCTGAGAGAAGATGTGGGTAATACCGGCATAATAGACATTATAAGAATCATTTTTTGAGAAATGCTTGGTTACAATTGAGAAATAATTTCATTCATCATTTTTTAAAGAATTGAAAAGACCAATCTTTTAGTGTAAGTGCGAAATCCGTAAATATCCGGATACTGACTCCAGTATGTTTAGTTTATTTTTTTTACTGCATTCGTTTCAGATAACAGGAAATACCTTCTGCTGGTGGTTGAGAGTTTTGTTTCCCATTGCATTAACCTGTAAAATAGAGATAAATCGCAATAATAATGATAACAACCATTGCCGAGAAGATGACATCCCAGAGCTTCCAACTGGCACGGGTGGCAGCGCGTTGTTCGGGGGTAATTGTGCCAAAGGTTAATCCAGTGATTTTTTCATAAGAAGGAGCCGGTGTTAAGTAGCTCACTACTACCATAACAATAATACTGACCAGCAAGATGAAGATACTGTAGTACTGGAAAAAAATGTTATTGATAATCCACAGCAATGATCCTGGCTGATAGCTAAATCCAGTTATTAATTTGACCGGTGTATCGATAGCCAGGCGAATTAATCCCAGAGAGAATCCAGTGATCAATGCCGCCAGGCATCCTTTTGTGTTCAGGCGTTTGTAGAAGACTCCCAGAAAAAAGACCACTGCGATTGGAGGGGCGAGATATGATTGGACTCCTTGCAGATAATCATATAATCCCTTTCCTCCTCTGATCACCGGAATCCAGAGAAGTCCCACCACCACCATCACCGTGGTAGCCACTCGTCCCATCCACACCAACTTTTCCTGGGACACACCAGGCCGCAATCGCGAGTAAAAATCCATGGTGAATAGAGTGGAGCTGGCATTAAAGACTCCAGCCAGAGAACTCATTAGTGCCGCCAGCAGACCGGCCACCACCAGGCCTCTAATCCCCACTGGGAGTACAGAGGCTACCATCAGGGGGAATGCCTGTTGGGCATTATCACGGATGATCTGACCCTGTGAATCAATCAATTGTTGTTGGAGGACGGGTACTTTTCCGCTCAGGGCCAGGGCATAACAAATCATACCCGGAATAATAAAAATAAAAACGGGGAGTAATTTGAAGTAAGCCGCCGCTATAGAACCTCGCCGGGCCTGGGTTTCGTTGGGAGCTCCGAGGGCTCTTTGTACAATATATTGATCGGTGCACCAGTACCACAGACCGATAAAGGGAGCGCAGATCAGCATGCCCAGCCAGGGGTAGTTGTCGTTGAAATACCAGGCCATCCGGCCAGATTCTTTCACCGGTTCCCAGGTGGCTTCCACTCCAGGAGGCACCATTGGCTTCCATAGATTGAACATCTCAGAACCGACAATCGCCCGTAATTCTGACCATCCTCCAAGCGCCTGTAATCCAAAGAAGGTGACCAGAGCCGAGCCGACGATTAAGATAATAGTTTGCATGGCTTCGGTATAAGCGACTGTCCCTAACCCTCCCAGGATGGTATAAATGCCAGTAATTACCACCACCAGAATTGAACCAATCCAGAAACTGTCCATTCCTAAAAAATTCATTTCTGGGAGTAAAACCGAAAAGACAATCCCTCCGGCGAAAATACCCACTGCAATTTTAGTCAGCACATACGCAACCAGAGAAATTCCAGAAAGCACGGTGCGGGCAATAGGCGAAAATCGTCTCTCTAAAAATTCAGGCATGGTGAATACTTTCGATCGCAAGTAGAAAGGAACCATAACCCAGCCCAGAACCAGTAAGCACCAGGCGTGCAGTTCATAGTGAGCCATCGCCACTCCATCTGTAGCACCTGAGCCTGCCAGTCCGACAATGTGCTCGGACCCAATGTTGGAGGCAAATATGGAGGCACCGACGATAAACCAACCCAGATGTCTTCCGGCTAAAAAATAATCGGTGGAGGTTTTACCCTGCCGCCGAATTACCCACCAGGCGATTCCCAGAATGATGATGAAATAACCTGCGATGACGATCCAATCGATAGATTGTAAGGCACTCATCTCCGGTTCCTTTTTAATTATGTTATTTCAGATTCTTTTCATTTAGCAGCCATTTATCACATGGAAAATTTATAAATTGTTGTTTGTCGATAAATTTCTCCTGGTCTCAGGACCACTGAGGGGAAATGGGGGTGATTTGGAGAATCTGGGAAATGCTGAGCCTCCAGGCAAAGGGCTGCCCGGCGCTGATAGTGGATTCCCTGTTTTCCTTTTATCGAGCCGTCCAGAAAATTGCCTGAATAAAATTGTAAACCAGGCTGATCAGTAAATACTTCTAAACTTCGCCGAGTTTTAGGATGAAAAACCGTTGCCACTTTTTTTACCTGGCCTCTCTGGTAATTATTTAGGACATAATTGTGGTCATACCCATGCGCTCGGATAAGCTGAGGATGTGAATCATCAATCCGCAGTCCCACGGGAGTCGGCTTTCGAAAATCGAGTGGTGTGTTATCCACCGGCATGAATTCCCCGGTGGGAATCAGATTCTGATCAATGGGGGTTATAAAATCTGCATCAATCGTCAACTCATGATCCAGAATGGAAGTGTTCCCATCTCCTGATAGATTAAAATAAGAATGATGAGTTGGATTGAGAATGGTCGGTTGGTCGGTTTTTCCTTCATAAGAAATAATCAATTGGTCATCAGCCGTGAGGGTATAGATTACCTGCAGGGTCAACGTTCCCGGATATCCTTCTTCACCAGCTGGACTGTGATAGGTGAGTTGCAGAGCAGGTTCTGTAGAAGTTTTGAGTGGTTCAGCTTTCCACAGAACTTTAGAAAATCCTCGTATGCCTCCATGAAGATGATTTTTTCCATCATTGAGGGGAAGTTTATATTCTTTCCCATTCAGGTAAAATTTTCCTCCGGCAATGCGGTTGCCAAATCTGCCGACGATAGCCCCCAAATAGGCTTTGTCCTGCAGATATCCATCAAGTGTATCATATCCTAAAACAATATCAGAAAATTTTTGATTTTTATCTTTGAGCAAAATATGGGTAACAATTGCTCCATAATTGATAATATTAATGCAGGTCTCTTTTGTATTCTTCAAAGAATAGATAAAAACCTCCCGTCCATCCGCAAGTGTCCCAAATAATTTTTTTTCCAGCATCGATGGTGTCCTTCTTTAATAAATCGGCGTATGAAAATTTCTAGGTTTGGTAGTATGAATCATCTATTTTTTCCAATTCAACATCTTGAATTGTAAGCGTAATAGATCACAGTAAAAGTAAATATAAATTACAGCATTGAAATTTTCTATTCTAATTATTTTTAGCTTACAATAAGGTTGAGAAAAATGCCAGAAGCAGAAATGTTAATGCGCTGTTTTTTAATTTTGTTTTAAGAAAAAGTAAGAAGGCCAAGCTCATTTTTTCTGTTCGGAACTCGCTAAACCCTGGGGAATGAAATTGATAATTTTCTGGATGATTCCTATGATTTTGGCCGGTGTCCGAGTATACGGGATGGTAAAAATAATACAGCCCGTAGAAAAGCAAATAAAGCCTCGAAGGTAATGCCAATCAATCGAAAGGGTAGTGATAACAACCACACCACAGGCCACAAGAGCAGGGCGAGTAAAGCCAGTGGCCAGCACAGCACAAAAAGAATGCACCACAGGATAAATACAAAAAATGATTTCATCTTTTCACCTCAACTATTCTAGAACAATTATCAAAAAAAAGAATTTTTTACTGGTTATATTTGACTGACACTGATGATAAAATTTCTCACGAATTGAAGAAAAATTTTTATTCGTTAAAATTCATCCTGGAAATAAAAATGTTGTGCAAAGAGGTATCAAGGTAAGAATCGTAATCATTCCTCAAACGTTTCTTCCTGACGAGTTGGAATAGCTGAGTCAGAGTGAAAAGGATTTTCTCGGGTAAAATCAGGTAGATAATGTTCCTGACTTTCCAGCTCCTGAATAAAAGCATTTTCGAGTCCAAGTTGAAGAACGTAATCGATTATTTCATCATATTCAGCTTGGGTTAGTTTGCGGTTAAGTTCGGGATAGAAACAGGCTTTATATTGTGGAGAATACTGGGACATAATACTCACAAAAATATCCGGAGATAAATTGGCTAACAAGCGCAGGCATTTTTTACTATTGTCCAAATGGCTCGGCAATACCAGATGTCGCACCAATAAACCTTTTACTGCTATCCCGTCATCGTCCATTTTCAGGTGACCAACCTGTTCCAGCATTTCCTGAAGAACCGACGGAATAATTTCCTGATAATTGTTCACACCCGATAGCTTTTTTCCCAATTCCTTATCCAGATATTTAATATCGGGTAGATAAATGTCCACCAGACCGCTAAGCTGCCGCAGGGCATCAACCGAGTCATATCCATTGGAGTTATAGACGATTGGTATTGACAATCCTTTTGTTTTGGCAATCTGAATCGCATCGGCCATCTGGAAGATCATATGGGAAGGGGAGACAAAATTGATATTATGAGCACCCCGCTCTTGCAGGTGCAGCATTTCTATCGCCAGTTCTGGCACGCTCAGAACTCTGGGGTGATGATTCTTAAATTCCTGGCTGATCTGATAATTCTGGCAAAATACACAGCGAAGATTACAGCCCGCAAAAAAAATGGTGCCGGAGCCACTGGTTCCGGAGATTGGCGGTTCTTCTCCAAAATGCAGACCGATGTGCGAGACAAATATGTCGGCAGGGATCTGGCAGAACCCGGGACGTCCTTCCAGCCGATTTGTTCCACATTTTCGGGGACAGCATTCGCAGTTTTTCAGTTTCTCTGTAATGACTCCATTCATCTCATTTCCGTCTTCACTGGTTTATTAAATTCTGCAAATCCTCGCCTGATTGTTCTCACTTAACTTGTTCAAAAAAGAAATTAAGTGACGGCTAAATTTAGGTAAAAATTTTCGAGGTTAGAAATAAAAGTAAAAAAGGTGGTGATGATCGTATCTTGAGAGTAATTTTTAAGTCATTGTTATAAAAATTAATCATTGCAATGCTTACAGCGATCTTTTAAATTCTCACGCTTAAATTCTGCCCCAGTAGCTCAGTAGGATAGAGCACCGGATTCCTAATCCGGGGGTCGTGAGTTCGAATCTCGCCTGGGGTACCATTTTATAGTTTATATTTGATAATTTATAGTTAATAATTGAAGGTTGGGGGTGACAATGGGTTTGATCGAGGTGAAGAATGAAGGGTTGGAAAGTTAGTTATTAATTATTTTGTATTTTTTATCTTTTACTATTATCGAGGAGAAATGGATGTTAAAACCGTATAAGCGAATCTCAAAGCGAGAACTGAAGCAGGATAAGTTTGTGATCTGGACACTGAAGGCTAAGGAATATGTGGAAAGTCATTCCAGATTGATCATGTGGGGAACGATTGTGGTGCTGGCTGCGGTGCTGATTATTTCCTTTATGTCCCGCTCCAAACGACAGGCCAACATAAAGGCGAATGAGTTACTGGGAAAAGCTACCTTTGCCCTCAACCAGGGCAATATTCAACAGGGTGAAACCCAATTGAAAGAATTAATCGATAATTATTCCGGCGTCACCGCCGCCGGTCAGGGCTGCTTTTTGCTGGCTAAATATTACTGGCAGAAAGGTGATTATGCCAATGCCAAAATTTATTTTCAAAAATATATTGATGATTATTCGGATGACGAATTGCTTACCGCAGCCGCCCATGCCGGTCTGGGAGATTGTCTTACCCAGGAAGGCAATACTCTGGAAGCGGCTAAAAATTACGAAAAAGCCGCCCGAATAGATAAAGAGTCCCCACAGACACCAGCGTATCTGTTTTCAGCGGCTCTGGCTTACCTGCAAGCCAATGATATGCAAAAAGCGCAGACCATTGCTCAGGAAATTATTAAGAATCATGAGCGGAGCGAATACAAGAATAAAGCTGATCTGATTTTAGCTCAAATAAAACTAAAAGCGTAATACCATTTTAAACTTTCTATCACGAAAGCCAGATCAAATCCGATCTGGCTTTTTTATCATCTTCTTCTCAAGATTACTCGATGACACACCGCAGGAGGATGATTGACAAGGATTTAATTAGATAAAATAACAGGATTCACCGGATAGATTAAAATAAGGTTTATTTAATGAAGATTTGGGTAAGGAAAAAGCAAAGCCACTTATCAATTCCGTTAATCTTTTGATCCTCTCAAATGTGACTGTGAATGCGTTATGTCGAAAAGCTGTTAGATTACCTGATTTGCAGTTTTCCATTCTTTAAAAGCACAAAATCATCGATGATCAGTGTTGGATGGGTAATAATTCCATCCACATGAAATCCGACCTTTACACTGCCACCCATGGAGGCATTATTTCCCAATGCCAGATGAACCGTTCCGGCAACTTTCTCGTCCTCCAAAATCTGTCCGGTGATGGTTGCCATGTAGTTCGTACCGACACCCAATTCAGCTAAATTGCGAGCTGGTTCACCGATTTGCTGGATCATTTTAGTCAGTTTACGAGCTTCCTGGCCGCCGTTAATCTGTACTGCCATCCCGTCGACCACCGTGATTTCCACCGGTTGGGATTTGATCTTGCCGATGCTGGCCATCGATCCGTCCACGATGAATTTTCCCTGCGATTTTCCTTCTTCGGGCATTAAATACGATTCACCGGAAGGAAGATTACCGAAAGTTCCAGGCTGAGTAATCAGTCCGGTGGATGAAATAGCCTTGATACCCTTAATGGGCATACGGATATCTGTTCCCAGAGGAGTGGTCAGGTGAGCCATTTCTCCCTTATTTAAAATTTCACTCACTTTATAAGTTAACTCGGCGATTCGATGATAATCGGCATTCATGGTGCGAATCATCATCTCTCGTGTGATCCCCGGCATGGTTCCGACACGACTTCCTGCCAGACAGGCCTCGCGGCGAGAAGTAGTGTGAGTGAGAGACTTACTGGTAGGACACACCACAACTTTCACCTGCTTCATCAACTCAGCAATTTCCGCCGGCGGTTCTTCTCCGTTTACTTTTCGTTCTTTCATTTGCACTAAAAAAGCTTCTTTTGCGATTTCAGCAGCAGCAATATATAATGCCTGTCCAATAGCCTTTTTAGGTGGATCGGTAATAATCAATACCGTTTCCTCAGGCTTTACTGCCATACAGTCCCGGATGGCAATTTGAGCGGCTTTTCGTAATGGATTCATCACATATCTCCTGTCAATCTCTTATAATTATAAGTCAAGGAGATGTTAAGAACCAGATAATAATTATTTTCAGGTCAAAATATATCACATAGCAAAATAAAGTATATTAAAATTTTTTAATGGATACGAAGAAAGTTTCCTTGATACCATGATCAAACACAGACCGACCGTGGAGAATTAATAAATCCTTTTCATAAAAATTTAGTTATACTTTTTTACCAATCCCTTGTCAATAAAGGCTTTTCTTAATATAAAAGGGCTTGAAATCAAAAATTGCTCAATGTATATTTTCAAATTAAAAAACTGGGTAAGCGAAGGATAGACCGATAGTAATGGCGTATTTGAATCAAGCAGTATTGTTATTGAATCAGAATTATGAACCGTTGAGCGTATGCAATGTGAAACGGGCGGTGGTGCTTATTTTTCTCGGCAAGGCCGAAATGGTTGAGAAAAATTCTGGTGTCCTGCGTTCAATCAGTCAGCAGATGACCATCCCCAGTGTTATCCGGCTATCACGGCAGGTTCAGGTACCACATAAAAGGATTTTACTCAACCGTAAAAATCTGATGATTCGTGACAATCATACCTGTCAGTACTGTGGAAAAAAGGTCCAGCCTCTGACCATCGATCATGTGATTCCCAAACAATATGGTGGGACGGATAGCTGGGAAAATCTGGTGGTGGCCTGTCAAATCTGTAATCATAAAAAAGGGAACCATACTCCCGAGCAGGTGGGAATGAAACTGATTCAGAAGCCGCGCCGACCGCATTATTTTTTCTATCTGTATAAAATCATCGGAATTAAAGACGATCATTGGAAACCCTATTTATTCCTGAAAGATTAATCGCTCCTACCAAATCACTTTCTATTCTAATATCTATATTTCAATTCATATCTATCCAAAATAAATAAGGTTCACATAAAATGTAACCATTCATATAGATTTTCAGGTGAATTTTTGATGATTGATGAATGGGGTAGAATATTTGTTTTAAAAAACAGGAGAAGAGTGAATTTTGTAAGCGTCGTTCTTATTTTTAGAGGATTAAAATAAGGTAATAAGGTTAATAATAATTTGGTATATTTTTTTACTACTAAGGTTGAGGAGATAAAAGATAAGGTCGTATGAAGAGTAAAGAAACCTTATTCTTTGATATCAACCTTAGTAGCATAATAAACAATAAAAACCACCGACCTTATTACCTGTTATGTAAAAAAGCAACTATTTTTTTATCAGGAATCTCCGGAGTACTGTGTTTAGGACATATTTCACCCTTGCCCGTTTTATCAGTTTATCACCCTTCTCCTTCAACTATTTTCATC
>Ga0067045_1030172_pt1 | contig 16419 bp, 8 predicted proteins | sample TerdegcTABiofilm_FD_59184 | JGI IMG/M metagenome (GOLD analysis project Ga0067045, IMG submission 59184) | Combined Assembly of (Gp0054472, Gp0054536) Wastewater bioreactor microbial communities from Singapore -Terephthalate degrading...
CCCGCAGCCGCACCGAGGCGCGGGCCTGCCGCCTGGTCGTCATGCCCGAATGGCAAGGCGCTGGCGTGGGCCTGCGGTTTCTTGACGCGGTGTGCGAACGCTGGCGCTTGGGGGAGAACCGCTACAGCCGCCCAATGCTCACGCTGTTCCACACCAGCCATCCGGGCCTGGCCAGCGCGTTGCGGCGCTCCGCTCGCTGGACGCAGGTTTCCGCGATGCTGACTGGCCAAAGCAAGACGCGCAGTCTGACCAGCATGCGGAGTTCGGCCGAACGCAACGGCGCCACTTCTACGGGGGCGGGCTATGGCGGACACTTCCGCGCCGTTCAGGGCTTCCGCTATCTTGGGGAAAAGCCATGCGCGTGATGATCGTGGGCCAAAAGTGGCTTGCCGCCGAAGTTCTGCGCCTGTGCCTGGCGCGCGGTGACGAAGTAGTGGCCGTCAGTGCGCCCCGCACCGATGACCGCCTGGCGGCCCTGGCCACGGCCGAGGGCATCCCGGTCTGCCAAGTGGCCCGGCGCCTGACCGGTGAGTGGGTGCCCCCTGGCATCGACCTGATCCTGTGCGCCCATGCCCACGTATTTGTGACGGCTGAGGCACGCGCAAGGGCGCGGTACGGAGCACTGGGCTATCACCCCAGCCTGCTGCCACGCCACCGGGGCCGGGACGCCGTTCGGTGGGCCGTCCACATGGGAGACCACATCACAGGGGGGACAGCCTACTGGCTGGACGATGGTGCCGACACAGGGCCGATAGCAGCTCAGGAATGGTGCTGGATTAGGCCCGGTGACACCCCCGAAGCTCTATGGCGCAACACCCTGGCCCCCATGGGGCTGCGATTGTTCGGGCTTGTGCTCGCCAGCCTGGACGCTGGCACTCGGCCCCAGGAGCCCCAAGACGCCGCGCTTGCAACGTGGGAGCCTGCGTTTGTGTCCCGGCCGCTCGCAGCAGAGGCTTAGACTGTGCAATTTCCTTTCGCCGCATGAAAGAGCAAGCCCTACGCCTTTATCTCGCTTCCGGCCGCTCGAATATCGCGGCGCGCTTCACCTTCTCCGCCTAGGATCACATCGCCCTCACCCAGCCCCGCTAGGTGGTCCTCTCCCCCTCCACCCAGCAGGTAGTCCGCTCCACGCCCACCCCACACGTAGTCGTCGCCCTCACCCGCATCCACCGTGTCCCGGTCGTTCTCCCCTTCTGGCCAGTAGGTGTTCCCGCCATCAGGATTCTTCACATAGGCGCGGGGAATTTTCAGGGACAGGCCATCCTCGGACTTCTCTACCCACCACCGGCCCAGGAAATTCGCCTGCTCACCAAAGTAAGTGAACACAGTGTCCGGCCCGCGCACGTCGCCGGGCTCGACAGCGTTTTCCATAAAAGTGTCGTGAACGGCCGCCATGTTGCTGACGATGATGTCGTTGCCCGCCCCGCCTTGAATGGTGTCGCTGCCCGCCCCGCCCCATATCAGGTCGTCGCCATCACCTCCATCCAAATAGTCGTCGAACTGCTCGCCCGACATGAAATCGTTGCCTCCCAGGCCCCACAAGCTCACGGCCCCCATTTCTCCGTAGGTGGCCAGTTGCAGACCTTCGCCGTCAACATGCGCCCCCGTGATGCGCTGGTACCGCCCGCTGGGCTCGTTCTCTCCGCCCACCATCAGGTCATTGGAATCCTGGATCGGAGCCATGCCGGGTACGCTGCCGTCGCTTTGGAACTGCCAGGTGCCCCCTGGCAATTGAGGGCCTCCGGGCACGAAGTAGCCCCCCTGCAACGCATACCTCCCGGCCTCCGGCGCTGGCGGCTGCGGGCCACCAAACTCCGGCAGATCAAGACCCAACGGATTGCCAGTCCCCGCTGCCTTCGTGGTGGGCCCCAGTGATTTCATCTTCGACCAGCCGCGCACCACAATGCGCCCCGGCTCGCTGGTGTGGGTGATGATGAGGTCATCCTTCTCCGTCAGCGCGTACCGCCACAGCTTGTCTTCGCTTTGCCAGGCATTGGCCGAAACCTGCTTGCCGCCGGTGAGGACCTGACCATTGACCTCAATCTTGCCCTGCCCGTCGCTGTCCTGGACGAAATCCACGCCCCAGTCAGTTCCGAAGCGATAGATATCGTTGCCCGCGCCGCCCACCAAGGTGTCGTTGTCCGTGCCGCCGATCAAGATATCGTCACCAGTGCCGCCTTCCAGGTGGTCATCACCCGCCTTGCCGTCCAACGTGTCTGCGCCTGCGTCGCCGTAGAGGTGGTCAACAACCTCCTTTCCGGCCAGCGTGTTTTCACGGTCATCACCAAACAAGAAATGCCGCGTGGCGTCAGTTATCTTCCCCTGCCGAACCTTGTAGCCAGAGGTCAAGTCCTCAAAAAAAGTGTCTTCTAGTTGATAAGGAGACGCCGCGCCCCGTTCGTCATTCGGCGCCACATAAGACAAATCGAAAGGCTCCTTGTTCTCCGTGTTGAACCAGTTCTTGCGGGCCAACATGGCCGATCGATCTGCAAGCCACTGATCTGATACCTGCAGTCCCATGGCGGATCCCCCTTGGGCCAGCAACGCCTTGTCAGCCTTCCAATCTTCGTAGACAGCTCCCCAACTCTTGCCCATGTCCTCCAGCACGTTCTCCGGTGTATCCGTAGTGCGAAGCACAAAAGAGCTCAGCAAACGCAGCGCCAGATAGTCTCCAAAGCTCTGGCGCGCCTCGCCGTCCAGGCTCCTGCCTGTGCTGGCCTGCACCTTGAACTGACTGCCCAGAGTTGACTCCTTGATCTTCTTCTGGACCGCCTCCACGATCTCAAAAAACTTGTCACGGCCCGTGTAACCGTCTTGGTCCTTGGTCCTGGCCCAAGTGCCGCCACTGGGGTTACCTTTCAGCTGCTTTGCCTTGTCCTGCGGGCCAAGCACCATGTCAGCCAGCGCATTCGCCATTTGCTCCAGCAAGTCTCCTTCCGCCTTGCCTTGGGAATCACCCAACGATAAATCGCCATCAACGCGCTTCTGGTTCGTCGCGGCCTGATAGATGGTTTTGAGCAGGCTCTGGACGCTTTCTGCATTACGCTCCCCCTCAGGCATCAAGGAGAGCAGTGTGTTTTGCAGCGACAGCGAGTCCACCAGCAGCACCAGGCTGTGTGTATCGCCAAAATCCTTGACGGCATATTCATTGACAAGCAAGTCAGGGCTCTTGAGAGCAATCAAGTCCCTCAATATCGCCCCCCCAATTCCCCCCCGGTACAGTGGCTGGTCCTCGATCCCCACGCGCACATCCTGACCGTAATGCCACTGGCTGTTGGCCACCACGGAAGGGCTGGTGTCACCCACCACGTCGTACTGGTTGCCCAGACTTCCCGCATATTGCTTGCCGCTAAAGCCCTGCACTGCACCAGCGACGAGGGAAGCAGACTGGGTGTGTTCCGCCGCGTACAACATCGCCAGCCGGTAGTTCAAATCCATGCCCGCGATGTCCTTGGCCAGCACTGGCTTCGGACTTGCAGAAGCGCCTTCCCCCGACCCACCCGCCACCAGTGTGGTCACCCGCACGGCTTCGTTGCCCAGGGTTTCAATACCTTTAAGCGCCTTCATCAACGTGGTGGCTTGTGACCCCAGCACCGTGACACCGGTGTTGGCGTCGGTGTAAAGCGCGTTGAGATCAGCCTGCGCTTGTGCAATGGTGGTTTGTCCGCTGAACAGTTCCGCTTGAATCCGCCGGTAAAAAGTGGCCAACCCTGGATGGGTGAACCGCGCCGCCAGCGAATCCGGGCTGGTGCGCAATTCATTGAACTCAGCCAGCGCGTCCTGCAGCGTGCCGTTTTTGACCAAACCTACGCCCGCGCCATTGAACGTCACCACGCGCTCCGCAGCCCCCGCATTGAGCAGGTTGAACACCGTGGCCAGGTGCCCGCCCAGGCTGTAGCCCGTCACGCTGAACGCCTGCCCTACGCCCAGTTTGGTGGCATCGCTTTTTAGCTCCGCATACCACTGCTGCATGTCCGCGATCTGGCCCCAGGCAAACCCTGTCTCCTTGATCTCCAGCTCGTTCGTGGCCTTGTTGTCCCTCGCTGCGTCGTCTATGAATTCTGTGGAGCGCAAGCTCAGGACCACTTCACGAGTTTCTCGGTTCCGAAACAACGTACCGCTGAAACCGGTTTTGGTGTTCGGTCGCTGATCCAGCACTTCCCATTCACCAGTGAATTTATCAGCTTGGCTTGCGACGAATCGGCTGGAGTGGTCGTTACCACTGATAAGTGCATTTACATATGCTACCCCATTATTATCGAGTCGATTCGTCTTTTCATCTCGAATAAAGGCTTCTGCGGCCATTTGTAAATGGGCGTACTTGAGATATTCAGCAATAGTCGGTGCAGTCATTTTTACCCCCTAGGCTTTAAAGTTTTATTAATAAAACGAATGGTTTGATATCTCTGAGCAGAAGCGCCATGGCGTGAGGCAAATTCTGGGCATGCGTTATTTGCAGCCAACAACCAAGGTGAGCGTCCGCCCGCACTGCTCCCTTGCGCCCAATCCACCATATACCCAATGCGCTCGGCCATGACTTCGTTGGTTTGCAAGTCAATAACTCTGAGAGAGCTGCCAGCAATCCAATAATCCCGCTCTTCACGGGTGGAAATGTCGTCGTAGGTTATGCCGTAGCGGGGGCGGGGTGCGTTGGATGGAGTTCTTTCGAGAATGTAATCGTAGATATTCAAATCGAAATTAGGATTTCTTCTTACTTCGAGCTGAACATTAGGTGCATTGGCATCCATTTTTCTAGTGGCTTTTACAGACCCCGTATACCGATACCTCACACCATCCTTGAGGTCAATGGCCTCAACGTATTTATAGCCCTTGCGATCATCACGAGGCTGCGGACTTGATGAGGTTTTTTGCCACGATTCATAAAAACTCTCCAAGAGAACTTCTATATATCCATCTCCATCAACATCACTCCCATACGGATCATCCAGCACATACTGTTCATCAAAATTCAGCCCCTTCGGGCGCAGCTTCATCAAGAAAATCCCCTCCACGTCCTCCACCGTGCGGTGGATAAACACCCCAGCCTTTTTGCACCGCTCGCGAAACATTTCTGCCGCGATGCGCTGGCGTTCCTTTGGCGATTGCTGCTGCACGGATGCCGGGGCGTCGGCAGCCATGGCGCGGGGGGTGGATTCGCCAGCGCAACCCGCCACCATCAGGACCACGCCCCAAAGCACACGGCGCCAAGGCAGGGAGGGCACACCAACGGGTCTTTGGCGGTTGCGCAAGGGGGGTTTCGCTTGAATAGGGTTTTTCATGAAAACTTGGTGTTCTGCGCTTATCTGTATTGGTTTTTATGCTAATGTTCTAATAGCATTTCAATATTCACTCGGGCTTTGGAATTTCTAACTCCCCCCGTCCACCCCCAACATCTGCATCGGGGAATACGACCCCACCATCAAGCTCCCCGTGCTGGCCACTGGCGCTGGCGCAAACCCCGCCATGGCCTGTATCAGCTGCTGCAGCGCGCCATCGGTGGTTTGGGTAATCGGGTTGGGGGTTGGCTGCATATAAGCCCAAGGCTTGACCGTGAAGGTCTCCCAGTTCCCTTCGTTGCGTGGTTGGTCCTGCCAATAACTTGCAAACACATCCAGGTACGACTGGGCTATCCAATCGGGCGTGACTTGCCAGGGCTTGTTCAACCCCATGAATGCCTGGCCTTGTTCTTCAGCATTCCAGCGATAGGGCTCGACCGTGCCCCGGTAGGTTTGCGTTGCTTCGTCAAACTGCATGTTGTTCATGGCTGATTTCTCCAGGTTGTTGGTGCAAAAAATCTGGCGGCCGCATTGCCGTGCGCCTTCTGTGGCTTACACGCGCTTCAGAGCGGACGTCCGCCTTTGTCGACTTTGTTGATTCACAGTGGTCGGTACCGCGCCAAGGCCCGCTAGTTGAAGGTGCGGGCCTTGGGTATCTATGCGGCCTTGCGACCGCCGAGCTTCACTGCCAGTTGGCTGCCAACGCAGGAGCCAGCGCAGACTGGTAAGCGGCAGGCAGCGTGGTCTGCCCGGCTGCAGGGGGCGCAAACGCCGACATCGCCTGCACCAGGTTGTGCACCTGGCCGTCCAGCAGCGTCTTGCCGTCCGACGTCTTGATCTGCTCCAGGTGGAACTGATTGCCGTTGCCGCTGCCGTACCAGTCCTTCACCAAGATGGTGTCTTGCGTGCCCAGCACATTCACCGCCAAGTCGTTGCCCACCTGGGTGAACCACAGCTGGTCGGAGCGAACGTCGTCCAGCATCAGGATGTCCTGCCCGCCGCCATCGGTGATGGTGTCTTGCCCATCGCCCCGGGCGAACAGATAGCGATCGTCGCTCCAGTCGGTGCTGATGAACTGGTCATTGCCCAAGCCACCGCGCAGCGTGTTGTTGCCACCGCCCGCGTTGACGATGTCATCACCCTCACCCGCGTCGATGGTGTCTGCACCCCAGGTGGTGGTGATCTGGTCATCGCCGGCGCCGGTGGTGATGGTGTTGATGCCATCGGCCCGGACCACATCGTTGCCCGAACCGGTGGTAACCATGTTGGTCCCACCGCCCGCATCGATGGTGTTGGCGCCATCACCCGCATCAATCTGGTCATTGCCCCAGCTGCCGGTGATGGTGTCGTCGCCCGCGCCCGCTGTTATCACACTGCTGGCACCGTTGGCCCGGATGGTGTTGTTGCCCTCGCCGCCGCTCAGGCGGTCATTACCCCAGCCGCCGGTGATCTCGTCATCACCCTCGCCACCATCGAGCACGTTTTGCGGCCCGCCCGTGGCGACCAGACGGTCGTTGCCCTTGCCGCCAGACAGGGTGCTGCTGGCCCAGCTGCCGGTGAGTGTGTCGTTGCCATTGCCGCCGACCAAAGGTGTGTTCTGGTCATCGGCGTGCAGCACCTGGTCTCCGCTGCCGGACGATTGCGGCGCCACCGTGACAGCAAACGCCGTGCTGGCCGTTCCCCCTGCGGGATCGGTAGCATGCACACGGATGGACAGACTGCCCACTGCAGCACTGCCGGGCGTGCCACTGAAGGTGCGCGTGGCTGCATCAAACTGCACCCAGGAAGGCAAGGCACTGCCGTCGGCCAGTGTGGCCGAGTAAACCAGCGCCTGCCCCTCCGGATCGGTGAAGGTGCCAGCAGGCAGGGTGTAGACCCATGCTGCGCTCTCTATGGCGGTGGCATCTGCAGGTGCTGCCGTCACCGTGGGTGGGTTGTTGGTGGCAGGCGTGCCGGGCGCCACCACCACTTGCAGGCTCTGGCTGGCCGTGGCACCCGCGCCGTCGGTGGCGGTAACCACAACCTCCAGCACCCCGGCAGAGCCAGCCGGGGCCAGGCCAGAGAAGGTACCTGTGGCCGCATCAAACTGCAGCCATGCGGGCAATGCGCCACCTGCAAGGCTTGCCTTCAAGATTAGGCTGTCGCCAGCATCCACATCCACAAAGGCATCCGAAGGCAGGGCAAAGGCCAGGGCCTCGCCCTCCTTGACCTGCTGGGGGGGCAGCGATGCACCCACCGTGGGGGCATCGTTGACGTTGCGCACCTGCAGCGCCAAGGGCTGCTCGGCACTGGCGCCCTGGGGGTCGGTGGCACGCACCACGATGGCCAGGTTGGCAGCATTGCCAGTCACATCACCATTGTCCGGCGTGCCGCTGAAGGTGCGGGTGGCCGCATCAAACTGCAGCCAGGTGGGCAAGGCACTGCCATCGGCCAAGGTGGCGGTGTAGACCAGCGCGTCGCCCGCATCCGGGTCGGTAAACGCATCGGCGGGCACCGTGTAGGTCCAGGCCGTGTCCTCGTCCACGCTGGCGTTGGGCAGCGGCTGCCCGGCCAGCGGCACGCCATTGGCACTGGCGGTGATGTCCAGCGTGAAGCCGGTGCTGGCGCTGAGCCCGCCCGCGTCGGTGGCGGTTACCGTGAGGCTCAGCGGGCTGGCCGGTGCACTGGCAGGTGCTGTGCCGCTGAAGGTGCGGGTGGCAGCATCAAAGCTCAGCCATGTGGGCAAGGCACTGCCATCGGCCAGCGTGGCACGGTAGGTCAGGGTGTCGCCCGCATCGGGGTCAGCAAACGTGGCAACCGGCACCAGGTAGGTCCATGCTTCGCCCTTGCGGGCAATGGCGTCGGACAGGGTCGTGGCCACGGCGGGAGCGCGGTTGACGGGATCCGGATCGGGCGGGGTGGACGTGGGGGTGGCGTCTGCAATGGCTTTGACAAACTCGGCCGTGGTGTAGATCTTGCCGGCCCAGTTGATGCTGAAGTTGCCAGAGAGCTTGACGGTGTCGTTGGCTGAGTAGCGCAAGGTCCAGTCGCTGCCGGTACCCGTCAGCTGCATGGTGCTGAGCGAGCCGCCGCCGAGCACCACCGTGTTGTTGCCCGCAGAGTCGGTGGCCGTGCTGATGACGCCTGCATCGTCGCCCAGGTCAAACGCGTACGTGTCGTCGCCATCACCGCCTTGCAACTGGTCCTGGCCCAGACCGCCGTGCAGGAAGTCGTTGCCAGCGCCCCCTTCCAGAATGTCGGCTCCGCCATCGCCTTGCAGGGTGTCGTTGCCTTCGCCGCCCAGCAGGCGGTCTGCGCCTTCGCCACCATTGAGGGTATCGTCGTCTTCGTTGCCCGACAGCTCGTCGTCCCCGGCACCGCCGAGCAAGAGGTCGCCGCCCGCCTCGCCAAACAGTTTGTCGCTGCCAGCGCCGCCATCCATCACGTCTACCTTGGCGCCGCCATACATGCGGTCATCGCCATCGTCGCCGTACATCAGGTCCTGCCCCGCATCGGCTTCTGCCGTGGTGGTGGCTGTCGCGTTGTCGTCGCCAAACATCAGGTCGTTGCCAGCACCGCCATACATCACATCGCTGCCGGTCTGCCCTGCCATCCAGTCGTCGCCCTCACCACCGTCCATCACATCGGCGCCGCCGTTGGTGTCAAGCCGCAGGTTGGTGATCAGGCCTGCAGGCGCAGTGAGGGTGTGGTCGTTGGAGCCGGAAGCTGCCCACGTCCAGTTAAAGGCCTGCCCGGACGCCACGGTCACCGCGTGCAGGCTGTAGTTGCCCGCAGAAACCTTGACCATGTCGCCAGCGGTATCGCTCCAGATGAACGACTGCGTGAGCGATTCTGCATAGTCCAGGCCAATGGCCTTGGAAAACGGCGTGTAGCGCGCGTCCCCCAGCAGCAGGTCCGCGCCGGCACCGCCCTTCATCACATCCTCACCCGCGCCGCCAAACATTACATCGCTGCGGCGGCTGCCATTCAGGATGTCGTTGCCCAGCTCACCACTGAGCCAGTCGCCGCGGTCACCGCTGTCTGCGCCGGTGGTGGCGTTCTCGCCGTTGTCAAACCCGCCCCAAAGCTGGTCGTCTCCCGCACCGCCCATCAGCACATCCGATCCATCACCGCCAAAGGCGATGTCGTTGTCCGTGGTGTTGGTGCCGACAGCATTGGCACCGGTGCGGATGAATTCACGCCCCGTGCCGCCTACCACCATGTCGTCGCCACTGAAGGTATTGACGTAGTTGCTGTTGCCGCCCCCCGTGGTGATCACATCGCTGTAGGCGCTGCCGTTGAACGAGTCGCTCTTAGTGCCCCCTGCAAAGTACACCCCCTTGGGCGCAGCCGCAGCATCAAACGCCAGGTACGCATTGCTGTTGGGATAGAGCAGCTCCACGCGCTCGGGCTTGGAAATGGGCGCGCCGATGGTCAGGCCAAACTGGCCGTCCTTCCAGCCCTTGATATCTGCCAGCGCCGCGTACAGGCCGGTGCCCGCATCCTTGGCAGAAAGTCGCCACACGCCATCCACCGTGGTGCGCAGCTGGTAGGCCTTGTCAGCGCTGTAGTAGATGTCGCCGCCCATGCCTTCCACCAAGCTGAAGGCGCCTTTGACGGCGGTGCCGTTGACTTCGATGACGTTGGTGCCTTGGGTGTCGGTGATGGTGTCGATGCCGTCCGAGCCGGTTTGGAGGCGGTAGGTGTCGTTGTCGGCTCCGCCCAGCAGGGTGTCGCCACCTGCGCCGCCGTCCAGGATGTCATCGTTGGCATTGCCTTCGAGGTGGTCTGCGCCGCCCTGGCCAGACAGCGTGTCTCCCCCTGCGCCACCGTAGAGGTGGTCTGCAAAGCCCTGGCCTTCAATCGACTCGTCAGCGCTGCCACCAAAAATGTATTGAATGCGCTGCGCGCTGCCAGCGCCCACCAGGATCTGTGTGTTGCTGGTTTTGTCGATGTAGGCAATGTTTTGAGTGCCGGGGAGGATGCCTTGGGCATCCGTGGTGTTGCGCTCAATCAGCTTGTCCAGCATTGCTGCACGGTCGCTGTACCAGTTGCCGCTGTAGTTGAGGGCGTTGGTATCGCCAGACAGGCGTGCGTTTTTATCTGCGGCCCAGGCGGCAAACAAATCGGGGTTAGCCGCTTTGAGCGCATCAGTGGCTGTTGGGCTGGCAGTACTTATGACGACGGGGCTTAAGGCATTGAGGCTTAAGAAGTTGGCAAAGTCAGTTTGGGCGGCTGTGCTTAGCGATGAATCGGCCAGCTTGAGGGTGGCTTTGCCGCTGAGGGTTTTAAAGGCATCCGATTCCACCAAGGCATTGATGTTTCTGTACAAATCAGCTCGCTTGACATCCGATGCACCCGCCGAGACTGGCGTAGCTGCCGCATTTGCGCCCAGCATGATCTTGCGAAGAGCATCAAGGGTGTTTTCATAACCGTTGTCGGGGGTGTTACTGCCCGCGCGGATGATGTTTGATAGCGCGGCCGCGTCATTTGCTTTGCCTGTGCCGAGCTTGGCCATAGCAGCCATGAGATTGAGACTGTCAACCCCATTGACGCTGGAATGGTTGCCAACGAAGGGGGCAATTGCTCCAGGTGCGTTTTCTTGGGCAATGCTGACAACGGTGCCCGAGCTCACATTGCCCAATACGTGAATACCGTCGCCATCAGCTTCAATGCGCGTAGTGCTCGCACCCTTGGTGGTGGGGTAGCCCAGCAAGTTAAGGAACACATCACCCTGCGTGAAGAAGGTGGGAGCGTTGAGAGTGACGACTTCACCAACATTGCCAGGGAAGATGCGCGCGAACAGCATCGCTAGGTGACCGCCCAGGCTGTGGCCAGTAACGTTCACTATTTCACCGGGCGCGATAGTGGCTTGTCCTGCCACGCCGGAGTCAACGCCAACGTCATTCTTGAGTCCTGCGGCAAATAGTTTGAAGCCTTCTGTGGCTAAAAGCGCGAGTGGGGGCAAGGCGAGCATGGCCGCACCAGCGGCTGGGCCGAGCTTGAGTGCGTAGAGGTTGCGCAGTTCTGCATCGGTGTAGTTCACGGCTTGACCGCTGACGGTGTTGAGCCGCTTCCAGTAGCGACACATCTCCAATCCCTGGAGGTTGGCATAGCCTGAAGCACCGATGCCCAAGCCGTCGGCAACGAGAGCATCCGGTCCGATCTGACTGGCAACCGCTGCCTCCGTACCGCGAATGGCAAAAACCTTCACCCCGGTTTGTTTGTCTTGGAAGACGCTCGCGCTGAAGCCGTTGAGGTCTACGTTGGCCTGTGTAGAAAGCAGGCTGTATTTTTCGGTAAAAGTTTTTGCTTGATCCGGGGTAAAGTTGGCGCCAATTTTTTCTTTTTGAAGCATGGCGCTCAATTCGCTCGCCGGTTGGAGATCTAAATTGGCGTAAGTGGCGAGACTCGTTTCTGCGAGATCGTGAAGTGCTGAAATATTGGTGATGGCCACAATTTATTTTCCGGTTTATTTTTTAAAAATACTCTCAATGGCTAGAGTTTGGTGTGATGGAATAGTTTTGCCTGTTCTAGGGTCTGTACCGCCACCGCCGATGGGGCAAGCTATCCCAGAAGGAGCGGCTAAAATGGTTTTATCTTGGTCAAATTGGCTGTAACCTAGTAGGGTGTAGGAGGCCACCAGTTTTTTAGTACGTAAGTCAAAAAATTCTTCTTTTGTAATGCCCATGCGAATTTCATTGGGAATTTCTTTGGTAGACCACTTGCGTTGATAAACAACGGGCTTGCTTAAATCCGCTGGCCGCTGCGCATAGCCAAGGTCACTCACCTTAAGTCGCTTCACCCGATAGACGTCATACCACTGCCCATCTTCCTTGTTGCGGTAACGCATAAAGGCCACTGCTTCAAGGTAGGTCATGCTCGCCGCCTCAGTAATGCTATCCCCATCCGAAAGCCAGCCCACGTCACGCTCCAGGGGTTGATACAACCTTAACCCACCTTCCTGCTCGCAAAGCTTCTTAAATCGGTAATAGCCTTTGATGTTGTCTGCAAAGTACAGACCCAAAAGCAGAATGACGCCCGCCGACCAAGTAAGTATTTTTGTAATTTTATTCACTAGAAAATCTCCTCATATTTTTGCTTTAAGTATTCGTTAAATTCGCAGCTCCTTAAAATCCTCGCCCACCCTGATGGCCTCATATATAAATTTAAATTTTTTGCAAGCGGCAAATCCCCTGGTCCACTGCAAGCTGATGGTTGAATCAGCAATGGCGGGACACTGTGTCCCATGGCAATAGCGCGAAGCAACCACCCGCTTTCAGCTACATAGCTGTTGGCACTTGCCAATTCTTCATTGGTTTCCTTGTCTCGATAAATTGTATGAGAATATCGAATTGGAATCGCTGTATTGGTCATGTACTCACCCACTGGAGTTGTAATGCTTGAAATTATTTTTCCATTTATTTTTTAAACGTCGACTTCTAATCCTGCATCTGCGAGACATAGGCCCCTAAATTGATAGCCGCCAATGATTTCATCCGCAAATGCAATTATGAGGATCGCCGCAACGGCGAATGCAGTAATTACACCCCTCCCTCGCTGCATTTTTTAGAATCGCTTCACGGCAAGTCCAACAACAAGCCAGACGAGCAGCACCACGAAAATAACCAGCATGCATAAAATTAAGCCAATCATGCTGATACTCTGTCGCAAAATGCATTTTTAGTTTGATTTTTTGAAATAGCGCTTGGTTTGCGCAAATTTCTAAGCATTTGTGCCCACCCCCAACATCTGCGTCGGGGAATACAACTCCACCATCAAGCCCCCCGTGCTGGCCACTGGCGCTGGCGCAAACCCCGCCATGGCCTGTATCAGCTGCTGCAGCGCACCATCGGTGGTCTGGGTCAGCAGGTTTGGGGTTTGCTCCATATAAGCCCAAGGCTTGACCGCAAATATCTCCCCGCCACCTTCGTTTGTCCACTGGCCCTGCCAATAGCTTGCAAACACATCCAGGTGCGACCGGGCTATCCACTCCGGCGTGACCTGCAGAGGCTTGTTAAACCCCGCGAATGTCTGGCCTTGTTCTTCTGCATTCCAGCGATAGGGCTCGACCGTGCCCCGGTAGGTTTGCGTTGTTTCTTCGAAATGCATATTGTTCATATTGATTTCCTCCAGTTGTTGATTTGCATGTATTCGGTGATTGCTAGCTCACCGCTCCCTCAAACTCTCACTACCCGCCCGCTGAATCGGACTGAGCAGATACTCAATCCCCCTGCGCTGCCCGGTCTTAATCTCCGCCGTGATATTCATTCCCGGTGCCAGCTTGATTTGTTTGCCATCCACATCAATGCTGGTCTGGCTGAGCTTGAGCAAGGCTGGGAAGATCGCCCCGCGTTTCTCGTCATTCACCGCGTCCTGCGTGACCTTGTCCACGCTGGCTTTCACCGTGCCGTAGCGAGTGAAGGGGAAGGTCTCCAGCTTGATGGCCACGTCCTGCCCCGGCGCCACAAACCCGATGTCCTTGTTCTCCAGCGTGACCTCGGCGCTCACGCTAGCGGCATCGGGAACGATGACCATCAGGGCCTGCGCTTCGGTGACCACGCCGCCTTCGGTGTGCAGGGCCAGTTGCTGCACGGTGCCGGCCACGGGGGCCGTGAGGGTGGCCAGTTGTTCGCGCTGGGTGGCCTTGGTGAGTTCCTGGCCGGTCTGGTGGCGCTTCAAGTCCGCTTGGGCCTGGCGTTCGCTCAAGGCTCTTCTTGTTTCTGCCAGGTAGGCGCTGCGGGTTTGCTCGGCTTCGCGCAGGGCGGCCTGGGCTTCCTGGTATCTGGCCTGCTGGGTGGCCAAGTCGCGTTCAAGCTCGATGCGTTCGCGGGTGCGGTCCTGGTTGGCGTGGCCGGACATGAAGCCTTGGGCGGTGAGGGCCTGGAAGTCTTGCTCGCGCTGGCGGGCGATGGGCACGGTGGCTTCGAGCTTGCCGATCATGGCCAGCACGGTGGCCATTTCGGCCCGGCGGCGCTGATGTTCGGCAGACAGCTTGGCCAGGCGGGCGGTGATGTCGCTCCACTCGGCGGTTAGCTGGGCCTGGGCGTCGGCTTTGTCGGCGGCTGTCCAGTCTGCCGGGGTGTCCTGGTTAAGAGCTTTTTTGCCATCTAGCGCTTGATGGATGTGCGCTACCAGCTCTTGTTTTAATAGCATTTGCTGCAAGGTGCGGGCGCGCAGCCATTCGGATTGGGCGGCTTTGCGGGTCTCTGTCAGGCTGGCTTTGTCGGCCTGGGCGGTGGTGGGGTCTAGCTCTACCAGGGCTTGGCCGGCCTCGACGTGGTCGCCGTCTTTGACCAGGATGCGTTGCACCACGCTGCGCTCCAGGGGCTGGATGACTTTGGTGCGGTCGCTCACGATGATGCGGCCGGGGGCCACGGCCACGATGTCGATCTTGCCCAGGATTGCCCAGGCCAGGGCGATGAGGAACAGGGCTATGAGTACGAAGGCGATGCGCCGGGGTGCGGGGTGGACGGGAGTTTCTTGCAGGCTCAGGGCGGCGGGCAGGAAGGCCTGCTCGTCGGCCAGCCGGGCGGGGCCAGCCAGCTCATGGCGATGCTGCCAGGCGGCTTTGAAGATGGCGCGGTAACGGGCCAGCAGTTCGATGGCGGGGTGGCGCGGGGTGGCGGGGGCCGCCGCGTTTGCCATCGTGGGTGCGGTTGTTGTTGTTGCGCTGTTCATGCCGCTGCCTCCGGGACCGGTGTGGCACTACCAGTTGGTGGCCCAGCCCGGCTCCCATCCTGCATGCGCCACAGGTGGGCGTACAGGCCTTGCTGCTTTTGTATCAGTGCATCGTGCGGGCCAGCCTCCACGATGCGGCCCTTGTCCATGACGATGATCCGATTGGCATGGCGCACGGCAGACAGGCGGTGCGCAATGATGAGCACGGTGCGGCCCTGGCAGATGTGCTGCATGTTGCGCTGGATGATGGCTTCGGACTCGTAGTCCAGCGCGCTGGTGGCTTCGTCCAGGATGAGGATGCGCGGATTGGTGAACAGGGCGCGGGCAATGGCAACGCGCTGGCGCTGGCCGCCTGAGAGGCTGCCGCCTTGCTCGCCCACCAGGGTGTCGTAGCCTTCGGGCAGTTCGCTGATGAAGTCGTGGGCGCCGGCCAGTTGGGCGGCGTGCACGACTGCTTCAATCGGGGCGGCGGGGTCGGCAATGGCGATGTTCTCGCGCACGCTGCGGTTAAAGAGCAGGTTCTCTTGCAGCACCACGCCCACCTGGCGGCGCAGTTGGGCGGCGTCGATGAGGCTAATGTCGATGCCATCGACCAGGATGCGGCCTTGCTCGGGGGTGTACAGGCGCTGCACCAGCTTGGTCAGCGTGCTCTTGCCAGAGCCGGAGCGGCCCACGATGCCGATGACTTCACCGGGGCGCACGTCCAGGTTGACGCCGCCGAGCACGGGGGCGGCTTCGGGGCGGTACCGGAAGTGCATGCCGTCCAGCGTGATGCGGCCCTTGATGGGGGGCAGTTGGGCGGCGCTGCTGGGGGGCACTTCGGTGCGGGTGTTCAGGATGTCGCCCAGGCGGGCCATGGAGATGCCGGTCTGCTGGAAGTCGGTCCACAGCTGGGCCATGCGCATGATGGGCTGGGCCACGCGCTGGGCAAACATGTTGAAGGCGACAAACTGGCCCACGGTCAATTCATTGCCCATGACCAGGTGGGCGCCGTACCAGAGGGTGGCGGCATTCACCAGCTTGCCGATCAGGTTGACGCCTTCGTGCGCCCAACTGGCCAGGTTCTGGGTCTTGAAGCTGGCGCTGACGTAGGCGGCCAGCTGGTTGTCCCAACGGCGGGCAAACGATGGCTCCAGCGCACTGGCCTTGACGGTCTGGATGCCGGTGACGGTCTCTACCAGCATGGACTGGTTCTCTGCGCCCCGGGCAAACTTGACATCGAGCCGTTTGCGCAGGATGGGCACGATGGCCAGGCTCAGGCCAAAGTACAAGGGCAGGCTCACCAGCACAATGAGCGTGAGCGGCACGCTGTAGAACAGCATGACGGCGATGAAGATCACCGAGAACAGCACATCCAGCACCACGGTCAGGGCGTTGCCAGTCAGGAAGCTGCGGATGCTCTCCAGCTCGCGCACGCGGGCCACCGAGTCGCCCACGCGGCGTGCTTGGAAGTACGCCAGGGGCAGCTGCACCAAATGCCGGA
>Ga0067045_1030157_pt1 | contig 16418 bp, 13 predicted proteins | sample TerdegcTABiofilm_FD_59184 | JGI IMG/M metagenome (GOLD analysis project Ga0067045, IMG submission 59184) | Combined Assembly of (Gp0054472, Gp0054536) Wastewater bioreactor microbial communities from Singapore -Terephthalate degrading...
AGGTTGTTAATTTAAAAGTAAAGGATGTCAATTTGGAGGAATTAACTATCCATCTTAAAGACGCCAAAGGGAAAAAGGACAGAATTACCATTATTCCGGAGAAAATTAAAATCGACCTTCAGAACTTAATTACTTGTAAAAGCCCAAACGATTATGTTTTTGAAAGCGAACGAGGCGGCTAATTCAATATGGTGGAGCAGAGCGGATTTGAACCGCTGACCTCATCCGTGCGAGGGATGCGTTCTCCCAGCTGAACTACTGCCCCTCTTACTTTCTTATTCATTTGCATTATTGATGATTCTAACAAGAAAAGGATTATATTGCAATTCGTAACTTAATTTCGTAGATTCCATATGTCCTGGAAATATATGTAAATCACTATCAAGCTTGCTGAAAATCTCTACAAATCTTTTCAGGGATTCTATCATACTTTTATGAGAACCTCTAAAGTAATTAGTCCTTCCAACTGAACCTTTAAATATAAAATCTCCCGAAAAGAGAATATTATCGTATTGAAGCACAACACTTCCTGGGGTGTGGCCGGGGAAGCTAAAAATATTAAAATGAAAATTTCCCAATTTTAATTCATCATTATAATTTAATACTTCTTTGACACTATTAACTGAAACCGGATTTCCAGTATTAAAAGAACCATTCCATTCTGGGTTAGTAAGACAATCTTTGTCATTCTTGTCTACGTAAATCGGAATATCAGAAGTTTTCTCAATAATATAGGGTATTCCCTCTATATGGTCATAGTGTCCATGAGTTAAGAGAATTGCTTTAATCCTTAAAGAATTCTTTTCCATAAAGCTTATAATTGGTTCACCTTCTGCTGGATCAATTATAACTCCTTCTAAGCTTTTTTCATCATAAAGAATATAAGAATTTGTATTAATGCTTCCACAAACTATAGTTTCTATCTTCATTCATTTTCTCCTTGTGTCATAGAATATAGTTACTGGACCATCAATTTGTAAGTTTACAAGCATATACTCCCCAAATACTCCACTCCTTACAATTCTTGAATAATCCCTTTTTAAAACCTCTAATAAAAGATTAAAAAGCTCTTTTGCTTTTTCTGGCTCTTCTGCCTCAGTAAAATCTGGTCTTAATGTTCCCTTTAAACTTCCAAGAAGCGTAAACTGCGGAATAAGGAGTATCTCTCCATTATCAGGCAGTTTGAAAGTCATCTTTTGGGCTTCATTCTCAAATATTCTTACATTACTTATTTTTCTTGAAACTTCAGAAACATCTTTTTCAGTATCACCCTTCTCTACTCCAACAAACACAACTAATCCATTATCTATCTTTGAAACTAATTTTCCTGAAGCGATTACTTTTCCAGCTAATACTCTTTGGATAATAATTCGCATTAATTATTAGACTCTCCTTACTTTCTGTACAGATGATAACCTAGAAAGTCTTGCAACTAATTTAGATATTTCTGCGATATTTTTAACTTCTACATTAGCCATAATTCTTGCATAGTCTTTTTGAGAACTTGTTGCTCTAAAATCAACTACATTTATTCCTTCATCCGAAATAGCTTTCGAAACCTCAGCTAAAACACCAGGCTGATTTTTTGTTCTTAGGAGTAGTCTAACAACAAATGATGTATTTTCAGTATTACACCAGTGAGCTGATATTATTCTGTCTCTTTCAAAAGTCTTAACATTCGGACAATTTTTTCGGTGAATAGTTACACCTTTTCCTCTTGATATATACCCTATTATTTCGTCATATGGGACAGGGCTACAGCACTTTGGGAATGAAATAGGTAGATCTTCCTCGCCACTGACCATTACAACATATTTCCCTTTGCAGGATAAATTAGCTGTTTTCTTGAGTGTTTTTTTCTGAATCTTTTCCTTAGGAGCCTCTTCTTTACTTTCCTCCTCTTCTTTTATCTGATGTTTTCTGAACCATGCTTTAATTTTTGCCCTTGTTGAAGGAGAACGAACGATCTTTAGCCAATCTCTTCCAGGACCGTGAGGAATCTTTGAAGTTAATATCTGAACTCTATCACCTGTTTGAAGTTTATAGTCAAGCGGAGCAATTTTACTATTTACTTTAGCTCCTATACAGGAATTACCAATATCTGTATGGATCCTGTATGCAAAATCTATTGGTGTTGCACCTCTTGGGAGATCAATAACTTTGCCTTTAGGAGTAAAAACAAATATTTCATCTTGGAAAAGGTCAAATTTAACAGATTGAATAAAATCTGTTGCGTTGCTTACCTCGCTATGCCAATCAACTAATTGCCTAAGCCATTTTATTTTTTCGTCAAAATCTTTATCAGTCTTTTCTTCTTCTTTATATCTCCAGTGAGCAGCTATTCCAACCTCATTATTAGTATGCATCTTAAAAGTTCTTATTTGAATCTCTACCGGTTCTTCTCCTGGACCGAAAACTGTTGTATGAAGTGAGCGATATCCATTTGGTTTTGGTGATGCAATATAATCTTTTATTCTATCCTGGATGGGTCTCCATATGTTATGAATTATTCCCAAAACAGTGTAGCAATCTGCAACATCTGGGACAAGGACTCTCACTGCAAAGAGATCATAAATTTCATCTATTGTTTTATGGTCTCTCTCCATCTTTTTCTGCGTTGAATAAAGATTTTTAGGTCTTCCTTCAATTTTAAATTTTACTCCAATCTTTTGCAGTTCTTTGGAGAGGACTTCCATAATTGTATTTATATACTCTTCTCTATCTTTTCTCCTTTTAGCAACAAGTCTTGTGAGCTTTCTATACTCCTCTGGCTGTAAATATTTAAAAGAGATATCTTCTAATTCCCATTTAAAAGCATACATACCAAGCCTATGCACTATCGGAATATAGATTTCCATAGTCTCTTCAGCAATCTTCCTCTGTTTTTCAGGAGATAGGTAATTAAGAGTTCTCATATTATGAAGTCTATCAGCAATCTTAATCAGGACTACTCTTACATCTTGAGCCATTGCGAGAAGTAATTTTCTTAAGTTTTCAGCTTGCCCCTGCTCATCAGAGCTAAAATTAATATTTTTAAGTTTGGTTAGTAGTTCAACGAGTTCAGCTATATCCTCTCCAAATTTTTCTCTCAAAGTTTCCTTATTAATACCTGTATCTTCTAATATGTCATGTAAGAGTGCAGTAATTATTATGTCATACGAAGCATTATGTTCCGCAAGAATTTTTGCAACATTTAGGGGATGCAAAATAAAAGGTTCTCCCGAAACTCTAAACTGACCATTATGAGACTTTCTTGCAAAATTAAAGGCTGCCTCTACCTTTTCTACTGCATCTTTTGAAAGATAAGATGCAAGAATAGGCTTAAGTTCATTTTCGTAAAATGTAATTTCCTCTTCAAACATTTTCACTATATATTAATTTTACCCTTTTATTAGTATAATGAGAAGAGAATATTTCTCTATTATTTTTTCTTTTACCAACTGTCTAATTCTCATTTCTGTCCTCGTAAAAAGTCATCCTCTCCGTTATTTTCGCATTATCACTTGTCATACAGTACATTTCAAACGTCTCTTTCATTCGAGCGGAACAATTTTTCCTGTCATTTTTACTTCTCCTTGTCATTTTGAACGCAGTGAGAAATCTCAATATTTTGTCATTCCCACGAAAGTGGAAATCCATAAGCATTCTTTTTGCAAAAAGAATGCTTTTCTGTTTTAGTAAGCAATGTCGGTATTTTTAAATTTACGTAAAATGTTTTATACTACAATTTAAAAATGCAAAGTTTGAGGTTTATAGAAAAATGTTGTTCAATAGTAAATTGATAAAAGTAAGCACAACGATATCACTAATAATTATAACTGTTTTCACATTTTTTATGCCTGATAGTGTTGTTCTTGCTCCACCAACAACTAAGAGAGAAGGTTTAACTATAAGTAAAGAACCTATTAATCAAGGCAAAAATTATATTATCTTCTCGTTTAATAAAATGGAGAATGGTAAAATAGAGAGCGAGCCAAATTTATATAAAATAAGTTTTAAGGATACCTTTAGTATTGAAAGACTATCTTACAGGATAAATTATTTTGAGAATCTCATAACCGAAGTGGCACTTAGAGCAGATTTAACTGAGGAGAAAAAGGAAATAATCAACTTAGAATTATGGTTCAGGCTACTGCAAAATGGAGATTTGTTTATCTTTTTAAGATGTAAAAATAAGGGAGGATCAGTTAAGGACTTAGATTATTCTGTGGAGGTGAAAACGCAGTCTTTAATTGATTTTGATAAAACTGAGATTTATGAATTCTCTTACAAAGATAGCAAAGACGGGATGGTAAAAATAGGGAAGAGTGGAAATTTGAAACTAAATGGAAATACTCTCTATTTAAAAGCAGCAAGAAAAGAGAAAACAAAATTTACTTTGTTTAAAGGTTTGCTTTTTCAATTTAGAGATTTGGAATATGGCTTACAGGAAAGAATAGATAATCCCTCTTTTGTGTCTATAAATACTAAATCAGAAAATGGAGAAATTGATATCCTGAATAATGTTATGCTCGGTAAGAACAGTTTTTTTGAGGATTGGTATCTCTTTTCAGAAGGAAGTCTCCTAAATATAAACTCTGCTGTTAGCCGAAAATATTTAGAAGTAACTGATTTTTCTCTTAAGAAAAGATACTTCGAAAATGGGTTTTACTACCTTACAGAGAATAACTTAGGCTATCGGAACGAAACTAAAAATACATACTACTGGGATTATTCAATGTATGCACCAAGAAGCCTTCTTGAGTTTTATTTTATAGGATCAGAAGGGTTTATTTACGATATAGCAATGAATTCATTTTATGCACTATCAAAAAGTATAAACAAAGATGGTTTTTGGTCGTCAGGAACTGAATCCGTTTGGCTTAAAAATGATTATGGAATAGGAACATATTATTTTGATACAAGATTTTCTGTAGATGCCGCTATCTTTCTACTATGGGTCTATAAGAAATTTAATAATAAAGAGGCATTAAAATTAGCCACTAATATAGGAGACTTGCTTTTGAAATTTATAAGTAAAGGATATGGCTTTAAAACAGTGAATAATGGATTTTTACTCTCAGATTATATCGTAATTGAGAATAACAAATTAAAAACTCATGCATCACTAAATCATAGCTTGAATGAAGTATACTTTCTCCTTATGCTCTATGACCTGACAAGTAATTCATTTTACAAAGAAGCCTCCCTAAAGCTCATAAATGGAATAGCTTATTTTGGCGAAAGCTGGATAAATAAAGAGAATGGAGATCTCTATTATTGTATAACACCTCTCCGACATTCCCTTGAAAAAGTGAATCCAAGCGCAGTAAGATTTGAGAGGAGAGATTATCCTACTCTTACCTATTATGATTTGATTAAGACTAATGAAATAATCCAAAAAGTATTAAGCGGGAATATATCTGCAGAGTTCAACATAATTAAAAAACTGGGAGAGAGTAAAGAAAAATTTCTTTTAAGCCGAGGAATTATTAAGGTAAAGAAATTCACGGCTGGAAGAGAAATAAAGAATGTTAGAAGAGAAAGAGCAGATTAACAGAGAGCTCAAAGAATATATTAATTTAAGACCCTCGAATTTGAGTGAATATGTAGGGCAAGATATGATAAAAGAAAACCTTAAAGTTGCTATGCTTGCCTCAAAGGGAAGGAATGATTCCTTAGAGCATATACTTCTTTATGGACCACCAGGATTAGGAAAAACATCTCTTGCTACAGTAATTGCGAATGAGATGAATGCGAATCTTGTTAAGACAACAGCCACCTCGATAAAAAGGGTGATAGATTTATTTTCTCTTGTTATGACCTTAGATAAAGGAGATATTCTGTTTATTGACGAAATTCATAGACTTGATAAAAGAGTTGAGGAAGCTTTTTACAGTGTGATGGAGGACTTTCAAATAAACATAGTCAGAGGTGGAGGGAGAAATATAAAGGCTGTCTCAATACCAATAAATAAATTTACGCTAATAGGAGCTACTACAAAGGCGGGACTTCTCTCAAAACCTTTAAGGGATAGATTTGGGTTTGTTTTTTCTTTAGATTTTTATAACTCCAAAGATTTAATTAGAATTGTTTTAAACGCTACTAATATTCTGAAAGTATTAATCCACGAAAATGAGGCTTATGAGATTGCGAAAAGATCCAGGGGAACACCGCGAATCGCAATAAATTTAACAAAACGAGCAAGAGATTACGCTTTAGTTTCCGGAAGTAGTGAGATTAATGGTGAATGTCTCAAGGAAACATTTAAATCATTACAAATTGATGAGATGGGTTTAGGTGAAGATGATAGAAAATTACTTCTTCTCTTAGAAAATAGAAAAAGAAGGCCTCTTGGTCTATCAACAATTTGTGCAATTTTAAATGAAGATAAATCAACAGTTGAAGAAGTAATTGAGCCATATCTGCTCTTCTTGGGATTCATAGAGAAGACACCAAAGGGAAGAGTAATAACTGAGAAAGGGCTAAAATATTTAATTGATAACGGTTATTCCAGAGAAAAAGAAGGTTTGTTTTGAGAGAAGAATTACTCCTGCATATTTGCTGTGCACCCTGTGCAATAATGCCTATATCCATATTAAAGAGTGAATTTGACATAGTAGGATTGTTTTACAATCCAAATATTCATCCATATAAAGAATATCTCGATAGACTATTGAGTGTTAAGAAACTGTCAGAAGATTTTGATATTCCCATAATATATGAAAAATACGATTATGAGGAATTTTTATCCGAGCTTTTTTTGAATAATGACATTTCTGAGCCTGTAAGGTGTGAAATTTGCTATAGGAAACGTCTTGAGATGGGAAACAACATTGCTAAAAAAATAGGTATTAGATATGTTTCAACTACTCTTTTGTATAGTATATATCAGAAGCATGGGTTAATTAAGGAAATTGCCGAATATGTAATAAAGGATGCTGAATTTTTATATAGAGATTTTAGGCCCTATTACAGAGAAGGCTTAATAAAATCGAAGGAAATGGGTTATTACAGGCAGAAGTACTGTGGATGTATCTTTTCTAACTACGATAGATACAAAAAGTGAGCTATAGAAGCGAGCATCAAAATCTTGATAATATTTTTTTAAGAAATATTAAGTTTAGTAAAAGGGAAAAAGTTGCTATACAGGGACTGACTGATTTTTCAATTATTCCTTCATTGAGCGAAAAACTTAAGGAGGATAATCGCATTGCAATAATTTCTAAGGACAGAAGAGGAGATAAAAATATATTAAACTACCTGAAAGAGTTTGGAGGGGAAGATCTATTTACCTCTTTAGTATGGGATTTAAGAAGGATTAAGAGGCTAAAAGATGAACAATTTAACACAATTGCTCTAATAGGAATAGGAGATTTAGAAAGAGAACCTATTCCCTCTTTATCAAGTTATTTTAGACTACTAAAGGAGGGAGGAAGATTTATGATTGTTATGGAGAAGAGTGATAGAAATGATATATTTCTAAGGAGACTCCTTTATGAGGCCGAAATGGGAGAAATGATTGGCTTACTCGAAAAGGTTGGTTTTTCAAAGAGATTTTATCTAAAGAGAATAGCAACTAATTTTATTGAAGCTTTAATAATAACTGCCTTAAAAACTGGAATTAATATTTCTCTCTACTTTCAGTAGCTCCAGATAAATCATAGATCTTGTATTTTCCTTGTCATTTCTGTCCTGTATCAGAGTATGGGGTAAACTCCATCGGGAATCCATAAGCATTCAAAAGGAATGACAAAAGAAAGGAATTTGACAACCCTTTGAATCTACATATAATTTGCTTTTTTAGTTGGATATTTTATGAAATACTAACAAATATTAATTAATATGAAAAGAATTTGGTCTTATATTACTGAAAACTTTAAAATATATGTAGTTATAATCGTTTTACTTTTGCTTGTCGATACTGCTCAGCTAATTATGCCTATCATTATAAGGGATGCTATAAATAATATTGAAACTGCAAAAAATGTTAAACTCTTATATATCTCTGCAACTTACCTTATATTACTTGCGGTTGCAATTGTAATTGCAAGGTATATTTATAATTCCTTTATAAGAAGATCTGCTCTAAAATTTGAATATCAAACAGAATTGGCACTTTTCAAGAAATATCTTGCTCTACCAGATTCATTCTTTCACACAAACGAGATAGGTGATCTTATGGCGCGCGTAAATAATGATACACGTATCTTAAGGCGTTTTCTTATAATGGGTTTAATTTCTGCTGTAGATATAGTCTTTCTTGGTTTATCCTCAATAATTATGATGGTTTATTTAAGCCCTAAGCTTACTATGTTGATAATTATTCCACTTGCATTTCTTATCTTTATTACAAGATTCGTCTCAGCGATGTTTCACAAAATTTTTAAAGAAATTCAGGATACATTCGGCGAGATCACAACTCGCATTCGAGAAACTTTAGTAGGAATGAGAGTTATAAGGACATTTGTAAGGGAAGATTTTTATTCAAAACTCTTTAGCGGAGTTTGCACAGGATACCTTAAGATAAATATTACTCTTGGAAAGGTTATGGGTGTCTTTGAACCCTCCATTATGCTCCTTGTAAATATATCTCTACTTCTTATATATCTCTTTGGCGGACGAATGGTAATAAACGAAAAACTAACACTCGGAACTCTCGTAGCATTTTCCCAATATGTTCAGACTCTTGCATGGCCTATGATGGCCTTTGGTTTTATTGTAAATTTATACCAGAGAGCTAATATTGCCCTTAAAAGGATTGAAGAAATTTTAAATACCCCTTCTGTTGATGATGCACAAAAAGTAAAAATTTATCCGGAGCTAAAAGCCGACTCACTCAAGGTTAAAAATCTTTCTTTCTCTTATCCTGATGCAAGAGAAAATTTAGTTCTAAAGGGGGTAACTTTTGAGCTAAAAAGAGGGGAAATTTTGGGTTTAACGGGTCCAACAGGCTCAGGAAAAACTACTCTTCTTTCTCTTATCCTGAGAGTTTGGGAGCCACCAAAAGAAGCGATTTTTCTGGACAATTATGATATTGCAACACTTGATCTCGATCAATACAGGAAAAATTTTTCTTATGTATCTCAAGAATCTTTTCTTTTCTCAGAAACACTGAGGGAAAACTTAAATTTTGGTAGACCAAATGCAAGTGAAGAGGAAATAATAAAGTTTGCAAAAATAGCTTGTATCTGGGATGATATTGAAAAGTATAATGATGGGCTGAATACATTAGTCGGAGAGAGAGGAGTATCTCTTTCAGGTGGGCAAAAACAAAGAGTAGCTATTGCAAGAGCCCTAATTACAGGAAATCCTATTTTAATCCTTGATGACCCATTATCTTCTGTGGACTCTGAGACTGAACAGAAAATCCTCTCAAACTTAAAGGAGTATTTAAAGAAAAAACAGATAATGTGTATCATTGTATCACATAGAATAGCGGCTTTATCCTGGGCGAATAAAATTGGAGTACTTCGAAGTGGGAAACTTGTTGAATTTGGAACTCATCAGGAGTTGATAGATAGAAAATGCTATTATTATCATATTTATAGGCAGCAATATCTTGAAGGGTTAAAGGCATTAAACAATGCAAACAAAAGATAAACAAAGAACTAACCTAACTGCTTTAAAGGAGCTCATTCCATATCTTAAGACTCAAATTTTTCTTATAGTTATTTCACTTATTTCTATGCTCCTTGCAACATTTGCCTCTGCTCTTCAACCTATGATATTGCGAATTGCCATTGATAACTACATAGTAAAAGGAGATTATCCTGGATTGCTAAATCTTTCATATATATTTTTGGGACTAATCGGTGGGAATTATTTATTTAGCTATTTTGGGGTGTATACTTCTGTTCTTCTCGCTCAGAAAATCATTCTTAAATTGAGGATGGATTTGTATAATCATATTTCAAGACTTGCAATCTCTTTTTTAAATAGAACTCCAGCAGGTGTTCTAATAACAAGAGTTGCAAATGATACGGAAAACCTAAGTGATCTTATCAGTGGTGGTGGAATACAGTTAATTAATGATTTTATACTTCTTGCTTTGACGACTGGTTTTCTTATTTATATCAATAGGCAATTGACATTAATTGCTTTATGTATAGTTCCATTTGTTATTTATATCGTTATATATTTCTCAAGAATACTTAGAATTGCATATTCTCTTGCGAGAGATTCACTAACCCAGTTAAACATTTACCTTCAAGAAAATTTATCTGGTATGTCGATAATTAAAATCTTTAGTCGCAAAAGCATAAATTTTAGTAAATTTGATGAAATTGCCAAAAAATATAGAGATGCAGTTTACGATGCTCTTCATAAAGATATTATCTTCAATCAGGTAGTTAATTTTTCATCTTTTCTATCTAACACTCTTGTAATTATTTTTGGTGGATTAATGGTTATAAAAGGCGAAACAACCATTGGAACACTTCCAGCATTTTTAATGTACCTTCAATTTTTCTATACCCCTCTCCGAAATTTGGGCGAGCGATTCAATATTTTACAAGATGCTCTTTCATCAATGGATAAGATTTCAACAATTCTCAAAAGTGAAGAAATCATTCCAGAACCTGAAAAACCAGTTGAAATAGGAATTAGGGGTGAAGTTGAGTTTAAAAACGTCACCTTTGCTTATGATAGCGAGATAGTGCTGAATAATGTTTCATTTAAAATAAAGCCAGGCGAGAGAGTGGCAATAGTAGGGCCCACAGGCGCTGGCAAAACAACAATAATGAATCTTATCTTAAGATTATATGATGTAAAGGATGGGGAAATATTTGTTGATTCAATAAATATTAGGAACTTTAATTCAAGATTTTTAAGAAAAAACATTGCAGTAGTCTTGCAGGATGTATTTATTTTTAAAGGAACATTAATGGAAAATGTCACTCTGGGTAGAGATGATATTTCAAAAGAGAAAGTATATGAGGCAGCAAAATATTTAAATGCTCATGAATTTATAATGAGCCTACCAAAGGGATATGATACAGAGCTTACAACTGAGGGAACAAATTTATCTTTAGGTCAGAGACAGCTTATCTCATTTGTTAGAGCCTTAGTTTATGAACCTAAGATACTTCTACTTGATGAGGCTACCTCAAGTGTTGATACAAATACCGAGAAGTTAATTCAAGAAGGTATTGAAAAATTAATGAGGGGTAGAACTTCGATTGCTATAGCTCATAGGCTTTCCACAATTATACATAGTGATAGAATATTTGTAATAAACGCCGGGAAAATAGTCGAAGAAGGAAATCACGAAACACTGATAAACAAAAAAGGTTTATACTATGAGCTCTATGTAACTCAGTTTAGCAGTGAAGAACTCTTTAACAATAGTTTAAATTAATCCTCTAATTTAAAACCTTCTCGAATCAGGAATTTCTTCTTTGACTCAATCAGAATATTTATCGTTTTATCTTGTCTGCCATATACTTTAAGAATATTTCCCGATGCTCTTTTTAAATCTTCATATGTCAGGGTCTTTGTATAATCCAAATCTTTAAAAGTAAGTGAACCATCATCATTCTCATATACTCCATACCATAGGTCATCTCTAAATCTATAAGAGCTGTCTCTCCTTATCCAATTGTCTCTTGTATCGTCTAAGGCTTTCTTTATAAGGTCGGCCATATTTAGATAATCTTCATTATTTGTAGCAAGATAAAGTTCATAGAAATAGTTCATTTCCGATAAAATATGATTAAGTGAGGCGTGTGTTTTTATCCTCTTATCTTTTGCGTAATAGTCATAGAAGAGAATTCCGCCATTCTTTGTTCTTATTACTTCACCATCTCTATATTTTCCTATTAGATAGTTGCCAAATTTTTCTCCTGCTTTTATAGCATCTAATATTTGAAATTCCTTATTTGCCTTCAGGAGAAAAAATCCTGCGTCAGTACAATATCTTGTATCAATATAACCCTCTCCAATTCCGTATGTATCCCACAAGTATTTGCTTCTAACATCAGAAACCCATACTCCATAAGTATTAACTGCCTTCTGAGTTGTATATATAGAGTTTAATGCTATATCATAAAAGAATCTTTGAGGGCTCATATTTAAGTAAAGGTCCATAAATCTTCTTCCCTCCCACATTGCATAGTTATAATAGTAATCATAGGAAATATCAGAGGCGCCAACATAGTAAAGAGAGCTTGCAATGTGATATATTCCGTCAACTGAAAGCTTTTTCCTCATACAGAGATCTGCTGATAGCATATTTTCAAGCGTTATCTGATCATCGTAATTCAAAAGCTTTCCTCTACTCAAGAAAAACCAATTTTCTTCGTACTGGGAGGGAGATAAATTAAAGGAAAAATTTATCTGTATAATTTTGCCGTTTTTAATGCTCATTACTGGCTGAAATTTCTGGGCTTTAAGTTCTCTTAAATGTATCTCTTTATCTTCAAAAACGCTTAATGGACCCATAAGAATACTTGCTATTGTATCGCGACCCCTCTCAAGCTCTATATAATTTAGAGTGGCAGGTAGAATACTGAATTTACCGTCTCCTAAGGGTTCTATTTCATATTTTAACATTTTTGCATTCGTTGCAGAAATTTCAGTTGGCTTTGAGGAAGCTTCATAAATTAAGCTTCGGACAACGACAGTGGAGATTTTAGGTATAGGAATTTCAAGATAAGCTTCTATTGGCGGTAAGTCATTATCTTCGGTTGCAAATCTTAAAAAAACCAATGCATCAGAATTATTGAAAAATCTATTAATTACTCTTAAATCATATTTTTTTGTCTGTTCATTTAATGGATTCTCTTTTGCAAGGGAATGACGAAAGGACGCAATGGAATTAGGAGAGAGCATTGTTCCTTTGAAGGAATATTCGGCTATATAGTTTATGGAGTCCTGTGAGACTGTGGAATTCTCAACTGTAGTCTGGATAAAACTCTCATCTCTATCAAAGCCAATATAATATGGAAGAGCCACATCTTCAGATGAATAAATGGCTAATTTGTTAGAGTCTCTCAAAAATTCTATACCCTGTTTAACCTTTTTAGGAGCTTTAAATTCGATTAAAACAAAGGATGTGATTATCATAACTGAAATAACTAAGTGAATTAATATCTTTCTCATCTCTTGACTCCTAAATTTCTTGCAATTCGCTCATCAAAATTTCTGCCCTCCTAATTTCTCCTTTTTGCAAGATTGATGGAAGCTTTATAAGCTTCTAACAATTTCTTGAAGGACTCTCGTATTTCTGGGGGGACTGTTAATATAAGTTTACCAATCCAGGCTATATCCTCATCAGTTAAAGAGGGCTCCATTTTTTTCTTTATATCTGCGATATTTCCTACTCTTAAAGAGACTTTTTTCAAAGCTTCATATCCAAGCTCCTCGTTAAATCTTTTTATAATCTTATCCTGCATATTTAGAAGCTCATTCATCCATAGTGAATTCCTGCATATTATATAGATAGTTTCTTTATCTACTTTTGCAAGCTTAGTATTCCTCGCAACTGTATCACCGACGGTTTCTTTATATCTTAAGAATAAAAGGCTTTTTTTAAAATCTCTTTTATTTTTGATCTTTTTAGAAAGATAACTATCAATTATATTATCTATTTTGAGCATAATATGCCTTCTGAAACAGGAAGTTTAAATATTTTACCAGCTGTGATATTTTGATTTAGACAAGCAGTTATAAAAACCTGACTTCGGTCCTTTACATATTTTAGAACTGCTTGGGTGTTATTTGAATCAAGCTCTGAGGCAATATCGTCAATTATGAGAATTGGTACATTTTTTGTTTTATTTTCCAGGATATTTAATTCGCAGAGCTTTAATAAGATTGTAGCAAGCTTTTGTTCACCCTCAGAAGAAAAATCTCTTACAGAAAAATTTTTATCAAGTATATTTACGTTATCGATATGAGCTCCAAAGAGAGTTATTTTCCTTTTAATTTCTTCCTTAAAGAGAGACTCTGCCTTTTCCTTGCTGATTGCTACTGGTTCATATCTTATACTTATATCATTTAAATTTTTAAACTGCTCATTTTCACCTGTTATTTTTGCTATCTGAAGGTTTAACTCTGAAACCATATTTAATCTTTCTTTCTGTATAATTTTGGAGAGATTAACAAGCTCTTCTGTCAATATATCGAATAGGTTTTTACTACTTTTGAGTTTATCGTAATTTTTAAGAAGAGCATTTCTATTCCTTAGTGTCTGATTATATCTTGACATAATTAAGGCAAATTCTTTGTTTAGTTTTAAACTGAGTCTATCGAGAAAATGTCTCTTAACAAAAGGCTCACCCCTAATTATTAAAGAGGAAGCAGGAGTAAAAACAACAAGATTTGTTTCGTAAAATATTTGCTGAGTTTTTGTTCTCTTCATACCGTTTAGGTTTATCTCTTTGCCGGTTTTTGTAGAAAAATTTATATTTATAAACTTCTTCTGCCCATTTTTTATATAATTAGTTTCTGTTAAGATTCTATCTTTTCCCCACATTATAAGATTATTGTCATTTTTTGTTCGGAAACTCTTTCCTGTAAGTGAAAAATGAATTGCTTCAAGAAAGTTAGTTTTTCCCGAGCCATTTTCGCCGTAAATTAGATTTATGCCTTCAGAAAATCCAGCATTTAACTCTTGGAAATTTCTAAAGCTTAAGGCAACTATGTCTTTTACGTACATAAATTTTATGGTCTTATGGGCTTTTTAAAGAGACTAAAACATATGTATATTTATCTGAGTCAAACTCCTTAATCATCAATGGATGAAATGGTCCCTCTGTTTCAAAAACTGCCTCTTCAGTGTCTACACCCATTATGCCGTCTATTAGTTTTTTTGCATCAAATATGCTTTCAAGTTCGCCGCCTCCTGAATCAATTACTGGAATAGTCTCAGTTGCCCACCCTTTTTCTGGATCTTGTCCTGAAATAGTAAGGTTGTTTGCTTTTAAAGATAGAGAGACTCTTTTAGTTGAATTACGGACGATTAAGTAGATTCTTTGAAGAGTATTTAACAAGTCATTCCTATTAACTTTGAAGGAGTAAGAAACATCTCTTGGTATGACACGCTCATAAGCAGGAAAATCAGCTTCCAAGATGCGTGATACAAGCAATTTTGTTTCGAAGACAAAAGATACTTCTCTATCACTAACTATGAATTCCGTGTTGGAAACTTCCTTTGGCCAAATTTTACTTAAAACATTGAAAGTTTTTGGGGGAATTAGAATATGGAGAGAATTAAAATCAGCGTTATCCCAGAATTTAGATACAACTATTCTTTGGCCGTCAGTTGCTACAAATCTGAATTCATTTGCAGATGATTCTAAAAGAATGCTTGAGTAAGCTATATTCCCCTCTCCTTTTGCAAGGACAACCGGAAGAACTCTTTCAATTGAGTGTAAGGTTAAATCTCTATGTAGCGGAAAATTTTTCCCGGAAACCTTTGGTAACATAGGAAATTCACTTGGCTCTATGCAATTTAGAAAAAATTCGCAACTCTTACCATAAATCTTTACAGAGTTAGCTTGAAAGTCCATTTTTATCTTCTCTTCTGGAAAACTTCTTATTATTTCTGCAAATAACTTTGCAGGCACTGTTGTTGTTATACTCTCGGACGCCTCACAATTCATATTTATTGTTAAACCGATCTCGAGGTCAGAGGAGGTAAGGCTTAAAGAGCCATCTTTTATGGAAACCATTACATTGTTTAAAACTGGTATCATAGTACTCGCAGGAACAACAGTAGAAAGCTCCTGTAATGCTAAACTTAATTCTACTTTATTACATTGAACTTGCATATATTCGCACCTCGCAAAAGAAAAGTCCTATCTTATTATTATAATAATTAATTACAGCAATTTATAGTAATTTTATTTATTTATTTTAGCAAATCTTTTTGCCATCTCCGTGTTCTTCTTCGTCATTCCCTTTTAGAAGGAATTCATTCTTCTTCTATTTTTGTAGAGTTGAACCAATTTTTCTTTCTTTCATATTTATTGCTGTAAGAATATTTTTATTTTTAAAATAGGAGGTATTATAAGAATGATTTCTAAGAAGTCTTTAGTTATTATTTTAGCATTAGTTATTAGTATGGGACTTGTAAGTTTTTCTCTTGCACAATCAGATGAGCCAGCCGAGAAAGAATTACCACGAAGGGTAATTAGTGTAAGTGGAACAGGTACTATTAAGGCAAAACCTGATATGGGCAGAGTGAATCTTGGCATTATTACAGAAGGAAAAGACGCAAAAGAATCACAAGAAAAGAATAATGAAATAACAAGTGCAGTTATTAAATCTGTTAAGGAATTTGGTATAGGTGAGGATGATATTCAAACTGTTGAATATTCAATTAATCCTATTTACAGATATGAAGAGGGTAAACCGCCTATACTTTCCGGTTATCAAACAGTTCATAGCATTACAGTAAATGTGTATGATATTAGTAAAATTGGAGGAGTAATTGA
>Ga0067045_1030173_pt1 | contig 16418 bp, 14 predicted proteins | sample TerdegcTABiofilm_FD_59184 | JGI IMG/M metagenome (GOLD analysis project Ga0067045, IMG submission 59184) | Combined Assembly of (Gp0054472, Gp0054536) Wastewater bioreactor microbial communities from Singapore -Terephthalate degrading...
CAACATGCCCCAAATACAAAGTATCAGGGAACAGTACCAAAAAGGAAGCTCTGTGGCGGAACTCTCCAGGACCTTTGGCGTCGACCCCAAAACCATACGAAAGTATGTGAATCAGGAAGACTTTTCCCCAAGGCCGCCTGAAAAGGTCACAAAAGCCTCGATTCTGGATCCGTATAAGCCACGCATCAATACATGGCTTGCCGAAGACCAGGAACGATGGCACAAACAGCGGCACACCGCCAAGCGGATCCACGACCGACTAGCCGCAGAGGTCCCAGGCTATGCCTGTTCCTACAATACCGTCCAACGGTACGTCAAACGCATGCTCCAAGAACAGCGTGCCGCTATTTGTCAACATAGATGTCGCTCAATTATGAAAAATTAGCATTAAGAACAACCTTTGTCACATGCACCCAATCTTGGAGATTGCTTCGTATTTCCGGTCTGAACAATCGAGCATAGAACAAGGTCATGTTTCTGTGGTGCAACAGCTCTTTGTCTGTTCCCGTGTGCCGTTGTTCCGGTGTCACATAACCAATTGCTGAATGCCGATGCTTGGTATTATACAAATGCACAAAATCTGGAAACCAGAGCTGCGCATCACCAAGCGAGGCAAAATATCCGGGATAACTAGGTACGTATTTTGCGGTTTTGAATAAAGCTTCACTGTAAGCATTGTCATTGGATACTCGAGGACGAGAATACGAAGGTATCACGCCAAAACGATACAGTGTTGCCAGCATGGAAATGCCTTTCATAGGATTGCCGTTATCTGAATGCAGATACAATGGTCGATTGCCTTCTCGTGCTATGGTGCGTTCAAAACAGTGGCTTGCGATTTCCGGAGATTCCCGTTCCTGAATCTCCCATCCAACGATTTTTCTGCTCCAAATATCGAGAAAAACATACGCATACACAAACAGTCCGCGTACCTGCAATGGCAAATAGGTAATATCCCAGGACCATACTTGATTCGGTCCTGTAGCAGTCCGCTCTGGCGGCCGCTTGTGTTTCGCAGGAACCGCACTATTACAGCGCCGTTTTAAAAGCCCCTGCGCTTTCAGAATACGATACAGGGATCGCGGACTTGCAATATATCGATGTTCCTCAAGTAATTTTACGTACATCACCAGGGGATTGTCATTCCGATACTCGGCAAAACATGCCGTTGTTATCAAATCCGTTATGATTTCGGGTGACAGTTTGTTGGCAACTCGTTTGGGCGCGCCTTTCCGCCTATCCGTGCTATGCCCCGTTCGCCACCGCTGCAGAGTTCGCATGCTGATCCCTACAATTTCACAACATTTGAACGTACGAGCACCGGCGGCTACGGCTTCATCAATTAGCTGGATTACCTGTCTGCGAACATCCGCAGGTATCAGTCGTCCTCGTCGCCCCCCAAGGTCGACTCGAGTTTTTTTTTCAGTGTCAGCAAGGCAGCCAATTCAGCTAATGCCTTTTCTTTCCGCCCAAGCTCTCGCTCAAGGCTTTGATTTCGTTTTTTCAAGGCAGCAAGTTCTGCGTTTTTCTCATCGTGTTTCTTTGCCATAGCACGCCGTAGCTCCTGTTCCCAGAGACTCAGATGCTCTTCATGGATTCCGTTTTCCCGCAGCCAGGAGCCTTTATCGGTGTCTGGTAATCGTGCTGCTTCCAGCACGAATTCAAACTTCTCTTCTAAAGGTTTATTATTGACGGGAAACACGGCATCTTCCGTTGTCAGTGTACCATCTTTTGCAAGACTCATCCACCGCTGGATGGTCTGCATTGAAACACCAAATTCTTTGCTCACGGCACTGACGAGCTGGTTCTCTGGCGGAAGGACTTTCCGTAAAATAGCATTCCTAAGTCTTTGACTGTACCGCATTAACGCCCCCTCCTCTTGAGGCGACATCTATGCTGGCAGAGAATGCGGGGGCGCAGCATAAAGCTTCTCTATTTGTCACCTTACACATAGGATTTACTGAAGATCCATTATTTTAATATCCTTTCGATTTCTTTCTTCAATTCACTATATTTTCTATTTCTATCGTAATTTTTAGCATATTTTATAGCATTATTTTCAAATTTTTTATAATTTTTTATTATTTCTAGAATTGAACTATTATAATCATCGCTAGCAATTCCTACACCATATTTTTCACATAATTCAATAAATGGTGGATTATAAGAGCACAATATAGGCTTTCCCAATAAAAGGCATTCATATATTTTTCCTGATGCACAATAAAGATTATTAAATGTAATTTTTTTGAAGGCACTTATACCAACATGAGCTCTTTCGTATAAGTATTTAAGCTCGGCTCTTTTTATTATTCCTATATAGTGTATATTAATTCCCCTTTCTTTTGATATTCTTTCTTTAAATTCTCTATAATATTTTTCATCACAATTTCCAGCAATTATTAATCTTGCAATATTTTTATTTTTTAGAAAAGCATCAACTAATTCTAATGTATCCCTATCATAATATATCCCTCCTGCATAGATAAATACTAAACGATTGTCTTCAAAATATGTTTTATATTTAATTTCACAAGTACCTATATCATATTTTTCATCAATATAATGAGAATTATCAAATATTATTGGTTGCTTTTTTAATTTATAATATGACATCATTTCCATAGCTCTCTCATTATTTGCAGCGATTACGATATCAACCATTTTAATATATTTCTTTTCAGCCAATCGTAAAATATATCCTTTATAAAATTCTTTTGTTCCTTGTTTAAATACTTTATTAATTTCTGCTAGCGGATAATATTCACTTGAATCATAAAATATTGAAATATTTGGATGTAATAGTTTTATAATAGGAATAAGAATACTTGTATAATTATCATGTAGCATAATTAGATCTAATTTTGTATGACAAAATATATATACAATACATTTTAATAAGAATTTTATATAATTCTTTCCCTTTTCATTTCTGATTATCTTATTCCTATCTTTTTTAAATTTCTTATTATTGCCTTTTGAATACGATATTAATTTTACATTGCCAATTGTATTAAGCACTTTAAATATTTCATTTGACCTCTCTTCACTACTTAAATCATGATAAACACAAAATAATATTTTTCTTTCCATAATATTCTCTTTTATTGTAAAAGATCTTGGCTATAATCAATACCCTCATGCCAATCTTCTGGCATTTTGCCATATTTCTCATAATAATACTTTTTATTAAATTCCGTCCTGATGGAATATGGTATTTCACTTTTCCCCAACATTAAAAAATAATTGGAATAAGGAATATATACGTAAGATTGGTTAATAGTTTCATAGGTAGCTAAAGAAATATAAACTATCAGAATTATTTCAAATATTTTTTTATATTGTATGCTCTTTAAAAGCGAACATACAGATGATATATAAAATGGCATAAAAAGTAAATTAAGCCTTGATATAGTTGGCACAACTGATCCTAGTTTAAATAATACAAAATATATTATTGTCATTGCATATTTGAAATCTCCATTTGGCTTAGCTCTTATTTCATCAGAATATATTATTATCAAAATAATAATAATATAATTATATATTAATCCAATACTTAATAAATTATATTCTAAATTTTTCATTTTTAAAATATATGAACGCATTAATAGAATAAAAATTGGAAATATATTGTATAATGCTTGTAATATTTTAAGTATGACATTTGGTGAAAAAATAATATAATATACACTAAATAATACAATTAAAACTATTTTAGGAAAGTTGATTTTTCTGATTAAATAGACAGGAAACATTATTAGTGCTGAAATATGAAATAGCGCAGCTAAGATTATTATAATTATGAATTGAAATGGCTTATTATTTACTATTTTATTAAAAGATATTGATACAATGCCTAACGCCATCATAAATCGCAATGGATTATCGACAAATATAAACAATGAAAAATAATAATATCCAAAGAATATAAAGAGAGCAAAATTATCATCTTGCGATATTTTTATTATGCTATTAATCAATAAGAAAAATATAATGGCTTTTGAGATAATTAGAAATGGGAAAAATTCTATCTTGGCATATTTAAAAATTGCCATATAAATATAAAATAGTTGCTCTTTAGGCATTTGGAAAGCTTGATTTATGGTAATTGAATTATAGATAAGTTCATAATTTCTCCAGTCAGAGCCAGTCATATAGCCGCCACAGAATATAAAAAATGCAAGAAATATTATGCAATATTGTAATCCTTTTAGAGCAATTAGGTCCAATTTATCATTATATAAATAATTTAGAAATAATATGCTTAATATTGGTATGTAATAAACTATCATTGAAATGAGTCCTAAATATTTTCTTACCAATAGCTATAAAAGATCATATATAATAGTTCATAATTACACATAATTTATAATATACTCTTTAGAATCTGAATAATTCTAATACTTGCAAGGCCATCGCCATACGGATTAATAGCCCTTGTCATTTTTTTATAAATCAAATCGTTATATAATAATTCTTCTGTAGCTGCAAGTATTTTATTTTCGTCTGTACCAACTAGCTTGGAAGTTCCTGCTTCTATGCCCTCTGTACGCTCAGTTACATCTCTCATTACCAAAACTGGTTTGCCCAGAGAAGGTGCTTCCTCCTGAATTCCTCCAGAATCTGTAAGAATAATATAGCTTTTTTCCATAAGCCATACCAAATATGGATAGTCAAGCGGTTCTATAAGATGAACATTTGAAATTCCGCTTAGTATTCTTTTCACCGGCTTTTGCACATTGGGGTTCATATGAACTGGATAAACAATTTCCACATTATTATGAGCAGCTGCTATTTTTCTTATAGCCTCACAAATTTGCTCTAATCCCTCCCCAAAGCTTTCCCTTCTATGCCCAGTAACCAAGATTATTTTCTTTGAAAAATCAAGAAAGCTGAAAAATTCTCTGTATTGACTATCGCCATTCTCTCTAATAATATTCAGGCTCAGCTTAAGCGCATCAATAACAGTATTGCCAACCAAGTAAATTTTATCAGCAATGCCATCATGTATCAAATTCTCCTTAGCTTTTTGCGTTGGAGCAAAATGAAAATCTGCAATCTGTCCAATGATTTTTCTATTTATTTCTTCAGGAAACGGAGAATATTTATTGCCACTTCTGAGACCAGCTTCGAGATGGGCAACAGGAATTTTATTATAGTATGAAGCTAGTGCGCCAATCATTGCAGATGTCGTATCTCCTTGAACAAATACAAAATCTGGCATTGTTTTAGCAAAAACATTTTCTAGACCATTGATGCATCTCGCGGTGATACTAAATAGCGTTTGATTGGCTTCCATGAGGTTGAGATCATAATCGCTTTTTATTTTAAAAAAACTGTTTATATGATAAAGCATTTGACGATGTTGTCCTGTAAGGCATATTTCAACTTTAAAAAATGATTCCTTTTCAAGGGCAAGTATAAGCGGAGCCATTTTTATCGCTTCTGGCCTTGTCCCGTATATAAATAGTATTTTTTTCATAGAATTTCCTTATCATTCTACTGTTTTGGCAGATTCGTAATTTGCTCACAAATATAATATATGAGAAAAAAATAAATATTTGTTTTAAATATATATATATATATTATAGTTTAAAAACCTTCCCATCCTCAATGCTAACCTTCTTAACTGCATTCCTCATATCCACCACCAGCTGTGCCTTTTCAACAATATACTCAACATCAAAGCAGGAATGGTTGGTGGTAAAGACTACGCAATCAGCCAAGGCTAGTATTTCATCAGTAAGCTCAACTCCTTGCCAGTGATGCCCATGTTCGTCCATAACCTCTGGGATGTAGGGGTCGTGATACAGCACCTTTGCACCCTTGTGAGCAACAAGACTCATCACCTCGAGCGCAGGACTCTCTCGGGGATCATCAATATCAGGCTTGTAAGCAACACCAAGGAAAAGAATTGTTGAGCCATTCATTGCCTTTTTATGCCGGTTGAGCGCAAAGGCGATCTTATTCATCATCCGGTAGGGTTGAAGGTTATTGATCTTGCCAGCTGCATCAATCATTGTGAGGTCGAAATTAAGGCCTTTGGCAACATACTCAAGATAGAAAGGATCGAGCGGAATACAGTGCCCTCCAATGCCAGGACCAGGATAGAAGGCCTGAAAGCCATATGGCTTACTTTTCGCCGCTTCGATCACTTCCCAGATATTGATCTGCATTTTTCCTGCAAGGAGTGCAAGCTCATTGATGAGCGAAATATTCACAAGCCTATAGGTATTCTCAAGGATCTTCACCATCTCGGCTGCCCTGGGCGAGCTCACAGGATACAGTTTTTGAATTGCCTTGCCATAGAGTGCCAAGGCAATCTTCTGCGCCTCCTCACCCAGGCCGCCCACGACCTTTGGCGTGTTGTCAGTCTTGTATGTCTTGTTGCCCGGATCCACCCGCTCGGGACTGAAGCAGAGCCAGAAATCCTCTTCTTCTTTCATCCCCGACTCGCGCTCGATGATCGGCTTCATGAAATCCTCGGTCGTCGTCGGATAGGTTGTGCTCTCAAGACTGATAAACGTTCCCTTCTTCATATTCCTGCCGATATCGATACATGCACCTTCAATATAGCTCATGTCGGGCTTTTTAAACTTATCCAATGGCGTCGGTACACAGATAATGATGGCTTCACACTCGGAAATCCGTGAAAAATCTGTAGTTGCCGAGAGCACCTTTTCCTGAATCAGGTGAGCAAGCTCCGCATCATCGACATCGCCTATGTAGTTGCGCCCCTTGTTGACCGACTGCGCTTTCTTCTCGCTCTTTTCGAATCCCAAGACATTAATCCCCTTGCGGGCAAAGCTTACCGCCAAAGGAAGGCCTACATAGCCTAGACCGATAATGCCAACCTTAACCGTATTGTTTTCGATTTTTTTGAGAAGCTCTTCCGTTTTGCTCATACCAATTTCTCTATTCCTTTTTCTGTTTCTTTATATTTTTTCCCACATACACTGCAGGTTTCTTCATTCTCAAGTTTTGTACCGCATTGACATACCCACCCGTGCTGACGAGCAGGACTGCCGTAGACAAGCGCATAGGCCGGTACATCCTTCGTGACCACACTCCCCGCGCCTACAAAGCAGTACTCTCCCACGGTCACGCCGCACACAATGGTCGCATTCGCCCCGATCGAAGCGCCTTGCTTTATAAGCGTTCTTTTGTACTCATGCTTGCGCTCCACAAAGGCCCTCGGGTTGATCACATTGGTAAAAACCATCGATGGACCACAAAACACTTCATCCTCAATGATGACATCATCATAGATCGACACATTGTTCTGCACCTTGACGCCATTGCCGAGCACCGCTCGCCCGCCCACATTCACGTTCTGGCCCAGTGAACAGCGTGCCCCGATTTTCGCGCCACGCATCACGTGGGAAAAGTGCCAAATTTTCGTGCCTTCACCAACTTCTGCACCTTCGTCCACATAGCTGGACTCATGGTGCCAGTACACTCCCCCGCCAGCCGCAGGCTTTTCGATCAATTCCTTATTTCCCATAGTCACTTGCCCCTATAGAACGCTGTAATCGCATCGCAGACATAGTCGACCTCATCATCCCGCAGCTCAGGATACATGGGCAGGGCCAGAATTTCCTTGCACACACGCTCGGCGACCGGGAAATCCCCTTCCTTGTAGCCCAGGTAGGCAAAGCATTTCTGCAGGTGCAAGGGCCGCGGGTAGTAGATCGATGTTCCAATTCCCTTTTCCTTAAGATAGGCGGCTAGCTCATCACGCCTCGGTACAAGGATATTGTAGACATAGTAGACACCCTTGTTGCCTTCCACCACCTTCGGAATCCTCACCTCAGAAAGCCGAGAAAGCCTTTCGGTGTAGTGTGCCGCATGGCGCGCACGGGCCGCGATCGATTCCCGTGTAGTCTTGAGCTTGAGCCGCAAAATCGCCGCCTGCAAGGTATCGAGCCGTGAATTGTAGCCAATGTAGTCATGGACATACTTCACCGAGCTTCCATGCACACGATAGCTCTTTATTTTCTTGTAGAGCGCTTCATCATCGGTCACCATGAGACCCGCATCGCCATAGGCACCTAAAGTCTTTGTCGGGAAGAAGGAGTAAATGCCGATATCGCCAATCGTGCCTGCCTTCTTCCAGCTGCCATCGACAAAACTCTCCATGCCCCAGGCTTCCGCCGCATCCTCGAGCACCTTGAGCTGATAGGCGCGGGCAAAATCCGTCACCTTCTGCATGGGAGTCGGCTGTAAAAAAAGGTGAACCGGAATAACGCCAACTGTCTTTGCTGTGCGCCTGCGCTCAGCGTCTTGTAGATCCACGTTGAGCGTCTCTTCGTCCATATCGACAAGGACCGGCTTTCCTCCAAGGCGGGCAACGCAGGACGTGGAAGCAAAGAAGGTAAAAGTGGGTGTCAGCACCTCTGCCCCATCGCGAAAGCCAAGGATATCGGCACCAATCACGAGTGCATCACTGCCAGAGGCGACCCCTACTGCATAGCGGGCACCCAGGAATTCAGCCGCTTCGTTCTCGAAGGCAGCAACATCCTCTCCAAGAATGAAATCGCCTCGCTCCATGACGCCAGAAACTGCGGCATCAAACTCAGCCTTGCGCGCCTGATACTCGCGGGTGGATGTGTAGAAGGGTACGTTCATATTTTCTCTCCAAAGATCTTTTTCATTTCAAGTGTTGAAAAATCGATAGGAAGTTCTACCGGTTGCCCAGTCTTCTGGCTCTTGTAGATCGCAAGAATAATCTCGAGCGCCTTCTTACCTTTCTCGCCTGAAACAAGAGGCTCTCTGCCTTGTTCGATGGCATCAAGGAAATCGGCATAGAGCGCAGAGTGTCCAAAGCCGTAGACGGTAGGAGGATCCTTTTCATCGGGATTGAGAACTTTGTCCTCAGTATCACCAACCTCTGCTGCATCGGCAAAGCGCCAGGTTTCGATCTTGTTGACTGCAAGGCCGCCGATTACCACACTGCCGCGCTCGCCAAAAAGGCTTAAGGTCTCATTCAAGTTTGTCGGATAGATATCTGCTGAGCCTTCAATAATCCCCACTGCGCCACTCGCGAATTCTACGATCGCCGCGCCAAAGTCCTCAGCTTCGATAGGCCGCATAAAGCGCCGCGTCACCGCCTGCACCCGCACTGAATCCTCGCCCATCATCCACTGCAGAAGATCAATGCCATGCGTGCACTGATTCATGAGGGTGCCGCCATCAAGCTCCCATGTGCCGCGCCATGGCGCCTGCGCGTAGTAGCTTTCATTGCGGTTCCAGCGCACCTGAATTGAGCCATGAAGGAGCCTGCCAAAGCGGCCTGCTTCGAGCGCTTTGCGTGCTTTCTGTACAGGTGCATTGAAACGGTTCTGGAAGCAGACTGCAAGCTTTTTGCCAGTGCGGCGCGAAGCCGCTATCATGGCATCCGCGTCCTGTGTCGAGAGCGCCATGGGCTTTTCGCAGATCACATGTGCGCCCGCTTCGAGGCAATCGATTGCAATGCGCGGATGGTAGCCTGATTCTGTCGCAATGGCGCAGATGTCAGGCTTTTCATGCTCTAGCATTTGCTGGTAGTCGGAATAGACGGCAACTTGAGCACCAGGATAGGCTTTTTGATATTCAGCTTTCCGCTGTTCAGCGTGCTCGAGTACTGGGTCGCAGACTGCAATGAGCGAGAGTCTGTCGGAATTATTAATAGCGGCTTCAATATGCTTGAAGCTAATACGGCCACAGCCGATAACAGATAGTTTATTCATTGCAATATAAATATATCCTATTTTTCAACGATCTCTTTCAACTAGTTAAGCATAAACTTATACAGTAAACCTTGCCTTGAATTGCTCATCAAACCGCTTTCTCATGGTGGTCTCTCCTTCTTGTAGGATATTCCACCTTATTCTTTTTCTGTAGTGGTCCTAGCCGTTGGGCTCAGCATATTTTGCCCGTTTGTGGTCTTGATTCGGGGGCGTAGCATATTTCCTATAGTTATCCGAGTCGATTGGCTCAGCAAAAATCTTGCAGGAGAGCTGTCGCTAAAACTGCCAACTTGGACTTATAAAATATTACAGGCAACGAAAACGTTTCCTATCATAAAGCTAGAAGTACTTAATAACTTTAATAGCTGATATTATTTCTGATTATTTAGAATTATTTATCAGACTCTCTTAGAATTTTATTAAAATTATTCTTGAAAAGATCAAAAGAGACATTTGGTATATCTAGCTTACTAACAATATCATAATTATTTTCTGTTATGTAGTTTATTTTATACTGAAATAATTCTGATAAAGAGTTAAAACGTGAATTTTGATCCTCAAGTTTTTTATTAAATGGTATTACAGCGAATTTTTTATTAAATATAAGAGAAAAAGCGCAACCATGAAACGAATTTGTTATAACAATTTCTGCGTTATCTATTAATCCCAACCATTCAGGAATAGTAGCATAATAATAATATCTGTAATATTTATCAAATCGATAATGGCCTGTAATATATATAATTTGCAGGTTTAATAATTTTGCATATTTTATAATATTTTTAATTACTTTAGTATTAATACTATATCCTAAAATGTATAATAAGATATAAGGCCGATTGGGTATTTTTACATTCTCATTTAAATAAAGAGAACGATATTCTTCAGCTTTTAGTAGAAATGTAGGATCTATTACTAATTCTGCATTACTAATTGAACATTGACGACATATTTCAAGCCCTTCCTGTTCTCTTACAGAAACATAATTAAATCTTTGTAATAATGGGGTTATTTCATTAATAAATTCCTTTGGCAAAACTTTAGAACAAAAACTTGCAGCATATGAAAAACGCTTTATATTATTATTCCCAAAATCAAGAAAAAAGGCATGCAAATTATTTCTAGCATTTTGTAGATTAGCATTACTAAAGTTCCAGACTTGATCCGAACCTACTATATATGCATCAGCATCAGGTGGCTTTAATTTTAAATCTTTATATAAATATGTTATATCTGTTTGCTTAATATATTTTTCTTTAAATTCATGGAATTTTCTCATTTTATTCTTTCTTTTAGCTAAATATATTTTTATCTTCAATATAATTATTTTAATTATTTTTATAATATTTAAGTATTTTAATTTAAAACCACCTTGAATCATTTTTTTTTGAGATTCGCCATGTCGATCGTATTTAATTAAATAAGCATCATGTCCTAAATTAATCAAATATTTTTGTAATGCATAACACTGAAGTATTTGTCCATAATTATCTTCAGCATTCCAAAAAGTCATTATCCCAATTTTCATTATTATAATCCTTATGGTAAAATATTTAAATATTTTGTAATTTTATTCCTTATTTTTTTGCATATTTTTGAAAAAGATGAATATGTATACTTTCTAAATATTTTACGAATATCATAATTTTGTAAATCATGATAAAAGCTAGATCTACCTTCGGGTCTCATTGCACTACTAACCATTGATCGATTAGAATATATTGCCTGATCAATGCTAACTATTCTATAATTGAAATATTTCTTGAGTAGATTAAAGATCTGTTGACCCTTTTCAGAGTGAACTAAAACCAATGATATGCCTTTATCATCAAACATATCAGGATATATTTTATCTACCGCCCAAAAATCAGCTAGCGTTATATCAGCATCTCGATTTATAGTTTTAAATTTACAATTGTAACAAGATTCTCTAAGGCAAACATCACTTAAAAAAAGGTTCATGTATTTATCATTATAAACATTTTCAATATATTCTTTTCCATTTTCAAAATCGATTGATAATGAATACTTTTTCCAGCCTTTATTTTTTTTTCTAAAGGATACATTTTTTATATTAGATTGAGCTTCTTGTTTACGATACTTGATGTATTCATTCCATAAAAATGGGGAAGGAACACCATGGCATATTAGATCTATGCAAAGTAAATTTTCATATTCTTTTGGTAAAAATGACAGCAAGCCTGCTATCTGACACGGAGTACCAGAAAACAAAACATTTTTGCCTTGGTCTAGAAGCTCTTTAGCTTCCTTGAATGTTTGACCTATTTTGCTTTGCACATACTTAGAGCCACGAAATTCCCCCAAATCATCGATTCTATTGGTATAATCATGAACTACTGAAAATTCAGTGTCAAATCGTGCTCCAAAGACAATGCCCTTTCTTTTTATTATTTCTTGAGAAAATAGAGTAAACATTCCTCCCGAGGAACTCTCTAGGCGAATTTGATTATCTTTATTTATGCAAGCATATGCACTTGTTTTTTTATTGATCTCACCATATTTGATTGATATCCGGTTAATTGGACAAACTAGAACACATTTACCACAATCAATGCAAAGATCATTGTTAATATATGGATACAAAAAACCTTCAATATTTGGCACCATTGAAATTGCATCTACAGGACATATAGCATAGCATGCATGGCAACCAGTGCATAAAGAATAATTAGTAATTTCTTGCATACTCTATCTTATTATTTTCTTAAAATATTTTGCTAAATATTTTCGCTCTTCATTGGTAAGTCCAAATAAAATAATAAATCCAGCTATTGATATTATACTCAATATAATTGATAAAAATAGTCTTAGAAGCCCCTGATTCAAAGATCTATTAAAAATAAACAAAACCAATGAAGAAAGAAAAATAACTAATAAAACAGGCACTACTACCTTTTTAAAATATTGTATAATCGAAAACTCCAACAGTTTTTTTATAATCACAAGTCGTATAACAAATGCAATAGCCGTTATTATAATTGCTATTATCATAACGCTTTCCGCTGGAGCTTTTAGCTTTAGCGCAATATATGAGACAGGCAGATTCAAAAGAAGAACACCGCCAACAACTGACTGGTAAAGCTTTATTTTTCCTGTAGCCTGCGCTGCAGTCATCAACGGATAGCTAATAGAATCAATTAAAGCATCAATTAGAACTAGTCTTGTGAATAACACCACAAATTCGGGAATCTGCCCGAGCCAAAGATTAATCACTAGCGGCATTTCAAAAACAAGTGGCAAAACAAAAAAAAACATCAAATATGCTGTTGCTTTCGAGCTTTGAAAGACAAGACTCATCATCTCTTCTTTCTTACTTGCTGCAAATTGCTTGATAATTTGAGGTCGAACTGCTGTTGAGAAACTCTGAGCAAAACTAGTTACCGCCGAATTTACTTGGGAAGCAATACCACGTGCTGCATTTACTACTGGCCCAAAATGCATATTTAAGAGAATATTTATCGCCTGATTCTTGACAACCCCTACACTCGATCCAAACAAATTCCAAACTGAAAAGCTAAATAAAGTTCTAAACATTGATATATCCCACAAAAATCTGAAATGACTTTCAGGGTATCGCTTTCTGCATACTAGAACATAGAGCACTGAATTGATAAACATTACTAGAAATAATAACATTCCATATAATTTAAGCTTGTCAACAATGAAAACTTTTAATAAAAAAACACTTCCCAGCTTCAATGCAGCTTCTATAATGCTTATATACGCATAGATATCCATGTTTTCTCTGGCAATGATTACTGCCATATAAGGTGTTGTGATTATTGATAAGATAAAAGACAAAATTGATAGCTGGTATATCCATAATGCAGCATTCATACGATCAGCAGGAATTACCAGTTTGTTCTTTACAAACCACAAACCGATTGTCTCAGCTGCAAGAATTATAGTAATCGCGATTAGAGCGTATATTTCAATGCTTATGCTGAATGTCTTCTGTAGCCTTTCGTAGTCTTTTCGCCCAAGTTCGAAAGAAAAGAATCGTTGAGATGCTATGGCCATTGAGCCACTAAGAAAGCCAAACATGCTTACAATGCCTGCAACGACATTATATATTCCATAATCCTCAACCCCAAGGATGCTAAGCACAATTCGGACTGTATAAAGGCTAACAAGCATAATTAAGATCTGCCTGAAATACAGCAAGAGCGTGTTTTTAGCTATTCGCTTGTTAGTTGTTGAATCTATCATTCAGTATTCCATCTCTTTTCAATTTATAAAAATATTATCATTGCAAATTTGCTATCTTCAGCGCTAAAAAGTTGATGGAAAAGCAAAAAACAAGTCGAACATTTGAGGTACTGCGGTACCCCCCCACCAGCGCTAAAACTGACTTTTTGTCACCTGATATCGATTTGAGACGAGCTTTTATTGCTTCAAGCACATTGTATTCCTGAGATTCAGCATTGCAGGATGAAAAATTATTTACAGAAAAGAACTAAAAGCCAGAGCAGCGACCTAGCCTACCCCGCCCCACACCTCTTCCTTTCCGCGCCCGGGGGCTGTGGGGCGGAGCGGGAGGGGGATGGCATGGCGCCGGGGGCAGGGCCGCGGCCGAAACACGCTGGCGCTGGGGAACCCGGTTTCTGAATGTTCATTTTGTGAACATTGGCTACTCTATATCAGGTATCGGCAGGATGCAAGAGGGGCTGGAGCATTTTTTCTGGGAGAGGCAAAAAACCTAAAACGCCATAGCGGCGTTGCAGAAAGCCAGGCAGCCGCAGCTAACCGGGAGGATGAGACAATCCGAAGCCTCTACGGCACAACAGCTCCCTTCCAGGGAACATCAGTTACCCTTCACCACGGCATGCGGCGGCGTGTCAAAGGGACTTTCAGGCGCCCCGCTCGAGACAGCGGCACAATGGACATAGCGCTGGAGGGTTGCCAGGCTCTGGTGTCCCATCAGGTCCTTGACCGTCATGAGATTTTCTCCCCGTTCCACCAGGTGCGTCGCGTAGCTGTGCCGGAGCGTGTGCATGGTGACACAATCCGGAAGCTTGGCGCGCTTGCGGGCCTTTTCCATGGCCCTTTGCAATTCCCTGACAGGTATATGGCCGTTTTCATCACCGGGAAAGACATAGACACTCGTTTGCTGATCCAGCCAGCCTTCAAGCATGGCGCAAACCCGCCGGGAAAGCGGCAGGATCCGGTCTTTCCTGCCCTTTCCCTGGCGTACCAGCATCGTCATCCGCTGGCGGTCAATGTCATGAATCCGGAGCTTTGCAACCTCAGAGACCCGCAAACCTGCCGAATAGGCAAGCGCAAAAGCAAGCCTATCCCGGGGGTTTTGCGCCCCGCGTATGAGACTTTCAACCTGCCCGGGACTTAGGACTCTCGGCAGCACCTGATCGGCGCGGGGACGGACGGTTATGGGAAACGGGAGCGCAAGGATGTTGGCCCAGAGATAGCTGAACGCGCTGATAGCCTGGTTGATGCAGGAGGCTGACCTGCCCTGCCGTTCAAGGTCTGCAAGAAAAGCTTCCAGCTGTACCGTGCCGAGCTCCGCCGGCTCCATGGTCGGATAACGCTGGAAAAGCCGCTGGCAGAAACCAAGATACCGCCGCCTGGTCGCTGGCGAATACTTCCGCGCCCTGAGCGAGTTTTCCAGTCTCAAGATAATCAGCTGGGCTGTCGTGTCCATCCTCAGGCTCCTCCTTGCGCTCACCGCAGTTACCCTGCTGCTTTCTGCGGTGTTTTTATCCGTCGCTCCTGGCGCTCCTTTTCCCGAATGATCCGCTTCAACCTCGCTTTCATAGCATCCAAACCTGGATCGGAAGCCTTTGGAAGCGCAGATGACCCCGGCCGCGCCTCCCGCGCCTTGCTTTCCGCGCGGGTTTTCTTTGCTTCGCTTTTATCTTCTTCGCTCTTATTTTTTTTATTTTTATTTTCTTTTCTTTTTTTCTCTTTTATTTTCTTTTCTTTTCTTTGTGCGGAATTTTCCGGAAGACTTCCCGAATTTTCCGGAAAATTTCCGGAGTCCACTTTTTCCGAATTTCTATCTGCCGGCAGGTCAAGCAGTGACACGCCATGCTCAATACTCATGCCCTTCCGTTTTGACTGCTGACAGATTTTCAACCACTGTTTCTGAATCTCCGCCGAACTCAGAATTTTCTTCGTAAGAAACAGATTCCGGTCAAAGATTCCGCGCTCGAGACAGAATTCGATAATCTTTCCTACCGTCGCTTCATCGATATTATTTTCACGGCAGAAAAGACAGCAGGTTTCATCATCCCAGGTAAGCGCGTAGCCTTCATGGTAGATCATCTGCAGGATGAGAATGACAATACCGATACCTTCAGGACCATAGTGGATTTTAAGCTTGCGCATCGGGATGCTGAACATGGTATCAACCGGGAAATAACTGAGACCGTTTCGGTTATTTCGAATCATCCTGGCCGTCCTAATTCTTGCACCATGGGCGGATGCTGATGGTCGCATGTGGTACCTCCTTTTGTGCACGGTTCAGAAGCCTCGTTTCTGGTTTTTTCCAATTCGACATTTCTTCATGATCACGCACTTGTCTACACCTCCTCCTACTATATATACGCGCGCAGATGGGGCTTCTGATTCAAAAATTCCGAGAGAACTGAAAAAATTTTTTCGATTTTTTCCATAGATAGCATAGGGTGTATAGCGTTACAAAATAAG
>Ga0067045_1004317_pt1 | contig 16415 bp, 14 predicted proteins | sample TerdegcTABiofilm_FD_59184 | JGI IMG/M metagenome (GOLD analysis project Ga0067045, IMG submission 59184) | Combined Assembly of (Gp0054472, Gp0054536) Wastewater bioreactor microbial communities from Singapore -Terephthalate degrading...
ATCCACCGAGTTGGACATGAGCCTCATACCCTCCTGGAAGATTTCCACCTTGAGAAGATCGGGAGTTTCCTTGTCCAGAGCCATGATCAACGCTCTTTTTACAGCTGTCTGGAGTTTGCTCTTCTCCACCACCATCTTGACTTCCGAGGATTTGGGCAGAACCGCCTCGTAGTTGGGGAATTTGCCGTCAATAATCCGGGAGAAGACAAAGGTGGAATCGAAACTGAAGAATATCTGCCCCTGGGAGAATACCACGGAAACCGGCTCTGCAGAGACCGACAGCAGGTTCATAAGTTCTTTAAGGGATCGCTGGGGAATAATGACGGAAAACTCCTTTTCGGGAGGATTCTCCAGAGGTTCGAAAACCTTGGTAAGCCTGCGACTGTCGGTGGAGACGGCGATAATCCCCTTCTCGGAGAAGTTCATATAAGCTCCCGTAAGAACCGCTCGCTGCTCGTCCTGGGAAGCGATGGAAATAATGATATTCTTTATTATATCCTTCAAAACTTCCTGGGGCAAAGATATATGGGTCTCCTCGTCGGGAGAAGGGATAATGGGAAACTCCTCCATAGTCCGGGTGTTTATATGATACTTGGATTTACCCGCCGTCAAAAGAAGAGGAGTATCGGGTTCCTGTTCCAAGATAATCTTGTCGGCACGGATCTGCCCCGTCAGGTCGGTGATAATCTTGGCAGGAACACAGGTGGCTCCCTCTTCGATAATATCTGCCGGAACTCTGCATTCTATGCCGAACTCCAGGTCTGTGGTGGAAAAGGACACCTTGCCGTCCTTGAGGGTCTTTATAAGAACATAACTGAGAATCGGCAGCGGCGAACGAGCCGACACCGCCTTTATGGTCTTTTGGAGAGCGGATTCAATGGTCTTCTTATCGAACTGGATTTTCACTCTTTTGTCCTCCTTGAATTTTTTATTATTTAAATTTTATTAATTTCACACAAATTCCATTTATGATTTGAGTTTATAAAACATCCTGTTTTTTGATAAGGGTTTATCCCCTTATTAATATTACGTGTACACGTACAGGATTATAGTATTATCAGTAGGGGATGTACATAATGTGGACAGATTGGTTTTTCATTGATTATTACTACTACTTTCCTGTTTTTTGGTCTGTGGATAATTTTTTGTTGTTATCCACATATTCGATATTTCCAGAGGGGTTAAATAGTTTCCTGTTAATTTCTGTGGATAAGTGGGGGAAATTTTTGGGTTATTCACAGTCATTGTCCACATTATCCACAGATTATTCACAGGGGTATCAGGCGGGGCTTTTCAGCATTGTTATTATATTGTCCAGCATGTTTTTGACCGAGGGGTCTTTTTTGGATTTCATTATGTTCTTGCAGGCGTTTATGACGGTGGTATGATCTTTTCCGCCGAAAGCCTTAGCCACATCCAGAAGGGAGGCTCCCACCACTTCCCTTGAGAGGTACATAGCAATATGGCGTGGAAAAACCAGTTTCTTTTCTCTTCTTGAACTTATAAGTTCTGAAATTTTTATATCAAAATATTCGCACACCTTTTCCTGAATAAGAGGAATAGTAATATTTCTGGGTTGAGAGTCAGGCAGAACTTCCTTGAGCGCCTGGTGAGCCAGATCCAGATTTATCTTCTGGGAGTTGAGGGAGGCGTAGCAGATAATCCGATTCAGGGCTCCCTCCAGTTCCCGGATGTTGGAGGAGATCTTCTCGGCGATATACGAAAGCACTTCCGGTGGGACGTTAACGTGGTCGATTTCCGCCTTTTTCCGCAGGATGGCTATACGGGTTTCAAGGTCGGGAGGCTGAATGTCGGCTAAAAGTCCCCATTCGAACCGGGATCTGAGCCGATCCTCCAGAGTGGCGATGTCTCTGGGATGGCGATCAGAAGTGATTATAATCTGGGATTTGGCGCTGTGGAGTTCGTTGAAGGTATGGAAAAACTCCTCCTGGGTCTGCTCCTTGTTGATGATAAACTGGATATCGTCGATGAGGAGCAGGTTTACACTGCGGTATTTTTTGCGGAATTCGGTCATTTTCTGATACTTGATGGACTCGATGAAGTCGTTTACGAACTTCTCCATGGATACATAAACCACTTTGGCGCTCTTGTTTTTTCTTATCACCGAATGACCGATGGCGTTCATGAGATGAGTCTTCCCCAGTCCCACGCCGCCGTAGATGAACAGGGGATTGTATGCCTTCGCGGGAGCCTCAGCCACCGCCTGAGCCGCAGCATGAGCCAGACGATTGCCGCTGCCCACGATGTAACTGTCGAAGGTATATCGAGGATCCAGGGGTATCTGGGAATTCTTGCCGAAGGAAATCTTTTCTTTTTCCTTTTCTTTGGGAGGTTCCTGAATTTCCTCGGTCATACCCTCGCTCATTTCGGTAGTGGAAAAAAGAGACAGATTCTCCACTACGGGCTTAAAGGCGCTGGAATTAAGACTTAGGGTAATATTTATTTTTCTGCCTATATAGTTACTTAAAATATCTTTTATAATTTCAATATAGTTATGCCTTTCCAGATGATCCTTCTGCCACGACTTTAAAAGAGAAATTTCCAGATGATCCGGCTCGATCTCCTTTAGTTTGGCATATTTTATAATGGTTTCGTAGGTGGTCTTGTCCACCGCCGACTCCACTATCTGCTGACAGTTTTTCCATGCGGTTTCCATATTTTCCTGAGTCTGCCTCATAAAAACTCTCCTTTCAGGAATAACCCGACCCCGGAGGCGAAGCGTAATTGCAGAGTAATTGTAGCGAAGGACTTCAGTCCTTCAATATAGAAGTCGGACGGAAGTAAATCTCCGCCTTTTTAAATCAGACCTGAAGGTCTGAACTACGTTGTCTAAACCATGGGGACTCCGACTTTAGGTGTCCGACTTCTAACCTCGGTCTTCTATCAGCTAATTTTATAAAGTCCCTTTTAATCCTTTTTTAAAAGTTATCCACATATCCACATGATGGGGTAAAAACATGTGGATAACTTTTTCAGTTCCTCATAAAATCTGAATGGAAAAAAATTCTAGAATAATTTTTTTCCACAGGTTGTCCACAATTTTGTGGATAACTTCAACCAATAGGGAAAAAGGCGGATCTATTTCGGCTTAAAACCCCATATCCACTGGTTAAAGGGTGTAAAGAAGGGTGTAGCGAAGGACTTTAGTCCTTCATTTTATTCTTAGTTTCCGTCCTTGTAGGAGGACTTTAGTCCTTCATTTCAGTTCTTAATTTCCTCTATTGTAGGAGGGGTCTCCAGACCCCGACAGGCTCGTCTGTTCTCGAATTTATAATATCGGCTTCAGGAGAAGCCTCCTACGGACTCCTACGGAATGGGAACCCCTTTGGCGAAATTAGCTTAGTCCTTCATTTTACTCTTAATTTCCGTCCTTGTAGGAGGTTCTTCATCGCCGACAAACCCGATACTGCAACAAAAAATTATTAAAAAAATTTTAAGGAGGAATATCATACCTGAAGGAAGAAGATTTTTTCCACAACGCAAAAGGAGAGTGGCGGAAATTAAGATCAAAAGAAGAATACGGAGAGATCCCCGAAAGGAAATAGCTACATTTGTTATCCTTTTGATTTTGCTTTTTACTGCTTTTGTGTTTACTGTCCGGTATCTGGTGAAAAAGTCGGAGCCTCTTTCCAAATCGGCCCACCTGAAGACCCGATCCCTTTTCTTCACCATGAGGATGAAAAAAACCAAATACAATGTGGGGGAGCCTATTGATCTTTTGCTGGAAGTACGCAATATATGCCCCAAACCCGTAACCCTCAAGTTCGATTCCAGTCTGGAGTACGACTTCATCATCCAGCAGGATGCCAATCTTCTTTTCACCAAGATGCCCATGAATATCTGGAGGTTCTCCGCCACCCAGGGATCTGAAAAGAAGGAACACACCATAACCCTGCAACCCCAGGAAGTCAAGGTATATAAGGCGAAATGGAATCAGAAGGACTTTAACAGTAAACAAGTCAAGGCGGGGACATATACCATCATAGGGGTTATAAACATATCGGGCAAAGGCACCGAACTTCAGATGAGAGGCAAGATGGGAGAAAATACCGGCCCCTGATCGGTTGGCGATTTCATATTCATAGTGCTTTCTTTTGGTTTCGGGCATAAGTCCTGATTATTTACGATTGTTTTGATTGCCGTCGGCAGTGGTAGCCAACATCCTGTAGTTCAGGACTTTAGTCCTGCTTGTTTTAATTGCCGTCGGCAGCGGTAGCCAACATCCTGTAGTTCAGGACTTTAGTCCTGATTATTTACGGTTGTTTTAATTGCCGTCGGCAGCGGTAGCCAACATCCTGTAGTTCAGGACTTTAGTCCTGATTGTTTTGATTGCCGTCGGCAGCGGTAGCCAACATCCTGTAGTTCAGGACTTTAGTTCTGATTGTTTTGATTGCCGTCGGCAGCGGTAGCCAACATCCTGTAGTTCAGGACTTTAGTCCTGCCAATCCGGTTGTAATGCAGATGTAGTTAGTCTGGTAAAAAATTTCCGATTGGGAATTTCACCAATTTGGCAGACCTGAAGGTCTGAACTGCGGAATTTCGGGAATTCCTATTCAGAACTACTATAAAGGTGTGATCTACAGCCGTTTTGTTTTTAATTAGGTATAAATTTTTTATGTATATGAACGTGGTTATAAAGTGGAAATAAGATTGTGCGGCAGGTATGGCATGGGATAACGGATTATCACCATGGGGGATTTCGCTATTTTTTCATCGATAATGGGGGTATGAAAATGTACTTTTAAAATCAGGGACGTTTTAATATCACCCATGTGGATAACTTTTTTTAATTGTGGATAAGTGGAGTGTATGTAAAAAGTGCATGAAATCTGGGTTTAACGTTTTTTCCACCTGAATTGACAGAGTTATCCACAAACTTTTCCACATCTGTGGATAACTTTCAAAAAAGGAGTTGCGGAGCTGAATTAGTTCACCATGTTAAAACCGATACAAGGGAAGAAGGCAAACAGAAGAAAAAAAAGAAAACCCCCGGTAAAATACAAAATCCGGACAAAACGCCCGGATTAAAAAGGTAAAAGTGTTTATTTGCAAGGACTGGATCCTATCTGCATCATAAGGGCAGAAGAACCGAAGTCCGGGTTCTTCCTTTAGAGTCTATTCGGAAAGTCTGTAGGAGGCTTCTCCAGAAGCCGATTCTATCTCCTCGCCGAGGGCAGGCGGTTATTTTCCGAATAGGTTCTTAGTGGTTCTTAACGGAAACTTCCGGAATAGATCCTGAAACGAGTTCAGGATGACGATTTCATGCCGTTTTCCTCGAATTTGAGCGTAACTCCTGTAATTAATTATCGGTCGATCTGCTGTTGAACCGGGGCGTTGATCTGTTGCTGTTGGATGTTGTTGCTGTTGTCATAGTTTCTGCGCAGTTGGGGAGTGGGTTCGTCATAATTTTTACCGCTGTTGGGGAATATGTCCAGATGAAGAGGGGTTCCGTCATAAACCAGTCCGCTGCCGGTGATTTTTTCAGAACGGATGCTGACGTTCTGTCCTTTGCCCGAGGCGGTGGTATAGGTAATTCGGGCATCCTGGACATAGCGGAGAAACGCCTTGTGGTCGGAGATGGTGGAATCCACGCTGCTGTTGATCTTGCTCATGGCTTCCAGGGTATAGGAGTCGAGGAGTTTTTTCCAGAGTTTTCTGAAGGTGCGGGTATCGGAGAAGATGTCCGCCACCAGAACCTTATCGTTGACCAGAACCACCACACCGTTGGCGTCGGGGTAGTCCGAGGGGATATTATCGAATCTGGTTCCGTAATTGACCTGTTCTTTTTTTACTTCCGGGGCATCGTAGGTTTTGGAGAGAGCCCCTGTGGAGTTGCTGTAGTTGAGATCTTTCTGGGTCTTATCCACCTCTTCCCACACCTTGGACTGGCTTCCGCTCTCCTTGGCTTTCTGCCGGACGGAGATGTTGGCGTTTTTCTCTCCGGAATAGAACTTATCGCTCTCGTAGGTCCAGCGTCCGTGTTCCACGCAATAGACGTTGACCAGAATCTTGCCGCTTTTGGGAGGAAGCAGGGCGTCGTCCTGTAAGATCCGATCCTGTTTGGAACCCTGCATGATCTCTCCCGCCATGATGAAAACATAGCTGTTGGAGTTATTGGTTACGGACAGTTGGTTTACCGATCCTCCCTGGTTAACCTCGGTTATGTCCAGGCTTTTGTCGGTCATGGCTTCGTCCAGGGTGATAGCCTGAACCTTGCCGCCGGGAATAGTCGCCTTTAGAGGGATAATAGTTAAATTTTTATATTCTACCGGGTTGTAAAAAGAAACACTGCCGGTCATCCTTTTTACCGGATCCTTTTCCGACTGGGAAAAAACCGATGTACATAAAAGAAGTAAAAAAATGAGAGAAAGAATAATAATGGGTTTGAAAAGGGATTTCTTTTTCATGAGCTTCCTCCTTGATCTGTATTAGTCCGAAACAAATTACAGATTTCGGCAGGTTTTATTCCCGGAATCCAGAAATTATAATAAATTTCCCCAGGAGGTCAAAAATGAATATAAATAAATCGACTCTTGTAATAGCTTTTGCGCTGCTTCTGGCGATTGTCCCGCTGTTTAACCCGGTGTCGGCATATCAGGGGATCACCGTCAAGGGAGAATCCGCCATAGCTTCCGCGTCCTCCTTCTGCGATGAATATACCGACATAAGCTTCGCCCCCGCCGACGCCTTCGACGGAAATCCCGAAAAACCCTGGATGTCCGCCGAACCTTTAAAATCGGGCAGTGAGGAATGGGTGAAACTGAGTTTCATAAAACCCGTCCGTATTGCAGGATTGAGAGTATCTCCCGGCTTCGGAAGAGGACAGGAACTTTTCTATAATTACTCCCGGCTGAAAAAATTCAGCGTGGTGCTGGAAATGTCCAACGGCAAAACCGAAACCCATACCTACACCCGCCGGCTAGACGATTCCCCCTCCAAGGATATGCTTCTCATATTCTCTACCGAACCCGCCATAAAATCCTTTACCCTGAATATACTGGAAGTCTATCCCGGCAAGGAAGGGAGCAATCCCCTCATCGGCGACATCGAACCCCTCATCATCAAAAACGGCGCCATTCAGTCGGAAAGCTGGATTGCCAGTGACGGCATCGTATTCCTTAAAGCCACCCGCTATGCCGATTCAGCCTTTAACTATGTCCTGTCGGATCAGGATGTTCAGTTCCAGAGAATAATTCACGCAGGAAATCCCCTGGAACTCCCCCAGGACATCAAAAAAACCAATACCTATACCAAAAAAGACCTCCAGACCACCTACTCCATCTGGGAAAGTTTCTGCCAGAGTCTCTCCTACGACTACCAGTTCAACCTCTACGACGGCGTTAACTATATCTGGAAAGACGATAAAAAAGGTCTCGCCTATCTGGATATCTTCGGCTCCGAAACCGCCGATGTCATGAACTCCTATACTCTCGCCTTCGACAGAAAAGAGGTAAAGGAAAAAATTACCAAAAAGATCACCGTAAAAGACAAGGAAACCGACGAGGAAAAGGTCGAAACCCAGACCGTGGAAATCACCGTCATGAAACCCGTAATCCGTGAAATAACCATGATTTCCGACATATACACCCCATAAACAAGAAAGTGTAGCGATTCTGGTTTGGGAATCGGACTGTAAAAACAGGGTAGCGAAGGACTTCAGTCCTTCAATGACAAAAAAGGGTGAGTATCTGTAGATAAGAACTTCTGGTAATTTAATAAAGTTGTGATATAATAAAAGGAACAGGATATAGACCTGTTCCTTTTTGGTTTTTATACAGTCGGGATTTCAGGTTTTCCTCCACAGGCGGTATGCCGGTTCTACTGGTCCAACCTCCATTTTATTTATTAAAAGGGGATGAATTTATGAAAAAGAGAAGTGTTACCCTCTCCATAGCAGCGGTTATAGTGGTTGTGGTTCTGTTATTTTTATTTGTTAAAGGGCTTTTTCTCAAAAAAGAATATGACGGAACCGTAACAAAGGTCTTCGATGGAGACACCATCATGGTCAAACTGAATGATAACAGCGAAGTGTGCGTCCGGATCTGGGGTATTGACGCACCGGAAACGGGAAAAAACGGCAAAAAAGGACAACCCTACAGCCAGAATATAACCCGATATGTTGAAAATCTTTGCCTTAATAAAAAAGTGGTTATTAAAAGAAAAGACATAAGTTACGGAAGAATAGTTGGAGAGGTAATCCTGCCCGACAAGAAGAATCTGGGGCAGGAAGTCCTCAAAAGGGGAGGAGCCTGGTGGTATAGCTATTACTGCAGCGATCCCGTTTATGCCCAGCTGGAACAGGAAGCCCGTAAGTCCCATAGTGGAATCTGGAGCGACCCCAACATAGTCCCCCCCTGGGTATTTCGACATAAGGAATCCCTGGAAAGAGAAGGGAAACTGTAAGAGGGAAAACGCCGCATGGTTGAAAAAGATCACTGAAGGCGGTATAATAATATTTGGAACCGGAAATAAGAGCCGATGACGGTAGCAGCGAACTCGGAATAAGGGTTGATGACAGGGATAATCCCGACCAGGACTTACGCCATTTTATATCAAAACCCAGATTTCATGCCGATTGCCAGAGATCCTGAAACAAATTCAGGATGACTAAAAGGAGGTTGGAGGATAGAAGTTGGAAAGATTGCTTCGTCGCTCCGCTCCCCGCAATGACAGGATTCAGATCCTGAAACAAAGCCTGCCCTGAACTGGTTTCAGGGTTCAGGATGACGAGATTATAATGGAGTGTAAATATGAATAAAATTTTGTATATGAATTTATTATCCTCTGTTTTTATATTTTTGTTTATTTTTGTTTTTTGCGGTATTAAACCCGTCTATGCCGCTCAGGAAGGGAATGACAGTATAAATACCGATAATTACGCCAATAAACAACTTAATTATTACTATTATATCCCTGACAGTGTTCTTGCCAATTCTAAAAAAACAGTTCATGTTATGGTCATAGTTCCCGGACTCAACGGCAGAGGTTCCGATTTTGCCCAGCCCTTCAAGAATGTGGCTCAGGAACTGCGGATGATCATCGTCGCTCCCTCGTTTCAGTTTGATGAAAACAATTTTCAGAGCCAGGGCAGTTATCAGTTTCCTGCGGCATGGTCGGGACAGGCTCTTCTGGATATATTACAGAAAGTCAGAGAAAAAACAAAACTGTCAACAGGTGAATTATATATGTTCGGTCATTCCGCCGGAGCCCAGTTCGTCCTGAGATTCTCCCTCCTCCACCCCGATATGGTTCGAGCAGTGGCGGCTTCCGGTAACGGCGGATATATCACTGTAGATAAATATATTGGAGTTAAATATTATTATATGATGGGTAAATACGATACCCAGAGATCCGCCAACGCCCAGGCTTTCTGCAAATCCGCCATGGATAAAAAAATCGCCATATATTATAAGGAATATGAAGCGGGACATGAACTGACAAATCAACAATTCACCGATACCTTCGAATTCTTCCGGCAGGTAAAAAACGGGAAATTATAATCGAAAGTAAGAGATGTCTGTAAGCCGATTCTATTCTCTTCTCGATTACAGGCTATTATACCATAAAAAAAGGATATTCATTCAGTTCCCCCGTCATTCCGAACTTGTTTCGGAATCTGAGGCACAAGATATTGTATAGATCCTGAAACGAGTTCAGGATAACGTGGTTCTCCGCCAGAGGACTGAATATATACAAAAAAGGACTGACCAATAAAAATCAATCCTTTTTTTATTAAATCAAAATTTATATATTATTTTTTATACAAAACAGTCTCTTCTGCCTTCTTTGACTTCGCTGATGAGTTTTACCGCGATGTCTTTCCATTTCTGATCCTGAGATGATTGAAGTTTTTCTTCAATGAGTTTTTCGCCGGCTTTCCGGGTTTCGGGAGAGGCGAAGTCGATGAGATATTCGGTGAAGGTGGAAAGGGCGTTGGGACTGCAGTGATATTTGATAAGTCCCGGTTTTGCCAGATCCATGAAGTCCTGACCGGTTCTGCCCATGCGGTAGCAGGCGGTGCAGAAGGAGGGGATGTAGCCCATATTGACCACGTCCCGGATGACCTCATCCAGAGTGCGGTGGTCACCCAGAGAAAATTGGGGAGTATAACCCGATTCACCGTCGTCGGTGGAGTAGCCTCCGGGGTTGGTACGGGAACCGGCGGAAATCTGGGAAACTCCCAGAGAGAAGGAATCCCGGCGCATATCGGGGTTTTCTCTGGTGGACAGGATAATTCCCGTATAAGGAACCGCGAGCCGCAGGATGGCGATAATCTTTTTGAAGTCGGCATCGGATACCATATAGGGAGGATTTACGGACATGGGGGATCCTTCGGCGGGTTCCAGTCGGGGGACGCTGATGGTGTGAGGGCCCACGCCGTATTTTGCTTCCAGGTGGCGGATATGCTGGATCAACGCCAGAACCTCGTAATGGTGATCATAGAGTCCGAACAGGATGCCGATTCCCACATCATCGATGCCTCCTTCGAAAGCCCGGTCGATGGCGGTCAGGCGATACAGGTAGTCCCGCTTTTTGCCTGCCTTGTGAACCTCCAGATAGGTGGGCAGGTGGTAGGTCTCCTGGAATAGTTGATAAGTTCCTATTTCATATTCTTTTAATTTTTTGAACTCCTCTACTTCCAGAGGAGCGATATTCACGTTCAGACGGCGGATGTTACCTTTAGGAGTCTCAACGCCGTACACGGTTTTGATGGAGTCCAGAATATACTGAAAACCCTGTCGGGGGTAGGATTCTCCCGCTACCATGAGGAGCCGCTTCTGTCCTTGTTCCAAAAGCATTTCCACTTCTTTTTTTATCTCCTGTTGAGAGAGGGATCTTCTCTTGACTTCTTTGTTGGTAGCTCTGAAGGCACAGTATAAACATTCGTTACTGCAAAGGTTGGATATATAAAGAGGAGCGAACAGTACCAATCGATCTCCGTAGATCAGTTCCTTTACATACCTGGCTGTTTCTAAAATCTTTTCCGTCACTTCGGGATCCCTGGAATTGAGAAGGACGGCAATCTCTTCGAATTTCAGCCCCTTGAGTTCCTTAGCCGATTCGATTATCCGCAGAGCATCTTCTTTCGGGGTATTTTTGGTTCCTTCCAGGGTAGAGGTAATAACTTCATCCTGTATAAAATTTTTATTTTCGCTGACGGTATTCAAAAGGATCCCTTCTTTTCGTGTAAATTTCCCAAATGGGAGTAAAACACTCCTGTTTAATAAATTTACGAATGGAGTTGGGATTTCTCCTTGTGATAGCCAAAAAACGAACTTTCTGCATAAGCCCCTCATCCCGAACTTATTCCGGGATCTATTTTCTAACTTCTATCTTCCAACCTCTTTATAGTCATCCTGAACTCGTTTCAGGATCTACTCTTTTTATCCCTTCTCCTCAAACTCCATCTCAACGGAAATATTCTTTATTTTTTTAAGGTTATCGAACAGGTCGTTAAGGTCATATATAAACTTGGCGTCGGGCTGTTCTTCGAAGAGGTTTGCTCCACAGAGAGGACAGAAAAATTTGATAACCCGGTTTTCCCTGTCAGTGTCAATCTCTATAACGGAGGAACATTTGAGGCATTTTATACGGATTTTCTGAATTTCCTTGAGATTGAACCGGGTAATTTTCTGGGTCATGGATTTTACGCCGCCTTCCGTCCGAACATCAGGTCTTCGGCTTCTTGCCTATTATGGACTCTTACGAATTGGAGATCAACGCCTTTGGGGCTGACAGTATATCCCCAATATCGAACAGTTTCTTTAAGCCCATTTTGAAATTCGGGATGGTCGAAAGGAGTCGCCTCTCTACCGTCCCAATATACGATTCCACCGTTTTCATCCTTATAAGAACCTGCAAGACTAACAGAGAATGGAACATTGCTTTCAATCCGTTCTCTCAGTTTTTCTTTTAATACTTCATCAGCACCTTCAAGACGATATGTATTTTCCTCAATAATAAGATTACATGCCAGATAAAAAAATCTTCTCATTTTAATTGCATAATAAACGTTATTTAAATTATCAGGAGGATTTTCGCCAATTCTTTTGTAAATAGGATAAATCATGATTATTCCTCCTTAAATATTAATTCAAAAATTTTCTTCATAGAAGGAAGTCCGATATTTTTAGTTCCTTCTACATATTCTATGTCTTCCCCATCAGTCAAATAACTCCTGTATAAGTCAGCAAAAAATTCACTGTCATTATACCACGATTCTTTATCCATCATTCTATTTTTTTCTAAATTTTTAAATATGCTATTGAATTGCCTATATTCTTCAGGGTTGTTATCAGAAAACAGATATGTATAATAATGATGTCCTAATTCATGCAGTGATACATTAGCAATAACTTTTGGTAAATTCCCATTAAAATCTCTTAAATCAAATTCTCCGACTTCTCTTGTCAAAGTTATTATTTTGGTATTAGTTCCATAAAATCCATTCACCGGGTTCTGATTGTTTTGATATTGCAGAACAGAGTTTGAAATTTCCACATTTTTTAATCGTCTGAAATGCCCTGCGGGAACTTCACTCCATGCGGATTGTAGTTCATCAATCTCTTCCTGATTAGAGTTGTATTGACGGATTAAAACTCCGGCATGGGGTTTTTTACCGACACTAACAGTCAATTCGTTCAGGTTCGCGTCAACATCCAAATCAGGGTCTTGTTTTATAATCAAGTCTCTCTCCGGTAGTCCGGGTGTTATTGCACTGGATAAGTCTATTATACCACTTCCCCCCGGCGTTTTCAATGCGACTGTTTCAGGGAAAAGACTCTTCAAATTCTCCAAAAACTTCTTCTCCGCCCGTTCTATTCTCCGCTCCAAGACTTCCTTGCGACATTCCATCAGTTCCGCCCATTCGTCCTGCCATAGATGGGAACGGGAACCATAGACATTCCACTGGGCATACCGGTTAAGAATCTGTGCCTTCGTCCAATTCTTCTTATCGGGGTTTTCCGCCCTGAACTTTTCAACCCAGACATCTTCGAAGTTTTTGGTTTCATTATCACCTGCAACCGGACTCCGTTGGATTGAGTGTAGCAATGGCAGTATCTCTTTTGAACTTGTTTCGGGATCTGTTTTGTAAAAAATTACTTAGAACCGCTATAATTGAAAAAAATTTTATAAGATGATTTATAATCAATTTTAGATATACCATAGTAGAAACGTGGTTTAAACCTTCTGTTAATGAAAACCTATCCACACCTTGTTATAATCTATCTATCACAATCCAATGCACCGAACCGCAAGGTTCATACGAAGTAGTCAACCAGGTTATGCACCTTGCTTTTTTCTTTAGCCCTTAAGCCGCGTTGTTTTTATATACTGTGGAAGACCCTGAAGGTCAGGGTTCTTTTTTTTCGGCTTAAAAAAAACCCTAGCGAAGGACTTTACCCCTTCCCCTTTGGACGTCGGAGTCGGTAAAAAGTGAAAAAAACTGTAGCGAAGGACTTTAGTCCTTCCTATTTGGAAGTCGGAGGTCGGAGTCCGGAGGCGGTGAAAAAGCGAAAGAGACCTTGACGAAGGACTTTGCGCTTTCTCCACCAAATATATACAGGACTTTAGTTCTTTTGAAGAGGAGAGGGATTGCAATGAGTGAAAATGATAATGTAAAAGAAACCAGAGATAAAAATTACACAATTATAGACTCTCACACCCATGTGCAGAGGACATCGGGGTTTTGGGATTCTCCTCCGGAGAGAATACTGGCTCTTATGGATAAGGCGGGGATAGAAAAGTCGGTGATCATGACATACTCCGATTCTCCCTCTCTGGTGGATTACATAGCCGAATCGGTAAATAAATATCCGGATCGGCTCATCGGTTATGCCCGACTGGATCCCTCCACCCCTAATGTAAAAGAAATATTGAAAGATGCGGTTTTGAATAAAGGGATAAAGGGACTCAAACTTCATCCTGTGGGGAATCTGGTGGCTCCTTCCAACCCGTTGTCGGTGGAGTTGATCCGTCTGGCGGGAGAGATGAAGATCCCCACCCTCTTCCACTGCGGCGATGAGGAATTCACCCTCCCCATGCAAATAAGAGAAGCTGCCAAACAATGCCCCGATTCCCTGATAATCCTGGGACACATGGGAGGATATTTTCACGTCGAGGACGCTATTTTAGCCGCCAGGGACTGCCCCAACATATATCTTGAGACTTCCGCCATGCCCTATCCCAAAATGATCAAAAAGGCGGTGGATGAAATCGGGGCGGATCGGGTTCTTTTCGCCTCCGACGGACCCGGCTGCCCCCCGGATCTGGAGGTTATAAAAGTCAAAAAAGCGGGACTCTCCGACAAGGATGAAAGAAAATTATTTTATGACAATATAAGCAGGATATTGGATCTGATACCGGATTAACATCAAAATGACAGCGATAAGATATGGGCTTTACCTACATTACTTGTAATTACTCCTGTAGTTCAGGACTTTAGTCCTGCAAATCCATCTGTAATGCAGACCTGAAGGTCTGAACTACAGCCATTTTGAACTCAATTTGGTATGAAATAGTAAATCGGTGTTCCACTGCTGACAAAAATAAAGATCATGTTAAATTTTTATTAACCCATTGAAAAGTTTCTCTTATCTGCTATAAGTAAATGCAGAGGATTGTTGATTTTATTATTTTACTCAAGTTATAGATAAAATATTGAATAAAAATAGCAGTATCTCTATTACAGAAAAAAATCTGATTTTCACAATCCCCCGCTTTAAACAAAAGAAGTATATAGGATATATTCAGAGCAGTGTTTTTTTCTGCTTTTTCGGAAAGATATCGTGAAAAAATATTCAAAAGGGGTGTGTCCATGAGTAAGAGGAATCCGCAGGTAAACCTTAACGGCAAGGGATCGACGGGGAGTAATCGGCATCGCAAATCAAAGATGTGTGATTACCTTAAAAACCGCAATCATCTATTTGTTTCATTTATTTCTTTTTTATTTGTTTTCCTTCTCCTTATCCTTCCTCTGTTCATCTCCGGTTGCGGGGGTGGGGGCGGAGGCGGGGGAACCGGCGGAGATAATGACCCGTCGCTGGTCTCCATCCAGATTGATCCCGTAGATCCCACCATCGCAAAAGGGACTACCCAGCAATTTACCGCCACCGCCACTTTATCCGATGACTCCACTCACGATGTTACCGAATATGTGAAATGGTCTTCGTCGGATTCCAGCATAGCCAACATAACCGGCGACGAACTGGCTAATGGCAAAAAAGCGGGAACCGTTACCATCACCGCCGAAGACAAGGACTCCGGCATAAAGGACGAAGTAACCCTCACCATAAGCGATGCGGAGCTGGTTTCAATCGGCGTAACTCCCACAAATCCCTCCATTGCTTATGGAACTACTCAGCAATTCACCGCCACCGGAACCTTCACCGACGATACCACCCAGGATCTCACCTCGGATGTATCTTGGTCTTCCTCTGATACTGGGGTTGCCGACATCTCCAACGAGGACGGCGAAGAAGGTCTGGCGGAGTCGGTCTCGCCGGGATCCACCACCATAACGGCGACATACAGCGGCAGTGCCTCTTCAAGAGAAGATATAGCAGGCTCTACCACTCTCACCGTAACCGACGCCGAACTGGTTTCCATCGAGGTTTCTCCCACTGATCCCTCCATCGCCAAAGGAACAGATCAGCAATTCACCGCCACCGGCACTTACACCGACTCCACCACCCAGGACATAACTTCCGATGTAATCTGGTCTTCCTCCGATGAAGGGGTTGCCACCGTCTCCAACGAGGACGGAGAAGAGGGTTTAGCGGAGTCGGTTGACACCGGAAATACCACCATAACCGCCACCGATCCGGATACCAGTATAGAAGGCAGTACCACCCTCACCATCACCGACGCCGAACTGGTTTCAATCGGCGTAACTCCTACCAATCCCTCTATAGCAAAGGGACTGACCCAGCAATTCACCGCCACAGGAACTTATACTGATAGTAACACCCAGGATATAACCGATTCGGTTACATGGTCTTCGTCGGATGAGGGTAAGGCGGAAATTTCCAACGCAGATGAAAGTGAAGGGCTAGCGACTTCAAAAGCGGTGGGATCCACAACCATAACCGCCACCGATCCCGATACAAGCATAGAAGGAAGTACGACATTAACCATCACCGATGCGGAACTTGTTTCAATCGGTGTAACCCCCACAAATCCATCCATAGCGAAGGGACTCACACAGCAATTCACTGCCACAGGTACTTATACGGATGACAGTACCCAGGACATAACCGACTCGGTTACCTGGTCTTCCTCTGATGAAGGAAAGGCGGAAATATCCAATGCGGATGAAAGTGAAGGACTGGCGACTTCAAAGGCAGTGGGAAGTACAACCATAACCGCGACCGATCCCACCACCAGTATAGAAG
>Ga0067045_1030174_pt1 | contig 16413 bp, 15 predicted proteins | sample TerdegcTABiofilm_FD_59184 | JGI IMG/M metagenome (GOLD analysis project Ga0067045, IMG submission 59184) | Combined Assembly of (Gp0054472, Gp0054536) Wastewater bioreactor microbial communities from Singapore -Terephthalate degrading...
CAGCACATCCAAATTGTTCGTCATGGCAAAAGCGGAGACTGCTTGCGGTTCGTAATAATGACCCGTGTTCCAACGAAAGATATTCAGATAAAGTGACCACAGCAAGGACGGCAGGAGAGCGATTCCAGCAAAAACCAGAGCCTGTTTTCTGCCTTCCCTATCCAGGAACAGCAACATCCAGGCTAGCAGGAAAAAGATTGAAGGGAAATAATTCCCTCGCGTCATCACAAACATAGAAAGAGAAAGCGCCGCTGCAGCCAGCGACAACTTGCTCCGTTTCCTTAGGAATACATTGAATAAGAGAGTGAACAAAACAAACCAAAATACGCCCGGTATCTCAGAATTGACAACACCTAATCCCAGGGCATAGTCCACAGCCTGAGAAAAATAACAGTAATATAACCCTGCCAGGCCGCCTGCAATCGCGCCGCCCCATCCTGCCAGATAAGCGCCAATAAATAACAGAAGCAGGCCAGTCATCCATGCCAAAAAGATGAATCCTAACCGAGGAACGATCACCTCGGTGCCGAAAATTCCATATAGGAGCGCCAGCAGAAAACTGGTGCCAGGTGGTCTGTGGGAAATGACGTATTTCCCGGGCGCCGGAGGCTCAAGAAAGCTAACCGGAGCAGTATGATAAATCTCTAAGGGAAGGACCAAGGACTGCACGTAACCATAGCCGTTGATCATATTAATTGCAGGAGCGATGTACTCGATGTCATCTACTCCCATCACAACACTATGAGAAGTTTGTAAATCCACCACTCTGGCGAGATAAAGCAATTGCGGAAGACGATTAACAAACAGAACCAGGAAAACAACTCCCACAAAACCAACCAGCCAACGATTTCTCAACCTCACCAAAAAATCTTCCGGCGTCAGGACAAAATAAAAGTAAATCTGAATAGCAAAAATTAGAATCCATCCAACCAGGGGTTCCAGGCGGTTAATCAAGACAACCCACCGCCCCGCCTGGAAAAACGGCGAGAGAAGAATTAGAAGACAGAAAAATATCAACCCCAACAATAGACTTAAAAATGCTTTCCTCTGCCAAAGAAACGGTTCAAAGAACGGCAGCAACCAGGATGGAAAGTTCGGACGAGTTCGCAACGCAAACGCCAGCAAAAGGCAGCAGCCTGCACAAAGACCTAGAAGGAGGAACAACAACAACCTGGCTGGTGAATAACCAAAAAGAAAGACGTTCTTTTGATCTACCGGAATTCTGGCGAGAAAAACGACCGCGAGGAGCGCTTCAATCGCCGACGCGATCATGATCCAGTGCAGGAGCGTTTTGGCTTTCGTTGTTCCTTCATCCATGGTTATTTTTTCGTCCGATTGAGAACTTCCTGAAAAAAAAGCGCCACTTGTCTGGCAATCGTGGACCAGCTTAGATTCTCCAATACAAAGTTGCGCCCATTTACTCCCACGGTCTGTCTGAGTTTTTCATTTTCCAAAACTTTTATAATTCCGCTGGCAATAGATTTTGGGTTGAGGGAATTAACAAGGATAACATCTTGGCCATCCACCAGCCGCGCCTTGCCGAACAGATCTTCAGGGATATCGGTTACCACTGGAACCTCACACAGCATAGCCTCCATAGGAGCTGTGCCAAGGCTTTTAAACCGACCGGTCATCCAGGCTGCAAATACATGGGATTGTTTGTACAAAGTGATCAATTCTTCGTGAGAGATCTCTCCGAGGAAACAGACCTGATCTTGTGTCAAACCCAGCCGGTTTGCTATTTCAATGGGTTCTTGTAAAAATGCCCTGCCAACCATCACCAATCGTGCTTATGGAAACCTCTCCAAAACAAGCGGCATGGCTTCGACCAGCCTGCTAGGGTTACGAAAAGGATGAATATGCCCGGCGTATAAAATTTTGTGGCCAGGCAGGAAGCGGCAGGTGATTACCATAAACCGTGTGAGACTTCAGAGGAATGCTAAATGGGATGATTTGAGACTTCCGGCTGCATTCAGAGCCATAAATCCGAGTGACGTAGTCATGAGCGTTTTTATCCAGGCTGATGATACCATCCCATCTTTGCACACCCGGAATTCCCAACACAAACTTATCGGCAAGACTCATAATTGCTTGTATGAGTGGGTTTTCATGCTGAACGATCGTTGTTATGGAACCCACAACGGGGATCCCAAATTTTTTGCCAGCCCAATTGGTTAGATAGACCATATCAAAGATATGATTGACGTGATGAAGGATGTCAGATTTGAAATCTTGAATGACCTTGGTTAGTAAGCGCTGGTTCTTTCGGGTGAAGGTTCTGCCGATCAACTCAATATTGTAAAAAACGGGAAGCTTCGGCAGACGTACGACCGGCAAACGGTAAACTGGGAATGGCAGGGATGCATCCTCGTCATTTGGTAATTTCCAATCAATAGTCACAACACATGTTTTGTGCCCTAGTTCAGTTAGCGCCTTTGCCAGGCTGAGGGCGTAAAATGACGAACCGGATGCAATGGGCGGAAACTAATTGCTCACCATCAAAACCCGCAAAGGGTGATCAACCATGTCGTATCAATCCACGTCTGTGATTAATCCAAAACGTTCCCGGCGTAAAAGGGATCTATTCAGGATCGAAATATCGTGCGATAAGAAGTTCGAAAAATCGCTTGTACTCTTCTGGGAGGTAGAATGTTTTCAGAAACCCCAATGCGAGTGTAGTGACAGGGCAATAATAACATAAGGCATCTTTTCCAAAGGGTGATCAAGGGCATTCACATCTCCCGATCTCAGCTCGCACGTTTGAATACAACTATGAGCGTGAAGAATTTGAAAACCGGCAAAATATATCTGGTACAATCGTAGGCGCAAAATGTTTCACGAAGGACCTGCTGTGAAATCAAAGTTGATCCGTTATCTGATCTTAGGCACCTCGTTAGGAATGATCCTGGCGGCGCTTTCACTAAGTCTAATTGAATTGATGAAATTTCAACAAGCGCGAAACCAATATCCCAATGGTCTAAGGATTGCGGGTATACCCGTCGGAGGAGTAGACCGCCAGGAAGCCGCCAGGCGCGTTGAAGCTATTTATCAAACACCCATTGAAATTCACTATGGCGATGCAATTATTCACGTAACTCCAGAAGATTTGGGGTTTCAATTGAACTTACCCGCTATGCTGGCCGCGGCCGAAGAACGGCAGAACCAGGAAGCTTTTTGGGCACAATTATGGGATTATTTGTGGAATCGTCCGAATGAAATCCAGGCAGATATTCCCTTGCAGGCTTCTATAGATAAAGAACAAATCATCAAATATCTGAAAAGCGAAATCATGCCGCGCTATGACCAACCTGCTCTCCCCGCCCAACCACAACCCGAAAGCTTAACCTTCACAGCCGGACAAAATGGACAAACATTCAACGTGGAGCTGGCTGCTGAACAGATCGAGGCGGCCTTGCGCTCGCCAGAACGACGGACGGTTATCCTATCGCTCAGCCAGTTAGCGTCTCCCCCGCCATCCATACAACACTTAAAGCTCATGATACAGCAGACCATAGACCGGGCCGGTTTTGATGGATTAGTAGAAATTTACATGAAACCGCTGGCAGGTCAAGAAGGGCTTCATTTCGCTTATCAAAATGGTCAAAACCTGCCGCCGGATATTGCTTTTACAGCCGCAAGCACGATAAAAATTCCGATCATGGTGTCCATTTATCGGCGCGAGGATTTTCCGCCTCCACCGGATATCTTGCAAATGCTCACCCTAATGATCACCGAGTCTAAAAATGAACCGGCAGACCGGTTGATGGAAGTAGTGCTCGACCCAATTCGGGGACCGCTGATCGTCACTGAAGACATGCAAGCTCTGGGTTTTCAAAACACTTTCCTGGCTGGTTACTTCTACATGGGCGCTCCGCTTTTGAATATCTTTGAAACCCCCGCCAACTCCAGAACAGATATCAATTTACAACCCGATATTTACAACCAGACCACCCCTCGTGAGATGGGGATGTTGCTGGAAGATATTTACACCTGCGCTGAGAGCAACAACGGGCCGCTGATTACGACCTTCTCTGGACAAATCATGCAGGAGGAATGCCAGCAGATTTTAGATCTTCTTACCCAAAACAAGCTACCATATCTGCTCACGGCTGGCCTCCCCGAGGGAATCAAAATTGCCCATAAACACGGGTGGATTGAGGAAACGGATGGTTTATTGCATACAATGAGCGATGCTGCGATTGTGTACACCGCTGGCGGCGATTACGTTTTACTGATTTATATGTATCATCCTGATCAGCTAGTGTTCGATCAAGGAAATGCGGTGATGGCTGCCCTTTCAAAGGTAGTTTACAGTTTTTTCAATCCCGCTCCCATGAATTAGGTCATGAAGGAGCTCCATAATGAAGCTTTCTATATTTAACCGTTCTATCCTGGTTTTAGCCATTTTTATAACAATTTTGGGATGCAACTTACCCTTTCAAGTAATCGAAGAACATCCAACCGAGGTTTCCCAGAATGTGATCCTCACATTCAGCGCGCTGGTTACTGAGACCGCAGAAAAAATAACGTCAACCCACACCCCAACGATTACACCGATACCGCCCACGGCAACCACCACTGCAACAGCAACTCAGACGGCAACAGCGCGGCCAACTTTAACCCCCTTGCCTCCAAAGACAGGCTGCCAGCTAATCTCACAAACGCCAAGAGGGAAAACCAGGATGGGACCACGCGAAGACTTCGATGCGATCTGGAGGATCCAAAATTCAGGATTCGCTGAATGGGATAAAGATGAAATCGACTTCCGGTATTTGCGCGGTGCGGAACTGCAAAAGCGAATTGACGTCTACATTTTGCCGAATAACGTAAAACCCCAGGATACCCTGGATATCAGGGTTGACATGGTAGCCCCTGCAGAGCCCGGCGAGTACACCAGCGTGTGGGGGCTGATGGAGGGGAACAAACTACTTTGCGCCGTCATGATCGATATTATCGTCGGCGAGTGACAGGGTGCTTTTATTCTCAAAGATCAAGGCACAATCTCACTTGCCGAAACAACCATCTCTCCTCATAATGATGCTGGATCGTAGCAACACCTCTCGTATTTCCATTTAAACCATTTCAATCTCTCAAACCCATTGTGAGGAGCCAAATACATGAAACGATTGCTTTCGGGAAACGAAGCGATTGCAAGGGGCGCCTGGGAGGCTGGGGCTGTTGTTGGGGCCGGCTATCCAGGCACCCCCTCCACCGAAATCTTGGAAAATTTTGCTCTCTATCCAAAGGTTTATGCAGAGTGGTCGCCCAATGAAAAGGTTGCCCTGGACGTCGCGATTGGGGCAGCCTATGCAGGTCAGAGATCATTTTCCACTATGAAACATGTGGGTCTCAATGTGGCGGCAGACGCTCTCTTTTACGTAGCAATGACTGGAATTGAAGCGGGGCTGGTGATTGTTTCCGCAGATGATCCATCCATGCATTCTTCTCAAAATGAGCAGGATAACCGTCAGTTCGCAAAATTTGCTCGGATCCCCTGCTTGGACCCGTCTGACAGCCAAAACGCTCACGATTTAATGATCGCAGCTTTTGATATCAGCGAACAATTTGATACGCCTGTAATGCTACGCTCTACAACGCGCGTTTGTCATACCACATCGCCTGTTGAGTTGGGCGAAGAGAGGCAGCATCCGCGCACCCAAGAAAAATACCCCCGCAACCCTGCCAAATATGTAATGATTCCAGCCAATGCCCGTAGACGCCATCTCGTTATCGAAACGCGCATTCGAGAGCTTTCTGATTTCGCCGAAACCTTCACATATAACACTGTTGAAATGCGCTCGAAGGAATTGGGGATCATCGCCAGTGGAATCGCCTACCAATATGCGCGTGAAGTCTTTCCCGAAGCAAGTATATTGAAATTGGGAATGGTCTATCCGTTGTCGCCCAAATTAATCCAAAATTTTGCCGGGCAGGTAGATAAATTGATCGTTCTCGAAGAGTTGGATCCTTTTGTAGAAGACCAGGTGCGGTTGATGGGCGTAAATCTGTACACCCCCACCAATCTTCCACCTGCCGCCGAAAGATATCCTTCTACCAAAACCATTGTTTCTATCGCCGGCGAGCTCGACCCAAGCATAGTGCGCCAGAGCGCAGTGGCTGCCGGGCTTTTACCAAGCGATACCACAGCAGTGAACCTGCGCGAGAACTCCCGGGTTGCAAGCCTGCCCGTACGCCCTCCGGTTTTATGCCCTGGCTGCCCCCACCGAAGCACTTTCTATGTCTTGAGCAAACTTGGTCTGCCTGTAAACGGCGATATTGGCTGCTATTCGCTCGGCGTTGAACCGCCTCTGAACAAGATGGATACCTGCGGGTGTATGGGCGCCAGCATTGGGGTGGCGCATGGAGCTGCCATTGCCGGGGATATTGAACGCCATATTGCCGTCATTGGTGATTCAACCTTCTTCCATACTGGCTTACCAGCCCTCTTGAACGTCGCATACAACAAGAGTAATGTGATTACAATCATCATGGATAACCGCGTAACTGGCATGACCGGTCACCAGGAAAATCCAGGCACGGGTAAAACCCTCCAACAACAAGAAGCGCCTAAAATTGAAATTGAACCGCTTGTGCGAGCGCTAGGCATTAAAAAAGTTCTGACAGTTGAAGCCTATGACGTTGATGCCATAGAAAAAACCTTGAAACAGTGGTTAAAAGAAGACGAACCAGCGGTTTTGATCACCCTAGAAGAGTGCGCCTTGTTGCCTTCCGCCAGAGCAAGGTGGTTGCCATTGGAGGTCATTCAAGAGAAATGCAACGGGTGTACGGTCTGCTTCCGAATCGGCTGCCCTGCCATCCTGAAATCGGAAGAACTGGATCCAAAGTATCACCGGCCATTGGCTAAGATCGACCCACTGCTTTGCACGGGTTGCGAAATTTGCGCGCAGGTCTGTCCAAGAGATGCGATATTATTTCGAGAACAGATGTTGGAAAACCCAGAAAGTAGCCTTGCCAGCGGAGAGGAGCATGGAGAATGTTAAAGACAGAGATTCGACAAGCGGTTAACTTTTTGCTGGTCGGAGTCGGCGGACAAGGAACTATTCTGGCGAGCAACGTCCTGGCCGAGGTAGGGTTGAAATTGGGGTTCGAAGCGAAGCAGGCAGAAGTTCATGGGATGTCTCAACGCGGCGGAAGCGTAACATCACATTTGCGCTGGGCTGCCCAGGTTTTTTCGCCTATCATCCCCAAAGGTGAAGCAGATTTCTTGATCGCGTTTGAGAAGATGGAAGCAGGACGGTATATTGATTACCTAAAACCGGGCGGATCGGTGTTGGTGAACGATTACCGGATCACGCCTGTCACTGTAAGCGCTGGTCAGGCTGTTTACCCAGACGACGATGCGATCAAAGCCATGATTGCGCCTGTAACCCAAAAGAGCTTCTGGATCAAAGGTCTGGAAATTGCCGAAATCGTTGGGAACACCAAAACAGCAAACGTTGTGATCCTGGGCGCATTATGCGCTCTGTTAGGATCGGAACCTGCTCTCTGGCTGGAAGTGATCAACGGTCGGGTACCGCCAAAATTTGTTGAGATAAACCGAGAAGCTTTCAATGAGGGCTACCGATCGATCGGAGCAATCAAATAAACACCAGCGAGCGCATGACAAAAGAGAGGCGCAGCCTGGCCAGCCCTTCGGCAAGAATGCTTTTCAGCGCGCTGCGCCTCTTAGTATTTTGTAATAGCTTGCGTTCCTGAATGCCCCTTTCGCATTAAGGGCCGCTCACAGTTGAATAGCCCAACGCCTGCCACTCATTCATCCCTCCCGCCATGCTGGTAACTTTTGAAAAACCCGCTTCAAGCAGGATGTCCCGCCCAGTTGCACTGCGGTTACCGGAGCGGCAGACAACCAGTACAGGCTGATCGGCAGGTATTTCATCCAGACGGCTTTCCAGCTCACCCAGAGGAATAAGAGTCGCACCAGGGATATGAAACTGATTCCATTCTTCCGGTTGGCGAACATCCAGGACAAAAGCGCCAGCTTCACGCATTTGTGCAGCCTCTGCAACAGAAACCTCAGCCGGAAGAGAATCAGCGGTAGTAGGATTTTGGGTCAGGTACAAGACGCTAACCAGCAAAGCAATCAAAATCCCTCCGACAAGAAGGGGAATTAAGACATTAGGACGCCGGTTGGCAGAATGCTGTATGGTTTTTGGCATTGCTTCTTCTCCAGTTCCATCTTTTGTTTTGCCATTTAGATGAAAATTTTTCCAAATTGTTACATCCGTACCAGTTTTGTCTGAATTATATGCATTATATATGAATTAAACCATCCTTATTGACGAACGCCTTTGCCTCGCTTATAATCCTGCTGCATGGGGAAGTGCTGGAATTGGCAGACAGGCATGACTTAGGATCATGTGCCGCGAGGCGTAGGGGTTCAAGTCCCCTCTTCCCCACCTGCGATTATTATTTTTCTTTAAAGGGATAGTGCATTGAAAATCGAAACCCAACCTCGAGAAGATCATCAAGTTCAGGTGATTGCAGAATTTGAACCTGAAACTATGCAGGATTATAAACGACGCGCTGCGAAGAAAATTGCAAAAAATACCAAAATTCCCGGATTTCGACCGGGCAAAGCGCCGTTTGATGTGGTAAAGCGTTACTTCGGCGAAGAGGCAATAGAGAAGGAAGCTATTGAATTATTGATTGACGATGTTTACCCCAATGTTCTAAAAGAAGCCAATATTACCCCCTCGGGACCTGGTTCACTCGAAGACATCCTCAGCACCGAGCCACCAAAATTTTCCTTCATCGTCCCTCTACAACCGGAAGTCATCCTGCCAGATTACCATACGATACGTAAAGAATACAAGCCTGAAAAAGTAACCAAAAAAGAGGTCGATCAGGCTATTGAAAACCTCAGAATGAGCTACGCCACTGCAGAACCTGTCGACCGACCGGTGCAGGAAGGTGACCTGGTTTATCTAAAATTGAAAGGACGCCTGGTCAAACCCGACGAAGGCGAGGATCCAGACTTTATCCATGAAAGCCCATTGCAGGTGATTGCAGGAAAAAGTGCGAATGAGGAAGAGGAATGGCCTTTCGAGGGCTTTTCCAAAGAAGTGATTGGGCTTTCGGCAAACGAAGAAAAAACCATCGTTTATACCTATCCCAAGAAATCACCGCTTGAATCCCTGCGGGGGAAGAAAGCTGAATTTACATTCAGCATTCAAAACGTTAAGGCGATGAAGCTGCCCGAACTCGATGAGGAATTTTTGCAATCGCTTGGCGATTTTGAGTCCGCTGAAAAACTGAGGGAAACTGTACAAGAAAGTCTGGAGGCTCAACGAGCCAACGAATACGACCAGAAATACTTTAACGAATTAATCGATGCCATCGTTGACCAATCAACCACCAGGTACCCCCCTAACGTGCTGGCTGATGAGGTAGAACACATCCTTGAACATTTGAAAGAGGACCTTGCCCAACAAAAGATGGACCTCGAAACCTACCTCAAAGCTAGAAATTTAGAAAAAGATGTTTTCATCGAAAACGAGGTGAAACCAGCCGCCATTAAGCGCCTGAAACGATCCTTGGTGATGGACGAGCTGGCGCGAGCTGAAAATATCCAGATCAGCAGAGAAGAACTGCAAAATGCAGTAGCCCAGACCATTGCCCAGATGAGTAATGAAATCGATCTCAGCGCTGTAAAAACGAACCTTGCCCGCAAGAACTTCACAACGGCAGTCACATATGAAACCGCCGGCCGGTTGTTGAACCAGCATATCAAAGACCGCCTGAAAGCGATCGCGACCGGCGAGTTCCAGGCTGAAAAAGAACAAGAAACTAGCGGCAGCACCGAAGAAGTAGAAGCGGCAGCTCCAAAAACCAGAAAAGCAAGCGCAAAAAGTAAAAAAGCCGCTGCTGAAACCAAAGAAGAACCGCACCCCAAGCCTGAAAAGAAATCTAAAAAGACTGGCAGCGAAACGACCGAAGTATAGACCAGTTTAGTTTACGAAGGGCGTAAGAAAGGAAACTATGTCCATCTCTAATTTCAAATCCGTCATTCCTATGGTGATCGAATCCACTGGCCGGGGCGAGCGCGCCTATGACATATATTCGTTGTTGCTTAAAGAGCGCATTATCTTCTTAGGAACCCCCATCGATGACCAGGTTGCTAATTTGATTGTTGCACAGCTCCTCTTCTTGAGTCACGAAGATCCTGAACGAGAAATTCAAATGTACATCAATTCGCCAGGCGGACAGATTTACGCCGGGCTGGCCATTTATGATACGATGCAAATGATCCCGAACAAAATCAGTACCGTGGCCGTTGGCGTTACCGCTTCGTTTGGAACCGTGTTGCTCACCGCAGGCACAAAAGGCCACCGGTACGCCCTCCCCAACGCGACCATCCACCTGCACCAGCCGCTGGGCGGCGCGCAAGGCCAGGCCTCAGACATCGAAATTCAGGCCAAGGAAATCCTTCGCCTCAAGAGCCGCCTGAACGATATCATGGCGCGTCATACCGGTCAGCCGATGGAAGTCATCGAAAGGGACACCGAACGCGATTTTTACTTGACCGCCGCACAGGCTGTAGAATACGGTCTTGTTGACCAGGTTCTCCAGCAGACCGAAAAATAGGACTTAACCCAAAAAGGAGAATGATTGGAGCCGGGTGGCGTCTGCTATCCGGCTTCTTTAATAGAGAAAAAATGATGCTGCTTGGTCTGACACCGCCCATTAAAGCGCTTATCCTGGATATGGATGGGGTTCTCTGGAGAGGAAACCAAGCGTTGATTGATTTTCCTGAAACTTTTCGGAAGATCAGGGAGCTTGGTCTTGATTTTGTATTGGTCACAAACAATTCGACCCTATCGCGTGAGACGTTTTTAGATAAATTTTCCAGATATGGGATCAGTCTAGCCCCGCACCAGGTGGTTAATTCAGCGCTGGCAACAGCTTATCTGCTCAAGAAACGGTTCCCAGAGGGTGGGCCAGTTTATGTGGTTGGGGAGAAGGGGTTAATCAGCTCTTTAGAAGAACAAGGGTTTACGCTCTCAGAAGAAAACGTGATTGCAGTCGTGGCCGGGATCGACCGGCAGCTTACCTACCAGAAGATCGCCACCGCAATGCACCTGATCCGGGGCGGGGCGCTGTTCATCGGCACCAACCCGGATCGAACTTATCCCATGCCCGGCCGCCTGATCCCCGGCGCCGGCACTGTGTTAGCTGCAATCGAAGCCGCTACCGACACGAAACCTCTAATTGTAGGAAAACCAGCGCTAACCATGCTGGAAATGGCGATGGAAAACCTGGGGGTACTCCCTGCCCAGACCCTGGTTGTGGGCGACCGGCTGGACACCGATATCGCCGGCGGCCAGGCAGCCGGATGTCGGACTGCGCTGGTTCTCTCAGGTGTAACCACTCTCGAACAGGCAAGAAGCTGGTCGCCGCCGCCGGACATCATCTGTGAGAATCTGGCCGCACTCTTTTGAAAGATAGGAAAACAATGGCCAAACCAGCCTATGATCAAAAAACATTGATCTACGATCTAAACCTTGATGACCTTGAGAAGGCATTCGCAGCCTGGGGAGAGCCTTCCTACCGCGCCAGGCAGGTTTGGCAAGGATTATATCGGCAATTCTGGGACAAAGCCGAAGAATTTTCCATGCTACCGGCAAAGTTACGAGCCCGCCTGGGTGAGACGTTTTTATTCACCCCCCTCTGCCCCATCCGAACGCTCGAATCGAGCGATCGTCAGACAGTCAAAACTCTCTTTGAACTTGTGGACGGGCAGGCCATCGAAACGGTGTTAATGCGCTATGATGACCGCCGGACGCTGTGCATATCCACCCAGGTCGGCTGCGGGATGGGCTGCGTTTTTTGCGCTACAGGCCAGATGGGGTTCAGGAGGCACCTTTCCAGCGGTGAAATTGTTGCGCAGGTCATTCACTATGCCCGATTACTGCACCAGCAAGAGGAAAAGGTGTCCAATGTCGTGATCATGGGCATGGGAGAGCCATTTCACAACTACGAATCCACCCTGGCGGCGATTGACCGCCTGAACCACCCAGATGGGATGAATCTCGGAGAACGTCGGTTCACAATCTCCACCGTAGGGTTAATCCCGACCATCCGACGTTTTACCAACGAAAAACGTCAGATCAACCTCGCGATCAGCCTGCACGCATCAGAAGACGAATTACGCAGCAGTATGCTGCCTGTTAATAAAAAGTACCCGATTAAGGATTTAATCGAAGCCTGTCGAGAGTATGTTGCCGTCACAGGCCGCCGCATCACTTTTGAATGGGCGCTGATACAGGGTGTCAACGACAGCGTTGGTGAAGCCAGAAAACTGGCAAAACTCCTCAAAGGCCTGCTTTGTCATGTGAATGTCATCCCGCTCAATCCAACCCGTATGTTCGACGGAAAATCCACGACGCGCGAACGCGCCCAGGCGTTCAAAGACGCTCTCCAGACTGCCGGCATCCCTTGCACAATCCGAATACGGCGCGGGATCGATATCCAGGCCGGCTGCGGGCAACTTGCCAGCCGCTTTGAAAAAGAGAACAGTGCATGAGAGCGGGCAACCGGAAAAATCACCAAATGATAAGCATGTTATAATCGACACCTATGGCCGATTTTTTGAATAAATGGCGGGATGGACTGGACCGCACTCGAAAAGTAACTTTTGGAAGAATAGCCAGCCTTTTAGGTGTAACAGAGATTACAAACGAAACCTGGGAAGACCTGGAAGCCGCGTTGATACAGGCAGACCTGGGGCTGGAGACGACCAACTTGGTGCTGGATTCCTTAAAAAACCAGGTGCGCCTTCATGGATTAACCAGGAGCGATGAGCTTCAAGAAGTGTTGAGAAGTGAATTACTGTCACGATTAGACGCCGCCCCTGCTCTCAAATTGGATGAACACAAACCAGCGGTTATTTTGTTGGTGGGCGTCAACGGCTCCGGGAAGACAACCACAGCCGCGAAATTGGGCAAGCAATTTTTAAATTCAGGTAAAAAAACCCTTCTTGTCGCAGCCGACACCTATCGCGCCGCTGCTGTGGATCAGCTTCAAATTTGGGGGGAACGACTCGGGCTGCCAGTGATTGCCGGGCAGCAAGGTGGAGATCCTGGCGCAGCCGCTTTTGACGGCATTCAGGCGGGAATTGCCCGGGGCGTTGACAGGATCATCGTGGACACAGCCGGCCGCTTGCACACCCGTTTCAACTTAATGGAAGAACTCAAGAAAGTTTACCGTGTAGCCGGAAAAGCGCTTGAAGGCGCGCCGCACGCCACCTGGCTGGTGCTGGATGCGACGACCGGGCAAAATGCTTTTCAGCAGGCAAAAATTTTTAAAGAAGCCGTAAATGTTACCGGGATCATCCTTGCCAAACTGGATTCCTCTGCAAGGGGAGGAATGGCTTTTGCCATTCAGCGAGAATTGGGAATCCCTATCCTCTACGCCGGGTTGGGAGAAAAACCAGAGGATTTGCAGCCATTTGACCGGACGGCATTTGTTGAGGGCATTCTTAATCGTAATTGAGGAGATCGTATGCAAGATTTAATTGAACGGCTGGATCAGTGTTCTGTAAAACTCAAAGACCTATTGGAGCGTCTTTGACTTAGCGGGACTTGAAACACAACTGGGCGAACTGCAACAAAAATCAGAACAAACAGACCTGTGGAACGACCGAGAACAGGCCATGAAAGTTATGAAGAGGCTGGCCGAAGTCCGCGAAGAAGTAGAAAGTTGGCATGATTTGCAAAAAAGGGTCAAAGACACCCTTGAACTGGCAGCCATGGGGGATGAAACTCTACGGCCTGACCTGGAACTCGAAGTCGCCGAGATCGAAAAGGCGCTCTCCGCCCGTGAGTTAAGCGTCCTGCTTTCCGGGCGATACGATAAAGGCAATGCCCTGCTTGCAATTCATGCTGGCGCGGGTGGAACCGATTCGCAAGATTGGGCCGCCATGCTGGAACGGATGTACCTGCGCTGGGCAGAGCGGAGGGGTTTCCAAAGCGAGATCCTTGATTTCACTGAAGGTGAAGAGGCCGGTATTAAAAGTGTAACGATCGCCATTACAGGAAAATACGCATACGGCTATCTGAGACCCGAAAAAGGCGTCCACCGTTTGGTACGGCTTTCTCCATTCGATGCGGCGCACCGGCGACATACTTCATTTGCGTTGGTGGAAGTGCTCCCAGAGGTCACTTCCGAAAACGGTGATGAAATTCAGATCAATCCAGATGATCTGCGGATCGATATTTACCGCTCCTCCAGCGCTGGAGGGCAAAATGTCCAAAAAAACGCCACGGCTGTCCGGATCACCCACCTTCCCACAGGGCTTGTTGTAAGCTGCCAGAATGAGCGCTCTCAGATGCAAAATAGGGAAAACGCTATGCGGGTACTGCGAGCGCGGCTGCTAGAAATCAAGCACCAGGAACAGGAAAAGGAGATCGCCGAACTGCGGGGTGAATATACCAAAGCTGAATGGGGCAGCCAGATTCGTTCATATGTATTGCACCCCTACCAGTTGGTAAAGGATCATCGCACCGAATATGAAATGGGCAACACGCAAGCTGTATTAGATGGTGAGATCGACGAATTTATCGAAGCTTTTCTTCGCAGCAAAATCAACGCCTGAGGATTAATCAAGCATTTTTGCAAGTTGTAACAACTGTATATCGAGAGATTTCTTTCTGCCAACAACTTCGGCATATGGTGTGGTACGAATTTCATTTTTAACCCAACCCACAAGCACACCAGGTTCTTCTCTGACCAGACACTCGACAGCAGAAGCTCCCAAACGACTTGCCAGGATGCGGTCAAAAGCGCCAGGGTTTCCGCCGCGTTGGACATGGCCTAAAATAGTCACCCGCAGGTCAAAACCTAACCGCTCATGATGTTCTTCAAAATAAGCGCTTAGCTTTTGGGCGTTATAGGTCGCACCTTCGGCGACAATAACAATCGCGTGGGCTTTGCCGTGTTCATAAGCAGCCTCAATGATATTTGCAATTTCCTCTGGATCACACTCTTGCTCTGGGATTACTACCGCTTCAGCGCCTCCAGCGATGGCCGTCATCAATGCCATATAGCCGCAATCTCGTCCCATCACTTCCAATAAGAAAGCGCGGCGATGAGACGAAGCCGTGATCTTCAGCCGGTCAACCGCCTCCAAAGCAATATTGAGAGCCGTATCCACGCCAATGGTGATATCGGAACCATAGAGATCATTATCGATTGTTGAGGCCACGCCAACGACAGGAAACCCTAATTGAAAGAGCTTGAAAGCCCCCGCTTGCGATCCATTTCCGCCAACGACCACCAGGCCATCCACTGCAGCCTGGTTCAACCGGCGAAGTGCTTTGTTCTGTGCTTCGCGTGTTCTAAATTCCGGGCAGCGGGCGCTCCCTAAAATTGTGCCGCCACGCTGAATGATGCCGCCGACATCCCGCGCCCCCAGGGGGATAAACTTCCCATCAATTAATCCCTGGTAGCCCTGTTGCACACCACAGACTTCATACCCTTTATGCAAAGCAACCCGCACAACCGAGCGTATGGCTGCGTTCATCCCCGGCGCGTCTCCGCCACTTGTCAGCACAGCAATTTTCTTCGTCATCAATGCATCTCCAATCTTCTACGCTACTTTATCCGACTACAGGATGCATGAGCGCTAAAACAATCTCATCAGAAAGCCCTGATAAGACTCTCCCTATTTTACCGCCAACCCTTCTTACAACTTCTTTCCGCATTGAGCGCAGAACTGCGCCCCTGGTTGAATAGAAGAACCACACTGCGCACAAAACTTCTTCGCTTCAAGCAGCATACCACATTTTGAGCAAAACCGTTTTCCTGGGATCGCCACCTGGCCGCAACGAGAACAAGTCTGCGTGGAAAAAGCAGAAATTACTTCGGGAAGCTTTTCAATCGGCTGCTGGTCGGTTTGTTGGAAAGTCGCCGCTGGTGCATTGGAGTCCTGAATAGTAAAAGGCACACCGTATTTTTGATTACAACCGACGCAAATGTCAACCGAGCCAATATTCCACATCCCACAGTGGGGACAAACAAAAGAGTTAAGCGGCATAGGTACCTCCCCTGATTAAGTTCTCTCAACCCCACAGACCACCTACATTCATAAAAATGTTTGGTCATTATTTCTTCAAGATTCCACCAAGCGAGTCATCTTCTGGTCTTGGGGTATCGGTGGTAAGCCCCGTCTCGCCCTTCGAGATATCGTCGAGTCGCCCTGGAATGCCCTGGTCAGCCGGGACCGATCCAACCTCAACCCCTCCATCGCCAATCTGGGAGCTTCCAGAAGTCGGCTGAAGCGGTTCAGCGCTGCCCGTCGTCGACTGAAAAGGTTCTATGCTGGGCGTTGTGGGTTGAACTGCCTGCAAGCTGTCCGTAGTCGGCTGGAAGGGTTCTGCACTGCCAGTGGTGGGT
>Ga0067045_1003707_pt1 | contig 16407 bp, 13 predicted proteins | sample TerdegcTABiofilm_FD_59184 | JGI IMG/M metagenome (GOLD analysis project Ga0067045, IMG submission 59184) | Combined Assembly of (Gp0054472, Gp0054536) Wastewater bioreactor microbial communities from Singapore -Terephthalate degrading...
GGCGGCGGCATGGGACAACCCGGCGGCGGCGGCATGGGACAACCCGGCGGCGGCGGCATGGGACAACCCGGCGGCGGTGGTCAGCCCAGCGGTGGCGGTCAGCCCCAGTAATAAACCAACTGTCGCAGCAGACACAAGAAGGGTAACATCAAGGTAAAAAACGGTTTTCGTGTGGGAAAGAAAGACTCCCGGCGGAAAAAACAGAGCGGAAAAAGAACGGCTGGTGAAGGTTACTAAAAGATTTTCTGCATGTACCGCTGAAGGGAGTCTTTTGATTATATAGTCAGGAGTTACGCTCAAATTCTATGAAAACGGCATGAAATCGTCAGTTCTCTGGCAGAGAACCCCGTCATCCTGAACTCGCTTCAGGATCTGTTGAGGAAAAATTTTTTTGGCTTTACTATATGCGTTCGATTATATCCCATACCGTCCGGAAGGCGTTGTTCGAAGCGGAACGGCTGTTTTGGGGCAGCAGGTTGTGTTCTCCGTCTTCGGTGCCGGCATAATCGGAAACCGCCCGGACTATCAGAACCGGAATATTATTCAGATAGGCTGTATGACACAAACACTGGGATTCCATGTCGGTTACGTCGGCTTTGAACCACCTGTAAAGATGCTGACGGTATGAATAATTATTGGCAAAGAGGCATCCTGTAACCCCGTTGCCCCCTATATGAAAAACCGGATCCCTGTCGCCGATTTTCCTGAGTTCCAGTCGGGGATTAAGGGATGTCAATCTGGCTTTCTCCAGCAATTCGTCGTCAACCCCGAACCAGATCCGGAATTCTTTTTTACTATAATCCAGGGGATCCCTGTACAACATCTGCCAGTAGTGGTAAACCGGCCCGAAGGGTTCCGGGAAATCAGGCAGCGTCTCAAAGATGGGATCCCGGTCATCCTTCCCCGAGGACAGATAGCCATACGTGTGATCCGCCCACTGTCGGGGAATAACCAGATCTCCCGGATGAACGTCGGGAGAGATTCCCCCGGCGATACCGCTGACCAGAATCCTGGTAAAGTCGAACTCATCGATTCCCAGTTGAAGATTGCATGAGGAGGATACCGCCCCCACTCCGCTCATGAAAATAATAACCTGTTTATTTCCGACTATAGTACGGTAAAAACAGAGATGTTTTCTTACTATTTTTTCATATTCCCTGTTTTTCAATTCTTCCAGAAAAGGTTCCAGTTCGGCATAGAAAGTGCATACCACTCCGATAATTTCCTCCTGCCCATCCTTGCTTTTGTCTTTATTCACGAATTAACCTCCTGATCTTCAGTATTGCAACCGTTATCCCGACAGGCTTCAGCCTCAATTACTTGGCGAGGGGAATCCCGGATTCAGAAACTCCTCCGGTGTCTTATATCCCTTTTCCTTGACCAGATCCAGGGGGGATTTGCCATCCTTGTCCCTGGTATCCCAAGGGGCTCCCTGAGAGGCCAGCATTTGCGCCATATCCTTTTTACCCAGGGATACTGCCTCATAAAGGGGAGTTCTGCCTTCATTGTCCTGCAGATCCGGTGTCGCCCCTGCGGAAATCAGCAGTTGAGCCGTTTCCGGTTTGTCGGCATAGGCTGCGGCAAAGTGAAGGGGAGTCTTGCCCTCCTTATTGCGGGCGTTGACATCGGCGCCCCGTTTCAGGAGAAAGCTGATCATCTGCCGGGTAGGTCTGGTGCAGGCCCAGTGGAGGGGAATGTTTCCGTTATTATCCCCGGCATTGATTTCAGCTCCTTCGGCAATGAGAAAATCCGCCAGGGACGGATTATTCCTGAGAGAAGCCCAATGAAGGGGGGTTCTGCCGTCGTTGTCCCGGATATTGATGTCAACGCCCTTATTGATAAAAAGCCGGGCCACTTCAACTTTTTCCACATCGTGGAGGGGAGTTTCCCCGAAAAGATCCCTGGCATTGATGTCAGCTCCCTTTTCCAGCAGGATTCGAGCCGTCTCCAGATCCCCCGCCAGATGCAGGGGATTGTTTCCCTCATTATCCTGACTTTTTATATCCGCCCCTTTTTCCAGAAGTAACAGAACTATATCCTGATTGCCGTAAAAGGCGGCATTATGGAGAGGAGTCCTGCCCCGGTTATCCCGGATGTTCATATCGGCTCCCCTCTCCAGCAACAGACGGGCGATCCTGGCGTTCCCCGCCATCTGCAGGGGGGTTTCGCCGGTTTTATCCTGCCAGTCAATCTTTGCTCCCTTGTCCAGGAGGAGTCGGCTCAGATCATGATCGCCGTTGTGAGCCGCCAGATGGAGGGGAGTTCGTCCGAATTTATCGGTATCATTAATGATTTCATCGGGATATATCTGCACCATTTTTTTCAACCTGGCTATATCCCCGGCGGAGGGGGACCGGAATTCATCCTTGTGATAATTATAAAACTGCTCGAAAAATTCCCTGGAAGGATCCTCATGGGGAAAAATATAAGCCGAAATAAAAGGAAACCCCAGATAAAATGCCGAGAATATGACCGCTATGCCCAGTATCAAACCTATGTGCCGTTTTTTCGATACCAGAACCGATATGGGGGACGGGGAAACCGAAGATCCAAGGGCGTTATTTTCCGGTTCTTTTTTTTTCTCCTGTCCTTTTTCCCAGTTTTCTATATCCTTCAGCACTTCCGCAGCGGTCTGATAGCGTTCTTTGGGAATTACGGACAGCATCCGGTCGAATATTTTTTGCAATGCCGGGGGGAAATCCTCTACATACCCGGCAAGGGGGGGGTATTCGTACTGTTTTCTGTCCAGGGGGGAGTTGCCCGTGAGAAGGTAGTGAAAAGTGGCTCCCACGCTGTAAATATCCGAGGATGGTGTCGGTTTGCCCAGCATCTGCTCCGGTGCCACAAAGCCTTCGGTGCCCAGAACGGTTTTGGTTCCCGACCGGGTATCGGTGGCAACGCCGAAATCCACCAGAAAAAGATTACCCTGTTTATCCAGCATCAGGTTAGGGGGTTTTATATCTCTGTGGACGATGGGCGGATCCTGTTCTTGAATATAATTCAAAATTTCGAGAGTTTTCTTCAACCATTCCAACCCCGGTTTCAGTTCGATCCTCCCCTGGGGACTCTGTTCCCGGATCGATTCCAGATTGTCCCCCTCCACATATTCCATGACCAGATAGAGATATTTTCCCTCGGCAAAATAGTCCCGTACCAGGGGAATGCCGGGATGCTTCAGAACGGAAAGGAGTTTCGCCTCCTGTTTGAACCGTTTTTCCAGATAGACCTTCTCTTCGGGGGTGGTAAATATGGGCAGCATCTGTTTGATAACCACTTTATAATCCAGATCGGTATCCAGAGAAAGCAGGATCCGCGCCATTCCTCCCTGGTCCAGTTGGCGGATAATCCGGAACTTTCCGCCTCTCAGGGAGTGAATATGGGATTCCCCAATAAAAGAGCCGCACCGGGTGCAATGGGTGGCCTGCTCTCGATTTATGGCTCCGCATCGGGGACAGTTCATAATCCGTTACCTCGTGATTTTCAGTATTTTTTACATTCCGGGCTCAGGATAAATAGAATGAAGTTTACAACGAACTCACCGTAATTCCCTGTTTCTGCCCATAAAATACTCTGTGCAGGACTTACGCTATTTTCTACTAAAACCCAGATTTCACGCCGATTGCAAGAGATCCTGAACTCGTTTCAGGATCTTTGGGAATCGGCATAAAATATGGGTTTTGGCAATAAAAGGCGTAACTCCTGTTACTATTTTCACCGGACCGGGATTATCCCCTGCTTTTTCTCATGCCAGGATTTTGTTCCGGAGGTGGTTGACAATATGCCAAAAATTGCTATATTAAGAAAGAAACGAGGATAAGGGTTTGACCTATGGATTTGAAACTGCTGATATCCCAGATGGTGGCGAAAGATCTGATAGACATCATTATGGTGGCTTTTTTCTTTTATATTGTTTTTACTCTCATCAAAGGAACCAGGGCGGTGCAGATCCTCCAGGGGGTGGGAGTTCTGCTGCTGATCATGCTGATCACCTATCTTCTGAAGTTGGAAACCATCTACTGGCTTTTAAGATATTCCCTGATCTCCATCGCTGTAGCCATCCCCATCGTGTTTCAGCCCGAATTGAGGCGGGCATTGGGGCTTTTGGGCAGGGGAGGGGTTTTTCACTCGGTCATGACGCCCCTGGACAAGGAAGCCGTCACCAAGATCGCCGACGAGATCACCTGGACAGCTTCCATTCTGTCTCAGGCAAAGATAGGAGCTATAATGGTTTTGGAAAAAGAAACGGGGCTTACCGAGTTTATAGAAACCGGCGTAAAAGTCAACGGGGAGATCTCTTCCAAACTGCTGCTCTCGATTTTCATGCCCAAATCCCCCCTTCACGACGGAGCGGTCATAATCCGGGGAGACAAGGTGGTGGCAGCATCCTGCTATCTCCCCCTGTCGGAGAACGTGGGAGCGGGGAAATCCTCCATGGGAACCCGCCATCGGGCATCCCTGGGGATCTCGGAACAGACCGACTGCCTGGTGGTGGTGGTTTCCGAGGAAACGGGTAACATATCCACCGCCAAGAACGGCAAACTGACCGTCATAAAAGAAGAAGAACTATTGAAAAAAGTTATAACTTCCATATATACTACTGAAAATTCCCACAAGAACAAACCGGCGGAAAACGGAGGAAAAGATGTTTATAGAAATGCTAAAAAGGAATCCGGGTCTTAAAGTCCTCTGCCTGATCCTGGCGTTTTTTCTGTGGGCATACGTGAAATACAGTCAGACCCCCCAGGCCATGATGACCACCCAGACCCGTATTATTGTTCCCGTAACCTGGGAGGGGATCTCCGACGGACAACTCACCGTCCTGAACGTCCCCGATAACGTGGCTCTCACCGTCAAGGGAACCTATGACACCATATCCCGGCTGACTCCCCAGAATTTTAAGGCATACCTGGATCTCAGGGATAAAAAACCGGGCGCCTACAGAACGGAAATAAAGATCTCCTATCCCCCCGGAGTGGAACTGGTTAACAAATCCCCCGACGCCGCTTCCGTGATGATAGATCCCGTGGAGAAAAGACTCTTCAACGTGGCGGTCAAAACCGACGGAACCGTAGCCAAGGGGTTTATCATCGGCGGAGTGAAGGCCAAACCCGAAAGCGTTACCGTCAGCGGTGCCAAGAGCCTCATCTCTCGCATAAAGGAAATCCGTACCTCGGTCAACCTGGACGGCGTTGACATGGATACTGTCTCCCGCTGTCAGGTGGAAGCGGTGGACGATTCCAACAAAGTCATAGAAAATCTGAAAACCGAACCCGAATTCGTCCGGGTATCCGCCAATGTGCTGCCCGAATTCATCACCCGCACCGTCCCCGTGATACCGGTTATCAAGGGATCCCCCGCTCCGGGTTTCACCGTGGACAGGGTGGAAATAAAACCCCCTGTGATCGCCATCCGCCAGCGTTTCGATATGGAAGATCCCCCCGACAATATAAAAACCGCACCCATCTCCCTGGAAAATAAGAAAGAATCCCAGACTTTCAACCTGGAACTGAAACTTCCCGAAGATGTCTCCACCCTGGAACCCAACCAGAAAGCGGAATTGTTGGTGGAAATAAGAAAAAAAGATTAAAACCAAAATCGGGGCAGGATCGGCTTTCGCGTCTCCCGCCCCTGATTTTATGACGGTTTCCACAGATCCTGAAACGAGTTCAGGGCGGGCTTTGTTTCAGGATCTTTGGGAATCGGCATAAAATCTGGATTTTGGCAATAAAAGGCGTAACTCCTGAGAGTCATACCGTGTTGGGATCCGAACTCCAATTCCGAAGCCGATGCTCCATGTCGAAAACCAAACCCTCTCCCTTGACCAGAATCTTATCCTCGTCAGGGTAAGTGATGGCTTCATTCCGGTCGATCCTGAGCCCGCAGTCCAGAATCTGAAGTACTTCGTCGGAATCGTTGATAAACTGATGAAAATGCCCCGGAGTCTTGGAGATAAAATCCCCTTCCCTTATCTCATGAATCTCATCATCGAATCGGACTTTTCCACTTCCTTTCATGATGAGAAAAAATTCCTCCTGTCGGGAGTGACTGTGATACTTGACGCTTTTGTATCCCGGCTTTACAAAATCCATATTGACATATATTTTTTCACTGCCTGCCGCATGTCCCAGGTAGAGGGTTTTCATGGGAGACTGAAAAGAGGGAGCATCGGCGAAATCTCCGGGAAAGTTGTGAATATTAAGTATTTTTTTCATTGCGATAGCCGCCATTCTGTAAAAAATCCGGATTCAATCTCTATAGATTCTGTTCATTTCAGCTCACGCCGTATTGTTCCAGGAACCGGGCGACGGAGGTCTCGGCAATCTTCCAGGGGGTGAGTCCCTGACTGTCGGCGGCGTTGACATCGGCACCGCTGTAGATGAGCAGTTCCGCCACATCCCTGAATCCCCCCTGGGAACAGTAATGAAGGGGGGTTCTGCCCTGGTGATCCCGGATATTGACCTTGGCTCCGTGAGTGATGAAAAACTTTGCCAGTTCTTTTCTGCCCATAACCGCCGCCCAGTGAAGAGGAGTCCATTTCAAAAGGGTATCCTGGGAATTGACATCGGCATCCCTGGACAGGAGCAGTTCCAGAATATCCCGGTTGCCCCAGCGAGCCACCCTGTGAAGAGGAGTCCGGCCTTTTTTATCCCTGGCATGAATATCAGCACCCCTGGAGATAAGGAGTTCCGTAACCTCCCACTGCCCTTTCTCGGCGGCAATATGGAGAGGAGTGGATCCGTCCCGACACTGAGCCCCGATGTCGCCTCCCTTTTCGATCAGAAGCTGAACCACTTCCCGACTGCCTCCCTCGGCGGCACTGTGCATGGGAGTCCAGAAGTTGCGGTTCCGGACATTTACGTTGGCTCCCCTGTCGATGAGGAGTCGGGTGGCTTCCAGGTGTCCGTTGGCGGCAGCCCGATGCAGAGGAGTAAGTCCGTCAAAATCCCTGATGTTTATGTCGGTTTCGCCTCCCGTGAGCATCTCCACGATACGGGTTCTGCCCATATCGGCGGCCCGGTGAAGAAGAGTCCAGCCGTGACGGGTCCGGGCATTGATGTTGGCTCCCCTGGACAGAAGCAGTTCCACGCCACCTCTGGTACCCATGAAGGCAGCCCGGTGCAGAATGGGAGAACGGTTGGTTCCTCCTTCCTCCATACTGGCTCCCCTGGAGATAAGAAATTCCATGATCTCCCAGTTTCCCATCTCCACCGCCCAGTGAAGAGGAGACCAGCCCGCATCGTCCTCGGCGTTAACGTCGGCTCCCCGTTCCACCAGGATCTTCACCATTTCCTTATTTCCCTTGCGGACGGCATAATGGAGGGGAGTTTTACCGTATTTATCCCGGCTGTTGGGCCCTGCTTGACTTAGAATCAGTACCCTGGCCACGTCCTGAAGGTTCTTTTCCGCTGCTATATGAAGAGGGGTTCTGTCCTGATAATCCCGGCTTTCCACAGGGGCGTCGTGGGAAATGAGGGATAAGGCGGTTTCCCGGTTTCCCGCTATATGGAGGGGAGTTTTGCCTTCCCAGTCCCCGGCCGATATATCTACTCCGCCGTAGATGAGCAGCTCCGTCAGACGGGGATTACCGTTTTCGGCGGCGACATGAAGAAGGCTGAGTTTTTTGTTATCCCTGGTATTAATATCCCCGCCTTTGCAGATAAGCAGATCTATGACGTTTTCCCGGTTTTCCCGGACGGCATAAAAAAGGGGGGTTCTTCCCTCAAAATCCCGGGGGTTGATCTCTGCCCGCCGGGAAAGGAGCAGCTCGGTCGAATCCAGGCTGTTTTTCATGACGGCTCTGTGAAGGGCGGTCTTGTTATAAAAGTCCCTGGCGTTTACGTCGGCTCCAAAACCCATCAATATTTTCGCCATGAGGGGTTTCTCCCAATAGATAGCCCAGCAAAGGGGGGTTCTACCCTCGGTGTCGGGAATATCCACGGGAGTTCCGCTGAAGATCAGATACTCCACCGACTGCCGGTGTTCCTGGAGAACCGCCCAGTGGAGAGGAGTTGCACCGTATCGGTTTTTCTCCAGCAGATCCGCTCCTCTATAAACGAACCCCTTTACACCGTCCAGATTCCCGTTTTTTATGGCATCAAAAATATTACCGAACATAAGCGATGCCTCGATGTATCCCTTCAATTCCTCTTCCACCGGAGATTCCGGCACAAGATAATCGATACGATAACGTTGGAATCCCTGTTTTACCGCTTTTTTTCTCAGTTCTTCCGGATCCAGGGGAATCATGGCGGGGATTTCTTTTATCATACTTCTTTATAGCCTTTTAATAACAGGAGTTACGCCTTTTATTACCAAAACCCAGGTTTCATGCCAGTTCCAACAGATCCTGAAACAACTTCAGGATGACGGGTTCATGACGTTTTCCTCGAATTTGAGCGTAACTCCTGTAATAATTTCCTCCTGAGATTTTTTTCTATCGTAGAGGAATGGGGGATTCGGAGGTGGATGAAGAATCCTTCCGGGGGGTGGAGGTATTATCCATGACAGTTCCTTCATCCTGATCTTCTTCCACTTCCACGGTTTTGCTTTCGATATGGATAAATCCGGGATTTCCGGTTTCTACGGGAGTTGGGACGCCACCGGTTACGGTTTCCGGCTCCCCGTCCTTCACCGGTTGTTCTTCGTTATTCTCAGGAGTCGCCCCATGGGGAGTCGGGCTGTAAACCGGATAGTCTTCTCCGGTATTTTCCCGGTAGATGGGATACTCCTCGCCGGTGTGAAGAGTGGGGTAGGCGGTGGATTCGGGGGTAGGGGTAACATCCTCCCCCTGGGGCAGGGGCTGGTTGAAATCCATACCCAGTATAATGGTGTAATCCACGCTTAATTCCCGGTTAGTGTTGGGATTTTGCATGATACGGGCGTTTCTTCTCAGGCTTTTCAGGATCAGCGCGGTTCCCGACGGATTCTGAAAATGATCCAGAATCTCGGTGCGGAAGACCCTGCCCTGGTTATCCCGCACGGGAATATAGATGGGGGCTCCTTCCTCTTCCATATTGCTGATGTCGGTTATTTCCACCACGTCAAAACCGGTATCCTTGAGTTCGGTTTCCACCTGCTGCGCCAGACCTTCCACTCCGGATCCGTCGATGATGGTTATGCGGATATTCCGGGCCGCCAATTGGTCAGGATCTCCCAGAACCCTTTTCACCAGTCGTCGGTTTTCCTCCTCATCGGGACGGATTATCATGGCATCTCCCGCCACATCGTCGGTACCTGTGGTGCATCCCTTGACGATCTTTTTCTTGTCAAAACTTTTATATACATTGGCCAGATCGATAAGTTCGTATATATCGAAATCAGTAACCAGATTTTCTTTTATAATTTTCGCCAGTTCATTGATCTTCATGATCTGATTCGGTTTCTTTAGTTCATTGACCAGAGCCTGGATCACTTGCTGCTGCCGTCGGATCCGTCCCCAGTCTCCCTCTTCGTCATGGCGGAAGCGGCCGTATCCCACCGCCTGGGTTCCGTTGAGTCTCTGCCTCCCCTTTTTCAGGTGGATATGGAGATTTCCCCAGTTATCATCGTAGTCCATATCTTTTTCGACATCTATGGTCAATCCTCCGATGGCATCCACCAGTTGCCGGGCGGTATCGATCTTGATAAGCACCACGTGGTCGATCTCCACTCCCAGAAACTTTTCTATGGTTTCTTTGGTCTGTTTCAATCCCGCCTTCATGCCCACTTCGTAATTATTTCCGCTTTTTTCATAGACTTCCAGAAAACCGTAGGAATAGGCGGAATTTATCTTGTCATATCCGTATTTCTCGGAAATTTCCACGTATGTGTCTCGGGGGATGGAAAGAATACCCAGTCGTTCCGCTTTCTTATCCACGCTGAGGAGAAATATGGTATCGGTGCGGGATCCTCTGGAGTGGGGCATCCCCTTTTCGTCCCGGTTAAAGTCGAGGCCCACGCACAGTATCAGCATCCGTTCCTTGTCCCGGAATGCCAGTTCTCCCGGATTCTGAACGATCTTGTTGATCTCGAACAGTTTGTTACGGTCTTCTATGGGGCGCATATTATTTATCTTGGCCATGCCCACCACCAGAGTTATGGCCCCCAGAAACAGCATGACAAATATCCGGATCATCATGTGAAATATATTTGCCCGTTTCTTTTTAGCCTTTTTATTGTTGTCGGAACCTGTTGAAACGGCATTATTGGCACGGGTATTGTTGTCGGTGTTATCGTTAACTATGGGTACCCCCATAAGAACCTCCGTATAAATTGTTCAGGGACATGACGGTTTTCATGATAGATTCCACTGTCCTCATGTAGGAGTCGGTATTATGGTGATTCCGATATACAACCGTCATCATGAATTTATCTCAGATTTTGCCATCGAATAACATAGCGGGGTTCACTATATCAGTGGCACTCTCCTGCGATCCTTCAATATTCTTCACAAAACGTAAAAAATCCCTCTTTTCCTTACTAGTTACACCCGGAAGATAAAATACTTTTCCTACTGAAAGGAAAGAGGGCAGCCATAACGGGCAAAAATCGATGCCCTCCCGGAAAAAGGGCCGGCCATAACCTCTCCCGACAGGCAAAAACAGAGCAGAACTTCCGGTCCTATATGATCCAATAGGGTTCTCCCTCGTTTACCGATACCATGATGTCCATAGAAGGAAATTTTTCCTTTAACAACTTCTTTAATCTGGACATAACGGGTTTTTCCGAATTAAAATGTCCTAATTGTAAAAGGGGTTTTCCTTTCATTCGGGATTCCAGTGCGTCATGATAGGATACCTCTCCCGTAATGATCAAATCTGCATCCGAAGGCATCATCCTCAAGAGAGATCCGCCACTGCCGGTTATAACCGCACATGTTCTTATTTCTTTTTCATCGCCGTGGGTGTCGGTCAGTTTAACAAAAGGAATTCCCAAATCTTTTTTTATAAAGGAAACCAATTCATTCAATTTCATGGGGGATTCGAAATGACCTGTTATTATAAATCCCCTTTCGTCTCCCGGTTCTGAGGAGAGAGGTTTTATATCGGACAAACCCAAACGGCAAGCCAGTTCTACTCCCGTGCCTTCAAGGCTTTTGTCCAGGTTGGTATGGGCGGAATAGAGGGTTATATTATTTTTTATCAGGAGGGAGATCATTGAACCCACAGGTGTTTTATAGTCTATCTTTTTAATACCTCTGAATATAAGAGGATGATGAGTAATAATCAGATCCGCCTTCACATTCAGGGCTTCTTCGATAACCTCCGGAGATAAATCCAGGGAAAGCAGAACATTCTTTACTGTTTTTTCCGTGTCTCCCACCTGAAGTCCCACATTGTCCCAATCCGAGGCACTTTTTACAGGAGCAAAACTCTCGACGAAATCAATAATATCCCTTGCCTTGATATTAATATCCATATTTAAAAATATCCTTTCCGCCTTTTTCTTATTCCTTTCCGCCGTATTTTTGCAGAAGTTCCTCCATAGCCTTATAGTTTAGCTCCTTTGCCAGGGTGAGGGGGGTTTTGCCTTCGTTGTTTTTTATATTGACATCCGCACCTTTTTCCAGCAGGAATCCAACCGTTTCGATATTACCCTCCGAAGAAGCATTAAATAAAGGAGTTTCACCATAGTTATTTCTGGCGTTGATATTTGCACCTTTTTCCACCAGGAATTTCACCGTTTCAATATTATCATCAGAGTAACAAGCATTATGTAAAGGAGTTGCCCCGTCATTGTCCTTGGCGTTAATGTCCACACCTTTTTCGAGTAAGAATTTAACTACTTCGATATTCCCATACAGAGAAGCACTATGCAAAGGAGTTGCCCCGTTATTGTCCTTAGCGTTAACATCCATCCCTTTTTCGACGAAGAATTCCGCCACTTCCCTGCAACCAGCATAATATAAGGGAGTTTTGCCTCCATTATCTTTAATGTCAGCGTCTGCACCTTTGGTGATGAAGGATTCCGCTTCTTTTCTGCAACCGGCGAAAAACAGGGGAGTCCTGCCGTCATTATCCTTGGCGTTGACATCGGCTCCTTTGGCGATAAGGACTTCTTTTGCCTCAAAATTGTAAACAGTGTGAAGAGGAGTTTGACCGTTGTTATCCTTGTCGTTAATGTCCGCACCTTTATCAATAAGAAATTCCGCCACTTCTCCCGATCCCGCATAGTGTAAGGGGGTTTCACCTATGTTGTCCCTTGCCATAATGTCCGCCCCTTTTTCCACCAGCAGTTTAACCATATCAATATCCCCCTCCTGGGAAAACCTGTGCAGGGGAGTGCAATCCTGATTATCCCTAGCCATAATATCGGCGCCCTTTTGGATGAGGAGTTCGGCTATCTGAGGGGAATTCGACCAGAACAGGGGAGTGGAACCGTTGCTGTCCTTAGCGTTGACATCGGCTCCCTTTCGGATAAGAAGTTCGGCTATCTGGGGGGAATTCGACCAGTGCAGGGGAGTGGAATCGCTGTTATCCTTAGCCTTGACGTCGGCACCTTTTTGAATAAGGATTTCCGCCACTTCCGGGGTTTTCGCCCAATGGAGGGGTGTGGAACCGTCGTTATCGGGAGTGTTGACGTCCGCCCCGTTTTGCAACAGCAGTTCAACTATTTCTTTTGAACCGGAGTATGAGGCAAGATGAAGAGGAGTGGAACCGTAACGGAGTTGCTCTTGGCTGTCGTCTTCCAGTCCCGCTTTCACGTATGCCCCTTTTTGAATGAGTAGTTCCGCCAGCTCTTTTTTGTTGTTCAGACATGCCCAGTGAAGGAGGGTTCCCCTTACGGGATAGGGTTCTTCATTATCGGGATATAATCTGAAATCAAAATTAAATCTATAATCTTTGAGGTCGTAATTTTTGACCAGTTCCTTTATTTTATCCGTATTATCCTGCTCCACCGCATCCTGAATCTGTTTTTTTACATCGTCGGAGGGTTCGGACTGGGCAAATATTTTCCCCGTTCCCCACCCGATTATAAATAACGACAATAAGATCACCAAAACCGTTATCCTGCAAAAGACCCAATTAATAAAATTTTTGTGCATAGATTTACTCCTCCCTGTCGGACATATTTATATCATATTTATTCCAGCACCTATTCTTTTCCTCCGTATTGTAAAAGAAGTTCCGTCATATCNTGATACCCTTTTTCCTTTGCCAGGGTGAGGGGGGTTTTGCCCGGTTGATCGCCTTTTTCGGTTTTGATATCGGGATCGGCTCCTTTATCCAATAAAAGTTTTGCTATTTTTGTTTCACCGTAAAAAGACGCGTTGTGTAAGNGAGTCCAGCCGTCGTTGTCTTTAGCGTTGATGTCCGCCCCTTGTTCGATGAGGAGACGGCAGACCTCATCCTGACCGTAAATCGCTGCCAGATGGAGGGGAGTCCTCTTGTTATTATCCCCGGCATCAATATCCGCCCCTGACTGGATGAGAAGACCGCAGGTGGCGACCTTGCCGTAACAGGCGGAACTATGCAGGGGAGTCCATCCGCCGTTGTCCTTCGAGTTGATGTCCGCGCCTTTTTCCAGCAGAAACCGCCAGGTCTGGGTCTGATCATTATAAACCGCTATATGAAGGGGAGTCCAGCCGTCCTTGTCTTTGGCGTTGATGTCCGCCCCTTTTTCCAGCAGAAGCCTGCAGGTCTCCGTCTTGCCGTTATAGGCGGAACCGTGGAGGGGAGTCCAGCCTTCTTTCGATTTAGCCCCCATATCCGCTCCCCTTTCCAGCAAAAGCCGGAGATATGCGGTGTTTCCGTTATATGCCATCAGGTGTAAGGGAGTGAATCCCGATTCGTCGTTGAAATTGACATAATCGGGGTGAGCGGATACGGTTTCTTTATATAAATCTTTGGGAATCAGTAACAGCGATATATAAATCAGTTTGGAAAAGGAGGCGGAATCCTTGCCTTCCATATCCACCATCCGGCAGGAACCCTCCACGCTGAAGGGTTGTCCCAGATTGTCCAGTTTGAGGATCATGATGGAGGGACGTTTTTCCTTGAAACCCATTTTGGACAAGTTCTGCAGATCTTCTTTTTTTTGTATATCAAATTTTGTAAGGCGGGTATCGAAGCGGGGAATATCAGAAAAATACCCTTCATCCCTCATCTGGTTGAATATTTTTAGCGACTTTCTGAAATTGGGGTTATTGTAGTCCCCCAGAATCCCCATGCCGTATCTTATCTCCTGGGCATAAATGAGAGGCGAGGAAAGAGAAATAAAAAGAAATAAAAACAAAAGGAAGGAAAACGAGAGTAAGGAAGGAATTTGGTTGAAAGCACGGGGTTGAAAGAAAAGATGTTCGCTCTTATATGCTCTTCTCTCCTCCCATTGACTGTATTGATTGTTTACTTCGATTTTTTTCATAAACGATTCCATCCCTTTCCATATATTTTGTTTTACTCGCCTAACATTTGCGTCCAGGTTCCCACCATGAGGATGGTTTCGATGAGGATAAGAAAAGATCCCAGAAGGCAGAAAATTTTCCATCCCGGAGAGTGGCTCTGGAAAAAGGATAACAACAGAATGAAAGATACCAGGGTCATGGTGATGGCGTTGGCTTCATTCTGGGATAACATAAGGGCTTTTAAAACTTCCGGATATAAATAGGTTACCGTCAGGGTTATAAAAAACAGAATGGTGGCGGTTATATTCATTTCCGATACGGTTTTTTTCATGAGAAACACTCCGTTCAAAAGCAGGGATACCCCCTGTAAAATCTAGTACATTAAATGAGGATAACCAAAATCCTACTCACGGGAAAAAATAGTGATGAAGGAATCTATCCTGATATTTAGAATCTTGCAGGATACCACTTCAAGCCCGGAGGCGAATACGGGAGGGAGTCGTCCTTATGAGTAACCAACCCCGGAAAGTTATCCTCATCATAGCCGACATCAGCGGTTATACCAGATTCATGGTAACCAACCGGATAGAACTGGTTCACAGTCAACTGGTTATCACCGAACTGACCAGGACTATTATCCGGCAGGTGGAAATCCCTCTGGAAGTAGCCAAACTGGAAGGGGACGCGGTCTTTTTATATGCGGTGAAAAAAGAGGGAGAACCCGAATGGGAACAATCCCGCCGCATAATAGGAGAAAAACTGATAGCCTTTTTTAGTGTATTTGCCGAAAAAGTTCATGAACTGAGCAGAAGCAATCTGTGCAAATGCAAAGCCTGCACCCATGTGGAACACCTGAAACTGAAACTTATCGCCCACAGCGGAGAGGCTTTATTCTATAACATAGGCAAATTCGAGGAACTGTCGGGGGTGGATGTGATCCTGGTTCACCGCCTGTTGAAGAATTCGGTTCGGGCCAACGAATATATCCTGCTGACGGAAAGTGCCTGCAAGGATATTGAATTTCCCCTGGAGACCCAAATGGAAAAAGGACTGGAAGAATATGAAGAACTGGGTAAAATAAATACCATGGTATATTTCCCTTCAGGAAAGAATAAAGTCAGTGAGGAAAAAGGTGGAAATAGTGATTATTCTATTTTTTTCCGTTTAGCCAGATTGATGAAAATGTTGTGGAAAACCCTGCTGGTACAGATGGGTATGGAAAAAATGCCCCGATTTGCCCATATCCCCTCCATAAACACGGCAGAGCCGGATAAAAAATAAACACAGGAGACCGTTATGAATCCAGTAACCATCCGGGGAGAACGGGTAACTCTGCGGGAAGTCCGTCCGTCGGATATTCCATTTCTTCGGATCTGGTGGGCGGAACCGGAAGGAAACTATTACGATGTGGGACACAGGGATCCCCTACCGGAAAAAGCCCTACGGAAAATAGAAGAAGATATAATGAATGATCAATTACCTCACTGGTTTATGATTGACAGCGAAAGAGGCGAACCGGTGGGCTATCTGCTTCACAGAAACCATAAGAAAAAAGAGAGAAGCATGGAGATCGCCATCCGTTTGGGTCAGGCTCACTGGGGCAAGGGGTACGGTACCGATGCCACGAAGGTTTTTATTGAGTATATATTCAGAGAATTTCAATTAGTGAAGGTGTGGCTGTGTGTTCTGGACTTTAATCTCAGGGCAATCCGTTCATACGAAAAATGCGGATTCAAGGTGCGTTTGCTCATTACCCCTCCGGGAGACAACCGAAAATGGTATCTTATGGAAATCTACCGGGGACAGGCGATAAAATTCAAAAAAAACGCCGGTATATCCCCCAAACCCCTGCCCCGACCGGAAGTCAGAGAGCATGGGCCGGCATCCGGTTAGAGAAATCGGAAGAAATGACACCGGCAAGATACCGCTTCTGCTGACTATATGCACCGGACAAAGGTATTTATTCAGTCCCCCCGTCATTCCGAACCCGTGAAACAAGTTCAGGGCAGGCTTGTTTCGGAATCTGAGGCACAAGATATTGTATAGATCCTGAAACGAGTTCAGGATGACGTGGTTCTCCGCCA